>Ga0209257_1000456_pt1 | contig 75804 bp, 80 predicted proteins | sample AraplaCvi_mCL_r2_FD_184277 | JGI IMG/M metagenome (GOLD analysis project Ga0209257, IMG submission 184277) | Arabidopsis root microbial communities from North Carolina, USA - plate scrape MF_Cvi_mCL_r2 (SPAdes) (version 2) | ecosystem: Host-associated > Plants > Roots > Endosphere | place: USA...
ATCGGCGCCATCACGCCCTTTGCGACGTCCGACGGATAGGGCGACGAGCGCGCGAACTGCGGGCTGGTCGTGAAACCGATCTGGTTGTTGACGATGAAGTGGATGCAGCCGCCGGTATTGTAACCACGAATGCCCGAGAAGCCGAGGCATTCCCAGACGATCCCCTGCCCCGCGAACGCCGCGTCGCCGTGGATCAGCACGGGCAACACCTGCTCATGCTTGTCGAGGTCGTCGCGCACGACCTGCTGCGCGCGCACCTTGCCGAGCACGACCGGGTCGGCGGCTTCGAGGTGCGACGGGTTCGGAACGAGCGACATATGCACCGACGCGCCGCCGAATTCGCGGTCGGTCGAGGTGCCGAGGTGATATTTGACGTCGCCCGAACCGCCGACATCGTCGGGATTCGCGCTGCCGCCCGAAAATTCGTGGAAGATCACCTTGTACGGCTTCGCCATGACGTTCGCGAGCATGTTGAGGCGCCCGCGGTGCGCCATGCCATAGACGATCTCGCGCACGCCATATTGCGCGCCATATTTGATGATCGCTTCCATCGCGGGGATCATGCTCTCGCCACCGTCAAGGCCGAAGCGCTTGGTGCCGACATATTTGCGCGCGAGGAATTTCTCCCACTCCTCGGCCTGAATCACCTTGCTCAGGATGGCGCGTTTGCCCTCGACCGAGAATTCGATGATCTTGTCGGCGCCTTCCATCCGTTCCTGCAGGAACTGGCGCTCCTCGATGTCGGCGATGTGCATATATTCGAGGCCGACGTTGCCGCAGTAGTTCGCGCGCAGAATCGCGACGATCTCGCGCACCGTCGCGCGCTCGAGGCCGAGTGCGCCGCCAAGCCAGACCGGCCGATCGAGGTCGGCGCCAACGAAGCCGTGATATTCGGGCGTGAGGTCGGCGGGAAGCTCGCGCTGGCTGAGGCCGAGCGGATCGAGGTTCGCGGCGAGGTGCCCGCGCACGCGATAGGTGCGGATCAGCATCATCGCGCGGATCGAATCGTCCGCCGCGCGTTCGACTTCGGCATTCGACAGCGGGGCGCCCGCCTTGGCGGCGGCGGCCTTCACCGCGACCTGCATCTGCTGCGGGTCGAGCGCGGCGGTCAGGTCGTCGCTGTCGATCTGGGGCCAGTTCTTCGGCGCCCAGCTCGGGCCGGCCTGCGGCTCGTCGATGTCGAAGCTTTGTCGTTCGAGGTTCATCTGCTTTTCCACGGGGAGGTAGGGGTGGGGTTTATATGGGGAGCGGAGGCCCGCCGGCAAAGGGTGCCGGCGGGCCGTCCGATCAGACGCGTTCCTTCAGCACTTCGGCGAGGGTCGAGCCGAGTTCCGACGGGCTCGCCGACACCTTGATGCCGGCGGCTTCCATCGCCGCGATCTTGCTCTCGGCGTCGCCCTTGCCGCCCGATACGATCGCACCGGCATGACCCATGCGGCGGCCCGGAGGCGCCGTGCGGCCCGCGATGAAGCCGGCCATCGGCTTCTTGCGGCCGCGCTTGGCTTCGTCGATCAGGAACTGCGCCGCCTGCTCCTCGGCGTCGCCGCCGATTTCGCCGATCATGATGATCGACTTGGTCGCTTCGTCGGCGAGGAAGAGTTCGAGCACGTCGATGAAGTTGGTGCCGTTGACGGGATCGCCGCCGATGCCGACCGCAGTCGTCTGACCCAGGCCGACGTTCGTGGTCTGGAACACCGCTTCATAGGTGAGCGTGCCCGAGCGCGAGACGACGCCGACGCTGCCCTTCGAGAAGATGCTGCCGGGCATGATGCCGATCTTGCACTCGCCGGGGGTCAGCACGCCGGGGCAGTTCGGGCCGATCAGGCGCGATTTCGAACCCGACAGCGCGCGCTTCACCTTGACCATGTCGAGCACCGGAATGCCTTCGGTGATGCAGACGATCAGCTCCATCTCGGCGTCGATCGCCTCGAGGATCGAGTCGGCGGCGAACGGCGGCGGAACATAGATGCAGCTCGCCGTCGCGCCGGTCGCGGCCTTGGCCTCTTCAACGGTGTTAAAGTTCGGCAGGCCGATGTGCGTCGTGCCGCCCTTGCCCGGCGTCACGCCGCCGACCATCTGCGTGCCATAAGCGAGCGCTTGTTCGGTGTGGAAGGTGCCGGTGGCACCGGTCATCCCTTGCGTGATGACCTTGGTATTCTTGTCGATGAGGATGGACATATTCTAATTCTCCTGGGGAGAGCCAGCCCGCCCGACGCGAGGCGCCGGGCGTAGCCAAAAGGGATCAGGCGAGGCTGGGATCCAGCGCCTTGCACGCGTCGAGCAGTTCCTTGACCGCGTCGACCGAGACCTGCAGGCCGGCCTTGTCGGCATCGTCGAGTTCGATTTCGACGATCTTCTCGACGCCGCCGGCGCCGATCACGACGGGCACGCCGACATAGAGACCGTCGAGGCCGTACTGGCCGTCGACATAGGCGGCCGAAGGCAGGATGCGCTTCTGGTCACCGAGGTAAGCTTCGGCCATCGCGATACCCGACGCTGCCGGGGCGTAGAAAGCCGAGCCGGTGCCGAGCAGCGCGACGATTTCGCCGCCGCCGCCGCGCGTGCGCTTGACGATCGCGTCGATCTTGTCCTGCGACGACAGGCCCATCTTGACCAGATCAGGAACGGGGATGCCGTTGACGGTCGAATAGCGGACGACGGGAACCATCGTGTCGCCATGGCCGCCGAGCACGAAGGTGTTCACATCCTTCACCGACACGGCGAATTCGTCGGCGATGAAGTGGCTGAAGCGCGCCGAGTCGAGCACGCCGGCCATGCCGACGACCTTGTTGTGCGGCAGGCCCGAGAATTCGCGCAGCGCCCAGACCATCGCGTCGAGCGGGTTGGTGATGCAAATGACGAACGCGTCAGGGGCGTTGGCCTTGATGCCTTCGCCGACGGCCTTCATGACCTTCAGGTTGATGCCGAGCAGATCGTCGCGGCTCATGCCCGGCTTGCGGGCGACACCGGCGGTGACGATGATGACGTCGGCGCCGGCGATATCGGCATAATCGTTCGATCCGGTGATCTTCGCGTCAAAACCTGCGATCGGGCCGACCTGCGACAGGTCGAGCGCCTTGCCCTGCGGCACGCCTTCGACGACGTCGAACAGGACGACATCGCCAAGTTCCTTTTGCGCGGCGAGCAAAGCCAGCGTTCCGCCGATATTCCCGGCGCCGATCAATGCGATTTTCTTGCGTCCCATGGCGCGAGGCACTCCCTTCGTGGCAAGCCCGGCAATTGGTTCACAGACCGGCGGAGGCACGGGCTGAAGCCCCTTGCCGGTCCCAAGACTGGCGACGCCCCTACGCCGATTCCCTTAAGGAAACAACCGCGAAAAGGACGAAAAACAGCCTTTCTTTGCTAATAGTTCGCAATAACTATAAGCCGCGTCGCGAGACGCCCTACCCACATGCCAATGGAGGTAAAGTGCGACAAGGATATGATGCTCCGGCGATGCTGACACCATATTGTCCCGCAGGAAAAGATGGATCTTTGGCCGGGTTGTCCCACCTAATCACCCTATGCTAGCTTGACGAACGCATGGCGCGACAGACGGGATATCCCGCGGGCGCCGGTTAACTCTCCCTTATCGCAGCACTGCTAGGCGCGAGGCGTGACCCGGGCAATTATCAGCTTCGATACCGAATTGTCGGCCGGCCTCTATCAGCGCGGCGCCGACGCGCGCGCCAATTTCGAAAGCTCGATCCTCGGCCGCTGCCGCGACGGCGATTTCGGCATTATTTTCCAGATGGATATGCTCGAACGCCATGGACTGACGGGCGTCTTCTTCATCGATCCGATGCCTGCGCTGGTATACGGCCCCGAAGTAATCGACGCGATCGTCCGGCCGGTGGTCGCACGCGGGCACGAGGTGCAGGTCCATATCCACACCGAATGGCTCGCCTTCGCGCGTTTCAACCCCGTCGGACGTTTAACCGGCCGCAACATCGGCGACTTCCCGCTCGCGGCGCAAAAGAAGCTGATCGCGCTCGCACGCGATATCTTGATCGGCGCCGGCGCGCCCAAACCCACCGCTTTTCGCGCCGGCAATTTCGGCGCCAACGACGACACGCTACGCGCGCTCGCCGCCCTGGGCTTCCGCTTCGACAGCAGCTTCAACGGAGCGTATCAGGGCCATGGCTGCGACATCTCGCTCGACGCCGGGAACCTCGGCATGCGCATCCATCACGGCATGTGCGAAGTTCCGGTCAGCGGATTGATGGACCGCGCAAGCCGCTTCCGCCCGGCGCAGCTTTGCGCAATGTCCGAAGAGGAAATGCGCGACGCGCTCGATCACAGCGCGGCGAGCGGCGCGATCCAGTTTTCGGCGTTCAGCCACAGCTTCGAACTATTGAGCCGCGACCGCGAAGTCCCCAACCGCCTTGCGATTTCTCGAATGGAGGCGTTGTGCCGCGCCGTCGCGGATGACGCGCGCGTGACCAGCGGCGGCTTCGCTACCCTGCCCGGACCGCCCGAACGCCCGGCCCGGATCGCGGTCGCCGCGCCCAAACCGCTGCGCACGCTGCGCCGCACGATCGAGCAGGCGTATGGCCATCTGGCGCATGAGGTGCGCTATGTCCGCGACCTGATTGCGGTGACGGTGAATTCGTCACGCTGGGGAAAGATTGCCAGCGGCGTCCTCTTGGCCGTGGCCTAGCGCCAGATAATCGTCCGACTGCATTTCGGCGAGGCGGCTCGCCGTACGCTCGAATTCGAACGCTCCGTCGCCCGCGATATAGAGCTGGTCAGGCATCGCCGCCGCGCTCGCGAGTAGCTTGACCTTATATTCGTAGAGCGCGTCGATCAGCGTGACGAAGCGCGCCGCCTCGTTGCGATTCTCGGGGCCCATGCGCGGGATGCCGACGATGATGACCGCGTGGAAATATCGGGCGACCGCCAGATAGTCGGCCGCGCCGCGCGCCTGCCCGCACAGCTTCTTGAACGAAAAGACCGCGACGCCCTTCAGCGCCTTGGGCACGTGGAGCGTCCGCCCGCCGCCGACATCGAGTTCGAGCGTCGGGACGTTCGCGCGATCCTCGGGCGGATAGTCGGTGAGGCGGAAGAAAGCCGCCGACAGCGCGGCGCTCGCCGCATCGTCGGCCGGGACGAACCAGCGCGCGCCGTCGCCGAGACGGTCGCGGCGATAGTCGGTCGGGCCATTGAGGCTCATCACGTCGAGCCGGTCCTCGACGAGCGCGATGAAGGGCAGGAAATGTTCGCGGTTGAGCCCGTCCTTGTAGAGGTCCTTGGGCGGGCGGTTCGAGGTCGCGACCATCGTCACCCCGCGATCGATCAACGCCGTAAACAGGCGCGACAGGATCATCGCATCGGCGCTGTTGTTCACGACCATTTCGTCGAACGCGAGGCAGCGCGTATTCTCCGCGAGCGCGTCAGCCACGAGCGGGATCGGATCGCCACTCTCGCTCTTCCGCACCTCGCGCATCCGGGCGTGGACGTCGAGCATGAAGGCATGGAAATGGACGCGCCGCTTCCGCTGAATATTCAGCTGGTCGTAGAAGAGGTCCATCAGCATCGACTTGCCGCGCCCGACCGCACCCCACAGATAGATGCCGCGCAAAGCCTCGGGCTTGCGGCCGGCGAGGCGCCACAGCAGGCTGCCGCGCTTCGGGACGGCTTCGAGTTCGGCCTGCAACTGGTTCAACCGCTCGGCGGCGGCGCGCTGCTCGGGATCGGGGCGAAGCTCGCCCGCCGCGACGAGCGCGTCATAGGCCGCAAGGACGGTGGTCACTTGGCGCTCGCCTTGCGGATCGTCCCGGCAAAGCTCAACACGATATGGCTGTCGCCTTCGCCCTGCACGACAAGCCCGCGCAGGAAGATCAGCCGCCCCGTCTCGCGCACGAGCTCGACCACAGCATCGAGCGGCTCGCCGACGCGGCCCGCGCCGACGAACTGCGTCGACAGGTCGAGCGTGACCGAATGCCCCGCGTTGAGCGACCCAAACTGATGCGACGCCGCAAACAACGCGATATCGACGAGCGCCAGCGTCACCGCGCCATGGACATTTTCGCCCAGGTTGCTGTGCTTGCGTTCGGGCAGCATCCGTACCCTCGCGCGCGGGCGGCCGTCCTCGGTCGGCGCCTCGACGCGCACCGTCAGCGGTTCGATGAAGCTGTTGAAACGCGTCGCGTCCTTGAGATCCCAGCTGATCCAGCCGCCGTCCAGTTCCTCGGCGCTGAAATATTCGCGGCGCTTCGGTTCCTCGATCCCGTCGTTCATACCCTGCAATATCCGTCCAGTTTCTTCGAGCGAACAAGCTCGCCATAATAATCGGCCATCGCCTTCGCCCGCGCGGTATCGCTGCCGATCCATTTTGCGGCGCCCGCGAGCCAGCCGGCCGAACAGGTCTCAAGCGCCCCCGTCCCGTTCGCGCAAGCGATAAAATCGCTGAACGCCGCGTGCCAGCGGTTGAAATCGGCAATCGGCATGATCGGGCCGTGACCCGGAATGATCTGCTCGGCACCCGACGCAGCGACCTCGTCGAGCGCCTTCAACCAGCCTTCGGGGCAAGCGGTATCGAGGAAGGGAACGGGAATCGTCACCAGATCGCCGACGATCGCGCGCTTCTCCGCCGCATCATATATCCAGAGGTCGCGTGTCGTCACGGCATGGCGCGCGACGCGCAGCGACAGCGGCCGGCCCGCAATCGCCATATCGCGCGACTCGTCGACGACGATGTCGGGCCGCAACTCCGCTCCGCGCGCGATAGTCGCCAGATCGCCTTCGACCTCTGCAATCGCGCTTGCCGGGATGCTGCCTTCGGCAAGCGCCTTGCGCGACGATTCGGCGCTTTTCGCGAGGAAGCCGGTCAGTGCCCCGTCGATCGCCGACGTGCCATAGACCTTGATATCGGGAAAGGCCGCTTTGAACTCGGGATTGCCGCTGACATGATCGAGATGCCAATGCGTGTTGACGATCGCGACAGGGATCATGCCGATCCCGCTCAGCCCGCGCCGGATCGACGCAAGATGTTCGGCGTGGCGCCCGGTGTCGATCACGAAGGCGCCCTCGGGCCCGTAGAGGATCAGGCTGTTGCCGTCAGGCGAGCGGCCAGGGTCGAAGCCGCCGCCGACGAGGAAGGTCGCCCCACCGATGCCATGCGCATAGGTGCGCGGCATCTCGGCATATTCGACCTTCGGATTAGTGGCACAGCCGGCGAGCCCCAGCGCGAGCAGCGCCGGCAGCCCGAACCGCATCAGACGTGCCGCTCGGCTTCCAGCTTCTTGATCTCGGCGATCGCGCGTGCGGGGCTCAGGCCCTTGGGGCACGCATTGGCGCAGTTCATGATCGTGTGGCAGCGATAGAGGCGGAACGGATCTTCGAGCTCGTCGAGCCGCTCGCCGGTCATCTCGTCGCGGCTGTCGGCGAGCCAGCGATACGCCTGGAGCAGAATCGCGGGGCCGAGGAACTTGTCGCTGTTCCACCAATAGCTGGGGCAGCTCGTCGAGCAGCAGGCGCACAGGATGCACTCATAGAGGCCGTCGAGCTTCTCGCGCTCTTCGGGCGACTGCAGCCGCTCCTTGCCGCTCGGCGTCGTCGTCTTCGTCTTCAGCCACGGTTCGATCGACGCATATTGCGCATAAAAATGGGTGAAATCGGGGACGAGATCCTTGATGACATCCATCGACGGCAGCGGCGTGATCGTGACCTCGCCCTTCAGATCCTCGATCGCGGTGGTGCAGGCGAGACCGTTCTTGCCGTTCATGTTCATCGAACAGCTGCCGCAGATGCCTTCGCGGCACGAGCGGCGGAAGGTCAGCGACGAATCCTGCTCGCTCTTCATCTTGATGAGCGCGTCGAGCACCATCGGACCGCATTTTTCGGTGTCGATCTCGAACGTGTCGAAGCGCGGATTCTGGCCGCTGTCGGGGTCGTAGCGATAGACTTTGAATTTTTTCACCGCCGCGGCGCCATCGGCCTTGTGGACCTTGCCCGTCTTTTGCGGGCGGCTGTTCTTGGGCAGGACGAATTGGGCCATATCGCGGGGTTCCCTATGCAATTGGGCGCTGCCTAGACCCGAAAGGCGGAGTCGACAAGAGGGTGAACGGCCCCAAAGCGCGAAAGCCGCTGGCGGCGCGGCGGACGAGTCGCTAGGTGCGGCAACGATGAGCGAAGACGTCGCCCAACCCGCCGTTACCAGCCGCAGCGTCGCGCGCGGGCTCGGCACAACCGTGCTGGCGCGCCTCGGCGCGGTGGTCGAGATCGTCGCCCAGCCGCTCTACGTCCTGATGTTCGGCCTCGCGGGCTATGGCCTCTATGCCGTGTTGTGGGCGGCGGTGAACCTGCTCGAAAATATCTTCGACCTCGGCATGACGAGCGCAATGCAGCGCACTGTGCCGCAATCGGCGGGCAATGCCGAGGCCACGGCGGCGCTGCGCACCGCGATGATCTTTGGTGTCGGACCCTGCATCATCGTTGCGGCGATCGTTGCGCTCTTTGCCGCCGACCTCGGGCCGCTGCTCAACGTCGCGGATCATGACCGCGAACTCGTGACGCCTGCAATCCGCATCTTCGTCTGGGCGCTGCCGCTGTGGGCTTTCGTCGAGATCGCAACCTCGGCGCTGCGCGCGCGCATGGTGTTCGGGGCCGAAATCCGGCTGCGGATCGTCTGGGAACAGATGTTGCGGCTGGTGTTCGCGGGGGTATTTTTCGCCCTCGGCTTCGGTCTTAAAGGCCTGTTCCTCGCGCATCTCTGTTCGCTCGCTATCACTGCGGCGCTCAGCGTGCGCCTGCTCGCACGCCATTACAGTTTCGCCGACCTGTGGGCCGGGCCTTGGGTTACCGAGACGACGCGCAATACCTTCTGGGCGGGGCTTTCGATCCTGCCGTCAAATATCATCACGCGGCTGTTCGGCGATGCGCCGGCCTTGATCCTGAACATGCTGCTCCCCGGCGCCGCAGGCGCTGCGGCGGCGGGCCTGTTCACGATCGCGCGCAAGCTGTCGAGCGTCGTCCAGCTCGTGCGTATCGCCTTCACCTATGTCATGGCGCCGCTGGCCGCGAGCGCCGAACGCGAGGACCGGCGGCAGGTTGCCGACATCTATGCCTATGCGACGCGTCTGATTTCGGCGATTGCGCTGCCACTCGCCGCGGTGCTCGCGGCAGGCAGCGCGTCGCTGCTCGGGCTGTTCGGACATGGCGCGCAGGCCGCACAGGCCGCGCTCGTCATCCTGCTGTTCGCGCGCGCCGCCGAAGCGGTGCTCGGCATTTCGGCGCCGGTGCTGCAGGTCGTCGCGGCCTTCCGCCAGCAACTCACCGCCAGCATCTTTGGCGTTGCGGTCGCAATTGGCGCGGGCTGGCTGATCGTCGGCCATCTCGATCCGCTGACCGGAGTGACGCTGGCGACGGCGATCGGGCTCGTCGTCATGGCAGCGATCCCCACGCTCCAACTCGCGGTGATCGAAAAGCTGCACCCCTTCGACGCGCAATTTCCGGCGGTCGCGCTGCGCGGCGTCGCGATCACGCTGGTTGCGGGCACCGCAGCGGTGTTCGCCGATCTGTTGCCCGACCCCATATCGCTGCCGCTGCTCGCACTCATTGCGGTTGCCGCAATCTGGCTCGCGCTGCGCTTTGCCCTGCCACTCGCCGACCGCGCCTCACTCGGCAAGACGGCGCGAAAATTGCGCCTGATCGGAGCCACCGAGCAATGAGCGAGACGGCTCCAATCCACGTCGCGATCTACGACCTCGACCGCACGGTGCTGCGCAAGCCGACCTTCACCCTGTTCCTGCTGTGGGCGGCGTGGAGCGATGCCCGATGGCGCTTGCTGCTGCTTCCGGTGCTTGCTGCGTTGATGATCGGTTATGCGCTGCGCCTCTATGGCCGCGACCGGTTCAAACCCGCCGCCATTCGCCTGATGCTGGGGGCGCAGCTTTCGCCGGCGCGTGCTGCGGACCTCGCGGCGCGCTTTGCGGCGTGGCGCGTGCCGCGCGACGTACCGCCCGGTGCGGCCGCGTGCATCGCGCGCGACCGCGCCGAGGGATACCGCCTGCTGATGGCGACCGCGGCCCCCGAATTCTACGCCGGCGCGATTGCCGAAGCACTGGGATTCGACGCCATTGTCGCGACGCGCCACCAGCGCGACAAGGACGGAAACTGGCTACCGCTGCTCGACGGTCAGAATTGCTACGGACCGGAAAAGGCGCGGCGCGTGACCGAATGGCTCGATGCGAATGCGGCCGGCGGCACGGCGCATATCCGAGCCTATTCGGACCACGCCAGCGACGCGCCGACCTTTGCGCTGGCGAATGAATTCTGGCTGATCGGACGTAGCCGTCGTCTGACCCGTCTTGCCGAGCAGAAAGGCTGGCGGACGCTTGATTTCGAGATCGCGACGGGGCCCGGCTGAATGCGCCCGCCCCTTTTCGTCAATCGCCCGCTACCGGAGCCCCCCTTGCCGACCCCGATCGCCTTCCTTGCCATCGCCGAAGCGCAGCAGCTCTATCACTGGCTGCCGACAGCGCTTGAGCTGGCTGGGCGCGACGATGTCCGGGTTTCGATCCTGTCGCCCTCGCGCAAGATCCTCGATCTCGCGCTCAGCTATGATCCCGACGGCCGGTTCGAACCGGTGCTGCTGCGCCGCCCGCCCTTCGGCCCCGACTCCCTGTTCCGCCAACCTTCGCGGCTCGCCACCCTCCTGCTCAACTATCCCGCGATCCGGCGCTTTCCCGTGTTGGTCACCACCGAGATTTCCAGCGCGTGGCTGAAACGCATTCCCGGCTTTTCGTCGCGCATCGTCGTCATCAAGCATGGCGCGGGCGACCGCGAGGGTGGTTATCGCCGACGGCATGCGCTGATCGACCTGACCCTCGTCGCCGGCGAAAAGGACCGGCGGCGCATGATCGAACAAAAGCTGTCCGAGCCGGACAATGTCGTGGTGGGCGGCTACGCCAAGTTCGAGATATGCGCCGAGCGGCAGCGTTATTTTGACAACGACCGCCCGGTGCTCTTCTACAATCCGCATTTCGACCCGAAATTATCGTCCTGGCCGACGCACGGACCCGAGGTTTTAGCCGCGCTCGAAGCGCTGGACGGATGGAACGTCATCATCGCGCCGCATACGAAACTGGCGCAGCGCACGCCCCCGATCACGACCAAAGCGCCGCATATCCGCGTCGATATGGGCAGCCATCATTCGATCGACATGAGCTACACGATGAGCTCCGACGTCTATCTGGGCGACGTGTCGAGTCAGGTTTACGAGTTCTTGCTGCGCCCGCGCCCGTGCATCTTCCTCAATCTTGACCGGTTCGCGTGGCGCGACGATCCGGCATTTGCGCATTGGCATCTGGGGCAAGTGATCGAGGACATCGCCGACCTTCCCGGCGCGCTCGCGCAGGCTGCGGACTTGCAACCGGGCTTTGTTGATGCTCAGGAAGCCGCCATGACCGATTCCATCGACCAGTTCCCGATCCCCGCCTCGACGCGGCAGGCCAACATCATCCTCGATTTCGCCAAGGCAGCGCGATGAGCGCGCCGATCCGCCTGCTCGGCGAAAACGCCACCCCTATCTGGGGAATGACCAACGCCGAGCGTTGCCGCCGGATGGCCGAAAAGGACGGCAAGCCGCTCGCGCCGGGGCATGAGCTGGTCTTCAACCTCGCTTATGTTTTTGACCCGATGCTGCTCCGCTGGGTGATCGAGCAGCCCGGCACGGTTTTCGCCTGGGGCGGCGCGCCCGTGATTGGACAGGTGCCAACCGGCAGCGACCCGATGGCGGCAACGGTCATCGACCTGTCGGACGGGCGCAAGCTTTACAACCGCCAGCTTCGCAAGCTCGAGCAGCCCTTCGTCAGGGAGCTGACCCCCGGCACGCGGCGCGAGATTGAACGGAAGAGCTATTTCGGCGCCTATAAGGGCGTCACCGATGCGCTGACCAAATATCTGTGGCCCGAACTCGCCTTGTGGCTGACGCGCGGGGCTGCGAGCATCGGCATGACCCCGAACATGGTCACCGCGATCGGCGCCGCGCTTTGCATCTACGCGACCTACCTGTTCGCCTACGGCCACTATTGGACCGGCATGCTCGCGGGCTTCATCTTCATGGTGCTCGACACCGTCGATGGAAAGCTTGCACGCTGCACGATCACTTCGTCCAAATGGGGCAATGTCGCCGACCATGGCGTCGATCTGGTCCACCCGCCCTTCTGGTGGTATTTCTGGGGTGTCGGGCTCGGCAGCTGGGGCCTCGCACTCTCGAACCAGACCTTCCTGCTGGTGATGATCGCGGTCGTCGCGGGCTATATCCTCCAGCGCGTGATCGAAGGCCTGTTCATCAAGGATTTCGGCATGGACATCCATGTCTGGCAAAAGTTCGACAGCGATTTCCGCCTCGTCACCGCACGCCGCAACCCGAACTTCGCGATCCTCTTTTTCGCGACGCTTGCGGGGCGCCCCGACATCGGCTTGATCGCGCTGGCGTGGTGGACCGTCATCTCGCTGGTCGTCCACGCCGTGCGGCTGGTGCAGGCCTATGCCGTCAAACGCTCGGGCCGCCCGATCGTCAGCTGGATGGAAGAAGCATGAACGAAACCATCGCCAAATTCGGCCACCCGGCGACGCTGATCGCCGAATATGAGCATTGGGTCGTGCTGCTGCGCCCCGCACAGCCGACGCTTGGCGCGTTGGTGTTGGCGGCAAAGTCGGACGCGACGGCGTTCGGCGACCTGCCCGCCGAAGCGCATGCCGAACTCAAAGTCGCGACCGCCGCAATCGAGGCCGCGCTGAGCGAGGCCGTCGGCTATGCGAAGATCAACTATCTGATGCTGATGATGGTCGACCCGCACGTCCATTTCCACATCCTGCCGCGCTATGACGGCGAACGTTCGGGCGCAGGACTTACGATCGCCGACGCCGGCTGGCCCGCGCAGCCAGATCTCGGGCAGGCGGTGAAGCTGGACGACGCACAGGTCGCCGCGCTCACCGGCTGGCTCAAACCCTATTTCGCGTAGCGGCCTTCTTCGGCCCATTTCGCGGTAAGCGCGTCGGCGGCCTCGACATCCTGCGGGAAGTCGACTTCCTGCCATTCGAGCCCTTCGATCGACACGGTGCCGACGCGGTTGCCCTTGGCGATGATGTCGATCGCGCGCAGATACCAGCGCTCGACCCCGTCGGGGGTGCGCATCATCTGGTCGACCTGATTGCGGAAAATCGACGGGCCATCGCCGACGAAAGCGAGCATGCCGATCGACTCCGCATTGGTGTCCGGGGGCAGCAGCCGCTTGCCGATATGGTGCAGGCGGCCTTCGGCGTCGCGGTTCACCTTCATATCGTCGTCGTCATAGTCGGCCTTGACGTCGACGGTGACGTTGATCGGTTCGTTCGCACCCACAATCAGCTTCGCGACGATCTCGTCCGAAATGATGGTGTCGCCGTTGAGGATGATGAAATTACGATCCATCTCCTCGCGCGCGATCCAGCAAGTGCCAAGATTGTCGGCGACCTGGAAGAAGGGATTGAACAGGGTGCGGATCCGCGCGCCGGTATCGCGGTAGAGCTGCAATGCATGATCCTCGACGCGCTCGGTGCGAAAGCCCGTGACGACGACGATGTCCTTGATCCCGTTCGCGACGAGCGCCGCGACCTGCCAGCTGATAAGGCTGCGGCCGTTGAACTCGATCAGGCATTTGGGAATGTCGCGGGTCAGCGGCAGCAGGCGCGAGCCCTGCCCGGCCGACAGGATGATGGCTTTGTCGATGGTCATAGGGGTTGCCCTATAGCGCCTTGCCGTCGCGCGGCAAATATCGCTTCGATCAGTTCGATGTCGGCGGGCTTGTCGGCATCGATACACGCCTCGGGCTCGGACATCGGAATGATCTTCGCCTTCAGGCCAAATCGCATCCCAGCGCGCGCGACGCCCTGCTGGATCGTGAAAAGGCGGAGCAGCGCGCCGATCAGCAGCCATGGCCCGAACGCGGCCACGATCTTGAGCCCCTTCTTGCGGTCGCGTTCGATGCGCCCCCAGAAATCGAGCAAGGGCAGCACGCGGCGTCCGCGCAACCGGAACATGTTCGCGCCCGACCACCAGCCGCCACGGAATTTTAGCCAGGTGCGCTTCGATTCGGGATAGCGTGCGAGCAGCACGTCGCGTTCGACCATCGCGACCGCGACATCGCTATCTTCGGCGCCGCGCAGAAACTCAGCGACCATCGTCGGAGTGAGCAGCACATTGTCGGCGGTTGTCACGAGCAGCGGATCGTCCCCCGGCGGCAGCGCCGCGGCGAGCGAACTGCTAATCCCCTGCCCCGAATCCGCGAAATGCAGGTCGGCGAGGCCCGCAAGCCCCGCCTCGGCCGCGAGTTCGGCGCTGTTCTGCGCAAGGATCGTGATCGCGCCGACTTCGGGCGATGCGCGCAGCGCCTTCACGACATGAACCAACATCGCTTGCCCAGCGATCGGCAGCAGCGCCTTGGTCGACACGCCGCTGCCGGTCAGCAATGGATCGGGACCGGGACGGCTGCCCGCAAGGACGATGGCGGGAATAGGGCCGCTCACTGTGCCACCTCAGCGGGCGCGATGCGGCGCGCGGTAACGCCGCGCAGGAAATCGGTCGCTTCGTCAAGCACGGGCCCTCGGCTGCGAAACGGCGCGGAGAGCGCCATCACGATGCCGGTATGTCCCATGCCAGGGTAGATACGAAGCGTCGCGGTCCCGCCGGCCTTCTCGATCGCGGCGGCAAGATTCTGGCTGTTGCGCGGGCGCACCGTGTCATCCTCGTCGCCCGTGGCGAGCCACAACGGCGGCGCGTCGCCGCGCACGAAATGGATCGGCTGGGTCTTTTCGATCGGCTTGACCTTGCCCATCGCCTTGTCCCCGCGGCCGCCCTTTTCGAGCGGCAAGAAGTCATAGGGCCCGGCAAGACCCGCAACGCCGCGGATGATCGACGGATCGCTCTTGGCCGCGCGCATCCATTGGGGGTCGAGCGCGAGCATCGCGGCATTATAGGCGCCCGCCGAATGGCCCATCAGCGCGATCCGGTCGGGGTCGCCGCCGAGCTTGGCGATATGCTCATGCGTCCACGCGACCGCCGCGGCGCTGTCCTCGATAAAATCGGGCCAATGCGCCTTGGGCACGAGCCGATAGTCCGGGATCACGACGACGAAACCCTGCCGCGCCAGCGCGCGTCCGGCAAAGCCATAGCTGCCGCGCTCGCCGCTATCCCAGCCGCCACCATAGAAAAAGACGATCACGGGCAGCTGGTCGCCTTCCTTGGCGTTGTCCGGCACCCAGATATCGAGCGACTGGCGCGGGCCGGTACCATAGGGCTGATCGGACAGCAGCAGCCGCGCGCCGTCGCTCTGCCCGAGCAGCCGGTCGGCCATGTTGAGCGACTTCGCGCCGCCCGCGACGATCATCTTGGCGCTGCCGCCGAAAAGCAGCACGAGCAGCACCACCACGAAAAGCAATTTGATCAACCGTCGTCCTTTGGAAACCGGCCCCGCCATCTCTCGCGCCCTACAGGGCGGCGGTGCGGCGAACAAGACGGCGCTGCGATATGCACCGCGACCTTTTCGGCGTTCGCGCGTAGGACAGGGCGATGACCAGCAACTTCACCCGCCCCGCGCTTGTCTGCAATCTGCGCAGCGGCAGTTCCGACGAAGCTCTCGTCGGCCGTTTGACCGAGATATGCGATGCCGCGGGCGCGCCCCTTGTTCGCGCCTTCATCCTCCCTGACGATGATCTGCCGACCGTCGCGATGCTCGTAAACGATGGTATCGACGTACTGATGGTACTCAGCGGCGACGGCACGCTTAATGCCGCGGCGGCGAAGCTGGAAACATGGGAGGGCGCAATACTTGCGCTCCCCGGCGGGACGCTCAACCTGTTCCACAAGACGCTGCACGGCGATGCGGAGCCCGAGGATATTTTGCACGCCGCGCTCGCCGGCAAGGCGCGAGCAGCCCATCCGCCGACGATCCTCAGCGATGCAGGACGCGCCTATATTGGGGTGATCGCGGGACCGACAACGGCATGGGCCGAGGTTCGCGAGCAGTTCCGCTCGCTCAGTCTCAGCGGGCTTGCCGAAACCATTCCCAGTGCGATCGACGCGACGCTTCATGGCGACGGCGTGCGTATTCGCGGATCGGACCAGTCGTTCCAGGCGATCAACCTGACGCCAAAGCCCGACCGCATCCTCGCCGAAGGACTGATCACCGACAGCGCGGGTTCGATCCTGCGCCACGGAATCGCCTGGCTCGGCGGCGATTTTCGCGAGGGGCCGAGCGTCGACCTGTCCGAACGCCGCTCAGTAATCATCGAAAGCACGGGGGCAGTCGGCCTGCTCCTCGACGGCGAACCTGCCGATTTGCCGTCGGGCGCGACCTATCGCCTCGAGGCCAGCCCGCTCGCCTTTCTGACCACGCTATGACGCGGCTCTTCCACATCAGCGATCTGCATTTCGGGCTGGAGGATCGCGCCGCGCTCGCCTGGTTCACCGATTGCGTGCGCCGCGAACAGCCCGATGCGGTGTTGATCACCGGCGACCTGACGATGCGGGCGCGCAGCCATGAATTCGCCGCCGCGTGCGACTGGATCGGCGCGCTCGACGTGCCGGTGACGGTCGAGGTCGGCAACCACGACCTCCCCTATTTCAATCCGATTGCGCGCTTCTTTTACCCCTATCGCCGTATTCGCGGGATCGAGCGGCTCGTAGAGCGTGAACTCGACCTTGCCGGGCTGGCAGTCATACCGCTCAAGACCACCGCGCGTGCGCAGTGGCGGCTCGACTGGTCGAAGGGCTGGGTGACCGACAAGGCGCTAGCCAAGACGCTCGCCGCAATCGATGCGCTACCCTCCGGCTCGTCCGTCCTCGTCACCGCGCATCATCCGCTCGTCGAAGCGGGCACGCGCGGCCGTGCGCTGACTCGCGGCGGAGCCCGCGCGCTGCGCGAACTCGCGGCCCGGGACGTCGCGGCGGTGCTCACCGGCCATGTCCACGATGCCTTCGACCTCGTCGCGCAAACCGAAGCCGGACCGATCCGCATGATCGGCGCGGGCACATTGTCGCAGCGGATCCGCTCGACCCCGCCAAGCTTCAACGAACTGCGGATCAAGGATGGCGAAATCGCAGTCCGCGTTCGCAACGTCGAGGCGGTTCCGACCCCCGACATGCAGATCGCCGACGTGCCGCCCGATGCGCTGCCACCGCGCACGCCCGGCGAACCCGTCGCCCCTATCGACGCCGTTCCGCCGGTCGATCCTCCAGTGCATTGACGCCGCGCATCATCCCGTTACGTTGCAAGAAAAAACGGGATGAGGAATGATGCTGACAAAGGGCGATGATTTCCCGCTGCACCAGAGTGCCGAGCCGATCGCGTTCGCGGGCACCGACCGCAACTTCTATGACCGCTATTTCTTCAACGGCTATTCGCCCGACGGGTCGGTCTTTTTTGCCGCGGCGATGGGCTTCTATCCGCAGCTCGGTATCGTCGATGCGGCCTTTTGCGTGCTGGTCGATGGCGTGCAGCACAACCTCCGCGCCAGCCGCCGGTCGGGTGGCGAGCGGCTCGATCTGTCGGTGGGGCCGATTTCGATCGCCATCGACGCGCCGCTCGAGACGCTGACGTTGCGTATCGCCGCGAACGACGGGCCGCTCGCCGGCGAGCTTCGTTTCGCCGCGCGGCACTTCCCGATCGAGGAACCGCGCTTCACCCGCCGCAACGGCACGCGCCTGTTCATGGACTATACGCGCATGACGCAGAACGGCCGTTGGTCCGGCTGGCTGTCGGTCGACGGGAAGCGAGTCGATGTAGATAGCGACTGGGCGGGAACGCGCGACCGCAGCTGGGGCATTCGCCCCGTCGGCGCCGCCGAGCCGCAACCCCCGCCGCAGGGCAATTTCAACCAGTTCTTCTGGCTGTGGACGCCATGCAATTTCGCTGATCGCTCGCTCTTCTTCCACAGCAACGACGATGGCGAGGGGACTGCATGGAACCGGCGCGCGGTGCTGGTTGGGAGCAATGGAAGCGAGCGTCATTACGCCGACCCCGGTTTTGCTGCCGAGTGGCAGCCGGGCACGCGGCGCCTGAACAAGCTGACCGCCGATTTCGACGGCAGCACACGCCTGACGCTCAGCCCGAGCGGGCCCACTTTCGCGATGAGCGGGCTTGGCTATACGCATCCCGTGTGGGGCCACGGTTTCGACCATGGCGACCTTGAGGTCGCGCACGACAGCCTGTCCGAAGCCGAACGGGCGTGGGGCAATCCGCTCGCGATGCATGTTCAGGCGCTCGTCACCGCCGAGCTGGTCGACGGCGGCACCGAGCAGCGCGGTATCGGCGTGCTCGAACAATTGTTCGTCGGCCCGCACGCGCCGACAGGCCTCGCCGGCCTGCTGGACCCCGCCGAATGAGCTTTCCAACCTCGCCCGAAGCCATGACGCCAGTCTGGCTTGCGGAGAAGCTGGGGCAGAATGCCGCGGCGCTACGCGGCTATACGTCGGCGCCGGTTGGAACCGGCCAGATGTGCGACAGCTTTCGCCTGACGCTCGATTGGGCCGACGGGATCGATGCGCCGGCGACGGTGATCGCCAAATGCCCCAGCCACGACGACGCGAGCCGCAATATCGCCAAGCTCACCGGCACCTATGTCAAGGAGGTGAGCTGGTACCGCGAACTCGCGGCGACGAGCGGGGTCGCCGCACCCTTGTGCCACCATGCCGAGATCGCCGACGACGACGTCGATTTCGTCCTGATCCTGTCCGACCTCGCCCCGGCGCGGCAGGGCGACCAGCTAGCGGGTCTGGGTCTCGCGGCCCTCGTCCCGTGCATCGAGGCCGCGGCGCGGCTCCACGCACATCTGTGGGACGACCCACGGCTCGCCGACTTCGCATGGCTATCGCGCGATAATGGCGATCTGATCCGGGCGCTGTTTCCGCAACTCTATGTCGGGTTTCGGGAACGCTATGCGACGCGGCTCGCGCCCGAGGTGCTCGATCTCGGCGCCGGGATCGTCGAGAAGCTCGACGGCTATCTGGCCCGCGAACCCGCTGCGCGGACGATCGTTCATGGCGACCTGCGCATCGACAACATCCTCTTTTCCCCGGACGGCGAGGCCTGCTGGCTCGTCGACTGGCAGACGCTGGGGCGCGGCAGCGGCGCCGCCGATCTCGCCTATCTCGTCGGCACGAGCATCGCCGACCCGTTCGAGCGTGCCGCCGCCGACCGGCCCGCATTCGATCATTGGATCGCGGCGCTGACCACTGGTGGTGTGGTGCCCGATGCCGAAGCGTTATGGACCGACTATCGCGTCGGCGCGCTCAGCGGCTATTTCATGGCGGTCTTCGCATCGATGAGCGTCGAGCGCACCGAGCGTGGTGACGAGATGTTCGCGGTGATGGCCGAACGTCCGGCGCGGCAGGCGCTCGCGCTCGGGAGCCTCGACCTGCTCTAACCGAGCCGGTGCGGCGTCGGATCGCCGAGTTCGCCGACGAGCTGGGCATAAGCGTCGGCGCGGCATTTGGCATAGTGATGGCCCAGCTCTTCACGCGACATCGGCAGGTCGTTCGCGAGCGCATCGAGGATCGCCGGATCGTCGTGCAGCGCGATTTCGCGAACCAGCGCCGCGGGGTCGATATCGAGAATCGCGGCGAGCAAGCGGAAGGTTCGCGCACGTTGGCGGAACTCGAAATCCAGCAGCCGCGCCGTATCCTTTTCCTCCTTGGCGAGGAGGGCTCTGCGAAGGTCGAAAACCATGGCGTCAATCTATGACGCCCGGCCCATTTCTTCAACGCGCAACGGAAAAGGGCGGCCCGTTGCCGGACCGCCCTTCCCTTGTCCGTCCGTCGACGGAAAACTGATTAGCGCTTCGAGAACTGGAAGCTGCGGCGGGCCTTGGCCTTGCCATACTTCTTACGCTCGACGGCGCGGCTGTCGCGGGTCAGGAAGCCAGCCGCCTTAACCGGGCTGCGCAGCGCCGGTTCGAAGCGGGTCAGCGCCTGCGCGATGCCGTGCAGAACGGCGCCCGCCTGGCCCGAAAGGCCACCGCCCTTGACGGTTGCGATCACGTCATACTGGCCAACGCGTTCGGTCAGACCGAAGGGCTGGTTGATGACGAGACGCAGCGTCGGACGTGCGAAATACACTTCCTGGTCGCGGCCGTTGACGGTGATCTTGCCCGTGCCGGGCTTGACCCACACGCGGGCAACGGCGTCCTTGCGGCGGCCGGTCGCATAGGCGCGGCCCTGTTTGTCGACGATCTTTTCACGCAGCGGCGTGGTCGAAACCGGAGCAGCAACACTGCCTTCGACGGCGCCGGCGAGATCCTTGAGATCGGTCATGGTCTGTTCGTCAGCCATTATGCACCCACCTTGTTCTTGCGGTTCATCGACGCGACGTCGATCACTTCGGGGTTCTGCCCTTCATGCGGATGTTCGGTGCCGGCGAAGATGCGCAGGTTGCGCATCTGCTGGCGGCCGAGCGGGCCGCGCGGGATCATGCGTTCGACAGCCTTTTCGAGCACGCGCTCGGGGAAACGGCCTTCGAGGATCTTCGCGGGGCTCGTTTCCTTGATGCCGCCGGCGTAACCGGTGTGCTTGTAATAGCGCTTGTCGGCCAGCTTCTTGCCGGTGAACGCCACCTTCTCCGCATTGATGACGATGACATTGTCACCGCAATCGACGTGCGGGGTGAACGACGGCTTGTGCTTGCCGCGCAGGATGTTGGCGATAATCGAAGCAACGCGGCCCACAACGAGACCTTCGGCGTCGATCAGCACCCATTTCTTTTCGACGGTACCGGCATTCGCCGAAACAGTCGTCTTGGTCAGCGCCTTCATCATGGCGACCTCCTTGACAGATATGGACTAGGACGAGCAGCCATGCCGCCGCCCGAAAACAAACCGCGCCGCCTGATCCTGGAAGGGACGCAGCGGCGCTTCGGAGCGGGCCAATGGCGCCAAGCGAGCGGAAAGTCAAGCAGATCGCGGCTTTGCTGACAGGTATTATGATACCTTCAGCTTTACGGAGCGAGCTCCAGCGCCCGGATCCGCTCTTCGACGAGGGTCCGTCCGTCGCCTTCCGCCTCGACGATCCAGCTCTGGCGCTGCTCGCGCATCACCAGCCCGGTGGCGGTGTCGACGGTCCACAGATTGTCGATTTCCAGCGGCTTGGCGGTGCCGGCGACGGGTGCGGCATCGTGCTCGACCTTCGCGATCGTCTGCAACGGCCCGTCGTGCATGATCGACACGCTGGCGCCATCCGCCTGTGCCGAAACCGGAATGGCCCCATTGGCAGGCGCAACCAGCGCCCGGATATCCGCGCTCGCCAGCCGGTCGCGCTCGGTGGCGGGCAGCGCGGCGACCAGCTGCGCCAATTGCTTCGCCTCGGGCCGTCCCGATTTGGCGCCGACGGCCTCGATCCGCGCGGTGACCCGTGCCCACAGCCCGTCCGGATCGACCAGATCGACGCGGCTGCCGTCGGGCGCGACAAGATAGGCCGTGGGTTCGCCAACGAGCGGCTCGAGCATCAACGACAGCGCGCGGGTCACTTCGGGACGGGCATCCGAATCGATCCGCTGCAACACGGCCTCCAGCCGATATCCGCGCCCGATACGTTGCCATTGCAGCGCATAGACGAGGGAGAAGTTGATCAGCGCGCCCTCGCGGCCGATGCGGCGCGTCGTCACGCGATAGGTCATCGGCCGACCGACCGGGGGAGCGAATTGGAAATGCGTGGTTGCGGCCGCCGGAACGTCGCCCGGTGCCAACGACGGAATGGGCTGGGCCACCAGCAGCAAGATCGCGCCGCCGAGGCCACTGGCCGAAATCATGCCGCGCGGCGACCCAGCCGGTGAAGCCCCGCCGCGGCGATGGCGACAAGCATCGCACCGGTCACCTGATGCCACACGGCAACCCACATCGAGACGCCCGACACAACGGTCCAGATACCGAGCAGCATCTGCGCCGCGACGACCGCGACAAGCAGCCGCGCCTCAGTGCGCGCGCCGCGCCGCGACAGGGTGCGTGCGAGCAGGAGCAGCGCCAGCGCCGCAACCCACGACCACCAGCGATGGAGGAAATGGATCAGGAAGGGATCGTTGGTCAGCGCCAGCCACGCGCCGCCCGCCCAGTCGATGCCCTCGGGCACGAAATGATCGTTCATGAGTGGCCATGTGCTCGCGACATAGCCCGCATTGAGTCCGGCGACCCACGCGCCAAGCAGCAACTGGACAAAGAGGATCGCGATGACACCCAGCGCAGGTCCGGTCAGACGTGCCGGGCGTGCTTCGGGATCACGCGCCAGCGCGTCGAGGTCGCGCGCCGTCCAAACCAAACCGCCAAGCAGGAACAGCGCAGTCAGCAAATGGGTGGCGAGGCGGAAATGGCTGACGTCGGTGCGATATTCGAGGCCCGAGGCGACCATCCACCAGCCGATCGCGCCCTGCAGTCCGACGAGCGCGGCGAGCGCGAGCAAACGCGGACCATAACCCGCCGGGATCGCGCGGCGCCAGGCGTACCAGGCGAGCGGCACGAGCAGCGCCATGCCGACGAGGCGGCCGAGGATGCGGTGCAGCCATTCCCAGAAGAAGATCGCCTTGAACCCCGCCAGCGTCATGCCGAGGTTGATCTCCCTATATTCGGGGATCCGCTTGTACTTCTCGAACTCGGCGATCCACCCGGCCTCGCTCAGCGGCGGCAACACGCCCGAAACCGGTCGCCATTCGGTGATCGAAAGCCCGGATTCGGTGAGGCGGGTGATCCCGCCGACACCGACCACGATGATCACCAGAAGCGCGACCGCCCAGAGCCAGCGCGCGAGCGCCGCGGGTTGAGGTTGGCGGGCGGCGGGTGCGGGGAGGACAGAGGCGTGCGTCATTGCCCGCCCTATCGGCGCTTGCCGGGCGATAGGCAAGAGGTCCGAAACCGCGCCAAAGGGGAAATTCATGGCCGCGACAGGCACGGCTTGATAGGGGATGGCGATGCTTCGCAACGCCCGATCGATCGTCGCCATCCTGTCGTTGTCGATGGCTGCACCCGCCCTCGCCCAGCAATCCCCCTATGCCGCACTGGCAGCAACCGAGGCGCGTGTCGCGGCGATCGGCTTTCGCCTGACGACCGCCAACGCCGCCTGGTGTCCGATACGCCAGCCGCAGTTCGGGTGGATATGGGGCGACCCGCGACTTTATACCCCGGATCGGCGTGCCGAAGCGCTCGCCGCCTATGGCGCGAACGACCATGTGCACGCCTATATTGCCGCGCTCGCGCCAGCCTCCCCCGCTGCATCGGCCCGGATAACCGTCGGCACGCCGGTCACCGGCATAGGAAGCGCGCCCGTCCCGGATGGCGTGGGGGATCATCCCTTCGCGCGCATCACGGCGATCGAAACCGGCGTTGCCGCGCTTCCGATCGACGCGCCGCTCGCGCTCCACATCGGTGCGGGGCGCATCGTCAGCATCACCCCCGTCGCAGGATGCGCCAGCGATTTTCGCGTCGAAGCCAATGAAAGGCCCGCCGCCGTCGCCGACGGGCGGATGGTCCTCGTCAATCAGGGGCTTGCCGACTTCGCCCCCGATGACGCCGAACTGGCCGCGGCGATCGCCCACGAACTCGCGCACAATATCCTCCGCCACCGCGCCCGGCTCGACGCAGCGGGGGTCGATCGCGGGATCGGCAAGCAGTTCGGACGCAATGCCCGCCTGTTCAAGCAAACCGAGGTCGAGGCCGACCGGCTGTCGGTGTGGTTGCTCGCCGGCGCGGGTTATGGTCCCGCGGCGGCGGCGCGCTTTTGGGAGCGCTTCGGCCAGCGCAAGGGACGCCCCGTGCTCCAGGCGAGCACGCACCCGAGCTGGCGCGACCGCGTTGCATCGCTGCGAGCCGAAGCGGCAGCCATCGCGGCGGCGCGTGCGGCGGGCCAGCCGCTGCATCCGCCGCTGATCGACGCACCGCCGCCCTTGGAATAAGTCCGTTCGCATCCTATTTTGGGGACAATCCCCTTCTCCCCAACAAGGATCGACGCCATGACTCAAGAGACCGCCATTTTTGCCGGAGGCTGCTTCTGGTGCACCGAGGCCGTTTTCCAGTCGCTCGAGGGCGTCGAGGGCGTCGAGAGCGGTTATATCGGCGGCGCGGTCCCCAACCCGACCTACAAGCAGGTCTGCGGCGGCGACACCGGCCATGCCGAAGCGATCCGCATCACCTTCGACCCCGCGGTGATCAGCTACGACGATCTGCTCGACGTCCATTTCGCGACGCACGATCCGACGACGCTCAACCGCCAGGGCAACGACATCGGCACCCAATATCGCAGCGCGCTCTTCCCGCTCGATGCCGCACAGGCCGATGCCGCGCGCGCCGGGATCACCCGCGCCGCGGCCGATTGGCCCGCACCGATCGTCACCACGATCGAGAGTGCGTCGGACTGGTATCCGGCCGAGGATTATCATCAGGCCTATTGGGAGGGCGAAGGCCAGCGAAATCCCTATTGCATGGCCGTCATCCCGCCCAAGCTGGCTAAATTGCGCAAGGGATTCAGTGACCGTTTGCGTAGCGCATAGAATCGGAATGGCGCATGCGGCCGCCGTTGCAATATGGCCGCATGACGTCACTTTTCATTGACTTTCCAATTGTTTTGACTAGCGGACGCGCCTTCGCTGGGGCAGGATGCCCCTGAAACGCAGTTGGGGGCGCTGCCAGGTGCTGGCATCATTGTTTCTCATCGGCGCGTTGGTCACGACGCCCCAGATGTCGGTTCAAGCCGCAAGTCAGACTGCTGTCGAGGATGGCGCGGGCGGGATGACGCGCGCGGTCAACCGGATGGTGGGCGGCATCGTCAGCTATGCGCGCTGGCCCACCGGATCGGCGGCGACCGCGCGAACGATGTGCATTGTCGGCACGCCGCGGCTGACCGATCGCATGGCGCCCGACGTTCCCGGCGCCGGCTCGGTGACAGTCCGTCGTGTGGCGGCGGCCGCCGTCACGCCCGAGTGCGACATCTTGTTTCTCGGCCGGCTGCCGGTTGCCGATCGGCGTCAGCTGATCGCCTGGGTGCGCGGGCGCCCGATCCTGACGATCACCGACGACGACGCGGCCTGCATCTATGGCGCGATGTTCTGCCTCGGCAACCGGGCGGCAGGCATCAGCTTTTCGGTCAACATCGACGCGATCGGGCGCGGCCCGCTCCGCATCGACCCACGCGTCCTGCGCATCGGTGTCGGCGAAGGCGGGGCGTCATGACCGGTCCGTCGTCCACCCCTCCGGTCGAACGGATCGGCGCGCGCACGACGCTGCAAAAGCTGCTGTCGCGCTTTCATTTCGGCATCACGCTGTTCGCGGTCGCGCTTTCGGGCCTCACCATTCTGCTCGCCGGGGTGACCGCGCTGCGCGGCTATGCCGATCGCAATATGGAACTGGCGGCCCAGCTCGGTGCCTATGGCGTCGAACCCGCGCTGGTGTTCAACGATCCGCAGGCGGTACGCGAAGGGCTCGAACCGCTGACCCATATCCCCGGCATCGCCAGGCTCCGCGTGCTCAACGACGTCGGCCGGCCGGTCACCGAATGGACCTCGCCCGCCGCCGATCCGGCGCCGACCCTCACCCGCATCTTCTTCCCGCGTCCGTTCGCGGTCACCGTCCAGCGCAACGGATCGGCAATCGGCACGATCGAGGTGTGGGGCGATAGTTCGACGTTGATCGACTATGTCCGCCTCGGTCTGCTCGCCGGTCTCGGTTGCCTGCTGATCACAGCGTTCGGCACCATCTTCCTCGCGCGCCGCTTCGAATATGAGCTGGTCAAGCCGCTCAACGAGATTGCGACGGTCGCGCACGACGTGCGCCTGCACCGCCGCTTCGACAAACGCGTCCAGCCGCTCGGCATCGCCGAACTCGACCGGCTGGGCGGCGACATCAACGCGCTGCTCGACGAATTGCAGGGCTGGCAGGGCCATATGGAGAGCGAACGCGCCTTGCTCGCGCACCGGGCGTCGCACGACACGCTGACCGCGCTGCCCAACCGCGACGCCTTCGACGAACAGCTCGCGCTGCGCATCGAGGCCGCTGCAGGACGCGGGAGCCGCTTCGCGCTGCTGTTCATCGACGCCGACAATTTCAAAGCCGCCAACGACAATTTCGGCCACGCCGCGGGCGACGCGGTGCTCGTAGCGCTGTCGGCGCGGATTCAGGACGCGCTGCGCGAAGGCGATTTTGCCGCGCGCATCGGCGGCGACGAATTCATCGTCATCGTCGAGCTCGACGAAGAGGTGCATCCCGAGGCACTGGCGGGCCGGATCCGCACCGTTGTCGCCGAACCGATCCTGCTGCCCGGCGGCGAAACCTATCGCGCCGCGGTCAGTGTTGGCGTTGCGACCTTCCCCGACAATGGCAGCGACGCGACCGCGCTGCTGACCGCCGCCGACGCGGCCATGTACGCCGACAAATTGACCAATCGTTCCCGATGATGACCAGCGGAGAGACGCCGTGACGCTTATATTCCCCCGATCGATCCGAACGCTTTTCCTCCTCGGCTTCGCCGCATTGCTCGCGGCGTGCCAAAGCGTGCCGCCGACCACCGGCTTTACGGCCGCGCAAATTGCCGTTCTCCAATCGCAGGGCTTCGTCGAAACCGGCCCCGGCTGGATGCTGAGCATGCCCGAACGGCTGCTGTTCCCGTCGAACGAAAGCGCCGTGTCGCCCGATCAGCAACAGCGCATCAGCGATATCGCCGCCAAGCTCGTCTCGGTGGGCATCGCGACCGCGCGGATCGAAGGCCATACCGATTCGACCGGCACCTCGGCCTATAATCTGACGCTGTCGCAGGCGCGCGCGCAGGCCGTCGCGGGACCGATGCAGGCGGGCGGGATGCGCTTTACGGCCGATCAAGTGGTCGGCCGCGGCGAGACTTTGCCGCTGTCGAGCAATGCGACGGCGGAAGGGCGGCAGGACAACCGGCGCGTGGTCGTGATCGTTACCCCACAATAGCCAACCGTCGCCGCGCTTTTCTTGAACGAAGTTCGCGGCTAAGCCCTCGCGCATGAAACCGATCCGCAAAGCCGTCTTCCCCGTCGCCGGTCTTGGCACGCGTTTCCTTCCCGCGACCAAGGCGATCCCCAAGGAGATGCTGCCCGTCGTCGACCGGCCGCTGATCCAATATGCGGTCGATGAAGCACGCGAAGCGGGGATCGAGCAGATGATCTTCGTCACCGGCCGCGGCAAAAGCGCGATCGAGGATCATTTCGACGTCGCGTTCGAACTCGAAAAGACGATGTCCGAACGCGGCAAGGATTTGTCGGTGCTCGAAGCGACGCGGCTTGGGCCCGGCGCCTGCGCCTATGTCCGCCAACAGGAACCGCTGGGGCTCGGCCATGCGATCTGGTGCGCGCGCGATATCGTTGGCGACGAGCCTTTCGCGATCTTCCTGCCCGACGAGTTCATGCACGGATCACCCGGCTGCATGAAACAGATGGTCGATGCGTATCACAAGGTCGGCGGCAACCTGATCTCGGTGCTCGAAGTGCCGCGCGAGCAAGTGTCGAGCTATGGCGTCATCGCCCCGGGCGCGCGCGACGGGGCACTGACCGAAGTGACCGGGCTTGTCGAAAAGCCGCCAGTTGCCGAAGCGCCGTCGAACCTGATCATTTCGGGCCGTTATATCCTGCAACCCGAAGTGATGCGCGTGCTCGAACGCCAAGAAAAAGGCGCGGGCGGCGAAATCCAGCTGACCGACGCGATGGCGACGATGATCGGCAACCAGCCGTTCCACGCGGTCACCTTCGATGGCGCGCGTTACGACTGCGGATCGAAGGCCGGCTATATTCAGGCGAACCTCGCGGTCGCACTCGAACGGCCTGACATGGCGGACGAAGTTCGCGCGTTTGCCGTCGACCTGCTGAAGTAAAGCGACGGGGGCTTCAAGGCCCCCGCCGGATAGCTAATTATTCGCCTTCGATATTCGGCTTGGGGAAAGTGTCGGCCCCCAAAGTCTTGTAGAGAAAGCCGCCGATCACTCCGCCGACAATCGGGGCAACCCAGAACAGCCACAATTGCTGCAGCGCGATGCCGCCGACGACAAGCGCGGGGCCGGTGCTGCGTGCCGGATTAACCGACGTGTTGGTCACCGGGATCGAGATGAGGTGGATCAGGGTCAGCGCAAGGCCGATCGCGAGCGGTGCAAAGCCCGCGGGCGCGCGGCCGTCGGTCGACCCCATGATGATCCAGAGGAATGCGGCGGTCAGCACGATCTCGATGATCAGTGCCGACGTGATATCGTAATCGCCCGGCGATCCCGCATCATAGCCATTGGCCGCGAGGCCATTTGCTATGTCGAAGCTCGGGCTGCCCGCCGCCACATGATAAAGCAGGAACGCCGCCACGATCGCACCGAGCACCTGCGCGACGACATAAAGCGGGATATCGCGCGCATCGAAACGCCCGCCCGCCCACAGCCCGACCGTCACCGCCGGATTGAGGTGGCAGCCCGAAATATGGCCGATCGCATAGGCCATGGTGACCACCGTCAGACCGAAAGCAAGCGAAACGCCGAGCAGTCCGATGCCGACATCGGGGAACGCCGCGGCAAGAACCGCGCTGCCGCAACCGCCGAACACAAGCCAGAACGTGCCGATAAATTCGGCCAGACCCTTTTGGATATTCGTCATGATGACCCTCCTCCCCGCCGGCGGCCTCTGACGCCTCCGGCGCGAGCATCATCCTATCAGCGCTGCGCCACCGGGCAACCCCTTGCGCAAGCGCCGCAAAATCAGGCGACGGCGACCGTTTCGACGAAATGGCGCGCGCGTTGATGCAGCGACAGCGCCGCTTCGGTAAGGCCAGCGGATAATTGGCCCAGTGCCTGCGCGCCGTCGCCAACGGCGGTCGCGCCATGCCCGATCTCGCGCACCCGCACGTCGATTTCGCGGCCCGCGGACACGGCTTGCTCGACATAGCTCGCGATCATCAGCGTCGTCGCGCTCTGGCCGTCGACCGCACGGTCGATCGCGTCGGAGAAGCCGTTGTTCGCATCGATCGCCTTTTCGACCTCGACAAAGCCCGCCGCGACCTGTTCGACGATGTCGCGGATCCGGTCGACATATTGGGTGATGTCACCCGCCGCAACACGCGTCTGGCTGGCGAGCGTCTTGACCTCCGATGCAACCACGGCAAAGCCGCGGCCGGCATCGCCCGCGCGCGCCGCCTCGATCCCGGCATTGAGCGCGAGCATGTTGGTCCGGCTTGCCATGTCGATGATCAGCGCGAGCATCTGTTCGATCGACTGGCTCGCAGCCTTCAACGCGACCGAGCGCTCGCTGGCCTGTTTCACCTTGAGATGCGCCTCGCCGCGCACGACGCGGGCGCGCGAACCATCGTCGACGATCCGCGACATCGTTGCGGCCAGCGCGTGACCGCGATCCCCCAGTTCGTGCAGCCCCGCCAGCGTTTGCGCCGTGGCGCCCGCCACCGTTACCGCGTCACGCCCGGTCTGCCGCGCGCGTTCGGACAAAGTGCCGGCGACCATCTCGACCTTGCGCGCCATGTCGGACAGCGTCGCGGTGAGCGTCGTGATCTCTTGCTGGAACCGCCGTCCGGCATCGTCGATATGCGTCGTTCGCGCCGCGCGTTCCTGCGCCAGTTCGACCTCGCGCAGCATCGCCAGCTTGGCGAGCTGACCGCTATCGAGCGTTTCGACAAACCGCCCCGCGCGAACGAGGATCAGCTCCTGCTGCCCCGGCGACTGCGCCACGATGCGCAGCAAATCGGGCGTCGACCGCGCGACATCGGCGGTCGGGCACGGTTCGATCATCGACGCGATCGAGCCGCCGATCGTCGGATTCTGCATCAACGAAAACCAGAAGGGGCAGAAGAGCAATTCGCGCACCCGCTGTTCGCGGATGATGCCCACCGGCCGGTCGTCGCCGTCGACCACCGCGAGCGCGCGGAGTTGCGGATTGCCGCGAAACAGGTCGATGACCTGCGACATATGCGCGTCGGCGCCGATCGCGGACGCGTGGCCCGTCGATGGCGTAAAGGCATATCCCATGGCGTTCATCAATCTCTCTTCAGTGTGCGACCTCGTTCGCGCCCCGACCTAAAGCGGCTTGGTAAACACCAATTTAACCATTTATTTCAGTGATGTGACACATTGGCCGCAGGCGGTGCCGATCCGTCGCAATATCCTGTTCAGATCGCGGCGATTATGCGATGGGGCGCCATCGGCGAGGAGAAGAGTATGCGCGTTTTAATCCTGGCGGTCATGACCGCTCCCCTGCTCGCCGGCTGCATCAGCGCGGTCAAGACGGTCGTCACCGCGCCCGTCAAAGCCGTCGGCCAGGTCGCCGACTGGTCGACGACCAGCCAGGACGAGTCCGACCGCAACCGCGGCCGCGAAATGCGCAAGCGCGAGGAACAAATGGGCAAGCTGTCACGCCAGCGCGACAAGGCCGCCGAAAAGTGCCGGGACGGCAAAGAAGACCAATGCCAGCGCGCCGAAGTACTCGACCATGAAATCGAGGCGTTGATGGCGGCGCCGCGCTAAGCGGCGCGAGCTACCTTACCCGCCGGCCCGTCCACACGACGCGGCCGACCAATTGCACCGACGTCATCGGCAGATCGTCCCAGCTGCGATAGTGCGGATTGTCGCTGATCACCGAAATCCGCCCCTGCCCCGGCGCGCGCGCGACGCGCTTCACCATCAGCACATCGTCCATGCGCAGCACATAGATGCCATCGCGCAGCCGCGCCGCGGCGTCGCCGCCGTCGACCAAGATATCGTCGCCATCGTCGAGCGTCGGCGCCATCGAATCGCCCTCGACGCGAATGATGCTGAGCGCGCGCGGATCGGCGCCGAGATCGCGCAGCCATTTCGGATCGAACGCAACCTCGCCCTCGACCGCTTCGCCGTCGACACTCGCACCCGCACCCGCCGAGGCGCCGATCGCAAGTTTCGGCACCAATATCATTCCGGGACCGCGCACCCGCGCCGAGGTCGCGACACGCTGCACCGGCCCGCCCAACATCGCTTCGGACACGCCCAGATAGGCAGCAATGCGCGCGCGATCCTGCTCGCCCAGCCGCCGCGGCGAACCGCGCTTGATATATTGCTGAATATAGGCCGGGTTGCGCCCGATCACCTGCGATATGCGCGCATAGTCGAGCCCCCTTTCGGTCAAGAGGCGATCGAGCGCGGCGCGCGGATCCTGATCAAAATCGGCCATAAGTCGCTGGGGGCTGGTCCTTCCTATTTCGTCTCTACCAAACGGATTTTTCCTAGACAAGTAGGAAAATGAGCATCAAATAGGAAATATCCTATCGGGTGAGTCGCCCGATTGCCGACGTGATCAGGGAGGAAATATGGAACGCAGCCTGCTGCAACGGATCGAGGCCTTTCTGAAGGAATCGGCGATGCCCCCCAGCGTGCTCGGCCGCGACGCCGTGCGCGACCCGCGCCTCGTCAGCGACTTGCGCGGCGGCCGCGAGCCCGGGCGCGACGTGATATGCCGTGTGGAACATTTCATGAACAAATGGCGTGCCGATTGTCGTGCGGGCCTTGTCATTCCGCGCGGCGACCGGCGGATGCGCGCTGTGCGCCATCTCGAAACGGGAGCGCGGGCATGATGCGTTGGTCTCCCGCCCACCCGCCGCGCCCGGGCTGCCCGCACCGTCGGCTCCGCTTCCTGCTGACGCGGGACCTTCCGCACGGCCTGTCGGCTGGCGCCTCGACATTCCGGCCTTGGGCGAGCGCGAGTTTCGTGGGTGCGCGCCACATCTTTCCGTGCGCGCTCGCGGCAGGCGACGGCGCCGCTATGTGCCGCGCGCTACAGGAGCGGCTGAACGCGACCGAATGGGCGCTGCCCGGACATATCGTCGCAGATGTCGCGGTGGAACAGGGTGACGATCCGCAAACGCTGCGGATCGAAATCTTGACGGTCGAGGATTAGCCGACCGACTGTCGCGTCATCCGTTGCAGCGTGCTGAGCGCGGCTTCGAGCGCGAAGTCGACTTCGGGTTCGCTTTCCGGCTCGACCGCATCTGACGTCGGGATCGCGGCCGTTGAAACCGGGGCGGCCTGCCGGCGGCGCGCCAGCCCGGCTTCGAACCGCGCGACCATCGCGTCGAGCGATTTGTCGGCGGGATCGGGCAGCGGCGGCGGCGCGGTCATCTCGGCGGGTTGCAGCCAGGGCGCATCGCCGTCGAATTCCTCTTCGGGCGCCAGATCGGCGAGCACGAGTTCATCGACTTCTTCGACTTCGTCGACTTCGGCTTCACCCAGCCACAAGCCGGGCGTCACCGGTTCGGCAATGGCGCTTCCATCGAGCCCGCCCGCGGGCAAATCGCGCCCGGCGCGGATCGGCGGACGCGGCGGATCGTCGGGATGCAGATCGACGCGGCGGCGGCGCGTCAGAATCTCTTCGCTATCGTCGCTCTCCACATCCTGCGAGGTGCGGCGGAAACGCTCGCGCAGCGACGACAGGCCCGCCGCTTCGGGCTTTGCGATCAGCACCGCGACAAAGCCCGCGATCACCGCGGCGATCGCCGACATGCCGAGCGCCAGCGCAAGCCGGCCGCCATTGCCGATCGGCTGCACGAACAAGTTGGAGAGGCGGTCGAGATAGAGGTTCCAGCTGATCCCCGCGACCCACGAAAAGGGCATCACGGCGGCGAACAGGAAGGTCAGCGCCGCGGCGCCGATCACCGCCGGAATCGCCGGCTGAAGCGCGCGCAGCAGCGCGGTCGCTATCGCCTTGGCCCGATTTTCGCTGGTCTCGTCCATAATGTCCAAATCCGTGTAGCCCATCGGGCCATCCTGTCATCTATCTGCGCGGTTGCGCTAAACGCCGCGCAGCAATTGCTGGTAAACGGGTTCGTAACGTAAAATGTTTGATGACCAGTTACGATGGTTTTCGACAAAAATACGTGCTGTCCGCCGTCGCTCCGGCCACATGTCCCGATTTTCGAGCAGCACGGCGAGCGCATCGGCGATCGCGGCGGGGTCGTCGGGCGCAAATAACGTGCCCGTCGCGCCATCCTCGATCAGCTCGCGATGGCCGCCGACATTCGACGCCGCAACCAGCTTGCCCTGCGCCATCGCCTCGAGCGGTTTCAATGGCGTAACGAGATCGGTCAGCCGCATCTTCTTGCGCGGATAGGCGAGGATATCGATCAGCGAATAATAACGCTCGACCTCCTGATGCGGCACGCGGCCGACGAAATGGATATGCGCCGCGGCGGGCGATGCCGCCGCCTGCGCCTTCAGCGCCGCCTCCATCGGCCCGCCGCCGACGAGCAGCAGCCGCGCCTTCGGCTGCGCCGCGACCAGCGCGGGCATCGCGGCGATCAGATCGTCGATCCCCTCATAATCGTAAAAGCTGCCGATATAGCCGATCACCGCATCGTCGGCCGCGAGGCCCAGCGTGTCGGCAAGCGCATCGTCGCGCGGCGTCGGATCGCCGAACAATTCCAAGTCGACGCCATTCGGCGACACCGTGATCTTGTCCGCGTCGATCCCGCGCGCGATCAAATCGCCGCGCAATCCTTCGCAGATTACCGCGACCGCATCGGCCGATTTCACCGCATGCGTTTCGAGCTGCTTGGTCAACCAATAACGCAAACTGCCTTCGCGCCCGGTGCCATTGCCAACCGAGGCATCCTCCCAGAAAGCGCGGATTTCATAGATGACCGGAATGCCCAGCTTCTTGCCGACGCGCAGCGCCGCGAGCCCGTCGAGCACCGGCGAATGCGCATGCAGCACATCGGGCTTCCACTCGCGCGCCAGCGCCTCGACGCGCTTCGCCAGTGCACCAATCTCGCGCCATTCGCGGATCGGCGCGCGCGCAGGCGCGATCGGCAGGGTGCGATAGAAAGTCAGCCCGTCGACGGTCTCGCCATCCGGGCCCGGCTCGGGATGCCGTACGCCGGTGACCCCCGCGACCTCCCACCCCTTGGCGACCTGCGCCTTCATCAGCGCGCGCGTGCGAAAGGTGTAGCCGCTATGCGCGGGCAGGCTATGATCGAGGACGTGCAAAATTCGGGTCATTATGCTGCTCTTTCGCAGACAAGGCTTAACGCGGCGTCAACCCCGATAGACTAGGCAAAGCCTTCTATGGTCGACAATTTTTCCATTGCCCTGACGCACGTCCTGATGGCGATTGCGCTCTGGCGGCTGCTCTATCGCGACGATCTCGATCGCGAGGTGAGCCCGCGCCTGCAATGGCAGCAACGTCGCGACGCCGAACGTGCCGCAGAGGATGCCCGAACCGATGCGTGACATCGCGTTCGTCGCCTTCCTGTTCGCCTTCATCGGGATCGGCTTTCGCAAGCCGTTCCTGTTCATCCTGTGCTTTTGCTACATCGACATCGTCGCGCCGCAGCGTTTGAGCTATTTCCTTATCAACTCGATCCCGATCTCGCTGATCGTCTTCGGGCTCGCCATCGCCGGCTGGCTCGCGGTCGACGACAAGAGGGACACCAGGTGGTCGGGCCGGCAAATCCTGTTGCTTGTGCTACTCTTCTATTGCTGGATGACGACGATCAACGCCGACTTCCCGGTCGAGGCGGCCGATAAATGGAGCTGGGTGTGGAAGGCGCTCGTCTGGGCGATTTTCCTGCCGCTCACGCTGCGCACCAAATTGCGCATCGAGGCACTGATCGTCATCATGCTGCTGTCGGCGGGGGCGATCGCGATCGCGGGCGGGATCAAGACGGCGGGCGGCGGGGGCGGCTATGGCTCGCTCCAGCTGCTGCTCGCCGAAAATTACGGTCTCTACGAAGGGTCGATCATGTCGGCGGTGGGCATTTCGATCATTCCGCTGATCCTCTGGTACCGGCGCCACGGCACCATCTTTCCACCCGACTGGCGCGTTTCGCTCTTCTGCTTCGCGCTCGTCTTCGCCTGCGCGCTGCTACCGGTGGGGACGCAGGCGCGTACCGGGCTCGTCTGCCTCGTCGTGCTTGCGATCCTGTCGCTGCGCGCGGTCAAGCACCGCCTCCTCTATATGGCGGGCGCGGCGCTGCTCGCGCTCGCCGTCGTACCCTTCCTGCCGCAAAGCTTCACCCAGCGGATGGAGACGATCCAGGGCTATAAATCGGACCAGTCGGCTTCGACGCGCGTCGCGGTGTGGGCCTGGACATGGGAGTATGTGAAGGACAATCCGTTCGGCGGCGGCTTCAACGCCTATCTGCAAAATTCGCTGCGCGTCGAAACGACGGGGGGCGCCTACGACCCCAATCAGCCGATGGCGACCGAGGCGACGGTGCACGACGAAAAGTCGCGCGCCTTCCATTCCTCCTATTTCGAAATGCTCGGCGAACAGGGCTATCCCGGCCTCGCGCTATGGCTGATCCTGCACATCACCGGACTGTTCCAGATGGAGCGGCTGCGGCGGCGCTATCTCAAGACGCGGCGCGCCGAGGAACAATGGATCGCCCCGCTCGCGACCGCGCTCCAGCACGGCCATATCACTTACATGATCGGATCGCTGTTCGTCAGCATCGCCTTCCAGCCGTTCATCTACATGATGCTCGCGCTCGAAATGGGGCTGTCGACCTATTGCCGCCGCCGCGAACAGGAGGCCGGGTGGCGCCCGCTGACCGCGCGGCCGGCGCAGGTTCCGACGCGCCATCCGACCGCAAACACCGGCTGACGCCGGAACCATTCAGCGGGCCGGGGCGCTAATGCCCCATGCCCACCCCGCGCCTTGTCCATGTCGACGACAGCCTGCCCGGCATCAGCCGCACGCGCTCGGGCGTCGGCTGGCTCTATCGCGACGCCAAGGGAAAGATCATCCGCGACCGCGACGAGATTGACCGGCTGAACGCGATCGCGCTGCCCCCCGCCTATGAGGATGCGTGGTTCTGCCCGGCCCCAAATGGCCATATCCTCGCAACCGGCTACGACGCCCGCGGGCGCAAGCAATATCGCTATCATCCCGATTTCCGCATGGCGCGTGAGGCCGACAAATATGATCGCTGCGCCGCCTTCGGCCATGCGCTGCCGTTGCTGCGCGCGCGGCTCGTCGATGACCTGAACCGCCGAACGCTCTGTTCCGAGCGCGTCGTCGCAGCGGTCGTCCGCCTGCTCGACCTCGCCGCGCTCCGCGTCGGCAACGAGCAATATGTCGCAGCGAACAAGAGCTTCGGCGCGACGACGCTGCGCCAGCGCCACGCCAAATTGTCGGGCAAGACGCTGCGCCTCAAATATGTCGCCAAGGGTGGCGCGAAGCGCGAGGTGACGATCAGCGACCGCAGCCTGACGACGCTCGTCCGCCGGCTTCAGGATCTGCCCGGCCAGAATCTCTTTCAATATGACGATGGCGACGGCGTCTGCGCCGTCGCCTCCGAGGATGTGAACGCCTATATCCGCGAGGCGATGGGCGGCGAATTCAGCGCCAAGCATTTCCGCACCTGGACCGCGAGCGTCGAGGCCTTCGCCTTCCTCTACGATGCGCCCGAACCGCCGACGCTGAAAGCGATGCTCGAACATGTCGCGGACCGCCTCGGCAACACCCCCGCGATCGCGCGCAAGGCCTATGTCCACCCCGCGATGCTCGCAGCGGCGCAGGCGCGCGAGGACTTTGCATCCGCGGTCGGCCACCTGCCGCGCGCGACGCGTTATCTTTCGCGTTACGAACGCGGATTTTTGACCTATCTGGAGCAGGCGCCCGCGGCCGCGGTGCTGCTCCAATCCGCCTGATCCGACCCAAGAGGACCCGACGTGACCTTCTCCATTTTCGCCGCCGCGACCACCGCCGCCCCGAAAGCCGCGCCCGCAAAGGCCGCCGCGACCAACCCGCTCGACGATCTCCAGCGCTATTGGGATCTCAGCGTCGCGTGGGTGAACAGCCACTGGCTGCAAATCGGCATCGCGGTTGGCGCCGGCCTGCTCATCTATTTCGTCCTTTCGATGGTCCGCAGCTTTGCGCTGAAGCACGCGCAATCGGCCGAGGGCGAGATGACGCTGACGCACATCGCCGGGCGCGTGATCCACAAGACCAAATCGTCGGTGCTCGCGATCATCGCGATCCGCATGGTCGCGGGCTATGCCCAGCCGCCCGCGGTGATCATGCAGGTAATCCAGTTCGTCTTCACCGTCGCCGTCGTGCTGCAGGTCGCGATCTGGGCGCGCGAGATCGTCCTCGGGCTGATCCAGCGCCGCGCCGCCGAGGGCAACAACGAAACGCTCAGCAACGCGATGGGGATCATCCGCCTGCTCATCAGCATCGCCCTGTTCGCGATCGCCGCGATCGTCATCCTCGACAATATGGGCGTGAACGTCACCGGCCTCATCGCCGGCCTCGGCATCGGCGGCATCGCGATCGGCCTCGCTGCACAGGGCATTTTCTCCGACCTTTTCGCCTCGCTGTCGATCATCTTTGACCGGCCGTTCCGCGTCGGTGAGACGATCAAATATGACACGAGCACCGCGACGGTCGAACGCATCGGATTGAAAAGCACGCGCCTTCGCTCGCTCAACGGCGAACTGCTCGTCATCTCGAACACCAACTTGCTGAGCAAGGAGATCACCAATTTCGCGCATCTCCACCGCCGCCGGATCACCTTCAAGATCGGCGTCATCTATCAGACGACGCCCGAAATGCTGCGCGACCTGCCCGCCTTGCTCGAGGAGCAGGTTACCGCCGCGGGTCATGAGTTCATCCGCTCGAGCTTCCTGAGCTTCGGCGCGTCGAGCCTCGACTTCGAGCTGCTCTTCGACGTGTTCAGCGACCAGTTCGACGAAGTCGCCGCGGCGCGGACCGAAGTCGGCATCCGGCTGTTCGATGCGATGACGCGCGGTGGTTACGGCTTCGCTTATCCGACGCAGACCAGCTTCACCGCGGCCCCCGACGGCACGATGATCATGCCCTATCCCGAGTCCCCGAAGCCCAAGGCCGCGGCGGCAAAGGCGGCCAAGCCCGCCTGACGCTACGGCGCCGTAGCGTGCCCGCTAGGCCCTTGTGCAACGCGTCAAGAGAGGCCTAGAACGCGCCCCGAACCAGCAATTTCAGGGGACGACATATGGCCACCATCACGCCGCAGGAACTGCAGACCAAGGTCGGCGAGCATCTCGGCACGTCCGATTGGGTGCTCGTCGATCAGGAGATGATCAACAAGTTCGCCGACGCGACGGGCGATCATCAGTTCATCCATATCGACGAGGAAAAGGCCAAGCTGACGCCCTTCGGTGGCACGATCGCGCACGGCTTCCTCACTCTGTCGCTGATGCCGATGCTCGGCGCGAGCACCGACGGTCCGAAGGTCGGCGGCGTCAAGATGGGCGTCAATTACGGCTGCAACAAAGTGCGCTTCCTGTCGCCCGTCCGTTCGGGCAAGCGCGTGCGCAGCCACATCAAGCTGCTCGAGCTCGAGGAAAAGCGCCCCGGCCAGTGGCAGCAGACCAACGAAGTTACCGTCGAGATCGAAGGCGAGGAAAAGCCCGCGCTGATCGCCGAATGGATCAGCCAATTCTTCGTCTAAAGCACAGGTTTTTCCGGCCAACCTCCCCCGTTAAGATAACCGGACTCAGAAAGAAGGACCCCTATCATGCGTGACGCCGTCATCGTTTCCACCGCCCGCACCCCGCTGACCAAGGCGGCCCGCGGCTCGTTCAACAACACGCTCGCCCCGACGCTCGGCGCCCACGCCGTCCGCGCCGCGGTCGAGCGCGCCGGGGTCGAAGGCGGCGAGATCGACGACGTCGTCTTCGGCGCCGCGATGCAGCAGGGTTCGCAGACGATGAACGTCGCGCGCCTGATCGCGCTGCGCTCGGGCCTGCCCGTCACCGTCCCCGGCATGTCGATCGACCGCCAATGCTCGTCGGGCCTGATGACGATCGCGACCGCCGCAAAGCAGATCATCGTCGACCGTCAGGACATTGCGGTTGCCGGCGGCATCGAGTCGATCTCGAAGGTCAGCGGCAGCGGCAAGGTGTTCATCGAGACCGACGCCGAGCTGATCGCGATGCACAAAGACACCTATATGCCGATGATCGGCACCGCCGAGGTCGTCGCAAAGCGTTACAACATCAGCCGCGAAGCGCAGGACGAATATTCGTTCCAGTCGCAGCAGCGCACCGCGGCCGCGCAGGCCGCGGGCAAATATGACGACGAGATCGTTGCCTGCAACGCGACGATGGCGGTCGTCGACAAGGAAACGAAAGAAGTCAGCTTCAAGGACGTCGTCGCGAACAAGGACGAGTGCAACCGTCCCGACACGACGCTCGAAGGGCTGCTCAGCCTGAAGCCGGTGATGGGCGAAGGCTTCTCGATCACCGCGGGCAACGCCAGCCAGCTCGCCGACGGTGCATCGGCCGCGGTGCTGATGGAAGCCAAGGTCGCCGAAAAGAAGGGCCTCCAGCCGCTCGGCCGCTATGTCGGCATGGCGGTCGCGGGCACCGAGCCCGACGAAATGGGTATCGGCCCCGTCTTCGCGATCCCCAAGCTGCTCGAACGCTTCGACCTCAAGATGGACGACATCGGCCTCTGGGAACTCAACGAAGCCTTTGCCGTGCAGGTCCTCTATTGCCGCGACACGCTCGGCATCCCGAACGAGCTGCTCAACGTCAACGGCGGCTCGATCTCGATCGGCCACCCGTTCGGCATGACCGGCGCGCGCTGCGTGGGCCACGCCCTCATCGAAGGCAAGCGCCGCGGCGTGAAATATGCTGTCGTCACCATGTGCATCGGTGGCGGCCAGGGCGCAGCGGGCCTGTTCGAGGTCTTCTGATTTGCGCCTAAGCCAACCGCGTATCGAGCCGGTCGACCTCGACCGGCTCGATGCCGACCAGCGCACTGCGCTCGAACCCTTCCTTGCCTCCGACGGCGGCAAGGTCGGGGCCGGGCGGGTCCTCAATATCTTCCGTACTCTCGCCCGGGCGCCGACCGCGCTCACGAGCTTCCTCGTCTGGGCCAATTACATCTTCTCGCGGCGCAATAGCTTGTCCGAGCGCGACCGCGAACTCGTCATCCTGCGCACCGGCTATAATTGCCGTTCGGGTTACGAATGGACCCAGCACAAGCGAATCGGCCTCGATTGCGGCCTTGCCGAAGACGAGATCGAGCGGATCAAGGCCGGCCCCGATGCCGAGGGCTGGACCGACCTCGAACGCGCGATGCTCCGCGCAACCGACGATCTCACGACCAATCATTTCGTGAGCGACGCAAGCTGGGCAGCCCTCGCCCCGCTCGGCGACAAGGGCCGCATGGACCTCGTCATGACCGTCGGCCAGTACACGCAGGTTTCGATGATTTTGAACAGCTTCGGCATTCAGGTCGAGGACGGCTGGACCGTCGACCCCGACCTTAAAGCCTGAACCAAGGAGACAGACATGAGTGCCATCGGTGTGATCGCAACGCTGCGCGTCCAGTCCGGCAAGGAAGCCGAATTCGAAGGCGTCTTCGCCGAGCTCGCGGGCGCGGTGAATGCGAACGAAGCGGGCAACAGCTATTACCGCCTGTTCCGGACAAGCGAGGCGGGCATCTATAAAGTGCTCGAATGCTACGACGATCAGGCCGCGCTCGATGCGCACCGTGCCTCGGACCATTTCCGCTCGATCGGCGCGCGCCTTGGCCCCTGCCTCGCCGGGGCGCCCGAGATCGAGACGCTGGGCGCGGCCTGATCGGCGGGGTTTCCGCGACAAGGGCATGACCGCTCACGACCGGAAGCTGACCCATCCATCATCGTCACCCCGGACTTGATCCGGGGCCTGCCTTCTTGAAGGAAAAGGCGGATCCCGGGTCAAGCCCGGGATGACGGAAGTGGGTAACCGAACGGCTGCTTCCCACTCGTATCGGACGTTCCCGCCCGCATTCTATTTGGGCGGCCGGGGGGCGGGCCGAATTGCGCAACCGCAATATTCTCTCGCACTCGCGCGCACAGACGCTTTTTCAAACAACCACAGTGATTTGGTTCAAGGCGTCGTACCGCCCCGGATCGGAACGCCAAGCTGATGTCGCGCCGCGTCAACGCAAGCCTTTGCCTTGGCGCGTCAGCCTTGCTATCGGCTCTGGGCAATGGCCAGTACCACCGACGACCTTCCGCCTTCCGAACCCGTTCCCGGCATGATCGATACCCCGTTCGACAGCGCGCTGTCCGAACGCTATCTCGTCTATGCGCTGTCGACGATCACCGCGCGCTCGCTTCCCGATCTCCGCGACGGACTGAAGCCCGTGCATCGCCGCCTTTTGTGGGCAATGCGCGCGATGCGGCTCGACCCGTCGCAGGGTTACAAGAAATCGGCGCGCGTCGTCGGCGACGTCATCGGTAAGTTCCACCCGCACGGCGACGTCGCGGTTTACGACGCCATGGTCCGCCTCGCGCAGGATTTCTCGCTCCGCTATCCGCTCGTCGATGGCCAGGGCAATTTCGGCAATATCGACGGCGATAATGCCGCGGCGTATCGCTATACCGAAGCGCGGCTGACGCGCGTCGCGGTCGACCTGATGCAGGGGCTCGACGAGGGCACGGTCGATTTCAAGCCGACCTATAATGGCGAGGACGAAGAGCCCGAGATCATGCCCGGGCTTTTCCCGAACCTGCTCGCCAATGGCGCGAGCGGGATCGCGGTCGGCATGGCGACGAACATCCCGCCGCACAACGCCGCCGAGGTGATCAATGCGGCGCTGGTGCTGATCGAAAATCCGCGCGCCGAGCTCAGCGAATTGCTCGAGCATGTCAAAGGCCCCGATTTCCCGACCGGCGGCATCGTTGTCGACAGCGCCGAGACGATCGCGCACGCCTATGAAACCGGGCGCGGCGGTTTCCGCGTTCGCGCGCGCTTTTCGACCGGCAAGCTGGGCGATGGCAGCTGGGAAGACAGCGGGATCGAGAAGCAACCCGGCGGCACTTGGCAGCTCGTCATCAGCGAAATTCCGTACGGGGTCGCCAAGGGCAAGCTGATCGAACAGATCGCCCAGCTGATCGCCGACAAGAAATTGCCGATCCTCGAGGATGTCCGCGACGAAAGCGCCGAAGATCTGCGCATCGTCATCGAGCCCAAGAGCCGCAACGTCGACCCCGACATCCTCAAGGAAAGCCTCTACCGGCTGACCGACCTCGAGAACCGTTTCGCGCTCAACCTAAACGTCCTCGACGCGACGCGGACGCCGAAGGTGATGGGGCTGCACCAGCTGCTCACCGAATGGCTGATGCACCAGATCGTCGTGCTCGTCCGCCGCGCGCAGCACCGGATCGCGAAGATCGACGACCGGTTGGAACTGGTCGCAGGCTATATCATCGCCTTCCTCAACCTCGACCGGATCATCGAAATCATCCGCACCGAGGATGAGCCGAAGCCGGTGATGATCGAAGAATTCATCCTGACCGACCGGCAGGCCGAAGCGATCCTCAACATGCGGCTGCGATCCTTGCGCAAGCTCGAGGAAATGGAGCTCAAGCGCGAGCAGGCCGATTTGACCGCCGAGCGCGAGGAGCTGGTCAAGCTGGTCGAAAGCCCGGCGCGGCAGAAGACGCGGCTGCGCAAGGACCTCGAAAAGCTGCGCGACGTCTATGGGCTCGAAACCTTGCTCGGCGCGCGGCGCACGACGATTTCCGAAGCCGCGCCCGCGCGCGAAATTCCTCTGGATGCGATGATCGAGAAGGAGCCGGTGACGGTGATCCTTTCGAAACGCGGCTGGATCCGCGCCCAGCGCGGCCATGTCGCCGCCGACCAGTGGGCCGAATTCAAGTTCAAGGAAGGCGACGAACTGCTGTTTGCCGCGCACGCGCAGACGACCGACAAACTGTTGATCGCGGCAAGCGACGGGCGTTTCTTCACCGTCGGCGCCGACAAGCTGCCCGGCGGGCGCGGGTTCGGCGAGCCGCTGCGCCTGATGGTCGATATCGACCCCGACGCACGGATCGTCGCGATGATTCCCGCGAGCGCCGAGGGCCGCCTGCTGCTCGCCTCGTCGAGCGGCCACGGCTTTGTCGCGCAGATGGCCGAGGTGGTGGCCGAAACGCGCAAGGGCCGCAACGTCGTCAATCTGAAACCCAAGGCGGCGCTCGCGGTCGTCCGGCCGATATCGGCGGGCGACGACAGCGTCGCGGTGGTGGGCGAGAACCGCAAGCTCGTCGTCTTCCCGATCAACGAAGTGCCGGTGATGGCGCGCGGCCAGGGCGTGATGCTGCAACGCTATCGCGACGGTGGGCTTGCCGATGCCGTCAGCTTCGCCTTTGCCGAGGGATTGAGCTGGGCGATGGGGGGCGACACCGGGCGCACGCGGACCGAAACCGACCTCGCCCCCTGGCGCGTCGCGCGCGGCGCTGCCGGACGGATGCCTCCGACCGGTTTCCCGCGGAACAATCGCTTCGGCTGACCGTAATTCGAGGTAGCCGTAAATCGCTTATTTACTTCCCATAACCTACGCATGGGCCAATGGGGAAAGGTCGCACAAAACCCTCTATTATGCCTATCGATAGAACCGGCGAAGACCGGCCCTTATTGTTCGTCGGCTGGATCGACGCGTTGCCCGTTCCGGCCGCGCTGATCAGACCGATGGCGCGCGGCAATTTCCGGCTCCACGCAAGCAACGCCGCGTTCGATCGGCTGAGCCTGTCGCCCGTCGGCGCCGACGCGCCGATCGCCTTGTTGCGTGCGATTGAGCGCGCATCACAATATCCTGACGAATCACAGGAATTCTCGTGCCAGCTCGGCGACGGGCCCGCGGCGCGCGACCTGCGCGGATCGATCGGTCCGCTGCCCACCGAATCGGGCGACGACGGGCTGTTTCTGCTGACGCTGATCGACCGGACGCAGGAGATGATGACCGAGCGCAATTTGCGCCGCGAGCTCGTTTCCGACAGCCTGACCGGGCTTCCCAACCGCGCCGGCTTCGAGGAGCTGGTCGAACAGCGCGCGCGCCACGAGGGGCCCGGCGCCGACCATGCGATCCTGCTGCTCGACCTCGCGCGGTTCAGCCGCATCAACGAACATATCGGGCCGATGGCGGGCGACGAGCTGATCATCACCGTCGCGCGGCGGCTGAAATCGAGCCTGCGCAGCGGCGACATATTGGCACGCACCGGCGGCGACGAATTTGCGATTTCGACGCGCGTTACGGGCGGCCGTGCCGATGTGCGCGAGATGGCGCGGCGTATCCGCGGCTGCTTCGATCATCCCTTCCGCATCGGCAAGCTGAAGGTCAGCGTCGATTGCGCGCTCGGCTGTGCGATCCAGCCGGCAGCTGACACCGATGTCGCCGACCAGCTGCGTCATGCGCAGATCGCGCTGAAACGCGCGAAGCAGACCGACCGCATCGAAATCTATGAACCCGAAGCGGCGATGCTGTCGGACAATCGGTTCGGGATGGAAACCGAGCTGCGCAACGCGATCGAGGAAGACCGGCTCCACCTTGCCTTTCAGCCGCTGATCGAGCTGTCGAGCGGCCGCGTCGCAGGGTTCGAGGCGCTGGCGCGTTGGGACAACAGCAGCGGCCATGCGGTGTCGCCGACCGAATTCATCCCGATCGCCGAGGATTCGGGGCTGATCGTCCCGCTCGGCCAATGGGCGATCGGCAAGGCGGCCGAAGTGCTCGCCGACTGGGATCGGCAGAACGGCGGCGCGATCGTCGATGCCTATTTCTCGGTCAATGTCTCGGCGATCCAGCTGGTACGCGACGATGTCGCCGCGGTGGTGCGCCAGGCGCTCGAAAGCCAGAAGATCGGCGGCGAACGGCTGATGATCGAGCTCACCGAAAGCGCGATCATCGGCGACCCCGACCTCGCGCTGTCGGTGCTCAGCGAGTTAAAGGCGCTCGACGCGCGCGTCGCGATGGACGATTTCGGCACCGGCTATTCGAACCTCGCCTATTTGCAGCGCCTGCCGATCGACGTGCTCAAGATCGACCGCAGCTTTGTCGAACATATGGTCGACGACCGCGACAAGGTGGCGATCGTCCGCACGATCCAGAGCCTCGCCGAAGTGCTGGGGATGAAGACCACCGCCGAGGGCGTCGAGACCGCCGACCAGGCGCGGCTGCTGTCGGCGCTCGGATGCGATTTCGGACAGGGGTTCCTGTTCGCGCGGCCGATGGATGGCGTCGCCGCGCTCGATTATTGGCGTCAGTCGCTGGTGCGCCCGATCTTCTGATCGACGAGCTGCCCAACGCGCGCGGCATCGGGGAAATCCTCGGCGACCCATTCGGCCTCGACCGCCTTCAGGATGCGCGCGACCTCGGGGCCCACCGCGATCCCGCGCGCAACGATGTCGCCGCCCTTGAGCGGCATTTCCGGAACCTGCCAGTCGGCCAGGGCCGCAACCGCCGCCGGATCGCCAGCGAGCAGATGCACGTCGCGCGCGGCGTCGATGCCGATGGCATAAGCGAGCTGACGGATCGGCCGCGATACGTCGCCGCGGCTTCCGCCAAGCGCGGCGAGATGTTTGCGCTGGCGCGTCGACAGCCGCAGCCGGCTCGCGACCTGTTCGGCGATTGCGGCGTCGGCGGGCAGCAAGGCCGCGAGACGGCGCAGCGGCGCAACCGAAACGCCCGCGGTATCCTCATTGGCCACCAGCCGGTCGAGCGCCGCAGCGAAGCCCGGATTGAGTTCGGGCAGCAGCACCGCGAATATGCCGTCGGCCGCCATCTGCCCGACGATGCCGCGCGGATCGGGCAGCGACAATATCTTGGTGAGTTCGTCGGCAATGCGCTCGCGCGACAGGCTTTTGAGCGACTGGCGCGCAGTCACGACCGCGGCATGGCTGACCGCGTCAAGGTCGCCACGCCCGAAGCGCGCCGCGAAACGATAGAAGCGCAGGATGCGCAAATGATCTTCGGCGATCCGTGTCGCGGCGTCGCCGATAAACGCGACGCGCCCCGCGTTCAGGTCGGCAAGCCCGCCGAACCAGTCGTCGATCGCGCCGCTATCGGGGTCGGCGTAGAGCGCGTTGATCGTGAAGTCGCGCCGCGCGGCATCGTCGCGCCAGTCGTCGGCGAAAGCGACCGTCGCGCGGCGACCGTCGGTTTCGACATCGCGGCGCAAGGTCGTGATTTCATGATGATCGCCGCTGGCGATCGCGGTGACGGTGCCGTGCGCGATGCCGGTCGGGATCACCTTGATATCGGCCGCCTCGAGCCGCCGCGTCACCTCCTGCGGCAACAAAGGCGTCGCAAGATCGATGTCGGTGACGGCGAGGCCGAGCAGCGTATCGCGCACCGCGCCGCCGACGATCTTCACCGCGCCGCCGTCGCCGCGCAGCGCGGCGACGATGCGGCGCAGGCCGGGCCGGTCGCGCCATTCGGCGCCGGGAAGCACCGTCACCGGTGCCAGCCCGCCGGCATCCGCCGCGCCAGATTGATGATGATGCCTGCCGTCACGCCCCAAATCCGCCGCCCCTGCCAGTCCATGTCATAATAATGGCGATCCTGTCCCTGCCAATTCGCATGATGCTGCGTGTAATTGTCGGGATTAAACAGGATGTCGAGCGGCACCTCGAACCAGTCCTCGACCTCGTCGGGATTGGGGTCGAGCGGCAGGTCGGGCGGGATCACGCCGAGCACGGGCGTGATGATATAGCCGCTGCCCGACCGATAAGGCTCGGTCGCACCCGCGATCATGACATCGTGGCGGCTGAGCCCGATTTCCTCCTCGGCTTCGCGCAGCGCGGCGTCGATCGCGTCGCGGTCGCCCGGATCGATCTTGCCGCCGGGAAAGGCAACCTGCCCCGCATGGCTGCGCAGCCATTGCGGCCGCTGGGTCAGGATCACGCCGGGGTCGGGCCGGTCGGTAAAGGCAATCAGCACCGCGGCATCGCGCAGTGTCGGGGTGCCGAGATAGGTTTCATCCTCGCCCGCATCGGGCAGCAGATTGTCCAGCGCGGCGCGCAGCTTGTCGGACAGCATCAGGCGTCCACCAACGGAAAGCGTGTGCCGTTCGACCAGATCGCGGGCGCGTCGGCGTCTTCGGCCAGCGCCATATCGACGATCTCATAATAGAGCGCGCGGTCGATCCGCGCCTCGAGCCCGTTGCCGATCGCACCCCGGACGTGCAGCCGCGGGTCGGGATTGTCGGCATCGCTGCCGAAGCTGAGCGGGTGGTCGGGCCCGGCCATGACGAGGTCGTCGGTGTCGAGCCGGAAGACCAGTTTGCGCGCCGCCCCCTCACCCTCACTCTTCATCTCGACCGCGCGGAACGGCGTGTCTTCGACGACGATCGACAGCTTTTCGGCGGGGGTCACGAGGACATGGCTCCCGTCGGGCTCGCGGCGCAGGATCGTCGAGAAGAGCTTGACCATCGCGGGCCGGTTGATGCGCCCGCCTTCGTGAAACCAGCTCCCGTCGGCGCGGATTTCCATGAAGCTGTCGCCGGTCCGCTCAGGATGCCATTGCTCGACCGGCGGCAGCTTGCTTGCCGCGAGCAGTTCGGCGGCCTCGGCCAGCGAAAGCTGCGAAAATTCCTTGGGAAGCGACGGCGCGGGGGTGACCATAGACCCGACATAGGCGGACGCGCGGCGGGTGCAACCCCGTGTGCGGTCAGCGCGGCCCGATCATTCCCGCGCCCGTCGGCAGGCTGTGCCCGTTGACCGCCCGCGCGAGCAGGCGGCGTTTCTCGAACGGGCCGGGCAAATCCCATTCACCCGTCGCATCGGCGGTGAAGCCGAAGAAGCGGCCATAATATTCGGGATCGCCGATCATCATCAGCGCGCCGTCGGCTTCGGTTTCGGCAGCACTCAGCATCTGCTTCATCAACGTGCGCCCGTGACCGCCGCGCTGGACGTCGGGGCGGATCGCGACCGGGCCGACCATCACCAGCGGGACGTCGTCGGCATCGGGCGCACGCAGCGCGACGGGCCAGCACTGGATCGTGCCGACCAGCGCGCCATCCTCGACCAGCGCGAAGCTCAATGCCGGCACCGCATCCACGCCTTCGCGGATGCGATAGGCGGTTCGTCCAAAGCGATCCGATCCGAAAGCGGCGTCGAGGAGATCCTCGACCGCCTGCGGCTCGATATTCGACAATGGAAGTAACTCGACCAACGCGTACCCTTTCGCTAATGCGGCGGCGCTTTAGGGACCGGGGCCGGCGTTGCAAAGCTGAATGTCGCCCCCGACGGACAGGAATTTCTTGTGACCGATACATTGTGGCTGGAAGTGAACGGGCTGACTGCCCAGGTGCTGACCGGCATTTATTCCGAAGAAACCCACCTGCCGCAGCCGCTGCGCATCTCGGTGCGCGCGAAACTCGCGATGGCCGATCATTATGATCCGACGACGCCGCTCAGCCGCTCGAAAAATTACATGCACCTGAAATTCGCGGCGACCGAGGGCATCCCGAAGGATGTCCATTTCGTGCTGATCGAAAGCGTCGCCGACCATATCATCGACACCCTGTTCCTGCAGGACGAGAAGGTCGAAGAGGTCGAGGTGAAGATCGTCAAGCTCGCGATCGCCGAAGAGGGCGAAGAGATCGGCATCACGATGCGGCGGGCACGCAAGTGACGCAAAAGCTCGCTCTGGTCACGGGCGGGCTGCACCGCGTCGGCGCCGCGATTTCGGCGCGGCTCGCGCGCGAAGGTTACATGCTGGCGATTCACAAGCGGAGCCCCGGTGAAGCCGATCCGGTGCTTGCCGAGGCGCTCGCCGAGACGGGCGCGCGCAGCCATCGCTTTGCCGCCGACCTCGCCGATCCGGTAGCGGTCGACGCGCTGATCCCCGCGGTGATCGAAAAATTCGGCCGCGCGCCCGACCTGCTCGTCAACAACGCGGCGCTGTTCGCCGAGGGTGAGTGGGCCGACCTGTCGGCCGGTGCGCTCGCCGAGATGATGCAGATCAATCATCATGCGCCGGTGATGCTGGCGAAGGCGTTGGTCACGCATAGCGAAGGCGCGCGACCCGCGATCGTCAATATCGTCGACCAGCGCGTCGCGCATCCGGTGCCCGACCAGATCGCCTACAGCCTGTCGAAATCGGCGCTGTGGCAGGCGACCGCGACGCTGGCGGTCGCGTTCGGGAACCGGGCGCGCGTCAATGCCGTCGCGCCCGGGCTGACGATGGCGACCGAGGATTATTCGGACGCACAGGTCGAGCGGCTGGCGAAGCTTATGCCGCTCGGCGCGCTGCCGACACCGGCGCAGATCGCCGATGCGGTCGTGTATCTCGCCCGCGCCGAGGCTGTCACCGGGCAGACAATCTTCGTCGACGGCGGCGCGCATCTGGCGCCGATGGCACGCGATTTCGTGGCGCTGGAGCGGGATTGAAAAAATCCTCCCTGTCGCGCAGCGATGGGGAGGTGGCAGCGCGAAGCGCTGACGGAGGGGCCAAAGCACTGCCGTTGCGGCCCCTCCACCACTCGCTTCGCGAGCGGTCCCCCTCCCCATGGCTTCGCCACAGGGAGGATTTGGCCTCAGTAAATATGCACCGCCTTGGTCACCAGATAGCCATCGAGCCCCTCGGGCCCGCTTTCGCTGCCGAAACCCGATTCCTTGATCCCGCCGAACGGCATGTCGAGCGTCGAAATCACGAAGCTGTTCACCCCAACCATCCCGCTCTCGATCGTGTCGACAATGCGGTTGATGCGGCGGCCATTCTCGGTGAAGGCAAAGGCGGCAAGGCCGTAAGGCAGCCGGTTCGCTTGCTCCAACGCATCGTCCTCGGTCCCGAACGGACGGATCAGTGCCATCGGGCCGAACGGTTCGTTGTTCATCGCATCGGCCTCGATCGGCACGTCGGCGATCGCGGTGGGCTGGAAGAAATAGCCGTCGCCCGTCGCCTCGCCGCCCGCGATCACGCGCGCGCCCTTGGCCTTCGCGTCGGCGACCAGCGCTTCCAATGCCGGTATACGGCGCGCGTTGGCGAGCGGGCCCATCTGCGTGTCGGCATCGAGGCCGCTACCGATCTTCACCTTTTGGGTGCGTTCGGCAAAGCCCTTCACAAACGCGTCGTAAATGCCCTGCTGGACATAGAAGCGCGTCGGCGAGATGCAGACCTGCCCCGCGTTGCGGAACTTCTGCCAAACGACCTTGTCGAGCGTGCTCTCGAGATCGCAATCGTCGAAGACGAGCACCGGGGCGTGCCCGCCGAGTTCCATCGTGATCCGCTTCACGCCGTCGGCGGCGAGCTTCATCAGATGCTTGCCGACCGCGGTCGAGCCGGTGAAGCTGACCTTGCGGATCACCGGGCTGGCGAGCAGGTGCCGGCTGATCTGGTCGGGGTCGCCGTAAACGAGCTGGACGACGTCGCCGGGGATTCCGGCATCGGCGATGCAGCGCATGATCGCACTGGTGCATCCGGGGGTTTCCTCGGGCGCTTTCGCGATCACGACGCAGCCCGCGGCGAGCGCGGGGGCGATCTTCTTGACCATCAGATTGACCGGGAAGTTCCACGGGCTGAAGCCCGCGACGGGGCCGACCGGATGCTTCGTCACCATCGCGCGCTGGCCGAGCGGGCGCTGGAGCACGCGACCCTCGATGCGTTTGCCCTGCTCGGCGAAATAGTCGAACAGCCCGGCGGCCGACAGCACTTCGCCACGCGCTTCGGCGATCGGCTTGCCCTGTTCGAGCGTGAGCAAGGTCGCGATATGCTCGACGCGTTCGCGGATGATGCCCGCAGCCTTGTGCATCAACGCGGCGCGCTCGTCGGCGGTCTTCGCGCGCCATACCGGCCAGCCGCGCTCGGCGGCGGCGAGCGCCTCGTCGAGGTCGACGGCGGTGGCCACGGGCAGCTCGGCGATCGTGCCCGCGGTTGCGGGGTTATAGACCGGGCGCTCGTCGCGTCCCTCGCCGCTCCGCCAGGCGCCGTTGATGAAGAGCTGAAGGTCGGCGTCGTAGGTCGCGGTCATATAAGATCCTTGCGCAAGGAAATGGGGGATGGCGGCGATATAGGGTGGCTCAGCGATAGTTAAAGCTGATGCTGATCCGTTCGCCCTTGCCCGAATGCGGCATCACTTCGTGGCGGAGCCAGCTTTCCCACAGGAAGACGCGGCCCGCAGCGGGTTCGGCGTAGATGAAGGGCAGCAGATGCTCGGGCGCATCGTCGGTGCGGCCGGGCGCGGCCATCAGCATCGCGAGCCGCGGGTCTTCGAGCTTGAGCGCGCCCGATCCGGGCGGGACGGCGACATAGAAGGTGCCCGACACGATGCTGTGCGGATGGATATGGCCGCTGTGCGTGCCGCCGGGTTTCAATATGTTGACCCACATCGAGTCGAGCTTGAGCGGTTTCGCGAGGTCGAAATGGCACGCCTTGGCGAAGGCCTTCACTTCCTTGTCGAGCAGCTTCTTGAGATCGTAGAACGCCGGGTCGCGCTCGGGCAGGTCGCCGAGGCTCGCGTAGCTGGTATAGCCTTTGTAGCCATGCTCGCGGCTCCATGCTTTCCCCGCGCCATCCTCTTCGGCGAACAGCCGGCTGCTTTCCTCCAGCTCTTCGAGCAGGTCGGGCGTGCCGATATCGGCGTCGTAAAAATTGGTGGCGAAGAGCGTGCGAACGGGCATGATGGCCGCAAAGCACAGCAAGTGCGGACACGCAAGGGAGATGGGGATGGCCGAGTTTGAACTGATCGCCGACGGATTGCGCTTTCCCGAGGCGCCGGTGGTGATGGACGACGGCAGCGTGATCGTCGTCGAGATCGAGGCGAAGCGCATCACGCGCTGCTGGCCCGGCGGCCGCAAGGAGGTCATCGCGACCCCCGGCGGCGGCCCGAACGGCCTCGCGATCGGTCCCGACGGCAAGCTCTATTGCTGCAACAACGGCGGGTTCAACTATGTCGAATCGAACGGCTATCTGGCGCCGCACGGCATCGCCGACGACTATTCGGGCGGGCGGATCGAGCGGATCGATATCGAGACGGGCGCGGTCGAAATCCTCTACAAGAGCGGCGACCATGGCGTCGTGCTGCGCGGACCGAACGACATCATGTTCGACAGCCACGGCGGCTTCTGGTTCACCGACCATGGCAAGGTCGATTATGCCAAGCGGTGCCACGACATCGTCGGGATTTTTTACGCAAAGGCCGACGGCAGCTTTATCGAGGAAGTGATTTTCCCCTCGAACAATCCGAACGGCGTCGGCCTCTCGCCCGACGGCAACACGCTTTATGCGGCCGAAACCTACACCTGCCGCCTGATGAAGTTCAACATTATCGCCCCCGGCAAGGTCGATGACGCCGCAGGACCCGGCGGCCCCGGAATCCCGCTCTATCGTCCCGCGGGCTATAAATTCTTCGACAGCCTTGCGATGGAGGCGAACGGCAATATCTGCGTCGCGACGATCGGTGAGTGCGGCATTTCGGTCGTCGGCCCCGATGGCTCGCTCGTCGAATTTGTCGCGACCGACGATATCTTCACCACCAACATCGCCTTCGGCGGGTCCGACCGGCAGGATGCCTATATCACCCTGTCGGGGACGGGCCGGCTCGTGAAGACGCGCTGGGCCAGACCGGGGCTGCAATTGCAGTACTGACCCCGCGCCTCTGCAAGGGAGGCGAGGATGAGATTGGTTTTGATGGTGGCGCTGCTCGTTGCGGCGCCCGCCAATGCACAGACACTGAACGCCGAACAGGCCGATGCGATCGTCAAGGGATGCGCGGCACACGCACGCGCCAAGGGACAGGGTCATGCGATCGCGGTCGTCGACCTCGGCGGCCATCCGGTTGCGATGTGGCGCATGGACGGCAATGCGTTCGGCATGATGGACTTCTCGCTCGAAAAGGCACGCGCGGTCGCGGCGTGGGGTTTCGCGACGAGCGGGATGGTCGACGCCGTCAAGGGCACGCCGGGCTTTGCCGATGCCCCTCATGTCGTCCCCGTCCCCGGCGGCGTGCCGATCTTCAGCGCCGACGGCCGGACGCGCCTCGGCGGGGTCGGGGCGTCAGGAGAGGCGCCGGCCGACGATGCCGCTTGCGCCGCCGCAGGGATCGCGGCAGCAGGGCTGAAATCGGAGCGCGCCCGCTGACGGTCATGGCGCCTCCTGCAACGGGGAGGCTGCGATGCACGAGGAAACCCACGCCGTCACGCGGATCGGCTGGCTGCGCGCCGCGATTCTCGGCGCCAACGACGGGATCGTCTCGACCGCGAGCCTGATCGCGGGGGTTGCGGCGGCGGGCGTGTCGCAGTCGTCGATCCTCGTCACCGGCACCGCGGGCCTCGTCGCGGGCGCGATGTCGATGGCGGCGGGCGAATATGTGTCGGTAAGTTCGCAGGGCGACGCCGAAAAGTCCGACGTCGAGCTGGAGAAACGCCACCTCGCCGCCGATCCCGAGTTCGAGCTCGAGGAGCTGACTTTAATCTATCAGGAGCGCGGGCTCGACCGCGCGCTCGCCGAACAGGTCGCGGTGCAGCTGACCGAGCACAACGCGCTCGACACGCATCTGCGCGACGAACTGGGGATGACCGACGCGATGGCGGCACGGCCAGTGCAGGCCGCGGCGGCATCGGCGGCGAGCTTCGCGATCGGCGCGGCGTTGCCGCTGGGAACGGTGCTAGTCGATCAGGGGGATTCGCTGCCCTTCACCGTGTCGGCAGCGTCGCTGGTCTTTCTAGCCATCCTCGGCGCGCTCGGGGCAAGGGCGGGCAATGCGCCGATGCTGCGCCCGGTCGTCCGCGTTACTTTCTGGGGCGCGACGGCGATGGCGGTGACGATCGCGATCGGATCGCTGCTGGGGACGACGGTCGGCTAGCGCCGCTCCAGCCATTCGCGAAGCGCGACAGCGTTGTTCCGTTCCTCGCTCTTCGCGGCATAGAGCAAGGTCACAGGCCCCGACTGTGCCGCGGCATCGAGCGTGAACAGTGCCACTCTCATCTCCTCGCCGCCCGCATCGAGTTCGGCGAAATAGTCGAGGCGGAATGCGTCCCACGCCTCGTCCGAATCGGCGGTTTCGCCATGGAAACGTTTGCGCAGGCCATCGCTCGGCGACAGCGGCTTCAGCCACGCCGCGAGCGCCGCTTTCTCCTTCGACACGCCGCGCGGCCACAGCCGGTCGACGAGGAAACGCGTGCCGTCGCCGGGATCGGCGGGTTCGTGGATGCGTTTGACCGCGATTGTCAGGAACGTTCCCATCTGTATGACTATCGATCATCCCGCAATCGCGGGCAAGACAATCGGAGGGGTCCGGAATGAGTTCAACGAGCTGGGCGATCGACATCGATCGCGACGATATTACGCAGGCCGACCTGGTCGCGGACGGCAGCACGCCGCTCGCAACCGGGCAGATCCGTGTGCATCTCGACAGCTATGCAATGACCGCCAACAACATCACTTACGCGGTGTTCGGCAAGCCCGCGGGGCTCTTCGGCAACGACCAAGGCTATTGGGATTTCTTCGCCGAGCGCGGCGAGCCCGGCCGCCTACCCGTCTGGGGCTTCGCGACGGTGACCGAAAGCACCGCCGAGGGCGTCGCGGTCAGCGATCGTTTCTACGGCTATTATCCGATGGCGAGCGATGCCGTGCTGACCGTCGGCAAGGCAGGTCCCGGCGGCTTCACCGATGTCACGCCGCGGCGCACCACCCTGCCACCCATTTATAACAATTATCAGCGGATCGAGGCGCTGCCCGACTATCGCGCCGCCGACCATGATTATTGGCCGGTGTTCCGCCCGCTGTTCCTCACGGGCTGGCTGATCGCCGACCAGTTCGAGGATGAGGGCGATTATGGCGTCCAGCAAATCCTGATCGCGAGCGCGTCGAGCAAGACCGCGATCGGCCTCGGCTTCGCACTCAAGCTGCGCACCGACCGCCCCGAGACGATCGGCCTGACCAGCGCCGCCAATGTCGAGACGCTCGCGGCGCAGGGGATCTACGACCGCGTCGTCAGTTACGACCAGATCATGACGCTGAACGCGTCGACCCCCGCCGCGCTCGTCGACATGGCGGGCAATGGTGCGGTGACGCGAACGGTGCACAGCCATTTCGGCAACCAGCTTCAGGCCTCGATCGTCGTCGGCAAGTCGCACTGGGATGCGCAGGCCGATGTCGAAGGGCTGCCCGGCCCCGAACGACAGGGCTTTTTCGCGCCCGGGCGCAGCCAGAAGCGCATCGCCGACTGGGGCGGCGCGGCGTTTGGGCAGAAGATCGCCGAAGCGTGGCTCGCCTTCATGGACGTTGCACCGCGGCTGACTTCGGTCGATAAACGCAGCGGCGGCGAGGCGGCGCTCGCCGCTTATCGGGAGATGCTCTCGGGACAGGCCGACCCCGCAAAGGGGATCGTTATCGTCCCATGAGGGTCGCAAGGAGCAGTCCCTTTCATCGCCGCCGGACGAAAGGACCACCCATGCTTCGTACCCTTATTGCCGCCACCTCGCTCGCGCTTCTGCTTCCAGCCGGAGCGGCGCTTGCCGAACCGCCCAAAGCCGCGCCCGCGCACAAGGCCGACCTCGCCGACCGCGTCGCCGGCACCTACAAGGGCGCGGTGGCGTCCGACGCGCGCGGATCGTCGCGGAACAATGTCACGATCACCGTGACGCGCACGGGGCCGAACAAGGTCGAGATCAAGTCGGACTATCCGCGTATCCCGACCGTCACCATTCCGCTCGAACAGGCGATGGACGCGATCCTCGCGGCAAGCGGACCTTCGGTCTTCCTCCTCGATACGGTGCGCTCGCCCGACCGGCTCGACCTGACCATCGACGACGCAAGCTGGTCGGGCAACCGCGTCGCCACCCCCGCCAAGAAATAAGGTTGTTTCTGCCCGCATGACTTACACCACGGTTATTTTCGACTTCGGCGGCGTGATCACGGCGTCGCCGTTCGAAGCCTTCAATCGCCTTGAGGAAGAGCGCGGCCTGCCGCGCGATTTCGTGCGCCGCGTCAACAGCGCCGATCCCGACAACAATGCCTGGGCGAAATTCGAGCGCGCCGAAATCGACGCGGCCGCGTTCGATACGTTGTTCGCCGACGAAGCCCGCGCGCTGGGGTATGAACTGGAAGGCGAAGCCGTGCTCGCCGTCATCGCGGGCGCGGTGCGTCCGGCGATGGTCGCGGCGCTCGACACGCTGAAGGCGCGCGGCTTCACGATCGCGTGCATCACGAACAACGTCCCCGGCGGCAAAATGGGCGTTCTCGGCGCCGGCATGACGCGCAGCGAGGAAGCCGCGATCGAAGTCGCCGACATCATGGCGCGCTTCGCGCATGTCATCGAATCGAGCAAAGCGGGGGTCCGCAAGCCCGACCCGCGCATCTACGAAATGATGTGCGAAAAGCTCGGCGTCGAACCCGGCGCGTGCATCTATCTCGACGACCTTGGCATCAACTGCAAACCGGCGGCGGCGCTCGGCATGCATGCGATCAAGGTGACGAGCGGCGAACAGGCGCTCGCGGATCTTTCGGCGGTACTGGGTATGCAATTGCCTTGATGGGGTCTTCGGACCGCGCCCTGAATGACCGTTTTGGGGTGGGAAGCGGACGTTAGCTCCAGCCACCGCCCCAATATTCCGCTATTCCACCTGCGGCAAACCCAACCAACATAGCCAGAACGAATATGCCATATCCGATCGCAGCCTTCCGACGATAACCTTTATGTTTGTCGAGCCTGCGGAATCCGGCTGCCCACATTGGAATCCAATATCGAGATGCATAAATGTGCGCCAGCATGCCTACGCCCACGGCGAGTATAAACAGGATTTCCATCGCTTTGGCCAAGAGCGTCATTGCCATTATTTACAAGTAGACAGGAATGTCCGCAACCGGTCGTTTGCAGTCATCGAATCCAGATCAGGACAAACGGCGACAATGGGGTGGGAAAGTGGTCATTAACTTGGCTGTGCGAAGATTGCTTTGTGAAAAGCTGCCGCGTCCTTCTCGTGCTGACATTCGCGTTGTCGCTGAGCGGATGCGCTTTTCGACACGAAAGCATTCGAACGATGAGCACTCAAGCGCTGTGGAAATCCACAAGCCGGAGTGACGCATTTCTCGATCTAAGATGTCAGGGGTTAGATCCCGACGCAGTCTGGCGGATCTTACGGCCTTACCATGAGCTTGAACAAAAGCTCTGGGCTTTCCGAGAGCCCATGCCCGGTGACAACGACGAGATCATACCCGTGCACCTCGGATGCCGACACTACCGCGGCGGAATGGATCGCTACAAGCGGAACCTGAGTGAACTTGACCGGCGACTGCGCAAACGATGATCGTGTGGACTTAAGTGGCAGCTGTCGGTCGATTCCGGTCATTGTTGCAAGAAATTTTCCTGCCATAAGAGGTGATGCCGAGAGCAACACCTTGCTGCGAACGAATGAACGCTGATTTACATAGCGAATGTTCAATTCATGAGGACCGCACCGATTGTCCCGACGCATTTATCGCGGAGATGAACGGAGGGTTTGGCCTTATGGTCCATGACGGCGGGAGCAGCGCAGTTGAAATTTCGTTTTGCCCTTGGTGCGGGGCAAAGTTGCCCGTGATGGTCCGCTAAGCGTCGTCGGCAGACACGCCGACAACCATGATTGCACCAGCCCGCCAAGCCCCCTACAATCGCACCTCAACCAACCGGAGATTCCCGCCATGGACCGCAACCTGACCGCAACGCCCCGCCTTGCCGCCAGGAAAGCTCAAATCCATGCCCTCGATCACAATCTCGCATCTCAGCTGGTCTACGCCTGACGGCCGCGCCGTCCTTTCGGACCTCGACCTCAATTTCCAGCCCGAACGCGCCGGCATCGTCGGGCGCAACGGCGTCGGCAAGTCGACGCTGCTGCGCCTGCTCACCGGCGACCTGACGCCGGCGTCGGGCAGCATCGCGATCGACGGCAGCATCGCGATGCTCCGCCAGACGGTGCAGGTCGCCGCGCACGAAAGCATCGCCGACCTGTTCGGCGCGCGGCGCGGCCTCGCCCTGCTCCGCAAGGCCGAGGCGGGGGACGCGAGCGTCGAGGAGATCGGCGATGCCGACTGGACGCTCGAGGCGCGGATCGACGAAGCACTGGCCAGCGTCGGCCTGCCGCTGCCTGCCGACACCCCGCTCGCCCGGCTTTCGGGCGGCCAGCGCACGCGCGCTGCGCTCGCCGGCGCGATGTTCGCCGCGCCCGCCTTCCTGCTGCTCGACGAGCCCACCAACAATCTCGACCGCGAGGGCCGCGAAGCGGTGCGCGATCTGCTCCGCGGCTGGCGCGGCGGCGCGATCGTCGTCAGCCACGACCGCGAATTGCTCGAGGACATGGACGCGATCGTCGAACTGACCGGCCTCGGCGGCACGCGTTACGGCGGCGGCTGGAGCGCCTATCGCGCGCGCAAGGATATCGAGCGGGCGGCGGTCGAGGCCGAATTGACGGGCGCCGAAAAGCGCGCCGATGCGGCGCAGCGGCAGGCGCAGGTGGCGACCGAAAAACAGGACCGGCGCGACTCGCGCGGGCGCGCCAAGGCGGCGCGCGGCGACATGCCCAAAATCGTCATCGGTGGACTCAAGCGCCGCGCCGAGGAAACGCGCGCTGCCGGAAGCCGTCTGGCCGAGCGCCAGCGCGGCGAAGCCGCGGAACAACTTGCCGCCGCGCGCGCAAAGATCGAGGTGGTCGACCCCTTGTCGGTCGGCCTGCCTTCGACCGGCTTGCCGTCATCGCGGACCGTGATTTCGCTCGACAATGTGACCGCGGGTTATGCCGAGGGCTGCCCGGTTATCGAAAATCTGTCGCTGACCATTACCGGCCCCGAACGCGTCGCGATCACCGGCGCCAATGGTTCGGGCAAGTCGACGATGCTCGCGCTGATCGCGGGAACGCTCAAGCCGTGGGAGGGCGACGTCTGCGTCGGTGTTCCCTTCGCGCTGTTCGACCAGCGCGTCGGCCTGCTCGATCCAGCGCTCTCGATCGCCGGTAACTTCCTCCGCCTCAATCCGGGAACGACGAACAACCAGTGCCGCGCCGCGCTCGCGCGTTTCCGCTTTCGCGCCGATGCCGCCGACCAGCTCGTCGGCACCTTGAGCGGCGGGCAGATGCTGCGCGCGGGGCTCGCCTGCGTTCTCGGTGCGCCGCAACCGCCGCAACTGCTGATCCTCGACGAGCCCGGAAACCATCTCGACATCGAGTCGCTGACCGCGATCGAAACCGGCCTTGCCGCCTATGACGGCGCGTTGCTCGTCGTCAGCCACGACGCGGCGTTCCTGGATGCGATCGGGATGACGCGAACAATCGAATTGAGAGCGGCCGACCGCCGATGAAGCTGGCGCAAACGCGTCGGCGACCGATGGCAAGAAGGGCTCCGCCTCGCGGCGGAACCCTTCCGTCCTCTTGAATATGGCTACGCAAGAGGAACCCCCTCAGCCATCCTGGGTCACGAGTCTGGCGTCAGTGCGCAGATGATTAACGGCCCCGCGCGGCTTGCACCAGCAACATAGGTTAACCTTACCGGACTAAATCCTGCCGGCACCCATGCGTTTTTTTGCCCCGGTGCGCCGCCTTTCGGCGCTTGCGCTAACCTTCTTTTAACCAGCGAACTCCAACAACCGCTTATGCCTATTTACGGACATTTTCTGCCATCGGTGCCCGGCGCCGACAAACGCATCGACGCGCGCCGTAAACTCAGCCTTCTCGCGTCGGGCTTGCGGCACGACGGCACCGACATCGAAGTCCAGATCCACAATATCTCGGGAACCGGGTTGCTGCTCGAAAGCGACGTCAAACTCGCGGCGGGCGACCGCATCGACATCGAGCTTCCGCATGCCGGCGACATAACGGCGGTCGTCATCTGGGCCAGCGGACGGCTTTTCGGATGCCGGTTCGAAGGGCCGGTATCGCCGGCCACGCTGAGCGCCGTCGAATTGAAGAGCGCCATCGATGCAGAGCCCGCCATCGAACCGACGCCCACCGTTGACGGCGACCAGGTGGAACCGGTGATCGACGACGCCGCGCCCGCGGGAATCGACGGGGTGCAGGAGATACAGGCGCTGATCGACTACCGCCGCGAGCAGATCGCGCGTGACCTCGGCATCGGCGCCGACCGGGTCCGGATCGTCGTCGAATTCTAGAGTCCTGACCCTAGCTCGCCAGCACCCGCGCGATCAGCCGCTCTTCCTTCGCAATCCACGGCGCCATACTCGGCCGCGACAGGATCGCTTCGCTCCACGCAGCAATCTTTGGATGCATCGCCGGATCGATGCACGCACCGCAATGGCGGAAATTCATCAGCGGCGATGCGACGGCAAGGTCGGCGAGCGTGAGCCGGTCGCCGACGAGGAAGCCCGACGCCGGGATCGCGCTTTCCAGATAGGCAAGCAGCTTGGGCAATTCCTCGCCCTCGGCCAATGCAGCCGCGGCGAGGTCACCTTCGCGTCCGAGGAATTTCGGCGCGACGATGCGGTTGAAGAACATCTTGCCGCTGCACGCCGCGAACACCGTATCGCCAAACTCCTCCCACCAGATCACGCGGCCGCGCTCTTGCGGATCGGCGGGGATCAAGGCCGGTTCGGGATATTTCGCCTCGACATATTGGATGATCGCGCTCGAATCGGCGAGCAGGAAGCCGTCGTCGTCCATCGCCGGCATCTTGCCGAGCGGCGAGGCGGCACGAAAACCCGGGTCGGGATCGCCGATGCCGACGCCTTTCAGTTCGAAATCGATCCCCTTCTCGCCAAGATATCCCAGCAATTTCCGAACGAACGGCGACACCAGCGAACCGTAAATGATCATCCCGCTTCTCCCAGCTTATAACCTGCATCATAGGCAGTGGGTTTTCGCTTGCAACCGGCCCTGCAACGCGGCCGGAACGGCATGAAATTAACTTGCTATCAGCCCTTTCGCGTGAAACATCCGTGACAGAGGGGGGCGCTGCTGCGGCAGCCATCAAGCAGGATATATCAATGCGCCCTTCTTCATGGGCAGATCGGCTGTTGGCGCTGCTGGTCCGGTTCGTCGGGCTGGTGATCTTGCTGGCGACCATCGTCGCCGCGAGCGCCAGCTTCCTCTATAATCAGGCCGAAGAAGCCGATCAGGCCGAGCGCGTCGCGGCGCAGTTCAACATGCGGCTTCGCGACCATGTGGCCATCCTCGAAGGGGTACGCGCGCTCTACCAGTCCGACGCCGCAGCCAGCGGCCCCGGCATCCGCGCCTATCTCGCCGCGCTCCAGCCGCAGGTCCAGGCCCCGGGGATGGAGGGCATCGGCATCGCCGCCGCGATGCGTGCGGGCGATCCGGCGACGGTCGAGACGCGGCTTCGGGAAAATTATGGCGAGGACATCAAGGTGTGGGGCGCGACCGATCAGCCGGTCGGCTTCGCCGTCGCGCTGGTCGAGCCCTATACGCCGCGCCGCCGCGTTGCGCTCGGTTTCGACATGTACAGCGAACCCGTGCGCCGCGAAGCGATGCGCCGCGCCTGGCAGACCGGCCGCCCCGCCGCGAGCGGAATCGTCCATCTCGCGCAGGAGCGTGCCGCAAAGGTCAAACAACCCGGATTCCTTATCTATCTTCCCGTTTATGCCCGGGGAACGGCAGGCGAAGCCGCCGCCGGCACGGTCGCGACGGCGCCGGGCGTCCGGCCGATCGAGGCGTTCATTTACGCCCCCTTTCGTGTCAACGACATGATGAAAGCCGTGCTCGGGCCGCAGCTCAGCCAGATCAACGGGCTCGAAATACGCGCGGGCGACGGCCCGTCGGCGCCGGTCATCTTCCGGCATGGCAAGATGGGTTGGGACGCGCAGGAGCAGGTCCTGCGTATCGCTGACCGGCAATGGACGATGCGCATCTCCTACGGCCGCCTGCTCGAACGCCTCGGCCGGCCGCTCGGTATCTTTCTGTTCGGTCTAGCGCTGGCTTTGCTCGCGACACAGCTTCACCGCGTCCAGCAGCGCCGCGTCGGCGAGGCGCAGGCGCTCGCCGAGGAAAAGGCGCGCCACGCCGAGGACCGCGAGCTGATGATCGGCGAGATGGCACACCGGATGAAGAACGCTTTCGCCCGCATCGGCGCGCTCGCGCGCATCACGCTGCGCGAATCCGGGAACCTCGAGGAATTCGAAGCGAAGTTCGACGGCCGCATGCGGGCACTGTCCGACGCCAAGCAGATGCTCGTTACCGGCGCCGTCGACAGCGTCGATCTCGGTCAGATCGTCCGCCGCGAACTCGAACTCGCGGGGATATCCGCCGAACAGCTCGCCGCGATCGCCGGCCCCGAGGTCCGTTTGGGCGACGATGGGGCGCAGGCGATCTCGCTCGCGCTCCACGAATTCGTCACCAACAGCATCAAATATGGGGCGCTCGCGGGCAAGGGCCGCCTCGCGGTCGGCTGGCACCGTGACGGCGGCGACATCGAACTCAACTGGTCGGAAACCGGCCTCGCCGAAACCCCGCATATCGAAAGCGAAAGCTTCGGCACCCGCTTTATCCGTTCGATGATCGAACGCCAGCTGAAGGGCAGTTGGCAACGCGCCGCGGTTGACAACAGTCTCGCCATCGTCATTCGCTGGCCCGACAATGGCACCCCCGACTGACGAGCGTTGGCATATCTGGATCGACCGCGGCGGCACCTTCACCGATGTCGTCGCGCGTAGTCCCGCGGGCGCGGTCGTCACCACAAAATATCTAAGCGAAGATCCTGCACGCCCCGGCGACGCGGCGGTCAATGCAATCCGCGACCTCACCGGAGCGGGCAGCGGCGCGCTTCCCCCGCTCGCGATCCGCATGGGCTCGACCGTCGCCACCAACGCGCTGCTCGAACGCAAGGGGCAGCCGACATTGCTCGCGATTACGCGCGGTTTCGGCGACGCGCTGACGATCGGCTATCAGGACCGCCCCGACCTGTTCGCGCGCAAACTCGACCGCACCCCGCCGCCGCACGCCGCCGTCGCCGAGATCGCCGAACGCATGAGCCCCGAGGGCGATGTGCTGACCCCACTCGATGAAGACGCCGCCCGCGCCGCGCTGCAAACCGCGCGCGACCACGGCCTCACCAGCATCGCGATCGTGCTCATGCACGGCTATCGCTACCCCGCGCACGAGGCGCGCCTCGCCGAGATCGCGCGCGAGCTCGGCTTCACGCAAATCTCGACCAGCCACGACGTCAGCGCGCTCATCAAGCTGATCGGCCGCGGCGACACCACGCTCGCCGACGCCTATCTCTCGCCCGTCCTCCACCATTATGTTCGCCAGTTCGTCGCGCAGCTCGGCGACGTAGCCGCGCCGCAGTTCATGAAAAGCTCGGGCGGCCTCGCCTCCGCTGCCGCATTCCACGGCCGCGATGCGATCCTCTCGGGTCCCGCGGGCGGAATCGTCGGCATGGTCGGCAGCGCCGCGCCGCTCGGCAAGACCCGCCTCATCGGCTTCGACATGGGCGGCACCTCGACCGACGTCAGCCACTATGCCGGCCGGCTCGAGCGCGACAACGAAACGATCGTCGCGGGCACGCGCATCCGCGCCCCGATGCTCCGCATCCACACGGTTGCCGCAGGGGGAGGCTCGATCTGCCGCTGGGACGGCGCGCGCCTGCTCGTCGGCCCCGAAAGCGCCGGCGCGAACCCCGGCCCCGCCGCCTATGGCCGCGGCGGGCCGCTCACCGTCACCGACTGCAACCTGCTGCTCGGCAAGATCCAGCCGGCGCATTTCCCCAAGCTCTTCGGCCCGAACGGCGACCAGCCGCTCGATCGCGATGTGGTCGTACGCAAATTCGCAACGATGGCGGCCGAAATAGGCAACATTATCCCCGAGGCCCTCGCCGAAGGCCTGCTCGCCATCGCGGTCCAGCAAATGGCGAACGCGATCAAACGCATCACCATCGCGCGCGGCCACGACGTGACGCAGGACTATAGCCTCGTCGGCTTCGGCGGCGCGGCGGGACAGCATGTCTGCCTCGTCGCCGACGCGCTCGGCGTCGACGAAATCCTGCTCCATCCGCTCGCGGGCGTGCTCTCGGCCTATGGCATGGGCCTCGCGCGCCCGTCGGCGATCCGCGAACGCACGCTCGGCCTCAAGCTCGACGAGAATTGCACGACGACGCTCGCGGAGGTCGAGACCGAACTGTCTGGGCAAGCCCGCGCCGACCTCGCCCCCGACGCCAAAACAACCCGCGAAACCCTGCTCTTCGTCCGCCTCGCCGACAGCGACAATGCGATCGAACTCGCGCTTGCCCCGCCCGCCGACGTCGCACAGGCCTTTGCCGCCGCCTTCCGCCAGCGCTTCGGCTACGCGCCGCACAACAACCTCGTCGTCGACCGCATCCGCGTCGAACTGACCGAGGAAGGCGACGCGCCTGCGGCCTTGGCCACACCTGCGCCGTCGGCCGAAACCGCACCCGAAACCGTCCCCGCATGGCTCGCCGGTGCGCAACACAGCGTCCCGCTCCACCAGCGCAGCGCTCTCGCTCCCGGCCGCACCGTCGCCGGCCCCGCGATCATCATCGACGCGCTGTCGACGACCATCGTCGAACCCGGCTGGCGCGCCGAGGTTCAGCGCGAAGGCACATTGCTCCTCGCCCGCTCCCGCGCCGCCGGAACGCAAGCCGCCGCGACCGACGACCTCACGCAACCCGACCCCATCCGCCTCGAAATCTTCAACAGCCTGTTCATGGCGATCGCAGAGGAAATGGGCGGCGCGCTCCAGCACAGCGCCTCGTCGATCAACATCCGCGAGCGGCTCGACTTCTCCTGCGCGATCTTCGACGGCGAAGGCCGCCTCGTCGCCAACGCCCCGCATATGCCCGTGCATCTAGGCTCGATGGGCGAGAGCGTCCGCACCATATTGCGTCAGAGGACCAAGGATGATCGCGGTATCCGGCGCGGCGATGCCTATGCGCTCAACGCCCCCTATGATGGCGGCACGCACCTGCCCGACATCACCGTCATCATGCCGGTGTTCGTCGAGGGCAACGAACCCAGCTTCTTCGTCGCTGCGCGCGGCCACCACGCCGACCTTGGCGGCATCGCCCCCGGTTCGATGCCCCCCGACAGCAAGAGCATCGAGGACGAGGGTATCCTCTTCGACAATATGCTGATCGTCGACGACGGCCATTTCCGCGACGCCGCCGTCGCCACGCATCTCGTCGACAGCCCTTGGCCGGCGCGCAACCCCGCGCTCAACATCGCCGACCTGAAAGCCCAGGTCGCTGCGTGCCAGCGCGGCGCCAGCGCGCTCGCCGACCTCTCCGCCGCGCACGGCACCGCAACCGTCGCCGCCTATATGGCGCACGGCCAGCGCCAGGCCGAAGCCGCGGTCCGCCAGCTCGTCGCCCGCCTCGACGACGGCCAGTTCCGTTATGCGATGGACAATGGTGCCGAAGTCGCGGTCGCCGTCACAGTCGACCGCACCGCCCGCCACGTCACCATCGACTTCACCGGCTCGTCGGCGACGCTCCCCGACAATTTCAACGCGCCCGCCCCCGTCGTCCGCGCCGCGGTCCTCTATGTCCTGCGCACAATGCTCGACGACCCCATCCCGATGAACGAAGGCTGCCTCGCCCCCGTCACGCTGATCGTTCCCGCAGACTCGATGCTCAGCCCGAGCTATCCCGCCGCGGTCGTCGCGGGCAATGTCGAGACGAGCCAGGTCATCACCGACGCGCTCTTCGCCGCCTTCGGCGCGATGGCCCCCGCGCAGGGCACGATGAACAATTTCACCTTCGGCAACAACGCCCACCAATATTATGAGACGATCGCGGGCGGCTCGGGCGCCGGTCCGGGCTTCGACGGCACCAGCGTCATCCAGACGCATATGACCAACAGCCGCATGACCGATCCCGAAGTCATGGAAACGCGCTTCCCCGTGATCGTCGAGGAGTTTTCGATCCGCAAAGGCTCGGGCGGCGCGGGCGAATGGACGGGCGGCGACGGCGCCACGCGCCGCATCCGCTTCCGCGAGCCGATGGCCGCAAACATCCTCGCCAACCGGCGCCAGATCGCCCCGAGCGGTCTCGCGGGCGGCGGCGATGCCGCGCCCGGCCGCAACTGGGTCGAGCGCGCCGACGGCACGACCGAGATGCTGGCAGCAACCGGCAGCGCGGACCTCGCCGCGGGCGACGCTTTCGTGATCGAGACACCCGGCGGCGGCGGTTATGGACCTGTGGGGGAGAAATAGATTTGCCAGATGATCGGAGCAATATCGTCGCAAACCTGAACTCCGTCATTGCGAGCGAAGCGAAGCAATCCAGAGCCGTTTACGCCACGCTGGATTGCCGCGTCGCTTCGCTCCTCGCAATGACGACGCTGACGGTTTCGGAAGCTAACCCATGCTCGTCCTGATCGGCATCCTCATCATCATCGCGGGCTTCCTGCTCCGCTTCAATCCGCTGCTCGTCATCATGGCCTCGGCGCTCGCGACCGGGCTCGCCGCCGGGCTCGATATCGCCGCGATCGTCGCCGCCTTCGGCAAGGCGTTCAACGACACGCGCTACGTCTCGATCATCTGGATCGTCCTCCCCGTCATCGGCCTGCTCGAGGCCTATGGCCTGCAACAGCACGCGCGCAACATCATCGGCCGGTTGAAGGGCGCGACGCTCGGCCGACTGCTCACCGGCTATCTTTTCCTGCGTCAGGCCTTTGCCGCGGTCGGCCTGACCTCGGTCGCGGGCCACGCCCAGACCGTCCGCCCGCTCGTCGCCCCGATGGCCGAAGCCGCCGCCGAGGCGCAGAAACCGGCGCTCACCGACGATGAGCGCGAGGAAGTGAAGGCCTATGCCGCCGCGACCGACAATGTCGGCGTCTTCTTCGGCGAGGATATCTTCCTCGCCTTCGGGTCGATCCTGCTGATGCGGGGCATCCTCGAAGGCTACGGCTACCAGATCGAGCCGCTCCACCTCTCGCTCTGGGCGATCCCCACCGCGATCGCCGCCTTTCTGATCCACGGCTTCCGTCTCCGGCGCCTCGACCGCAGGATCCGCACGATCGGGGAGCGCGGCGCATGATCACCCTCGGCCATGCCTATCTCCTCGCGGGCACCATCTTCGCTCTCTTCGCGCTGCTCGGCCTCCTCGACCGCAGCAACCCCAAACGCTTCGGCAACGCCGCCTTCTGGGGCCTCGTCGCGACCTCGATGATCGCGGGCGACTGGCTTGGCGATTTCGGCAACGGCCTGCTCGTCCTCGCGCTCGTCGCGATTGCCGGCACCGGCCAGATCGGCCGTGCGCCCGGCGGCGAGGTTCCCGCCGAGGTCCAGGCCGAACGCGCCGCGAAATACGGCAATTTCCTCCTCCTCGTCGCGCTGATCATCCCCGCGGTCGCGCTCATCGGGACCTTCCTGTTCAAATGGGTGCCCGGGCTCGCCGACCCCAAACAAGCGACGCTCATCTCGCTCGCCTTCGGCGTCCTCATCGCGCTCGCGGTCGGCATGGCGCGCCTCAAACCCCCGCCTTTGCTCCCGCTCCAGCAGGGCCGCCGGCTGCTCGATGCCGTCGGCTGGGCCGCAATCCTGCCGCAGATGCTCGCCAGCCTTGGCGCGGTGTTCGCGCTCGCGGGCGTGGGCGAAGTCGTCGGCGGCCTCATCGGCACCGCGATCCCGCAGGGCAGCCTGTTCGGCGCGGTGCTCGCTTTCGGGCTCGGCATGGCGCTGTTCACCATGGTGATGGGCAACGCCTTCGCCGCCTTCCCCGTGATGCTCGCCGCGGTCGGCATGCCCTTGCTCGTCAAGCAGCACGGCGGCGACCCCGCGGTGGTCGCGGCGATCGGGATGCTAGCGGGCTTCTGCGGCACACTGATGACCCCGATGGCGGCGAACTTCAACCTCGTCCCCGCGGCCTTGCTCGAACTCAAAAACCCCTATGGCGTGATCAAGGCGCAGATCGGGACCGCGGTCCCGCTGCTCGCGGTGAACATCGTCTTCATCTGGCTGTTTGCCTTTTAATCGTCATTGCGAGGAGCGAAGCGACGCGGCAATCCAGAGTGTGCGTAAACCGCTCTGGATTGCTTCGCTTCGCTCGCAATGACGACCGCAGGATATGGAATGACCCATCTCACCCCCGACCACGCCACCCGCTTCGCCACCGCGACCCTCGCGCACCTCGGCCGCGAATATCCGTACAAGATGGACCTCGTCCTGAACGGCCCCGAGGACGCCAAGCCCCCGCGCGAGCATCACCCGATCTTCCACGGCAGCTTCGACTGGCACAGCTGCGTCCACGGCTGGTGGCAGATCCTCCGCCTCGCACGCCGCTTCCCCGACCTTCCCGTCGCGACCGACATCCGCGCCCGTGCCGACGCGATGCTTGTTCCCGAAAAGGTCGTGGGCGAGCTCGCCTTCCTCGACCGCCCGATGTCGGCAGGGTTCGAGCGCCCCTATGGCTGGGCGTGGCTGCTCGCGCTCCATGCCGAAGCCGCGCGCCACGCTGCCCCTTGGGCCGCCGCGCTCGAACCGCTCGCCGCCGCCTTCGCCGCGCGCTTCCACGCCTTCTTGCCCAAGCTCACCTATCCGCTGCGCGTCGGCACCCATTTCAACATCAGCTTCGCGCTCACACTGACGCATCACTGGGCGATGCACCGCGACGGGGACTTGCTGCTGCTCATCGAACAAAAGGCCCTCGATTGGTTCCGGTATGATCGAAACTGTCAGGCGTGGGAGCCGGGCGGCGACGAGTTCCTTTCCCCTGCGCTCTGTGAAGCGATGTTGATGAGCCATGTTCTCAGCCGGAACGACTTCATCGACTGGTTCGGCAATTTTCTTCCGGAAGCCGATTGTGCACGACCCGGCCAACTCTTCGAGCCCGCGTTTGTATCGGACCGTAGTGATGGAAAGATCGCCCATCTCGATGGCCTGAATCTCAGCCGTGCTTGGTGTTGGCGGCGGATCGCCGACAGGCTTGGCCCAAATCCAATGACGCCGCTTTTAGAAGACACGATAGATCGCCACCTCGCCGCCGCGCTCCCGCACGTCACCGGCGACTATATGGGCGAACATTGGCTCGCCAGCTTCGCGCTGCTCGCCTTGGACGGCCTCGCCGATTGACAACCCCCGCCCTCGCGGCGAGAGACGGCGCGAGGGGGAGAAGCCGAAGGTGAACGGAAAGATGCTGCGTCCCACATCGTTCGACGTTGCCGAGCGTGCCGGCGTGTCGCAATCGACCGTCTCGCGGGCGCTCCGCAACAGTCCCGGCGTCAACGCCGAAACGCGCGCGCGTGTCTCCGCCGCCGCGCGCGAACTCGGCTATGTCGTCGACCGCCACGCCTCGTCGCTGCGCCTCAAAAGCAGCGAGACGATCGCGCTCGTCACCATCTGCCGCCCGGGCGAGGATCGCAGCGCGATCAACCCCTTTTATTTCGCGCTGCTCGGCAGCATCGCCGCCGCGACCTCGGCGCGCGGGTTCAACCTGCTCGTCTCGTTCCAGGAAAATCCCGACAATTTTCGCGCCGATTTCGTCGCCTCGGGGCTCGCCGACGCGATGATCGTCATCGGCACGACCAGCAACCGCCCGGCGTGGGACTATTTCGCGGCCGCGCAGGCGTCGGGGCTCGACTTCGTCTGCTGGGGCAGCCCGGGCAGCCCGTTCCACTGGATGCGCAGCGAGAATGACCTCGGCGGCCAGCTCGCCGCCGAACATTTCGTGAAGAGCGGCCGCCGCCGCATCGCCTTCGTCGGGCCGCAGCAATCGCCGCAGCGCCAGTTCGACGAACGCCGCGACGGTTTCACCGCCGCACTCGCCGCGCACGGCATCACCCCCTTCGTCGCCGAGCCGCCCGCCGCCGCCGACCGCCATGCGCAGGGCGTCGCCGCGGTCCATGCCCTCCTAGAAGCCCACCCCGACACCGACGCGATCTTCGCCGCTTCCGACATGCTCGCATTGGGCGTCTTGCAAGGCCTCAAGGACGCCGGCCGCCGCGTGCCCGAGGATGTCGCGCTGATCGGCTTCGACGGCATCCGCGCCGGCACGCTCGCCGACCCCGCGCTCACCACGCTCGAACCCGACCTCGACGCCGCGGGCGAGGCGCTCGTCGCGATGGCGCTCGAGGATGACGAACGCACGCGCAGCGGCACGCGCATCCCCGTCCAGCTCGTGGTGCGCGGCACCGCGTAAAGCCGCGTTACCGTGACTTAACTCCCCGAAAAGTAACAATTCGTTATCCACCCTGTTGCTACCCCGGGGGCGGGGGCAGAAAGCGGTAGTGTGAACGGACAATTTTTCATCTCGCTGCTCAACCCGGGCATCGGCCTCCTGTTCGCCGCCGCCTTTTTCCTGCTGTGGCTGAACCGCCGCGAGCGCTATGTCGCCTATGCTGCGGCCGCCTACACCGCCTCCGCGCTCGCCTTCCTGATCCTCGACGTCGGCCCCGTACTGCCGATGGAGCTGCAGCGCCTGCCCGCCAACATCGGCTTCCTTGCGACCGGCATGCTCTTCGCCGCCGCGATCATCCAGCGCTATGCCCTGCCCGTCCCCTGGCGCGCGATGGGCGCCACCGCCGCCGTCGCGACCGCCGCCTTCACCTGGTTCCTGCTCGGCCACCCCAGCATCGCCGCGCGCATCCTGACGATCAGCATCGGCGCGGGCATCATCGCGATCATGGTCGTCGTCGCGCTCTGGCCGATCCAAAAACGCCACCTGATCGACCGTGTCCTCTTCTGGGTCGCCGCTTTCTCGGCGCTCAACCTCATCGTCCGCCCCGTCGTACTGCTCTCGCTCACCGGCGGGTTCGACAATTATGTCGGCTTCCAGCAGTCGGTCTATTGGACCACCGTCCAGTTCACGCAGGCGATGGTGTCGATCGCCGCGGCGATCAGCCTGATGGTGGCGGTCGCGATCGACCAGATCGCCGAGCTGCGCCGCGCCGCCGACGACGACAATCTCTCGGGCCTCCTCAACCGCCGCGGGTTCGAAGCGCAGGCGGACACCGCGCTCCGCCGCTGCATCGACGAAACCCGCCCCGTCGCGCTGATGATCGCCGACCTCGACCATTTCAAGCGCGTCAACGATAATCACGGCCACGCCGTCGGCGACGCGATCATCGCCGCATTCGGCGCGCATGTCCGCGCCATCGCCCCCGCGAACATGATCGCGGGGCGCATCGGCGGCGAGGAGTTCGCGCTGCTCGTCCCCGGCGCCAGCATCGAGTCGGCGCGCCAGCTCGCCGAGGCGGTCCGCACCGGCCTCCAAGCCGCGTGCGCCGACCGCATCCCCGCGAACCTCTGCCCGACCGCCAGCCTCGGCATCGCGATCGGCGCCCCCGGCGCCACGCTTTCGGCGCTGATGGAGGAGGCCGACCAGGCGCTCTACGAAGCCAAGCGCACCGGCCGCAACCGCGTCCGCACCTTCACCCCGAAGCCGGTCCGCCTCGCCGCCGGAGCCTGACCCCGGCGCGCTATTTCGCGGGCCGCCGCGCCACGACCTTGATCTCGACCACCGCGGTCGGCTCGTACAATCGCGACACGCCGATCGCGGTCCACGCCGGAAAGGGCGCCTTCACATAGCGGTTCTTCACCGCCGCAAAGCCGTCGATATGCGCGGCCAGATCGGTGTGAAAGGTCGTGATGTCGACGACATCGTCCCAGCTCGCCCCCGCGCGCGCCAGCGTCGCGGCGATATGCTTGAACGCGCGGTCATAGCCCGCGTCGAGCCCCGCCCCGCCCTCGCCCGCCGGCGCCGCGACCACCCCCGACAGATAGATGGAGTCGCCCGCGATCACCGCATCGGCATAGCCGACCGCCTCCTGAAACGCGCGCGCCTCGGCATTTTCGGACATCAGCACTTTGTCTGCTTCGCGCGCCGCCGCGGGCGCGGCGACCAGCCCCGCCAGCATCGCCGCCCCCATCGTCATCGTCCGTCGCATGGTCCATTCCCCTGCTGCCCAAATCGGGCCGAGGGTGACAGCCCGAACCGGCGCATGCAAGGCCGCCGCCCGGCCCCTGTCCCGCAAGGCCAATCATACCAAAATGGATCAGATTTCGGCATCCTGTCAGCGTGTTAAGCCTCTTCCTCAACCGTCGCCGCATCCCCGTCCCCCTATCGCGGGGCGGGACCATGACGGGAATGGGGACAAGCGGACCATGCGCAACAACAAGCTTCTAACCGACCAAAAGGGCGCCACCGCGATCGAATATGGCCTGATCGCCGCGCTGATTTCGATCGCGTCGATCATCGCGTTCCAGATGCTGGGGCTCAACCTCGCGAATGTCTTTATGACGATCGCCAACGCGCTGGGCTGATCGCGGGGCGCGGGGCGTCAGGGCGCCGGCGGCGGCAAGTGCCGCTGCGCCTGCCCGTCCAGCGCCGCGCCGTCGAGCGCCGCCAGTTCGGCGGCATCCAGCGGCCGCGCCAACCCGCACGCGGTGCAGACCGGACGGACGCGCCCCTTCCGGCGGCGCGCCATCATCACCATTTCGATGCGCTGAAACAGCACCGCGTCGATCTCTTCCTGCGTCGCGATATGGCGCGGCGCCTTCACGCCATCCTCGAACACCATGCCGCTTTCAAATTCGGCGCGGTCGATAAAGCGGTGCCGCACCGCCTCGGGCAGCACGAACGCCTCGGCCTCCTCGGGCGTCAGCGCGCGGCCGAGGATGCCCGACAGGTCGCCGCGCTTGATCAGCATCGCGAGCAGTGCATCCGATGGCATGATCCGCCGCTCGACCTCGCGGCCACCCCGGATCACCACCATCTCGCGCCCCTCGACCGCGCGCTGATAGGCGACCGCCTCCAGCCCGCGCAGCGCGTTGGCGAGCGCCTCGACGCACGCCCGGTCGAAGGCTGCGAACAATTTGCGCGAGCGATTGACCGAAGTCGTGCTGACCCCCGCCACCCGCGCCGCATCGGCGACGCACCCCGTCTGCGCCAGCAAAGCCAGAAACGTCCGCGTCCGCGCCACCGTCCACCCATCCGCGCGAATGCGCAGCCCGGGCATGAAGGGATTATCCTGACGCCCCTCCCGTCCCCCTTCGATTCGCTCGCGCTTGCGGGAGGGGGTGCGAGCCCCGGACTTGATCCGGGGCGCTGCGGGGACAGCCTGATAGCCGCCGCCTTTATTGCCCAATTTTCCGCGTGAAACCCGCTCCACCTTACGCGCCATAGCTCCATCTCTCGAATCACTTGGAATGAATCGGAATAGTTTTGAACCTATTTGGACAATTTAGGAAAGCTGAAAGTCGACTTTTCGATAGTTCTTCTTGCTAGCCCCAATCCGATATTACCTTGGAAGCCGCACACGCGCGGTGCGTCGTCGTTCTACAGGGTAGGGGTTGGCAAAATTCCAGCTACAATGAGGCGGATCACTTCACCGGATCGATCTCTGACAAAGTATGATTGAATATATACTAAGTCCTTTTTCATACTATCTATCAAATTCTGCTTAATTCTTGGAAGAATATCATATGGTATACTAAAACTTAATGTCTTTTGTCCGTTTTCAATCTTAATTTTTCCCCAACCGTTATCCTTATTAAACTGCGCGATGTCCCCCAAGATGGGAGTTATCTCCTCATCCACTATCGCCGTTTCAATCTCTTGCGCCATGCCTCGATCTAGAAAAAGGACGGAACGAGTCTGCCCATCAATGGAAGACGTCACTTCCAGCGTATCGGCGCTTCTTCTAAGAGCAGTGGCCATCTCGCTTATGAGCGGAGCTGACATCGCTATAAGCTTCTGACTCCGAGCAAAGTCGATTCGGGCTATTGCGCCTTGGCTCTCTGCCAGCCTCCGTTCGCGATACACCTCTGCAACGCGCCGTCGCACCAAGTCTTGAACCTGCGTTGGCAGGCTCGCGATGAAAGCCCTATCGGCCATCGCGGCCTCCACAATCTCATCCAAGGCAGCAGCAAAATCTGCGCCGGCCTCGCCGCCGAGGGCGCCAGGAAAATTCGTAGTAGCTATATTGGCTAATTTCGCCTCATCGATCTTTTCAATTAGCCTCTCGCTCACATATGCCATCAGATCTGCCAAAGAAATTTTGACAAACTCCTCCTCACCATCCCCCTGGTCAGGCTCCTCTACGTTAATATTAAACGACCCCTCAGCCTGACTGATTAGTTGTATGTTAAAGTTGGAACTGTTGGTAATTTTTTTAACAAATCTACCAGTTTTCCTAAATTGAGCAAGCTTTACCATAAGCCTGGCGGCCGCATACTGAAAACGAGCAGACTCGTAGAAGTTCATTCTATGGTCGTCGGCCAAAGCACCCTCGAAATGAAAAGTCAAAGTTTCTGCCATAACCCCTCCAGCAACTGCGATCTAATTACGTTCTTGCAAAATTTTACTTAACCTTGCATCTTCATCCTTGTAAATCAACCTTCCGCAGAAGTGATCGCCAATCATCTCTTGCTGGACACAGATCGATCGAGATCAATGGACGATATAAGCGTAGGAGCCGTCGGAGCTGCTATCATAGCAGGGCTAGTATCACTTCTTGGCCTGATCATCGGCAAGGAACAGAAGGTATCAGAATTTCGTCAAGCTTGGATAGATGACCTTAGAAAGTCCCTCGTTTCCTATCTCGTAAACATTAATGCCATATCGGACGCGATACGCCTTCGAAAATCCGGAAAAACTATAGACGATAAAGAACTGCTTTCGAACTACAAATCACTCAATGAAGCCAGTCACAGCATTACACTCCGCGTTAATTCGGATGAATCCCCGTCAAAGTCATTAATCAATTCAATGTCTGAATTTGAAATTATAGCTAACAACAATTCTAGCCTCACCCCAGAAAAAATCAAAGAAATCGAAGAAGGATTCATTAAATCCTCCAAGGAATTGTTAAAATTTGAATGGAATCGTGTTAAGCGCGGTGAGGATATTTATATATGGACAAAAAGAGTTGTATACCTTTCCATTGCGGCGATGGTTGGAGTTTTAATATATGTCTGGAATTATGATGAAAAATCAAAAGCTAAAGATGTTCCAGCTGTTCCCCATATAAATTTCACCCAATCTTTTGAGAATCCTTCCATCTGTGAAAATCAAAATGAGGCGGCACAAAAAGATGCTCGGAGAACTCCAACGGCTTGCAAAAAAGCCCTTAAATAGCCTCCACCTCGATTGAAATTACATCGCAGCTGATCGACCGGCCTCACCCCCCACCCCCTTGCATTTCCCACCCCCCGGCGTAAGGCGGCGCCAACATAAACCCGCGCGTGCGACTCCCGTTGGCCCCGCTCTCCCGCTTCGCCTTCGGACAGTCATTCCCCGCCGCGCCAACATGGGGACTGCAATCCTATGACGACCACGGGCAACGACACGCTTGGAACCCGCTCGACGCTGAGCGTCGGCGGCAAGAATTACGCTTATTATTCGCTCGACAAGGCCGCGGCGAAGCTGGGCGACGTCTCGCGCCTGCCGTTCAGCATGAAGGTGCTGCTCGAAAACCTGCTGCGGTTCGAGGATGACGGCTTCACCGTGTCGACCGCCGATATTCAGGCGCTGGTCGACTGGCAGAAGGACCCGCATTCGAACCAGGAAATCCAGTATCGCCCCGCGCGCGTGCTGCTGCAGGATTTCACCGGCGTCCCCTGCGTCGTCGACCTCGCCGCGATGCGCGATGCGATCGCCAAGCTCGGCGGCGACACGACCAAGATCAACCCGCTCGTCCCCGTCCACCTCGTCATCGACCACAGCGTGATGGTCGACGAATTCGGTCATCCGAAGGCGTTCGAGCAGAATGTCGAAATCGAATATTACCGCAACGGCGAACGCTATGACTTCCTGAAATGGGGATCGAAGTCGCTGTCGAACTTCAAGGCGGTGCCCCCGGGCACCGGCATCTGTCACCAGGTCAATCTGGAGCATATCGCGCAGGCGGTGTGGTCGAGCGACGACGCGTCGGGTGAAACCGTCGCCTATCCCGACACCTGCGTCGGCACCGACAGCCACACGACGATGATCAACGGGCTCGGCGTGCTCGGCTGGGGCGTCGGCGGGATTGAAGCGGAAGCGGCCATGCTCGGCCAGCCCGTGTCGATGCTCATCCCCGAAGTCGTCGGCTTCAAATTCACCGGCAAGCTCAAGGAAGGCGTCACCGCGACCGACCTCGTGCTCACCGCGACGCAGATGCTGCGCGCCAAGGGCGTCGTCGGCCGCTTCGTCGAATATTTCGGCCCCGGCCTCGCCTCGCTGTCGCTCGCCGACCGCG
>Ga0209257_1000457_pt1 | contig 75784 bp, 68 predicted proteins | sample AraplaCvi_mCL_r2_FD_184277 | JGI IMG/M metagenome (GOLD analysis project Ga0209257, IMG submission 184277) | Arabidopsis root microbial communities from North Carolina, USA - plate scrape MF_Cvi_mCL_r2 (SPAdes) (version 2) | ecosystem: Host-associated > Plants > Roots > Endosphere | place: USA...
CGTCGGAGTAGAACGACAGCCAGATGTTCTCGAACACCTTCTTGCCGCCGGGATAGGCCTTGGTCAGGCCCTGCATCTGGAAAATGTACTGCTGCGCCATGGGGCGTCCGCGCTCGCTTGGTCAGAGATGTTGGAAGTCGGGCGAGCAGATAGCGGTGGCGGGGGCTGGGCGCAATGTCGGAACCACCGGGTTGGCCGCACGTTAGGCGCCCACGGGGTTTGGGGAACACGAGTGCGCGCCGATGGAGTCTATGAGCCGCCTGACGGTCCGGCGGACGGGGGGATGAGCGAGCCCTTCGCGGCGGACCATGCGCTCCACCACCACCTGGTGGATGCGGTGAGCGACTACGCCATTTACATGCTCGATCCCGACGGCATGGTGACGAGCTGGAACACCGGCGCACACCGGCTGAAGGGCTATACCGAGGACGAGATCCGCGGCCGGCACTTCTCCCAGTTCTTCACGCCCGAGGATCGCGTCGCCGGGGTTCCGGAGGCCATCCTAGCCTCGGCGCTGCGGGACGGCCGGGCCGACGTAGAGGGCTGGCGGGTGCGCAAGGACGGCGTCCGTTTCTGGACCCTGGGCACGATCCACGCCGTGCGGAGCGAAGACGGGACGCTGACCGGCTTCGCCAAGGTCACGCGCGACATGACCCGCCAGCGCGAGGCCCAGCTCGAACTGGTGGAAAGCGAGCGGCGATTCCGGCTGCTGGTCGAGGGCGTCGTCGACTACGCCATCTACATGCTCGATCCCAACGGCATAGTGGCCAACTGGAACCGCGGCGCCGAGCGGATCAAGGGATATGCGGCCGAAGAGGTCGTGGGCCGACACTTCAGCATGTTCTACACGCCCGAGGATCGCCAGGCCGGGCTGCCGGCCCGCGCCCTCGAGGCCGCGCTGCGGGACGGCCGGTTCTCCGCCGAGGCCTGGCGCGTGCGCAAGGGCGGCTCGCGGTTCTGGGCGTCCGTTGTCATCGACCCGATCCGCGACGAAACGGGCCGGCTGATCGGGTTCGCCAAGATCACCCGCGACGTCACCGACCGGAAGGCGGCCGAGGAGGCCCTGGCCGATAGCGAGCGCGAGTTCCGCACCCTGGTCGCGGGCGTGGTCGACTACGCGATCTTCAGGATCGATCCCAACGGGATCGTCAGCAACTGGAACGTGGGCGCCGAGCACATCAAGGGCTACACGGCCGACGAGATCGTGGGCCAGCACTTCTCGCGCTTCTATACCGAGGAGGACCGCGCCGCCGGCACGCCGCTGCGCGCGCTCAAGACCGCGACCGAGGAGGGTCGCTACGAGGCCGAAGGCTGGCGCGTGCGCAAGGACGGCACCCTGTTCTGGGCCTCGGTGATCATCGACGCGATCCATGAGGATGGCCGGCTCATGGGCTTCGCCAAGATCACCCGCGACATCACGGAGAAGCGCCGCGCTCAACTCGACCTGCAGCGGGCCCAGGAGCAGCTGGCGCAGAGCCAGAAGCTGGAGGCGCTGGGCAAGCTGACCGGGGGCGTGGCCCACGACTTCAACAACCTGCTGATGGTGGTCAGCGGCCAGGCCCAGTTGCTGCGGCGCAAGGTCGGCGGGGACCCGCGCGCGGTGCGGGCGCTGGACGCCATCGAGGCGGCCGCCCGGCGGGGCGAGGACCTGACGCGGCACCTGCTGTCGTTCTCACGCCGCCAGCGCTTGACCCCCGCCCCCGCCTCGCTCACCGACCGGGCCATAGGGCTGCGGGAACTGCTCTCGGCCAGCCTGCCGGCGTCGGTGCGGCTGGAGATGGCGCTGCCTGACGACCTCTGGCCCGTGACGGTGGACGCGGGCGAGTTCGAGCTGGCGCTGCTCAACCTCACCGTCAATGCACGCGACGCCATGCCGAAGGGCGGCACGCTGTCGCTCAGCGGCGGCAATGTCACCCTGGAAGGATCTGCGCCTGGGGGCCTGACCGGTGACTTCGTGGCCGTCAGCCTGAAAGACACGGGCACGGGCATCGCGCCCGACATCCTGCCCAAGGTCTTCGACCCGTTCTTCACCACCAAGGACGTCGACAAGGGCACGGGCCTGGGCCTGTCCCAGGTGTTCGGCTTCGCCCAGCAGTCGGGCGGCCAGGTCACGGTCACCAGCGAGCTGGGCGCCGGAACCCGCTTCACCCTCTACCTGCCGCGGTCCGATCGCGAACCCAGCACCGAGATCGACGACGAGCCCCTGCCGCTCGCCGGCAGCGCCCGGGTGCTGCTGGTCGAGGACAACCCGGACGTGGCCGAGGTGGCGGCGCGGATGCTGGAGGAACTGGGCCACGAGGTTCGCACGGTGGGCAGCGGGGCGGCGGCGCTGAGCGCCCTGGCCGGCGAACAGCCCGACCTGATCTTCAGCGATATCGTGATGGCCGGGGATCCGGACGGCCTGGGCATGGCGCGGCGCGCGCGGGAGACCTTCCCGGACGTACCGATCCTCCTGGCCACCGGCTACAGCGAAGCCGCGGCGCGGATCGGCGACGAGTTCCCGATCCTGCGCAAACCCTACAAGCTCGCCGACCTCAACCGCGCGATCGCCGAGCGGCTGGCCCAGCGGCCGCAGGTGGCGAAGCTGGTGGACCTGGCAAGCGCGCGGCGCGCCCGGGCCCCGGCCGTCAAATAGAAGGCCGCGGGAGGGGCGACCGCCCGGCGTCCGGCTGGGATAGCCCAGGCCTTGCGGCCCGAGCGCCGGACGACGAGCGGGCGTCGCCTCCCGCGAGTTGATCCCTTGGCCGGCCGAACGAACCGAAGTGGCCTGCCGAGGGGAGGAACCGAACTGGAACTAGTTGCGGGCGGCCTGGAGCCGGATCGCGGCCTTGTTGCAGGCGCGGACCTGACCGTCCGAGAGCTCACGGCCGCCCGACCTGTAGCTGGCGACGGGGCCGACGACGGCGACCACCTTCTTGCACTCGCGGACCAGCCCATCGAGGTTGGCTTTGCGGGCGGCCGTGCCTTCGCACTGGTCGCCCTCGCAGCGCCACGCCACGCCGGCGATCGTCTCTTCGCGCGGGGCCGAATTGGCGGCCGCGAGGCGCGCTTCACCCCGGTAGCCCGCCGTCTGGGCGAAAGCCGTTCCCGACGCGAACACCGCCATCGCGGCCATCGCGCTCACACACCTGAAGTTTTGCATTTTCGTGTTCCTTTGGGTAGAAAAGAGCACGACCGGTCGCTAAGCTCTAAAAAGAGCACGATCGGTCACTTTGTCAAGCAGGGAGGCTTGGCTTTTGCGCAAAGGTGAAGCAACACGCGTTCGCATCCTCGACGAGGCGACACGTCAGGCGGCGCTGCGTGGCCTGACCGGGGTCAGCCTGGCCGATGTGGCCGACGCGGTGGGGCTGTCGAAGAGCGGGCTCTTCAAGCACTTCGAATCCAAGGACGACATGCACCTGGCCGTCGTGCAGATGGTGACCGACCGCTTCCGCGACATCGTCTGGACGCCGGCCGCGGCGCTGCCGCGCGGCCGGGCGCGCCTGGAGAAGGTGTTCGAACTCTGGCTGCACTGGTGCGAGGAAGACTGGGCCGAGAGCGGCTGCCCGCTCATGCAGCTCAGCGTCGAACTGGATGACCAGCCGGGGCCGCTGCAGGACCTGCTGCGCAAGCAGCTGCAGGCGTTCCGCAAGACCGTGACGCGGGAGTTCCTGTGGCTGCGCGACCCGCCGCTCTCCGACGCCGAGGCCCAGGCCGCGTACTTCCAGATGAAGAGCTTCATCCTCGGCCATTCGGACTCGCGCCGCATGATGGGCGACGATGACGCGCGCCGGTCCGCCACCGCGGCCTTCGAGGCCCTGCTGGACCGGACGTCGCGGGCCGCGGCCTAGGAACGATAACCGGGCTGCCGCGTAGTCACTGCGATGGGTGGACCACCCTGTGACACGTGAAGGAAGACAGCCATGCACAAAGACGAAGCCAAGGGCGCCGCCAAGGACATCAAGGGCTCTGTGAAGGAAGCCGCTGGCAAGGCCACGGGCGACGAACGCCTGGAAGCCGAAGGCGCCGCCGATCGCGTCGAAGGCAAGGTGCAGAAGGGCGTGGGCGCGCTGAAGGACGCCGCCCGCGACGCGCTCAAGCACTAGGCCTAAGCTCGTGCCCAGGGCCGCACCCGAACGGGCTGCGGCCCTTGTCGCGTCTCAGGCCTCGCGATCGATCTCCGCGAAGGTCTTGCCGCGGGTCTCGCGGGCGAGAACGGCCGACACGCCGGTGACCAAGGCGGCCGCCGCCACATAGATCGCGATGGGCGTGCCGGAGCCGGTGGCCGACAGCAGCGCCGCGGCGATCAGCGGGGCCAGGGAGCCGGCGAAGATCGAGGTCACCTGGTACGACAGTGAGGCCCCGGAATAGCGCATGCGGGTGGGGAACATCTCGGCCAGGAACGCGGCCTGCGGCCCGTACATCGCCCCGTGGAAGAACAGGGCGCCCACGCAGGCCAGCACGATCATCCCCGGCTGGGCGGTGTCGAGCAGGTGGAAGAAGGCAAAGGCCCAGCCCACCATCCCGAACGCGCCGAAAGCGTAGACCGGCCGCCGCCCGATCCGGTCCGAGAGCGCCCCGAACAGCGGGATCAGCAGGCAGTGGCAGGCCGAGGCGATCAGGATCGCGTTCAGCGCCACCCCGCGGGTCAGCCCCACCTTCTGGGTGACGTAGGTGATCGAGAAGACCGTGATGACGTAGTAGCTGATGTTCTCGGCGAACTTCAGGCCGGCGCCGATCAGCAGTTCCCTGGGCCGGCGGCGGATCGCCTCCAGGGCCGGCGCCTTCTCGAGGGCGGCGGCCTCCTTGGCCACCTCGCGGAAGGCCGGGCTCTCCTCCACCGTGGTGCGGATCCACCAGCCGACTCCGATCAGGACCGCCGACAGCAGGAACGGCACGCGCCAGCCCCAGGCCAGGAACTCGGCCTCGCTCTGGAACGCCGCCATCGCCGCCAGCATCCCTGACGCCAGCAGGCTGCCCGCCGCCACCCCGGCCTGCGGGAAGCTCGCCCACAGGCCTCGCCGGGCCGCGTCGCCGTGCTCCGCCACGATCAGCACCGCCCCGCCCCATTCGCCGCCGACCGCGAACCCCTGGATCAGGCGCAGCGCGATCAGCATGACTGGCGCCCAGATGCCCACCTGGTCATGGGTGGGCAGACAGCCGATCAGCACCGTGGCGGCGCCCATCAGCACCAGGCTGAGCATCAAGAGCCGCTTGCGCCCGATCCGGTCGCCAAAGTGGCCGAAGACGATCCCGCCCAGCGGCCGGGCCACGAACCCCAGCGCATAGGTCGCGAACGCCAGCATCGTGCCGACCAGCGGCTCGGACGAGGGGAAGAACAGCTTGTTGAACACCAGCGCCGCGGCGGTGCCGTAGAGGAAGAAATCGTACCACTCGATGGTGGTGCCGATCATGCTGGCGGCCACCACCTTGCGCAGGGTGGCGGGCGACGACACGGCCCCGGTCGAACTCATGGACGCTTCCCCTGCCGACGGCTCTCACGGCGCCGGTTCGGGCCGACTGTCCGGGGCTGGCGGCGTCAGCGCAAGAGGCTGCTGAAGCTGTGGGCGGATGGCGGCGGCTGGTCGCACCCGACCCGCGGTAGGGTTGACGTTAACGATTGGCCCGCCATCTTGCTGCCTTTCCGACGGCGCCTTCGCGCGTCAGGCGAAAGTGGATACCGGTTTCGTCGCCCGACGCGCGAAGCCAAGTCTTGGTTTTTGAACCTTCCTGCGGAAGGTTCAGGGAGGCTGAATGCCCGACCTCGTCCGCCGCAGAGACCTGCTTCGTTTTGGCGTCGGCGCCGGCCTCGCCGCGATCGCCGCGCCCGCCTGGGCGCAATCGCTGGACATCTGGGAGCCGCGCCGCGCGGTCCTGGACAACCTGCACACCGGCGAAAAGTTCAACGAAGTCTATTTCGCCAACGGCAGCTACCTGCCCGACGCCCTGGCCGAGGCCACCCGCGTCATGCGCGACTGGCGCACCGGCGAGGAGCGCTTCATCGACCCGGGCCTGTTCGACGCCCTCCACGCCATCGGCGGCAAGCTGGAGACCAGCCAGCCCTTCCAGATCATCTCCGGCTACCGTTCGCCCAAGACCAACGCCATGCTGCACGCCCGCTCCAGCGGGGTGGCCGAACATAGCCAGCACACCGTGGGCAAGGCGATCGACGTCCGCATCCCGGGCGTGGAGCTGTCCAACCTGCGCAACGCCGCGGTGTCGCTGGGCGCCGGCGGCGTGGGCTTCTACCCCGTCTCCAACTTCGTCCACGTGGACACCGGCCGCGTCCGCCAGTGGCGCGGGGCCTAAGTTAGTTCCGCGGGGATTCGGTCGGAGGCTCCGGCTCGACCGTCGTCATACCCGTAGCCGCCGCATCGTCCTGGATCTGCTGTTCCTCGGGCGTGCGTTCGACGGGCGGCGGGGGCGGCGGCGGGGGAACCTCGGCCGCCTTGGGCTCCGGCGTCACGGGCGGGGGCGCCTCGACGGCGGGCGGCGGTTCGGCCGCCTTCTCCACCGGCTTGTCGAAATTCAGGCTCCGGCTCACCGCCAGCGCCACCAGGACCGCCGCGCAGGCGGCCGCGATCCACAGCACCTTCTTCAACATCTAAGGCCCCCTCAGACCTTCGTACCGGACGCCAGCACGCCCACGCGCTGGAGCAGTTCCCGGTCCCAGTTATATGGGTCCGAACGGAAGTGCATCTGCCCATCCGAGCCGGCGAACGCCGTCCAGTAAAGGATGAACACCGGCACCTGGGTCGTCAGCCTGGCGCGGACGGTCTTGTCGCCCTCGAGCTGCTTGTCGATGGCCTCGGGGGTCCAGGTGGGGTCGCCGCCCAGCAGCGCCTCGGCCAGCGCCCGCGGCCGTTCCAGCCGCACGCAGCCGTGGCTGGCGTTGCGGGCATAGAGGTCGAAGCCGCCCTTGGACGGGGTGTCGTGCAGGTAGACCGCGAACGGATTGTCGAAGTCGAACTTGAAGCGGCCCAGCGCGCTCTGGTCGCCCGACGCCTGCTGAAGGCGCGGCTGGCCGCCCTCGACCGGGATGATCCGGTAGCCGTTGCGGGCCAGGTAGCCGGGATTGGCCTTCTCCTTCGGCCACAGCTCGCGCTGGGCGATGCCGGAGGGGACGTTCCAGGGCGGGTTGATCACCACGCTGTGGATCGCCGACGTCAGCATCGGCGTCTCGTCGCCCGGCTTGCCCGAGACCGCCTTCATCGACATCACCGGCTTGTCGTCGCGGAACAGCGTGACGATCGCCGCGCCCGTGTTCACCTGCACGCGCGTGGCCGGCATGGTCGCAGGCATCCAGCGCCAGCGCTCCATATTGGCGATGATCTGCAGGATGCGCTGGCCGACCGGCTGGTTCAGGTAGCTCAGCGTGCCGTTGCCGACCACGCCGTCGGGCCTCAGGCCATAGCGCCGCTGGGCGCGCATCACCGCCTCCTGCAGCGGCTTGTCGAAGGTCGCGGACCCGGTGGCGGCCACGGCGCTGTCCTCGACGGCCAGCCGGGCGCGGAGCATGGCGACGCGCGGATCCTTGGAGCCCAGCTCCATCTTCGGACCCTCGATGATGGTCTTCCAGCCGCCCTTCCCCGCAATCTCGCGGTACCGGACCAGGCCGCGCTTCAGCGCCGCGTAGCCCGAGTAGCGCGGCGGCAGGCTGTCGAGCCAGGCCTGCAGGCGGCCCTCGGCTAGCGCCTTCACCAGGTCGGGCGCGGGATCGAAGGCGGCGGGCCGCACCTGCCACAGGGCGGGGAACTGCTCGGGATCCATCCGGCCGATGCGGACGTCGTGGGCGTAGCGCACCAGGCCGTCGGCCAGGGCGGTCTGCTGGGCGGGCGTCAGGGCGCCGTCCTCGGGAACGCCCTCCGGCACATAGGCCTTGGGCTGCAGGCCGTGCAGGTCGGCGGCGCGCAGCGCCTTCAGCGCCACCTGCGCCTGGGCCGGCGTCAGCGCGGGGATCTCGACGGGCGGCGGCGGGGGCGGAGGAACCGGAGCGGCGGCGGGCGGGATCGACAGCACCGGCGGCGCGGCGGCCGGCGGCTGCGCATAGGCCAAATTGCCCAACGCCAGGGGCGCCAAGGCGGCCAAGGCCAGGCAGCGCCCGATGCGTCCGCCCCGCAAGCCATCGCCGCCCATGTCCTTACCCGGTCCTTCTCTGTTGTCCGGGGTATCTACGCGCCCCGGTGGTGATTGGATGAGCCTATATCTGGGCTTCCCAGCCCGGTGTGTCGACTGGGCCACGGCTGTGACAGTCGCACTGTCACATTCAGGCAACAGCGAACGCGTTACGCCGGCGGATAGGCGTGGGTCACGCCCTGGGGATCGGTGACCTCGCCCTCGCCGACGTAGCAGGGACCCACCGGGGCTTTGCCATGGCCGCCGGGGATGTCCAGCACATAGGTCGGCTGGCAGAGGCCCGAGACCTTGCCACGCAGCTCGCGCATCAGCGCCTGGCCCTCGGCGAGGGTCGTGCGGAAGTGGGCGGTGCCGGGCGCCAGGTCGGCGTGGTGCAGGTAGTAGGGCTTGATCCGCAGCTCGACGAACCGCCGCATCAGCGCCTCCAGCGTGGCCGCATCGTCGTTGACGCCCTTCAGCAGCACGCTCTGGCTGACCATCGGGATTCCGGCGTCGAGGATGCGCCCGCAGGCGGCTTCGGCGGCCGGCGTCAGCTCGTCGGCGTGGTTGGCGTGGAGGGCGACCCAGGTGGTCTTGCCGGGCGCCCGCAGCGCGGCGACCAGGCCCGGCGTGATCCGCTCCGGATCGACCGCCGGCACGCGCGTATGGAAGCGGACCACCTTCACGTGCGGGATCTTCGCCAGCCGGGCCATCAGGTCGCGCAGCCGGCGGACGGAGAGGATCAGCGGATCGCCGCCGGTGACGATCACCTCCCAGATCGCCGGTTCGGCGGCGATATAGGCCATGGCGGCGTCGAGCTGCTCCGGCGACAGCGGCCGCACCCCCTCGGGACCGACCATCTCGCGACGGAAGCAGAACCGGCAGTAGACGGCGCAAGCGTGGTTGGCCTTCAGCAGCACCCGGTCCGGGTAGCGGTGGACGACCCCCTCGACGGGGCTGTGGGCGTCGTCGCCGATCGGGTCGGCGCGCTCGTCCGGCGTCTGCTCCAGCTCGGCGGTCGTGGGCAGGAACTGGCGGGCGACGGCGTCGTTGTCGGGGACCAGCTCGGCCATGGCCGGCGTGATCGCTACGGCATAGCGCGCCGCGACCCCTTCCAGCTCGGCCAGCCGTTGCGGCGCGACCAGGCCGGCGTCGGCGAGGTCCTGGGGCGTGCGGAGGGTGCGGGCGGTCATGGCGGGGCGCATATGGCCCATGTGGCGCCCCGCCGCAAATGCGACGCCTTCGCCCGATGGCCGCCGGTTCAGGCGGCGCGCTGTTCGTCCAGCGCCTGGCGCACCCGGCGCGCGAGCTGCTCGATGGTGAAGGGTTTGCGCAGCAGGGCGGACTGAACCGCCTCGGCGCCGCTGGCGTCGCGGGCATAGCCGGTGGTGTAGAGGACCTTCAGCGTCGGCTTGGCGGCGCGGGCCTGCTCGGCCAGTTGCAGGCCGTTGATGCCCGGCATGACGATGTCGGTGAACAGCAGGTCGGCCGCGGGCTGTTCGGCCAGCCGCCGCAACGCCTCGGCCCCGTCGGACGCCTCCGACACGGCATAGCCCAGCTCGCGCAGCGCCTCGACCGAGAGCCGGCGCACGTCGGCCTCGTCCTCGACCACCAGCACCGCCTCGCCGTCGCGGGCGCGGGGCAGCGGGCCATCCACCGGCGTTGGTGGGGGCTTGGCCGCCACGGTCCCGACCCATCGCGGCAGGTAGATCGTCAGGGTCGCGCCCTGCCCCACGGCCGAGCGCAGGCTCACGCACCCGCCGGACTGGCTCACGAAGCCGTAGACCTGGCTCAGGCCCAGCCCCGTGCCCTTGCCGACCTCCTTGGTGGTGAAGAAGGGTTCGAAGGCGCGGTCGATCACTTCGGGCGCCATCCCGACGCCGGTGTCCTCGATCCGGATCGCCACGTACTCGCCGGAGGTCGGTCCGTCCGGATCGTCGGCGACCGGGCCGGCGACGTTGGCCGTGGCCAGGGTCAGGCTCCCGCCGTCCGGCATGGCGTCGCGCGCGTTCACGGCGACGTTCAGGAGCGCGTTCTCCAGTTCGGCGGCGTCGGCGTGCACCGGCCATAGCCCGTCGGCCAGGGCGGTCTCGACCTTGACCTTCTCGCCCAACGAGCGGCGCAGGAGCTCGGTCATGCCGTCCACCTGCCGGTTGACGTCCAGAGGCTCGGGATCCAGCCGCTGGCGCCGCGCGAAGGCCAGCAGGCGGCCCGTCAGCGCCGCCGCGCGCCGGGCCCCCTCGACGGCGTTGTCGATGTAGTGCCCGATCCGCGGGTCCTCGGAACCGCTCATCCGGCGGCGGGCCATGTCGAGACTGCCCACCACAATGGCCAGCATGTTGTTGAAGTCGTGGGCGATGCCGCCGGTGAGCTGGCCGATCGCCTCCATCTTCTGCATCTGGCGCATCTGGGTCTCGGCCGCCTCGCGGCGGATCATCTCGTCCCGCAGGTCGGCAACGGCGCTCGCCAGTTCTCCGGTGCGCCTGGCGACCCGATCCTCCAGGCTGGCGTTCACCGCCCGCAGCTCCATCCTCGCCTGCTCGGCCAGCAGGGCCGCGCGCGCCTGCATCAGCACCGCCAGGGTCAGCGCCAGGGTCACCGCTGCGCCCAGCCAGGCTGTCCAGTAGACCAGCGACCTGTTGCTGCCCGCCTCGAACGCCGGACGGGCGCGGACGACCACGACCCAGGGCCGGTCGGCGACGCTCAGGACGCGCTCCGTCGTCAGGCGGTCCGACGGCCCAGACGGCGGCGCGGTCTCGTACAGAAGGGTCCGCCGCCCCACGGCCCCGTCGTAGATGCTGACGTCCACGAGGCGGTCCGGGCTGGCTGGAAAGACCGGCTGCAGGAGATCGCCGGCGCGCAGCGGACTGTAGATGAAGCCCTGCAGCCTGCCCGGGCCGCGCCCGTCGCCGCGTCGGACCGGGAGGTACATCAGCACGCCCGGCTGTGTGCCGCGGGCATCCTGCACCAGCTTCACAGGTCCTGACATCGCGAGGTCGTCGGCGGCTGCGGCGCGGGTCATGGCCTCCCGACGGGTCGGTTCCGTGAGCATGTCGAAGCCGATCGCTCCGACGTTTCCGGCCAGGGGCGAGATGTAGACGATGCTGGTGTAGACGGGCCGCGGACCGGCCGGCCAGACATGGAAACCGGCGACACCCTGCCGCCGCATCTCGGCCTCGAGGGCCTCGCGCGCCGGCTCGCCGACGACCCGCGCCGCGTAACCGATGCCCAGGACGCCCGGATAGTGGCTCCCCAGCCCCAGGCGGCCGACATAGGCCGAGAACTCCGACGCGCTGACGCTGCTGCTGCCGGCGAACAAGCCGGCCGTGCCGCGCAGCAGGGCGCTGTGGCCCTCCATCCGCTGCTTGAGCACGCTGACGGCCTGGTTCGCCTCGACCCTCAGGCGCGAGGCGTCGCGCGCGGCGTTGGCGTCACGAAGCTGCAGCGCCGTGAGCAAGGTCGCGACGGCGCCGACCAGCAACACCAGCATCGGCACCGTGAGGTGCGGTAACCAGCGAAAAAGGCTTAGCTTTGCCACCTCTCAAAGGGGTCGTCACGGCACGAAGGCTGTCAAGGTTAAAGGCGCCGGATCAGGCCACCGGGGTCCAAAGAACCTGCTCAATCCGGGCTGCGCCCGTCGCCAGCATCACCAGCCGGTCGAAACCCAGCGCGCCGCCGCTCGCGGCGGGCATCAGGGCCAGGGCGTCCAGGAAGTCCTCGTCGATCGGATAGGTCTCGCCGTACAGCCGCTGCTTCTCGGCCATTTCGATCTCGAACCGACGGCGCTGTTCGGCGGGATCGGTGAGCTCGCCGAAGCAGTTCGCCAGCTCGACGCCGCAGGCATAGAGCTCGAACCGCTCGGCCACGCGCGGATCGGCCGGCTTCGGCCGCGCCAGGGCGGCTTCCGAGACCGGGTACTCGCAGAGGATCGTCGGGCGGCCGTGGCCCAGGTTCGGCTCCACCTTCTCGACGATGATGCGGCTGAACACGTCGGCCCAGGTGTCGTCGGGCGCCAGGCGGACGCCCGTAGCCCGGGCCTGGGCGTGCAGGTCGCCGAACAGGTCGACGCCGGCGTGGCGCGCGAACGCCGCGGCCACCGTCAGGCGCTCGGGCTCGGCGAACGGGTCGGTGGTAACGCCCCGCCACGTCAGGGCCGTCGCGCCGGCGGCCTCCGCCGCCAGCCGCATCAGCGCGGCGCAGTCGTCCATCAGCACTTCGTAGGCCGCGCCCGCCCGGTACCACTCCAGCATCGTGAACTCGGGATGGTGCAGCGGCCCGCGCTCGCGGTTGCGCCACACCTTGGCGAGGGTGAACAGCGCCGGCTCGCCCGAGGCCAGCAGCTTCTTGGCCGCGAACTCCGGCGAGGTGTGCAGGTACATCGGCCGCGCCTCGCCCGCCGTGGTCAGGGCCTGGGTGGCGAAGGCGTGCAGATGGGCCTCGTTCCCGGGCGAGACCTGCAGGGCCGCCGTCTCCACCTCGACCAGCCCCTGGTCCTCGAACCAGGCGCGGACGGCGCGGTTGATCCGGCCCCGCGCGGCCAGGAACGGCTGGCGGTCGGGCCGCCGCGCGGGATCCCACCAAGGAGTTTGGGACGGTTCGCTCAAAGGCCTGCGACTATCCGGGGGGCTGGAGATTTCGGCGCACATCGCTATAGGGGCGACACAAGAATTTCATCAGCGGAATCGCGCAGGCGTTCCGCCGCATCTCCAAGGACTGTTCGTGAAAGTCATCGCCAGCTCGCTCCGGAAGGGCTCCGTCGTCGACATGGACGGCAAGCTCTACGTCGTCCTGACCGCCGAAAACATCCACCCCGGCAAGGGCACGCCGGTGACCCAGCTGAACATGCGCCGCATCTCGGACGGGGTGAAGGTTTCGGAGCGCTGGCGGACCACCGAACAGGTCGAGCGGGCCTTCGTGGACGATCGCAACTACACCTTCCTGTACGAGGACGGCGAGGGCTACCACTTCATGAACCCGGAGAACTACGACCAGGTCGTGGTGACGCCGGACGTGGTGGGCGACGCCGCGCCCTGGCTGCAGGACGGCATGACCGTGACCCTGTCGACCCATGAGGGCGTGCCGATCGCGCTGGAGTTGCCCCGCCTCGTCACCTTCGAGATCGTCGAGACCGAACCGGCGGTGAAGAACCAGACCGCGTCGTCGTCCTACAAGCCGGCGATCCTCAGCAACGGCGCGCGCATCATGGTGCCCCCCTACATCTCCGCCGGCACCCGCGTGGTGATCCTGACGGAAGACGGCTCGTACCAGGAACGCGCCAAGGACTAGGCCCGTCACTGGTTCTGGGGCGGGCATCAGAGGTTCTGGGTGGCCTGCCGCACAGCTTGGCCCTAACAGCGGCGGCGGATGGATCCTGATTTCTGGCTCTTCGCCGCCGTCGGCTTTGCGGCGCAATTGGTCGACGGCGCCTTGGGCATGGCCTACGGGGTCATCTCCTCGACGGTGCTGCTGAGCTTCGGCGTCAGCCCCGCCAATGCGTCGGCCAGCGTGCACGCCGCCAAGGTGTTCACCGGCGCGGCGTCCGGCGCCTCGCACATCTACCACCGCAACATCGACTGGCGGCTGCTGGCCCTGCTGTCGGGCGGCGGCGTGCTGGGCGGCGTGGTGGGGGCCTACGTCCTCACATCCGTCCGCGGCGAGGCGGTGAAGCCCTATGTCGTGGGCTGGCTGTTCCTGATGGGACTGGTGATCCTCTACCGCGCCTGGAAGCAGGCGCGGCCCAAGGTGTTCTCCTGGCGCTCGCCGTTCCCGTTGGGCCTGGTCGGCGGGTTCTTCGACGCCATCGGCGGCGGCGGCTGGGGGCCGGTGGTGACCAGCTCGCTCATGGGCGCCGGCGCCGACCCGCGGAAGGCCATCGGCACGACCAACGCCGCCGAGATGTTCGTGGCCATCGCCACCTCGGCCGCCTTCCTGGGCAGCCTGCTCAGCGGCCACTGGGAGACCGAGGGCCTGCGCGGCCTCCTCTGGTCCCTGGGCGGCCTGATCGCCGGCGGCGTGGTGGCCGCCCCGCTCGCCGGCTGGATGACCAAGGTCCTGCCGCTGCGCCTGCTCACCTGGATCGTGGGCCTGGTCGTCACGGGTCTAGCCATCTGGCAGGCGGTGGGATTGTTCTGACCACCTGACGCATCCGCAAATTGCGATACACAAGGACGCTCAAGCTTCGCGAGTTTGCGTCCATGAACCCCCGCCGCGGCCTCGGCCGTCTGCTGTTCGCCACCGTCGCGGCCATCGCGGTCCAGGCGCACGCCGCCCCGAAGCCGACCCTGGCCGAGCCCTCGCTGTCGCCGGACGGCGCCGAGATCGCCTTCGTCTCGGGCGGCGACATCTGGACCGCGCCGGCCGCAGGGGGCACGGCCAGCCTGCTGGTCACCGACGCCGCCACCGAGGGCCGGCCGCTCTATTCCCCCGACGGCCGTGAGCTGGCCTTCACCTCGAACCGTGCGGGCGCCGCCAACGTCTATGTCCTGACGCTCGCCACCGGGAAGCTGCGCCGCCTCACCTGGTCCGACGCCAACGAGCAACTGGACGGCTGGTCGCGCGACGGCAAGTGGATCTACCTCTCCGGACCCGGCGCCGACGTGGCCCGCCAGAACGACGTCTGCCGCGTGGCCGCCGCCGGCGGCACGCCGCTGGAGGTGAGCCGCGAGCGCTACCTCAACGAGTTCAACAGCGCCCCCTCCCCCGACGGCCAGTCCATCGCCCTGATGGCCAAGGGCATCTCGTCCACCCAGTGGTGGCGAAACGGCCATTCCCACATCGACGAGGCCGAGCTGTGGCTGAAGCCGGTGGCGGCGAACGCGCCCTACCGCAGGCTGCTGGGCGCCACGTCCAAACGGCTTTGGCCCATGTGGGGCGCGGATGGCCGCACGCTGTGGTTCATGAGCGACGAGGGCGGGACCGAGAACCTCTGGCGGATGCCCGTCGACGGCGGCGCGCCACAGGCGGTGACAACGTTCACCGACGGGAGGGTGCTGTTCCCCTCCATCGGCTACGACGGCAAGGCCATCGTCTTCGAGCGCGAGTTCGAAATCTGGAAGCTGGACACCGCCAGCGGCGCCGTCGCCAAGGTCCCGATCGCCCTGCGCGGCGCGCCCTCGGCGGCCGGCGAACGGCGGCTGGTGGAGACCAACTTCCGCAGCATGAGCCTGTCGCCCGACGGCAAGAAGCTGGCGGTCATCGCCCACGGAGAAATCTTCGCCGCGCCAGCCAAGGACGGTGGCCAGGCCCAGCGGATCACCGAGACCGCCGGCGCCGAGAGCGACCTCGCCTGGTCGCCCGACAGCCGCCGCCTGGCCTACGTCGCCGAGCGCGGCCGGGCCAGCCAGGTGATGGAGTACGACTTCGCCACCCAGAAGGAGCGCGCGCTCACCGAGCCCAACGACTTCGACGCCGCCCCCTCCTACTCGCCCGACGGCAAGATGCTGGCGTACGTCCACGGCACGCGGCAGCTGCGGGTGATCGCCCTGGGCGCCGGGGGCCAGGCCGGCCGCGACACCGTGCTGTTCGAAGGCGCCCTGGACCGCAACGACGGCTCCCGGATCGCCTGGTCGCCGGACTCCAGGTGGCTGGCGTTCGGGGTCACCGACCGCAAATCGTTCCGCAACGTCTGGGTCGCGCCCGCGGCCGGCGGCGAGGCCCGGCCGGTCAGCTTCCTCGCGAACGGCAACGCCGCCGACCAGATCGCCTGGTCCTCGGACGGCAAGTACATCGTCTTCGACAGCGGCCAGCGCAGCGAGCCGGTGAAAATGGTCCGCGTGGACCTGCTGCCCAACACGCCGAAATATCGCGAGGACGCCTTCCGCGACCTCTTCAAGGCCACGCCGCCTGGCGCGCCCACGACGACCAAGACCGACCCCAAGGACAAGACGCCCGCCGCCAAGCCCGCCGCCTCCGAGAGCGAGGCCAAGGCCGAGGACGAGACTAAGGACGACGTCGCCCCTGCGCCCAAGGGCAAGACGCCGGCGGTCCGCATCGTCTTCGAGGGCATCCGCGAGCGGGCGACCTTCATCCCCCTGGGCGGCTCGGCCGAGGAGCCGGCGATCAGCCCGGACGGCAAGACCCTGGTCTACCGCGCCCGCCAGGGCGACCAGCAGAACCTGTTCAGCTACAGCCTGGACGAACTGGCCAAGGAGCCGCCGGCCCCGCAGCAGCTCACGGGCGGACGGCGGCCGAAGCGCGACTACGCCTTCAGCCCGGACAGCAAGCAGCTCTACTACCTGGACGGCGGCCGGGTCAGCGCCACGCCGATCGAGAGCCCGAAGCCCCGCTTCATCGACGTCACCGGTGAGATGGTCGTGCGTTTCGACGCCGAGAAGCAGGTGGTGTTCGACGAGGCCTGGTCGACGCTGAACCGCGCGTTCTACGACGAGAAATACCACGGCCAGGACTGGACCGGCCTGCGCAACCGCTTCGAGCCGTTCGCGCAAGGATCACAGACGCCGGACGAGCTGCGCCGGGTGATCAACCTGATGATCGGCGAGCTCAACGCCTCGCACTCGGGCATCAACCGGCCGACGGAAGGCTTCGGCGCGCAGCCGGCGTCGCGGGTCGGCGACCTCGGCCTGCGCTTCGACCGCGAGGCCTATGAGGCCGGCCGCGGGCTCGTCGTCCGCGAGGTGATCTCGCTCGGGCCGGCCGACATCGAAGGCTCGATCAAGCCGGGCGACGTGCTGGTCGCCGTCGAGGGCAAGCCGGCGGGCCCGGGCGTCAACCTCGACAGCCTGCTGCTGGACCGCGCCGGCAAGCGGACCGTGCTGACCGTGGCCACCGGCGGGGCCGCGCGCCAGGCCGTGGTGCGGCCGGTGGCGCCGAGCGTCGCCTCGGGCCTGCTCTACCGCCACTGGGTCAACGACCGCCGCGCCTATGTCGAGAAGGCCAGCGGCGGGCGGCTGGGCTATGTCCACATCCTGGACATGGGCTCGGACAGCCTGGACCAGCTCTACATCGACCTCGACGCCCAGAACCAGGGCAAGGACGGCGTCGTCATCGACGTGCGCAACAACAACGGCGGCTTCATCAACGGCTACGTCCTGGACGTCTTCAGCCGCCGCAACTTCCTGACCATGACCCCGCGCGGCCTGTTCGGCGTGCCCAGCCGGCAGAACCTGGGCCAGCGGGCGCTGGGCTCGCCGACCATCCTGGTCACCAACGAGAGCTCGCTGAGCGACGCCGAGGACTTCACCGAGGGCTACCGCTACCTCGGCCTCGGCAAGGTGGTGGGCGTGCCGACCGCGGGCTGGATCATCTACACCGGGGCCCAGCCGCTGATCGACGGCTCGTCGGTGCGCGTGCCCTTCATCCGCATCCAGGGCGCCGACGGCAAAGACATGGAGCTGAACCCGCGGCCCGTGGACATCGCGGTCGAGCGGCCCCTGGGCGAGACCGTGGCCGGCAAGGACAGCCAGCTCGATGCCGCGGTGGCCGAGTTGCTGAAGGGGCTGGGACCCCGGCGGCCGTGACCTCGGACACTCCTCCCATGGGCCCCGAGGCCGAAGCCCGGCAGGCGCTGGCCTGGCGCGTGGCGGCGCCGACCGCGGCCTTCATCCTCAAGATCGAGGAGGCCAGCCGCAACACCCGCGACGTCGTCGACGGCCTGCTGTTCGCCGCCATCCAGGCGGCCAACGTCTCGGCCATCAGCAGCGATCCCGAGCTGCAGGTCCGCTACGCGATCCTCGCCGACGCCCCGCCCGACGAGCTGCGCCGGCCAGTCAGCATCAGCGCGATCGCCCACTCGCTGCGCATGCCGTTCGAGACGGCGCGGCGCCGCGTCCAGGCCCTGGCGCAGGTCGGGGCGATGGTCGTCACGTCCCGGGGGGTCCTGGTTTCGCATCAGGCCCTGGGGCACCCGGACTTCCTGGGCAACGTCGTCCTGCGGCACGAGCGGCTGAGGGAGTTCTACTTCGAGACGCGGGACCTGGGCCTCCTGCCGCCCGCTCCGCACCTCATGCCGAACCGGGTGTGGGACGCGCCGCCGCTGCGCCTCACCAACCGCCTGATCTGGGAATACATGCTGCGGGTCGCCGACGACCTGGGCGCCACGGTGGGTGACGCCACGAACGGCCTGATCTTGCTGGCGATGGCCGAGGCCAACACCGAAGGCTTCGGTCCGCAGGCGCTGGCCGCCTGGGCGCGCGACCCGCTGGCGCTGGCGCGCCCGGTGCGCAACGGCCGCCTGGCGCAGCGGCTGAACTTCTCCACCGAGACCCTGCGCCGCTACGTCATCGCCCTGGAGAGCCGCGGCTTCTGCATGCGCGGGCCGCTCGGCCTGACCGCGCTGGCGCCGCCGTTCTCCCGCGAGGCGTTGGAGCGGTTGGTGCAGGACAACCTCGTGAACCTGCAGCGGCTGTTCGTCCGCCTGCGGCAATTCGGGGTCCTGGACGCCTGGGAAGACGCCTACGCCGACGGCCGAGCGGCGGGCTGACGGTCTGGGGATCCCAGGACCAATCGACCTCCACCGAGCGTGCGGGGATGGGTCGCCTCCTCCTACGGGTGAGGAGAAGGCCCGCACGAGGAGGCCACGGCGGCGATCCTGGCGGCGGCGCAGGCGAAACCCGATCCGGTCGATGGGCTGATCGCCGGCTGCCTCGCCTTCCTCGACCACCTGATCCAGCCGCGTGTATGGCGCATCCTGCTGGTCCAGGCGCCGTCGGTCCTGGGCTGGGAACGCTGGAAAGCGTTGGACCGCGCCCACGGCTTCGGCCTGCTGCTGGAAGGCGTGCGCGAAGCGGTGGCGGCGGGCGCCTTGGCGGGCGACCCCGAGGTGCTGGCGCTGATGCTGAACGGCCGCCTCAACCAGGCGGTCCTCTGGCCGGCCAGTCGGCGGATCGCGCGGCGGCCGAGCGTGTGAGAGACGGCACGATCCGGCTCCTCGAGACCTTGCGCCGGCCCGCCTGATCCGGACAATGCCGCCGCCCACCGCAGGGCGAGCGTTGCGTACGGAGTCACCCATGGCTGTGCTGAGCGGCACGTCCAACAACGACAGCCTCGTCGGCACGAGCGGCGCCGACAGCATCAGCGGGCTGGGTGGCGACGACAGCCTCAACGGCGGCGGCGGCGTCGGCGACACCCTCGCGGGAGGCCCTGGCGACGACCGGCTCGACATCGCCAGCGGCAGCGGCCAGCTCCTCGGGAATGACGGGAACGACACGCTCATCGGAGCGGGCGACCTGGCCGGCAGCTCCATGGACGGCGGCCCGGGGAACGACGTCATCCAGGGTCATGCGGATATCGCCAACCGCGACTTCGCGTCCTACGTCCACGCCGGCGCGGGCGTCACCGTCGATCTGCGCAGGACCGACCCGCAGGACGTGGGCGGCGGACAGGGCGTCGACACCCTCTCGGGCCTCTGGGGCGTCTTTGGCTCGAATTTCGGCGACCGCATCGTCGGGGGCGGCGCCCTGCCCCTGGGCGGCCGGGAACTTGTCGGCCTGGGCGGCTCCGACACGCTGCAGGCGGATGACCGCGGCGCGATCCTCTACGGCGGCGAAGGCGACGACCTGCTGGTCGGCGGCGCGGGCGTCGATACCGCCAGCTACGCCACCGTGCTGGTCGACGGCGCGTTCTCGGGCGCGGCGACCGGCGGCCTGACCATCAGCCTGGCCGTCGCGGGCCCGCAGGCCGTGGGCGGCGGCTTGGGCGTCGACACCCTCCAGTCCATCGAGCAGCTGCGCGCCGGCGCGTTCAACGACACCCTCGGCGGCGACGGCGGAAGCAACACCATCTACGGCGACCGGGGCGACGACAGCATTTCCGGAGCGGGCGGCGACGACCTGCTGTTCGGCGAGTTCGGCGCCGACAGCCTCTACGGCGGCGACGGGAACGACACCCTCAGCGAGTTCACCGGCGCCAACCTGTTGCGCGGCGAGGCCGGGAACGACGACCTGCGCGGTGGCGACCAGTTCGACGACCTGCACGGCAACACGGGCGACGATACGGTCTCGGGCGGGAGCGGCGACGACTGGGTGGTCGGCGGCAAGGACCAGGATAGCCTATCCGGCGGCGCCGGCGGCGACATCGTGTTCGGCAACCTCGGCCGCGACACCTGCGACGGCGGCGCCGGAGCCGACGTGCTGCGCGGCGGCCAGGACGACGACATCGTCCGCGGCGGCGATGGCGACGACTTCGTCTCCGGCGACCGGGGCTCGGACACCGTCTCGGGCGGGCTCGGCGCGGACACCTTCCACACGTTCGGCGCGGGCGGCCTGGACCAGGTGCTGGACTTCAGCCGCGCCCAGGGCGACCGGGTGCTGGTGAGCGAAGGGGCCGCCTGGACCGTCAGCCAGCAGGGCGCGGACGTCGTCATCGACCTGACCGGCGGCGGCCGCATGGTGCTGATCGGCGTGCAGATGTCGTCGCTCACCGATGGGTGGATCACGGGCGTCTAGGCGCCGAGGGGCTTCCAGCTACAACAGGCCGACACACTCGGGGGAGTTCAGCATGATCCGGTCCGCCGCCCTGGCCGTGGGCTTCGCCATCCTCGCGTCCGCCGCCCACGCTCAGGCGATCAGCCCCTATGCCTCGGCGGGCGAGCAGCAGGCGGCCCTCACCGACGGCCGGGTGACGTCCGAGCAGCTGGTGCGGGCCTATCTGGAGCGGATCGAGCGGATCGACCGGGCGGGGCCGAAGCTGAACGCCATCCTGGCCCTGAACCCTCACGCCCTGGACGACGCCAAGCGCCTCGACGCCGAGCGCAAAGCCGGCAAGGTCCGCGGGCCGCTGCACGGCGTGCCGGTCCTGCTGAAGGACAACATCGAGACCGCCGACGGCACGGCCACCACCGCCGGCTCCCTGGCGCTGGCCGCCAACGTCACCGGCCGCGACGCCCCGATCGTCAAGCGCCTCACCGACGCCGGGGCGATCGTGCTCGGCAAGACCAACCTGTCGGAATGGGCCAATTTCCGCTCCACCCGCTCGATCAGCGGCTGGAGCGGCGCCGGCGGGCTCGTGCGCAACCCCTATTCGCTGGACCGCACCGCCTGCGGCTCGTCCGCGGGCTCCGGCGCGGCGATGGCGGCGGGCCTGGCGGCGCTGGCAATCGGCACCGAGACCGACGGCTCGGTCACCTGCCCCGCCGCCATGAACGGCGTCGTCGGCCTGAAGCCCACCGTCGGCCTGGTGGCGCGCACCTTCATCGTGCCGATCTCGCCCGAGCAGGACACCGCCGGCCCCATGACCCGCACCGTGGCCGACGCCGCCGCCATGCTGAACATCATCGCCGGCAGCGACGCATCCGATCCCGCCACCAAGGACGCCGACGCCAGGAAAGCCAACTACCTCGCCGGGCTGAAACGCGACGCGCTGAAGGGCGCCCGGATCGGCGTCTGGTTCGCATGGAAGGGCCGCTCGCCGCAAACCGACACGGTGTTCGAGGCCGCCCTGCAGGCCCTCCGCGACCAGGGGGCGGTCCTGCTCGACATCAAGGGCCCCGACGACGCCACGAACAGCAAGATCTCCGAGCTGGAAGGCGACACCCTGCGCACCGAGTTCAAGGCCGCGCTGAACGCCTACCTCGCCACCACGCCGGCCGCTGTGAAGACCCGGACGCTGGACGACCTGATCGCCTTTAACAAGGCCGAGCCGCGCGAGATGGCGCTCTTCGGCCAGGAGATCTTCGAGGCCGCCGCCGCCAAGCCGCCGATCACCGACCCCGGCTACAAGGAAAAGCGCACCGTCGCCCGCAAACTGGCCCGAGACAGCCTCGACAAGATGCTGGCCGACAACAGGCTGGACGCCATCGTCTCGCCCAGTGGCGGGCCGCCCTCGGTGGTCGACCCGGTGAACGGCGGCCCGTTCTTCGGTTCGCCGTCGCGGTTGCCGGCGGTGTCGGGCTACCCGCACCTCACCGTGCCGGCCGGCTACGCCACTGGCCTTCCGATCGGGATTTCGTTCCTCGGTCCGGAGTGGTCCGAAGCCAGGCTGCTGGCCCTCGGCTACGCCTTCGAACAGGCGACGCGGGCGCGGCGCGAGCCCGAGTTCCTGCCCGACGTCGGCGCCCGCCCCGAGATCGGCCGCGCCTACGATCCGAGATAGGCTGCAACCTCCACTCCGCCGGGGGGTTTATCGGCTCAGCCAGAGGCCTGAGTGGAGGGAGCCCCCGTCATGATTGCGCGCGTGGTACGCAACGGTCTTGAAAGCGCCGCCGTAAGTCATGACATCCCGTCCCAGGTCGCTACTGTGGCTGGACTTGGCAATTGGAAGGGATCCTCCGCTGGCCCCGCTCAAGAAGAGACGACCGGTCCGCCGCGCGACCCTTAAGGCCCTCAAGGCCAAGGTCGTCCGGCCGGAGTCCTCGGCCGATCTGTTCAACGCCGCCGCCAGCAGCATCATCGCACGGAGATCGGGCCGGGTGTTCGACGCTACCGCTCCCAGATACGCGAACCTGATCCGCCTCGAGCCGGACGCCGCCGCCGCGCTGACCGAGCCGCACGCCGCCCCCGGCTTCCACCTGATCGACACCACCATGATGTATGCGCCGAAGTCGGGCGGGGTGAAGCGCTACCTGATGGCCAAGCGGGCCTGGCTGGCCCGGCGCCGCCCGGACGTGCGCCACACTCTGGTCGTGCCGGGCGCGCGCACCCGCGCCGAGGGCGACGGCCTGGTGAGCGTGGCCGCCACCCGCCTGCCGTTCGGCAACGGCTACCGAATGCCCGCCAGCCTGACCAAGTGGGAGACCGTCCTGCGCCTGCTGGAGCCCGACGTCATCGAGGCCGGCGACGTCTTCGTGCCCGGCCATGCGGCGCTCTATGCCGGCGACGCTCTGGGCGTGCCCGTGGTGGGCTTCTGCCACACCGATGCGGCGGCGCTGGCTGCGCTGCATTTCGGCGAGTGGGCCGAGGCGCCCACCTTCAGCTTCTGGGCCCAGGCCTATCAGCGCTTCGACCACGTGGTGGCCCCCAGTCGACACATGGCCGCGCGCCTGGCCGACGCCGGCGTGCAGCGCATGTCGATCCAGCAGCTCGGCGTGGACACCGCCCTGTTCGATCCCGCCCGCGGCGACCGGCAGAAGTTGCTGCGCAAGCTGGGCCTGGCGTCCGACACCCGCCTGCTGGTCTTCGCCGGCCGGCCGGCGCGGGAGAAGAACATCGATTCCATGGTGGCCGCGGTGGAGCGCCTGGGCGCGCCCTACAAGCTGTTGCTGGTCGGCGCCGGCAAAGACACGACCTGGTCGCCCAACGTCATCAGCCTGGACTTCGAGCGCGATCCCGTGCGGCTGGCCACCCTGCTCGCGTCCTGCGACGCCGCCCTGCACGCCAACGAGAACGAGATCTTCGGCCTCTTCGTGCTGGAGGCCATGGCCGCCGGCCTGCCCGTGGTGGGGTCCCACCAGGGCGGCGTCGGCGAGCTGATCGACCACGCCGTGGGCCAGCCGGCCGAGAACGTCGAGCCCTCTGGCCTCGCCGAGGCCATCGAGGCCCTGTTCGCCCGCGACATGCAGGCGATCTCCCAGGCCGCGCGGCGCCGCGCCGAGACCCGCCACGGCTGGGACGCCACCTTCGAGGCCCTGACCCGCCTCTACAGCACCCTGATCACCACGCGAGAACCGCTCGCGCTCACGGCCTGATCAGGTCGCCAACGCGGCCAGCTCGGCCCTCTGCTTCTTCGTCAGCCCCTCCCGCACCAGCTCGTAGGACGAGGCGGCCAGACGTTCGACCTCCTCTCGCGGCACGTCGGAGTCCAGGTCCACGGCGACCCAGAACCGGCGGTCCAGGTGCGAGCGGTGACCGACACCGGCGTACTGCTCCCGCAGCACCTCGGCCAGGTGAGGGTCGCACTTCAGGATCACGTTCTCGGTCTTCCGCACCGACAGGATCGCGAACATCTTGCCCATGATCTTGTAGATCAGGACCAAGGGCTCGCCGCTGCGGCCGCGGTTCGCCGCCATCGGCTCGGCGACGGCGCCAGGCATGGCGTCCAGCACGGCCTTCAGCGCCGCGGTGCGCGTCGCGAGCTCCATTTGCCCTCCCCCTCAGAGCCCCGTCGGCAGGTCCTTGAACGCCACGTCCTTGTCGACGCGGATGTCGCCGGGCAGGCCCAGGACCCGCTCGGCGATGATGTTCTTCAGGATCTCGTCCGTGCCGCCGGCGATGCGCAGGCCCGGCGCGCTCATCAGCGAGGCGTGGAAGCCGCCCTTCAGGGGCGCCAGGGCCGGGTCGTTGATGATCCCGTACTGGTCCAGCAGCTCCACCGCCGCATTGCCCAGCTCCTGCATCTGCACGGCCGCCACCACCTTGCCGATCGAGCTCTCCGGCCCCGGCGTCTGGCCGCGGCTGAGCGCGGTCATGGTGCGGTTGCGGGTATGCTCCAGGCCCTTGGTCTGCACGTACCAGTCGGCCAGCTTCTCGCGCACCGCCTGGTCCTTGATCGCGGGGCCGCCGTCCAGGCCGGTGATGCTGCGCGCCGCCTCCAGGAACTGGCTCCAGCCCGCCCCCGACGGCCCGCCCACCGCCAGCCGCTCGTTCATCAGCGTCACCAGGCTGACCTTCCAGCCGTCGTTGACCGCCCCCAGGCGCTGGCTGTCCTTCACCCGCACGCCGGTGAAGAACACCTCGTTGAAGCCCGACCCGCCCGACATCTGGTGGATCGGCCGCACCTCGATGCCGGGATCGCTCATGTCGACCCAGAACATCGTCAGGCCCTTGTGCTTCGGCGCCTCAGGGTCGGTCCGCACCACGACGATGCCGAAGTTCGAGAACTGGGCGCCCGTGGTCCACACCTTTTGGCCGTCGATGATCCAGTCGCCCGAGCCGTCCGGCGCCCGCACCGCCTTGGTCCGCGCCGCCGCCACGTCCGACCCGCCGGAGGGCTCGGAGAACAGCTGGCACCAGATCTCCTCGCCGCGCAGGGCCGGGCCCACGAACCGCGTCTTGGTCTCGGCGTCGGCGAAGGCCATGACCGTCGGCACGCACATGCCCAGGCCGATGGCGAAGGGGTTCGGCGGAACGGGATACTTCGCCTCCTCCGCGTTGAAGATCACCTGCTGGATCGGCGTGCCGCCGGCCCCGCCCCATTCTTTGGGCCAGGTGATCTGGGCGTAGCCCGCGGCCGCCTTCTTGGCCTGCCAGGCCTTTGAGGCGGCCATGGACGAGCCGCCGCCCTCCACGTCGTCAGCGTCGCCCACGCGGGTCTTCGGCGCATTGGCCTCCAGCCACTCGCGGACCTGGGCGCGATAGGCGGCTTCTTCGGGGCTGTCGTTGAAATCCAAGGTTCCGCTCCTTAGGCCGCGTTGCGCCGTTCGAGGTGGCTGACCAGCCGTTCCTTCCAGACCCGCGGCGCGCCGGCCACGAGACTGAGCTGGCGCGAGCGGCGGTAGTAGAGGTGGGCGTCCACCTCCCACGTGAAGCCGATGCCGCCGTGGGTCTGGATGTTCTCCTTGGCTCCGAACCAGAAGGCCTCCGACGCCGCGATCCGCGCCGCGCTGGCCGCCACCGGCAGCTCCGGCGCATTGGTGTGGAGCGCCCAGGCCCCGTAGTAGGCGTTGGACCGGGCCAGCTCGTTCTTGACGTAGATGTCGGCCAGCTTGTGCTTGATGGCCTGGTAGGAGGCGATCACCCGGCCGAAGGCGTAGCGCTCCAGCGCATAGGCCTTGGCCATCTCCAGGCAGCGGTCGGCCCCGCCGCACTGCTCGAAGGCCAACAGCACCGCGGCGCGGTCGGTCACTTGCTCCAGCAGCGCGAAGCCTTCGCCCGCCGCGCCCAGCCGCTCGGCCGAGGCGCCGTCGAAGGTCAGTTTCGCCGCGTCCCGCGTAGGGTCCAGCGTCTGCAACGGCTCCCGCGTCACGCCCGCCGACAGGTCGACCAGGAACAGACCGGGCTGGCCGTTCTCCTTGGCCAGCACCAAGGCGTGGGTGGCGATGTCGCCGTCGGTGACCGGCAGCTTGGTCCCCGAGAGCTTGCCGGCCGACACGCTGGCCTGCAGCGCCCCGGCCGTCAGCACGCCGGGCCCCTCGGAGGTCGCCACACACCCGATCACCTCGCCCGCCGCGATCCTCGGCAGCAGCGCGCCCTTCTGGGCCTCGGAGCCCGCCAGCATCAGCGCCTCGGCCAGGAAGTAGACCGTGGAGGCGAAGGGGATCGGGGCCACCACGCGGCCCAGCTCCTCGGCGATGGCGCAGAGCTCGATATGGCCCAGGCCCAGCCCGCCATGCTCCTCGGGGATCGCCGCGCCGAGCCAGCCCTGGGCGGCCACCGCCGTCCACAGCTCGGCGTCATAGGTCTTTGCCCCCTCTTGCGAGGAATTGGCGTCCAGCACCTTGCGCACCCGACTGGTCGGGCAGTTCGCCTCGAGGAACTTGCGCGCCTCGTTCTTCAGGAACTTCTGGTCGTCGGAGAAGTCGAAATTCATGGCCCCTGTCCTGCCGGATTCCCCGGTCTGGCGTTTCCTGGGCGCCAGCATTGCGCGCGGGCGGGGCTCAAGAAAAGCGTGACCTGGCGTCAGGCCGGCGCGCAGGGCGGGGGCTTGCGCCTAGGCCACGTCGACGAGCGCCTTGACGACACCGGCGCCCGGCTCCGCCCAGGTCGGCAGCACATTCGGCAGCTCGCGCAGCGTGGTCCGATGGGCGCCGAACACCTCCATCGGCAGGCGCCCCTCACGGATCGCCGTCATCACCTGCTCGAAATCCTCGTTGGTGGCGTTGCGGCTGCCAAGCAGAGTCATCTCGCGCCGGTGGAACTCGGGATCGGCGAAGCTGATGTCCGCCGACACCACCGAGACCAGCACATAGCGGCCGCCGTGGCCGACAAACCCGAAGCCCCGCATCATGGCCTCCGGGTTCCCCGTGGCGTCGAAGACGACGTCGAAGTTGAGGCCGTCGGTCAGGTCGCGCAGGCGGACGTCCAGGTCGCCGTCGAGCTCGATCACGTTCGCCACACCCGGCATCCTGGCCGCAGCCGCCAGGCGGTCGCGCCGCCCATCCACCAGCGTGACCTGCGCACCGGCCAGGCCGGCGAAGGCTGCGACAGCCAGGCCAATCGGCCCGGCGCCCGCCACGAGCACGCTCTCGCCGGCCGCCGGCCGTCCCCGCCGCACCGCGTGCGCGCCGACCGCCAGGAACTCGACCATCGCGGCGTGGTCGAGCGAGACGCCGTCGGCGCGGAATACGAGCCTGTGCGGCACGGCCAGGTACTGGGTCAGCGCGCCGTCGCGGTGGACGCCGTACACCTCGAGGCGCATGCAGCAGTTCGTCTTGCTCTTTCGACAGGGCGGGCATTCTCCGCACCAGACATAGGGCGCCACGAACACCTGCTCGCCCGTGCGCAGACCAGAGTGTACGGGCGCCACCAGCACCTCCGCCGAGAATTCGTGCCCCATGACCCGGGGATAGGAGAGATAGGGCTGATCGCCCTTGAAGATGTGCATGTCCGTGCCGCACAGGCCGACACGGCGGACCTTCAGCAGCACCTCATCGTCCCCGCGCGCGGGCAATGGCCGGCGCTCGACCTCAAGCACACCCGGGGCCCGGCAGATCACCACGTCCATCATTCAATTGGTCCTGGCTCGAAGGCGGAAGAGTTCGCGCTCGCACGCTCCCGAGGCGCCCAATGAGGGGGAACCCAGACTATTCCGAGAACTATTTCATACGTCAACTTATGTTTATATATGATCGTCAGCGTCGGCCTGGGCCCCGTTCGGCGACGCGGCTTCAGGCCTGGTCCGCAAGATCGTAGATCTTCTCGGCATAGACCCACTTCTGGCCGGGCGCCGCCCAGGGAAGCGCCTGCAGGAAGGTCCACATCAACGTCTCCCAGGCCTGGACGTCCGGATCCGCCACGTCCGCCGCGGCCTTGGCCTCCGGCGAGAAGTCGGGGCCGGTCTCCATCACCATGAAGAGCCGGTTGCCGGTGAGATATATCTCCAACCCGAGAATACCCGCTGCCCGGATGGAACGGGTCACCGCCTCGGGCGGCCCGCCGGGCGCGTGCCAGACGCGGTAGGCCGTGACGGCCGTGGGATCGTCCTTCAGGTCGAGCGCGAAACAGCGTCGGGTTAGGGGCATTCGTCTGGCTCCATGTTTTCATATTTGACGTAATTATTCACCTGTGATGAGCTCGCGACAACCACTATCCAGCCCGGCGAACGGGTGGAATCGAGGAACGCCATGAAGCCGGGGCAGCCGCCGAACACGCCTCTCGTCCCCCTGGTGCTGATCGTCGCCCTCTTCTTCCTCTGGGGGGTGGCCAACAACCTCAACGACGTGCTGATCCCGCACCTGAAGAAAGCCTTTCACCTCACCGACCTGCGGTCGGGCCTGGTGCAGTCGGCCTTCTATCTCGGCTACTTCTTCCTGGCCCTTCCCGCAGGGCTGGTGATGCGTCGCTTCGGCTACAAGGCCGCGGTGGTGACCGGACTGCTGCTGTTCGGGGCCGGGGCCCTGCTCTTCTATCCGGCCGCCGAGGTGCGCCACTACGGCCTGTTCCTCGCCGCCCTCTTCGTCATCGCCTCGGGGCTGGCCTTCCTGGAGACGTCGGCCAACCCGCTGATCACCGTGCTAGGCGACCCGGCCAAGGCCGAGCAGCGGCTGAACTTCGCCCAGGCGTTCAACCCGCTCGGCTCGATCACCGCCGTGGTCGTGGGCCGCGAGTTCATCCTCTCGGGCGTGGAGCCCACCGAAGCCCAGTTCGCGGCCATGACGCCGCCCCAACTCGACGCCTTCCAGGCCGCCGAGGCTCAAGCCACCCAGGGGCCCTACCTGGTGATCGCCGCGGTGGTGCTGGCCTGGGCGCTGCTCGTGGCGCTCACCCGCTTCCCCCACCAGGCCGAGCGGCCGGACCCGGGCGAGGCCGATGCATTGCTGCCGGCGCGCCAGGCGATCCTGGGGCTCTTCGCCCGCCCGCGGTTCCTGCTGGGGGTGGCGGCCCAGTTCTTCTACGTGGGCGCCCAGGTCGGGGTGTGGAGCTTCATGATCCGCTACGCCCAGCACGAGGTCGGCGTCGGCGAGAAGGCCGCCGCCGGCTATCTCACCGCCTCGCTGGCAGCCTTCATGGCCGGCCGCTTCATCGGCGCGGCGCTGATGGGCCGCCTGCCGCCGTGGCTGCTGCTGACGGGCTTCGCCACGGTCAATGTGGCGCTCACCCTCACCGCGGCGACGGTGGGCGGGCAGGCCGGGCTGCTGGCGCTCGCCGCCTCCAGCTTCTTCATGTCGATCATGTTCCCGACGATCTTCGCCAGCTCGATCATGGGGCTCGGGGCGCTCACCAAGACCGGCTCGTCCCTGCTGGTGATGAGCATCATCGGCGGGGCGGTGCTGACCGCGGTCATGGGGGCGATTTCCGACCAGAGCTCGATCGCCCTGGCCATGCTGGTCCCCGCCGTCTGCTTCGCCGTGGTGGCCCTTTTCGGCCTGTCGAGCGGACGGGCGGCGGCGCGCGAGCCGCAGCCCGCCGCGGCCCCCGCCCACTGACGGTCCGCATGCTGATCGACGCCCATCAGCACTTCTGGCGCGTCGGTCGGAACGGCTTCGAATGGCCAACCCCTGAACTGAGCGCCATCTACCGCGACTTTGGGCCGGCCGACCTGGCGGCGGTCGGCGCCCCGCTCGGCCTCTCCGGCGCGGTCGCGGTGCAGTCGCAGGCCAACGACGCCGACACCGACTGGCTGCTCGACCTTGCCGAGGGCTCGCCCCTGGTGCTGGGCGTGGTGGGCTGGGCCGACCTCGAGGCGCCCGGCGCGCCTCAGCGGATCGCGGCGCTCGCCGGGCGGCCGAAGCTCCGCGGGCTGCGGCCCATGCTGCAGAACCTGGCCGACGACGCCTGGATCGCCCGCCCCAGCCTGGCCCCGGCGCTGGACGCCATGGCCGCGCACGGCCTCAGCCTCGATGCGTTGGTCTACACCCGCCACCTGCCGCACCTGCGGCGGCTGGCGGAGCGCCGGCCGGACCTCGCCCTGGTGATCGACCACGGGGCCAAGCCGCCGATCGCCGCCGGAGAATTCGAGCCCTGGGCGAGGGAGATCAGCGCGCTCGCCGCCCTGCCTCACGTGCACTGCAAGCTCTCCGGCCTGCTCACCGAAGCCGGCCCCGGCCAGGATCCGGAGGCGCTGCGGCCCTATGTGGCGCACTTGGTCGCGGCGTTCGGCCCGGCGCGGCTGATGTGGGGCAGCGATTGGCCGGTGCTCGGCCTCGCCGGCGACTACGCGGGGTGGCTCGGGCTCGCCCGCGTCTACTGCGGGCTGGCCGACCCTGAGGATCTCGCGGCGGTGTTCGGCGAGGTCGCGCGCCGGTTCTACCGTCTGTGACCCGCCGCAGGATCGAGGCGGACCCGACGACCGCCAAGTACCGCGCGCCGGCCCTGGAAAAGGGGCTGGACGTTCTGGAGCTGCTGGCCGCGCGCGGAAAGCCGCTGACGCGTCGCAGATCGCAGCGGCGCTCGGGCGGTCCATGAGCGAGCTGTTCCGGATGCTCCAGGTGCTGGAGACCCGCGGCTACGTGACGCCGGCCGACCGAGGCGACGGGCTGGTGCTGACCAACAAGCTCTTCTCGCTCGGCATGACCCGTGCGCCGGCCAAGGCGCTCATGGAGGCCGCCCTCCCTGCGATGCGTCGCCTCGCCGACGTCATCCGGCAGTCGATCCACCTCGCCATCGCGAGCGGCGACCAGATGGTGGTGGTGGCCCGCATCGAATCCCCCGGCGACCAGGGCTTTTCCGTCCGCGTCGGATATCGTCGCGGGCTGGTGGGCGTGACCTCCGGGTTGGTGCTGTACGCCTTCCAGCCCGAGCGCGCGCGTCGGGAATGGGCAAGCCGGCTGCGCCCCACCGTGAACCCGGCGACCTGGGCCGCCTTCGAAGCCCGCGCGGCCCAGGCGCGCGCCGACGGCCATGTCTGCGCAGACAGCGACGTGACCAGGCTGGTCGTGGATCTCTCCATCCCCGTCATCGCGCCCGACGGCGTCGCGGCCGCCCTCACCTGTCCCTACATCGTCACACCGAGCTCGCGTTCCATTCCCGAGACGCTGGCCGAGATGCGGGCAGCCGCGCTCGACATTGCGCGCGAGCTCGGCGGGGCTGAGCCGCCGCCTGATTGACTTCCATGCTGCGAGAGCGGATTTTACCTGCGATTTAATTTTCAATAGTGGAAATCCGACTTGCCGGCTCCCAGCCTGAGCGACACTCAACCTCTCGCCGGCGGCGCGCTGCGCCTGCCTGCGCTGGGCTTCGGGGCGGCCGCCGTCGGCAACCTGTTCGCGCCGATCAGCGACGCCGACGCGGAAGCAGTGATCAAAGCCGCTTGTGACGCCGGCATCTGCTATTTCGACACCGCGCCCCACTATGGCTTCGGCCTGAGCGAGAGCCGGCTTGGGGCCTGTCTGCCGGCCGGGGCGTTGGTCTCCACCAAGGTCGGCAGGGTGCTGGAGCCGGCGCCCGACGCGCCCCGCGAGCGGCACGGTTTCGTGGACGCAGCGCCGTTCGAGCCCGTGTTCGACTACAGCTACGATGGGGTGATGCGGTCGTTCGAGGCCAGTCTGAAGCGCCTCGGCCGCGACATGGTGGAGGTCCTGCTCGCGCACGACCTGGGTCGGCTGACCCACGGCCCCGAGCACGGACCGCGCATGAGGGAGTTTCTCGGCGGCGGCTTGCGCGCCATGCAGGCGTTGCGCGACGGCGGCGCCGTTCAGGCGATCGGCCTCGGCGTCAATGAATGGGAGATCTGCGAGGAGGCGCTGGCCCACGCGGATCTGGACGTGGCGCTGCTCGCGGGGCGGTACACGCTCCTGGAGCAGACCGCGCTCGACAGCTTCCTGCCCCGCTGTGCGTCCAGACGGGTTTCGGTGATCGTCGGCGGTCCCTTCAACTCCGGCGTGCTCGTTGGCGGCGCCCACTACGACTATGCGCCGGCGCCTCCCGAGGTGATGGACCGGGTCCGCCGGCTGGCTGCGGTCTGCGAAGCGAACGGCGTGCCTCTTCCGGCGGCGGCCCTGCAGTTCCCCGTCGCTCACCCCCAGGTGGCGAGCGTCATCCCGGGGATCGCCGACCGCCGGCAATTGGCGCAGGCCGTCGCCTGGTTCTCGATGCCGATCCCGGACCGGCTCTGGGACGACCTGCGGGCCGAGGGTCTGTTGCGGCCCGACGCCCCGGTCCCCTCCGCCCGAGCAGCCGCATGACCCTGATCCTGCTGCACCCCGGGGACAACGTCCTGGTGCTGGCCGCGCCGATCCGCCGCGGGGACGTCGTGCGCATCGACGGCAATGAGGTGACGGCCGCCGCGGACGTCCAGGTCGGACACAAGCTCGCCCGTCGCCCCCTCGCCGCCGGCGAGAAGGTCGTGAAGTACGGGGCCCCGATCGGCTCCATGACCGCGCCCGCGGCGATCGGCGAGCACGTCCACACGCACAACATGAAGAGCGACTACATCCCCGCTCACGCTCGGGCCGCGGTCGGCCAGGACGGAGGCCGTTGATGCAAGGCTACCTGCGCGCCGACGGCCGCAAGGGCGTCCGCAACGTGATCGCGGTCGCCTATCTGGTGGAGTGCGCCCACCACGTGGCGCGAACGATCGTCACGCGCAGCGACGATGCCGACGTCCACCTCATCGGCTTCCCCGGTTGCTACCCCAACGCCTATGCGCTGAAGGTCATGCAGGCGATCGGGACCCACCCGAACGTGGGCGGCGTGCTGCTGATCTCGCTGGGCTGCGAGAGCTTCAACCGCGAGGCCCTGGCCGGCGCCGTCCGCGCCAGCGGACGCCCTGTGGAGACCCTGGTGATCCAGGACTCCGGCGGCACCCTCGCCACGGTGCAGAAGGGGGTGGAGGCTGTGACCCGTCTCAAGGCAGTCGCCGCCCAGGCGCCGAGGGTCGCCATGGCCGTTTCGGAGCTGGTGGTGGGGACGATCTGCGGCGGCTCGGACGGCACCAGCGGCATCACCGCGAACCCCGCCGTCGGGCGCGCCTTCGACCGCCTGGGCGCGGAGGGCGCAGCCTGCATCTTCGAGGAGACCGGCGAGCTGGTGGGCTGCGAGAAGATCATGGCCGAACGGGCGATCACCCCGGAGCTCGGGCGTGAGCTGGAAGCCTGCGTCCAGAAGGCCGAGGCCTACTACACGGTGATGGGCTACGGCAGCTTCGCGCCCGGCAACGCCGATGGGGGCCTGACCACCCAGGAAGAGAAGTCCATGGGCGCCTACTCCAAGTCGGGTTCCGCACCGATCGTCGGCATACTGAAGCCGGGCGACCGGCCCCCCACGGGCGGGCTCTACCTGCTGGACGTGGTGCCCGACGGCGAGCCGCGCTTCGGCTTCCCGAACATTTCCGACAACGCCGAGATCGTGGAGCTGATCGCCTGCGGGGCGCACCTGACGCTGTTCACCACCGGCCGCGGCTCGGTGGTGGGCTCGGCCATCTCGCCGGTGATCAAGGTCTGCGCCAATCCGGAGACCTATCGCAAGCTGCCCGGCGACATGGACGTGGACGCGGGGCGGGTCCTGGAGGGCCGCGGGACGCTCGAGGAGGTGGGGACCGAGATCTACGAGCTGGTGCGGGCGGTGGCCGCCGGCCAGCGCACCGTCTCGGAGGCGCTCGGGCACCAGGAGTTCATCCTCACCTACAAGGCCTTCGAGCCGATCGGGCCCGCCTGTCTGCCGCTCCGGCAAGCGAGCTGAAGGAGCCGCCATGGGACGTCTCTCCGGCAAGATCGCCGTGGTCACCGCGGCGGCCGCGGGCATCGGCAGGGCCAGCGCCGAGCTCTTCGCCCGCGAGGGGGCGCGCGTGATCGCCACCGACGTCAACGAGGCGCTGCTGGCCGAGGTACAAGGCTGCGAGCCCCGCCGCCTGGACGTCCGCGACCCCGCCGCCATCACCGCCCTGGCCGATGCGCTGGGCCCTGTGGACGTGCTCTTCAACTGCGCCGGCTATGTGCACAGCGGCACCATCCTGGAGTGCGACGAGCAGGCCTGGGCCTTCTCCAACGAGCTCAACGTGACGGCCATGTACCGGACGATCCGGGCGTTCCTGCCGGCCATGCTGGCGGCGGGCGGCGGCTCGATCGTCAACATGTCCTCGGTGGCCAGCTCCATCAAGGGCGTGGCCGGCCGCTTCGCCTACGGCGCGACCAAGGCCGCGGTGATCGGGCTCACCAAGGGCGTGGCAGCGGATTTCGTGGCGCAGGGCGTACGCTGCAACGCCATCTGCCCCGGCACGGTGGACACGCCCTCGCTGAACCAGAGGCTGGCGGCCACCGGCGACTACGAGGCCGCGCACAAGGCCTTCAGCGCCCGCCAGCCGATGGGTCGGCTGGGCCGGCCGGAGGAGATCGCCCAGCTGGCGCTCTACCTCGCCAGCGACGAGTCGGCCTTCACCACCGGGACCACCCACATCATCGACGGCGGCTGGATCAATTGAACCGCCAAGCCTATGGAATCACGCATGAAACTGCTCCGCTACGGCCCGCCCGGCCGCGAACGACCCGGCCTGCTCGACGCTGATGGCGTGGTCCGCGATCTGTCGGCCGAAGTGGAGGACGTGGCCGGCGAAGCCCTGACCCCCGCAGGGCTGGCGCGGCTCGCCGCCCTGGACCCCGGGGCCCTGCCGGCGGTGGCCGAGCCCGGCCGCCTCGGCCCGTGCGTGGGGCGCGTGGGCAAGTTCATCTGCATCGGCCTCAACTACGCCGACCACGCCGCCGAGAGCGGCATGGCCCTGCCGGACGAGCCGGTGGTGTTCATGAAGGCCACCAGCGCCATCGTCGGCCCCGACGACCCGGTGATCCGGCCGCATGGCTCGGAGAAACTCGACTGGGAGGTGGAGCTGGGCGTGGTGATCGGCCGGGAGGCCCGCTACGTCTCCGAGGCCGAAGCGCTCGATCACGTGGCCGGCTATTGCGTAATCAATGACGTCTCCGAGCGCGGCTTCCAGCTCGAACGCGGCGGCACATGGGACAAGGGCAAGGGCTGCGACAGCTTCGGCCCGATCGGCCCCTGGCTGGTGACCAGGGACGAGGCCGGGAACGTCGACGACCTGGCTATGTGGCTGAAGGTCAACGGCCGCACCTTCCAGGACGGCTCCACCGCCACCATGGTGTTCAAGCCGGCGTTCCTGGTGAGCTACCTGTCCCGGTTCATGAGTCTGCAGCCCGGCGACGTGATCTCCACCGGCACCCCGCCCGGGGTCGGCATGGGCCAGAAGCCGCCGATCTACCTGCAGCCGGGGGACGTGATCGAGCTGGGAATCCACGGGCTGGGCGTCCAGCGCCAGAGTGTGGTGGCCGAGACCCGTCGCCCACCGCTCCCCTAGGCAACCCGCCTGGAGCGAGTTCGATCAGATCGGCCCGAACTCGCTCTAATGCAGCGCGTCGGAAATCTCCCGGGCGGCCCCCACGACCCGCTCGGCCGTATCGTCGATGGAGAGGGCGTTGGCCTTCGGGATGTACGGCACGGTCAGGGCGGCCACCGCCGTGTCGTTGGCCAACACCGGCGCGGACAGGTCGATCACCGTCGGGATCAGGTCGCTGTTCCGCATCCCCAATCCGCGCTCGCGGATGCGTTGGGCGTTGGTGACGAATGCCTGGCGCACCTCGTCGGACATGTCCCTGAAGATCCGCTCGCCCCATTCGGCCTGGACCTCGGCGGGCTGAAAGGCAAACAGCACCGCGCCCGAAGTGGACTCCAGGATCTGGCGACGGTGTCCGGCGCGGACGGAGTAGCCGAAGTAGCCGGGATCCTCGACCCGCGCCACCACGACGATCTGCGCGCCGCTGGGCACCGCCACGTGGCAGGATTGCCGGATTTCGCGCGCCAGCCGGCGCATGACCGGAAGGGCCGCTTCGGTGAGATCCCTCATCTGGGCGCGCGCCATGCCCAGGGCGAAGAGCCTGTTGGTCAGCTCGAAGCCTTCGCCGCTCTCGCCGGGGCCGATATAGCCCTTGCGCTCCAGCACCTGGATCATGCGGAATAGTTCGTTGGGCGTCCGGCCGAGGCTCGCCGCGATCTGGGAGGTCGTCATGCCGCCGTCGGCGCCGGCCAAGGTCTCCAGGATGTCCAAACCCTTCTCCAGGGCGGGGGCGCGGTACTTCTCGAGCTCGTCGCCGCGCTTCTTGACCATTTAACCTCCGCTACGTCCGGAGCGGAGGAAGCCTCAGCGGCGGCGACAAGGCAAGGCTGAGGCGGACGGACCCCGGGGCAGCGGAAGTCCACGGGCGCCCTTCCGCGTCTTCTGTGTTTTCCGTGGTCGAATCCGTGGCCCCCGCCGGTGTCAGCCGCCGACGGTGAAGGCGTGCGTCTTGGAGAAGCGGCCGACCAGTCGCCCGCCCGACCACAGCTCGGCCGCCTGCGACCGGATCAGCCGGGGCCGCGCTTGCTCCACCGCCCCGGCGTCGTCCTGCGCGAAGAAGGTTTCGCCCACGCTCAGGCGGCCGCCGCTTCCGACGTGATGAACTCGATAGGTCGGCAAACGCCCCAGCCCCGCCTGCAATCCGATTCACACCTAACTCGAAGAACGACGGTCCGTCTGTCAATTCCTGACGAGCAATCGAAAGTTGCGACCACCTGCCTTGGCGCCGCCCAACTCGGACGCCTAGATGGGCGCCATGCGCACCGACACTCCCCAGCCGATCCGACTCTCCGAATACCGCCCGCCCGCGTTCCTGGTCGACGAGGTCCATCTGACCTTCGACCTGCAGCCGAACACGACCCGGGTGAAAGCGAAGCTGGCCGTGCGCCGCAACGGCGATCACAAGGAGCCGCTGGTGTTCAACGGCGAGCGGCTGAAGCCCCTGGCGGTGGCCATCGACGGCCGGACCCTGGGCGAGGCCGAACGCACGATCGACGATGAATTCCTGACCATTCCGGACGCACCGGACGCCTTCAGCCTGGAGACCGAGGTCGAGATCGACCCGGAGAACAACAAGGCGCTGGAAGGCCTCTACATCTCGGGCGGCCGCTACTGCACCCAGTGCGAGTCCGAGGGCTTCCGCAAGATCACCTGGTGGCCGGACCGGCCGGACGTGCTGTCGAAGTACACGGTGCGGATCGAGGCGGACAGGAAGGTCCGCCACCTGCTGGCCAACGGGAACCTCATCGAGACGGGCGAGCTGCCCGGCGGGCGCCACTTCGCCGTCTGGAACGATCCCTTCCCCAAGCCCAGCTACCTCTTCGCGCTGGTCGGCGGCGAGCTGGACGTGCTGGAGGACAAGCTCATCACCATGACCGGCCGGGTCGTGGACCTGAAGATCTTCGTCGACCCCGGCATGGCGCCGCGCGCTGCCTACGCCATGGATGCGCTGAAGCGCTCGATGAAGTGGGACGAGGAGGCCTATGGCCGCGAGTACGACCTCGACCTGTTCATGATCGTGGCGGTTCGCGACTTCAACTTCGGCGCCATGGAGAACAAGGGGCTGAACATCTTCAACTCCTCGCTCCTGCTGGCCGACCCGGCGACCGCCACCGACGTGGACTACGAGCGGATCGAGGCGGTGGTCGCCCATGAGTACTTCCACAACTGGACCGGCAACCGGATCACCTGCCGCGACTGGTTCCAGCTGTGCCTGAAGGAGGGCCTGACGGTCTTCCGCGAGCAGGGCTTCTGCGCCGACATGCGCGGCCACGCGGTGGCGCGGATCAAGGCGGTGAAGGCGCTGCGCATGCGCCAGTTCGCCGAGGACCAGGGGCCGCTCGCCCACCCGGTGCGCCCCTCGGCCTATATGAAGATCGAGAACTTCTACACGGCGACGATCTACGAGAAGGGCTCCGAGGTCATCGGGATGCTGAAGACCCTGATCGGGGCCGAGGCCTTCCGGAAGGGGATGGACCTCTACTTCGAACGCTGGGACGGTCACGCCACGACCGTGGAGGCGTTCATCGCGTGCTTCGCCGAGGTCTCGGGTCGCGACCTCTCGGACTTCTTCGCCTGGTACGAGCAGGCGGGCACGCCGCGGGTCACGGTGGCCGGACGTTATGACGAAGACGCCAAGTCCCTGGAGCTCACGCTCGCCCAGAACAACCCGCCCACCAACGGCCAGGAGACCAAGCGGCCCGTGCCGATCCCGGTGACCCTGGGCCTGCTGGACTACGACGGACGCACCCTGGCCTTCGAGCGCGACGGCCAGGCGGTGGACGAGACCGTGGTGGTGCTCGACAAGCCCGAGCTGAAGGTCACCCTCACCGGCGTCGACAGCCTGCCGGTGGTCTCGGCCCTGCGCGGCTTCTCGGCCCCGGTCGTGCTGAAGAGCGACGCCGAGCCCAAGGAGCGCTACGTCCAGCTCGCCTCGGACCCCGACCTGTTCAACCGCTGGGAGGCCGGCCAGGACCTGGCCGCGGACCTGATCCTCAGCCGCGCCGCCGGCAAGCCGAACGAGGTGGGCGAGGAGCGCTACGCCGAGGCCGTCGGCCGCGCCCTGGTCGACCAGGCGTCGGACCCCGCCTTCAAGGCGCTGCTGCTGACCCTGCCGGCCGAGACCGACCTGGCGCTGCTGCGCAGTCCGGTCGATCCGGCGGCGATCCACGAGGCGCGCGATGCGCTGCGGCTGCGCCTGGCGCTGCACCTGAACGGCGAGCTGCGCCACATCCACACCGGCCTGCAGGACCTGGGCGAATTCTCGCCCGACGCCGCCGGCGCGGGCCGCCGCGCCCTGCGCAACGCCGCCCTGGAGCTGATGGCCGCCAACCCGCGCAGCGAGATCGCCGACATCGCCTACGGCCACTACCAGGCCTCGGTGAACATGACCGACACGATCGGCGGCCTGACCGCCCTGATGCTGATCGGCGGGCCCCTGTACGAAGAGGCGCTGACAGACTTCTACGCCCACTGGAAGGACGAGCCCCTGGTGGTGGACAAGTGGTTCTCCCTGCAGGCGCGCGATTCCAGCGAGGAGGCCCTGGGCCGCATCCTGGGTCTCACCGCCCATCCGGCCTTCGACGAGAAGAACCCCAACCGGCTGCGGGCGCTGGTCTCCAGCTTCGCCAACTTCAACCCCGCGCGTTTCCACGACCCCAGTGGCGCCGGCTACCGGTTCCTCGCCGACCAGATCATCGCCGTCGACCGGTTCAACCCGATGACCGCGGCGCGCCTGGTCGACCCGCTGGGCGGCTGGAAACGCCTCCGCCCCGAACTGGGCAAGCTGATGAAGGCCGAGCTGGAGCGGATTGTCGCGATCGAGGGCTTGTCCAAGAACGTTTACGAATTGGCCACTCGCGCATTGAACTGATTGCGACGATCGCCCGCGATGACCAAGGGCGGCGGATCAGCTTAGACTTCCGCCTGGGCAAGGGCGCGCCGAGGCGGCGGGATACGGAGGAGCGGCGGCTTTGGCCGGACGCGGGGGGCAGAATCTCGCAGGCGTGACGCCCGAAAGGCGCGGTCGCGACCGTGTGCCTGCATCCCCACGATTTTCCCGCCCCGCCATCCTCACCGTCATCGCGCTGCTGGGCGCGATCGGCGTGCTGGGCCTCTTCCGGCTTTCGCAGCTGGCGCCGGGCCAGCTCGAGCCCGTCTTCTGGTTCCTGATCCCCCTGGTCACCGGCGTGGCTCTCGGCGCGCTGCTGGTGCAGGAGATGCGCCGGGTGGAGCGCGTGCAGGCCGCCCGGATCGACAGCGAGCAGCGCTTCCGCATGGCCGTGGAAGCGGCGCGCTGCGGCATCTGGGAATGGGACCTCGCGGCCGACAAGATCTTCATGTCTGAGGTCACCGCCTCGCTGTTCGGCTGGCGCAGCGGCCTGGTGGACGGCCAGCAGGTGCTGGACCGCGTGGCGCCCGGCCATCGCGACGACATGCGCGAAGCGCTGTCCACCGCCGCCATCTACGGCGACTTCGACGTCTCGTTCCGGGTGCCGCCGATCGCCGGCGCGCGGCCCGTCTGGATCGACTTCCGCGGCCGCGGCTTCGGCGAGAGCCCGGAGGGCGGCTTCGCCCGCATCATCGGCGTGGCGCTGGACGTCACCGAGGAGCGCCTGGCCCAGGCCCGCGCCCAGTCCGCCGAGAGCCGCCTGCGCGACGCCATCGAGAGCACCTCCGAGGCCTTCGTCCTGTGGGACCGCAACGGCCGGCTGGTGATGTGCAACAAGAACTTCCGCAGCTACTTCCAGCTCGACCCCGAGATCCTGAAGTCCGGCGTAGGCCGCGAGCAGGTGGAGCGCGCCGCGCGCCTGGCCATCCGCCAGGAATACCCCGCGCCCGGCGGGCGCCGCGGCGTGCGCGAAGCCGAGCTGTCGGACGGCCGCTGGGTGCAGATCTCGGAGCGCCCCACGGCCGAGGGCGGCCTGGTGGTCACCGCCGCCGACATCACCGTTCTGAAGACCCAGGAGGAGGCCCGCCGGATCAAGGAGGAGGAGCTCCGCCGCGCGGTCATCAACCTGGAACAGAGCCAGGAGCAGCTGTCGGAACTGGCCCGCAAGTATGAGGCCGAGAAGATCCGCGCCGAGGGCGCCAGCCAGGCCAAGAGCGAGTTCCTGGCCAACATGAGCCACGAGCTGCGCACGCCGCTGAACGCCATCAACGGCTTCTCCGAGATCATGTCCGGCGAGATGTACGGCCCGCTCGGCGACGCCCGCTACCGCGACTACGCCCGCGACATCCTGAGCTCGGGCCAGCACCTGCTGGCGCTGATCAACGACATCCTCGACATGTCGAAGATCGAGGCCGGCAAGCTGACCCTGCGGTTCGAGCCGGTCTGCGTCGAGGAGATCGCCGAGGATGCGCTCCGGCTGGTGCGCAACCGCGCCGAGGCGGCGGGCCTGAACCTGATCCTCGACTTCGTCGACCTGCCGGACGTGGAGGCCGACCATCGGGCGGTGAAGCAGGTGCTGCTGAACCTGCTCTCCAACGCCATCAAGTTCACCCCGCGCGGCGGCCGGGTCACCGTCCGCGGCGAGCGGCGCGAGGACCAGCTGGGCGAACGGGTGCGGATCAGCGTGCAGGACACCGGCATCGGCATCTCCGCCGCCGACCTGGAGCGGCTGGCCAGGCCGTTCGAGCAGGTGGAGAGCCAGCACTCCAAGACCACCCAGGGCACCGGCCTGGGCCTGGCGCTCACCAAATCGCTGGTCGAGATGCACGGCGGCCTGCTGGATCTGAAGAGCGCTCCGGGCCAGGGCACGGTCGCCAGCTTCGCCCTACCGGTCCGGCAGAGCGCGCCGGTCGCTCTCTCCGGCGCCGCCGCGGCCTAGGCGAGGCCGGGCCAGGGCCTCGCCGAACTGCTTGCGCTCGGCCTGCGGCAAGGTCGCCGCGAACGTGACCAGCCGGCGGTCCATCGCCACGCGCGCCTCGTGCTCCAGCGCCCGGGCGCGGGCGAGGTCGGCCAGAGCTGCCTCCGTGTCGAACGGCTCGGCGCCGAAGCTCTGCATGGTCGCCCGCGCCAGACGGCGGGCCTCGCGCGCCTTGGGCGCGACGGTCCGGGCGTATTCCGGGTTCTGGTCGCGCCAGGCCTGCTGATGCTCGGGCGGCAGGGCACGGATCGCGGCCATGAGCGGCGTGCGCGGGCCGGCCGCGGGCGCCGCCGCCGGCGGAGGCTCCTTGGCGTTCTGCAGGTGCATGCCCACGAAGGCCCCGCCGATGAAGACATTGAGCGCCAGGGACGCGAACAGCGCGCCGTAGAGCAGCGGCCGGGCCATCAGGCGTCCTCGTCTAGATAGAGGCTGAAGTCGTCGTCGCCGACGGCGGCGACCAGGGCGTCCTGGTCCGAGGCGGCGGGAGCCGCCTGGGTAGAGAGCTGCGCGCCCGCCAGCACGCCTGCGGCGCAGGCGGCGGCCAGACCTGCGCCCATGCCCGCCGGCAGCAGCCAGCCGACCCAGCGCGCCCGCCGCTTCGGCGCGCCGGCGACGATGCGCTCGGCGAGGCCGGGCGATCCGCGCAGCGGGGCGTAGGCCGCGAGCGCCGCGTCCAGTTCGCCGGCGCCCGTCAGGACCTCACGCGGCCACGCCGGGCGGGCCGCCATGAGCTCGGCGGCGGCCTCGCGTTCAGCGTCCGGCCAGCGGGCGACGTCGCCGCCGTAGGCCTCAGCGAGGATCTCGAAACGTTCAGGAGTCATGCCGTCCTCATGCGTCCTTGAGATCGCCCAGGGTGGCCCGCAGCGTCCGGCGGCCGCGGCCCAGCAGACTCTCCAGGGCCTCGACGCTCACCCCCATCACCGCGGCCGCCTCGATGTTCCCCAGCTCCTGGTAATGGCAGAGCACGATCGCCTCGCGCTGGCGCTCCGGCAGGGCCTGCAGCGCCTGGGCGACGCGGCGGCCGGCGTCCTGCGCATGCAGGCCGCGATCCGGCCCGGGGCCCTCGTCCGCCCGTTCCGGCGGCTCGGCGAAAGCCAGCTCGCGGCGGCGGCGCAGACGGTCGTAGCAGAGGTTCAGCGCCACGCGGTGCAGCCAAGTGTCGAACCGCGCCTCGCCCGGCCGCCACTTCGGCGCATATTTCCAGACCCGCAGGAAGGCCTCCTGGGCCACGTCCTCGGCCTCCCCGCCGTCGCCCAGCATGCGGCCGGCCAGGGACAGCAGACGGGGCAGCTTGCGGGCGACGAGGGTGCGCACCGCCGCCGGGTCGCCCGATGCGACGCGCGATAAGAGCTCCTCGTCGGGATCCCCCAAACCTGACCTCGCCTAAGGCGGCGGGGCTATTGAGCGCCGGGGCCGCCACGCCGCTGCCGCATCATGAGCAACTCGCCCTTGGAGAGCCACCCATCCTTGTTGGTGTCGGCCGTCTGGAAGCGCCGCTCGCCCATGGCGGCCAGCTCGGCCTTGGTGACGGCGCCGTCCTTGTTGGCGTCCATCCGCATGACCATGCCGCCGGGCGGGCCGCCGTTCGGCCCCGTGCGGCCGGCCGCCTCCGCCTTCTTGCCGGCCGCATCGGCCTCGGCCTGGGTGATCCTGCCGTCCTTGTTCGCGTCCATGCGGGCGAACATGCGGGTCTGGCGCTCGGCGCTCGACGCCTTGAACTCGGCGAGAGTCACCTTGCCGTCATGGTCGGTATCCGGGTTCGGCGGCTGGCGGTCGCCGGCGGGCTGAGCGTGGGCGGCGGAGGCCAGGAGCGCTGCAGCGGCCATGGCGATCAGGAAACGGGTCATAGGTCCTCGGAACATCAGTGTCGCGCCCCTGGGGTGTTGTACGTGGGAGCACTGAAAGTCCGTCGCGAGCCCAGCGCCCCCTCCACCACTTCGTGGTCCCCCTCCCCCGAAATTCGGGGGAGGAAGTTGAGCGAACAGTTCCTCCCCCGTGCCAACGGGGAGGGGGACCCGAAGCGTGGAGGGGGCGCTGGTGCGCCTCAGCCTCACGCCCTCACCAACTCCAGATACGCCGCCCTCGCCCCGCTCTGCGCGGCTTCCAGTCGCGCGCGGAGCGCCTTGAAGGTCTTGGCCTCGCCGGCGCGGGCCAGGAGGGCCTGGAAGGCCTTAGGCTCCTGCGCCGGGTCGGGATTGTCGTCCAGGGCCACCTTGAGCAGCTGGGTCAGGTCCTGCTGCAGCCTCCAGGCCTCGCACAGGGCGGCCAACGGCCCGGGCGCCGCCAGCCCGGCCGCGCCCAACGCCTCCAGCGCCATGGCAGTGTTGGGCGCCAACGGCCCGCCCTCGCCGGCGTGGGCGATCTGCAGGAACTGGGCGGCAAACTCGACGTCCACTAGGCCGCCGGGCGATAGCTTCAGGTCCCAGTCCCCCTTGGGTGGCCGCTCGTCTTCCAGGAGCTGGCGCATCTCGCGCACGTCGTGGGCGGTCTTCTTCCGGTCGCGGGGGCGGCGGAGCGCGATCTCGATGGCCGCCTGGGCGTCCGCCGCGAAGGCCTCCGAGGTCGACCAGGCGACCCGGGCGCGGGTCAGGGCCAGCAGCTCCCAGGTCTCGGCCTCGCCTTCGTAGTAGTGGTCGAAGGCGGCGAAGCTCACCGCCACCGGCCCCTTGGTGCCGGACGGGCGGAGCTGCATGTCCACCTCGTAGAGCTGGCCCTCGGCCGTGGGGCTGGAGAGCGCCGCGATCAGCCGCTGGGTGAAGCGGCCATAGAACGCCGAGGCGTCCCAGCCCTTGATCTCCGACGCCGCGGCCGGGTCGGCGGCGCGGTAGAGGGTCATCAGGTCGAGGTCCGAGCTGGCGCTCATCTCCCGCGAGCCGCACTTGCCCAGCGCCACCACCGCCACGTCGCCCGGGAAGTCGCCGCCGATCCGCACGGCCTCGGCCAGGGCGGCCGGCGCCAGGGTCTCGATGCAGAGGTCGGCGAGGTCGGCGAAGGCGCGGCCGGCGACCTCGGCCGAGGCGGCGCCGCTCATCACCTGCACGCCGACGCGGAAAGCCTGCTCCCGGTGGATGCGGCGGACCACGTCCATGGCCGCCTCGAAGCCATCGGCCCGGGAGACCGCGCGTTGCATGTCGGCGCGCTCGTCCGCGATCTCGATCTTGGAGAAGAAGTCCGGATCCAGCATGGCGTCGATGGCGGCGGGCCGGCGCGCCAGCGTCGCCGCCAGCTTCGGCGCGAAGGCCAGCACCTGGACGACCAGCTCGAACAGCTTGGGCTGGGCCAGGAACAGCGATTGCAACTGCACGCCGGTCGAGAGGCCGCCGAAGAAGTCGCAGAAGCGGTTGAACGCCGCCTCCGGCGCGCCCGTCGCATTGGCCGCCTCCAGCAGGCGCGGCGCCAGGCGGGTGAACAGCTCGCGGCCCCGCTCGGTGCGGGTGGCGGCGACGTGGCCGTGGTGCCAGGCGCGGATGGTCTGGGAGACCCGGGCCGGGTTCGAAAAGCCCATGCGGGCGATGGTGGCCAGGGTCTCCGGGTCGTCGTCGACGCCCGTGAACACCAGGCTGCCGAAGCGCGACGACAGCGGCTCCTCGTCGGAGAACAGCTCGCCGTAGCGGGCGTTCACCGCCTTCAGCGTGCGGGTGATCTCGGCGTCGAAGCTGCGCAGCGGCGCGTCGCCCGCGAGCGCGGCCACGCGGCGGCGATCCGCATCGGACTCTGGCAGCCTGTGGGTCTGCTCGTCCTCCAGCATCTGGATGCGGTGCTCGATGGCCCTGAGGCGGCGGTAAGCCTCGGTGAGCTCGGCGGCGGTCTCCGGCGCGACGTGGCCCGCCTCGGTCAGGGCCTGCAGCGCGTCCAGGGTGCGCGGGCTGCGCAGTTCCGGATGGCGGCCGCCCAGGATGAGCTGCTGGGTCTGGACGTAGAACTCGATCTCGCGGATGCCGCCGCGGCCCAGCTTCAAGTCCACGCCCTTGGCCGAGACGCGTTCGTCCACCTTGTGCGCGTGGATCTGGCGCTTGATCGAGTGGATGTCGGCGATGGCGGCGAAGTCGAGGTTCTTGCGCCAGATGTAGGGCGTGAGTTCGCCCAGGAAGTTCCGGGCCGCGACCATGTCGCCGGCGCAGGCGCGGGCCTTGATGAAGGCCGCCCGCTCCCAGTTCTGGCCGACGGTCTCGTAGTATTCCAGCGCCGCCGGGACCGGCACGGCGGGGGGCGTCGACGACGGGTCGGGCCGCAGGCGCAGGTCCATGCGGAAGACGTAGCCGTCCGGCGTCTTGGCCTGCATCAGGTCCGAGACGCGGTGGGTCAGGCGGACCGCGAAGGCCTGGATCTCGACGTCGGGCGCCAGCACCTCGGCCAGCGCGTCGGGATCGAAGAAGACCGAGACGTCGATGTCGCTGGAATAGTTCAGCTCGAAGGCGCCCTGCTTGCCCATGGCGATGCAGAACCAGCCCGGGACGGGGCCGCGCTCCCCCTCGCCCAGCCGCGTCAGCCGGCCAGCGTCCAGCTCGCCGCGGGCGGCCGACGTCAGGGCGGCCATGACCGAGGCGTCGGCGAACCGGGTCAACGCGCCGGTCACCTGGTCCAGGTCCCAGACCCCGCCGAGGTCGGCCAGCGCGGTCAGCAGGTGCAGCTCCTGCTTCAAGCGCCGCAGGGGCGCCTGGGCGGCCTCGGGCAAGAGGTCGGCCACCGCCACGGTGCGGCGCAGGATGTCGTCCAGCCGCCGGTCGGGATCGTCGGCCAGCAGCGCCGCCAGCCGCTTCGGGTCGCGCCGCGCCAGGCCGGCCAGGTACGGCGAGGCGCCAAATACAGGCGCCAGGGCCGGCCAGGCCTGTTCCAGCTGCGGCGTCCAGGCCTTTTCGGCGATGATCTCGCGGGCGCGTTCGGCGGCCTTGGCGTCCAGCACCGGCCCGCTCGGCCGCAGGTTCGCCGCCATTGGCCGCTGTTCGGTGACGTCGAGACTCATGCCACGCCATATGCCGACGGACCGGAGGACGCGGCAATGAGCCTTTCACGCCTGATCACGCTGGCCTCCCTGGCCGCCGGGACCGACCTGGCCTTCCTGGCCCTGCGGCTCGCCACCGGCGCCTTCCTGGTCTGGGGCGTCTGGGACAACATCACCAGCGCCGAGCACATGGCGATCTTCGTCGCGTTCCTGAGGCAGCACGGCTTCCCGGCGCCGGAGCTGCTGGCGCCGTTCGACGTCTGGCTGCAGTTCGCGATCGGGATCGCCTTCGTACTGGGCCTGGGGACCCGCTGGGCCGGCCTGCTCTGTGCGCTGAACTTCGTGGTCGCCATCGCCATGGTGGATCACCTGCAGGGCTGGCGCGGGTCGTTCGGGTCGCAGTGCCTGGTGGCGATCGGCCTGGTGCTGGCGACGCACGGCCCGGGCCGGTTCGCCGTGGATAGGATGCTGGCGCGCCGCTAGGCGCGCGGCAGGATGAAGGCCACGCGCAGGCCGGGGCCCATCTCGCCGACCTTGCCGGGGCCCTCGGACAGCTCCAGCCGCCCGCCGTGCGCCTCGGCCACCGCGGCGACCAGGGACAGGCCCAGGCCCGCGCCCGGCTCGTTGCGGCTATTCTCCAGGCGCACGAACCGCTGGATCACGCGCTCGCGGTCCTCGTCGGGCACGCCGGGACCGGTGTCGGTGACCGAGAACTCCACCTCGCCCGACGAGCGGCGGCGCACGCGCAGCATGATCGCCCCGCCGGGCGGCGTGTACTTCACCGCATTGTCCAGGATGTTGGCCAGCGCCTGGGCCAGGAACTCGCGGTTGCCGCGGATGGTCAGGTCCTTGGCGATCTCGGCGGCGTACTCGAGGTCCTTCTCCTCACAGAACGGCTCGTAGAGCTCGCTGATGTCGGCGGCGAGGTCCGCCGGGTCGAACAGCGTCGGGTTCGGGGCCTGGCCGGCGGCCTGCAGGCGAGCGATCGACAGCACCGCGCCGAAGGTCTTCAGCACCCCGTCGGTGTCCTCCAGCGCCTGGGCCAGGGCCTCCTCGGCGTTGCCCTTGCCGGCCTCCACGTCGATGTAGGCGGTCTCGAGCCGGGCACGCAGGCGGGTCAGCGGCGAGCGCAGGTCGTGGGCGATGGCGTCGCCGGCGTGCTTGTGGCCGGCCATCGACCGCTCCAGCCGGTCCAGCATCTCGTTGACCCCCTGGGCCAGCTCGTCGAACTCGTCACGGGCGCCGCGTACGCGGGCGCGGACCCCCTGCTCGCCGTTGCGCACCCGCTCCACGACGTTGATCAGGTCGACCATGGTGCGCGAGACGTTGCGGCTGACCAGCAGGCCGCCCAGCAGCCCCAGCAGGACCACCAGCGCCACCGAGGCCCAGAGCGCCCGCACGACCCGGGCCACATAGGCCTCATCCTCGCCGGCGTCGGCGCCCACGAACAGGATCTCGCCGCCGTGGAGCTGTTGCTGCAGGCCGCGCGCCGGGTGCTTCACCTCGCGCCCCTGCGAGTCCATGTCGGTGACCTGGAACGTGGCCCAGGCGGGCGGGCCGGAGAAGTCCTCGACGGGGCTCTCCTCGATGGAGCCGGAGATGCGCCGGCCGTCCTTGGTGAGCAGCAGGTAGAGGAACGGCTTCTCGCTGGCCGCCCGCTGGATCAGGGACTGGTTCACGGCGTCGACCCCCGCCCGGTCGTACACGTCGACCAGCGAGCGCATCTCGCGCCGGATCTCCTGGTCGGTGCGCCGCGTCGCTTCGCCGGCGGTGGCGACGTAGATGTAGGCCAGGAAGGCGAAGGCCGCGCTGGCGAACAACAGCACGAACAACAGCGTCAGCCGGAATGGCGCCGTCCGGAAGATGCGCGGCATGCGCACGGCCACGCGCTTTGCTCCCTAGGCGTCGAGCCGGTAGCCCGCGCCGCGCACGGTCTGCAGCATCGGGCGGTCGAAGCCCTTGTCGATCTTCGAGCGCAGGCGCGAGATGTGCACGTCGATGACGTTGGTCTGCGGGTCGAAGTGGTAGTGCCAGACCTTCTCCAGCAGCATGGTGCGGGTCACCGACTGGCCGGCGTGGCGCATCATGAATTCCAGCAGCTGGAATTCGCGCGGCTGCAGGTCGATCTCCTTGCCCGAGCGGTGCACCGTGCGGGCGATCAGGTCCATCTCCAGCTCGCCCACCTTGAGCAATGTCTGGACGGAACCGGTGTCGCGCCGGCGGGCCAGGGCCTCGATGCGGGCGATCAGCTCGGGGAAGGCATAGGGCTTCACCAGATAGTCGTCGCCGCCGGCCTGCAGGCCGTCGACGCGGTCGCCCACCTCGCCCAGGGCCGAGAGGAACAGCACCGGCGTGCGGTCGCCCTCGCGGCGCAGCGTGCCGACCAGGGTCAGCCCGTCCATCTTCGGCATCATGCGGTCAACGATCATCACGTCGAACTCGCCGTCGCGGGCGGCGGCGAGGCCCTCCTCGCCGTCAATGCCCCGGACGCAGTCGTGGCCGGCCTCGGTCAGGCCGCGCGCCATGGCTTCAGCCGCTTCCAGGTCGTCTTCGACGATCAGGATCCGCATGTGATTCCCATCCCCATCAGGGTGGGAATCTACCCCGAAACCTTGATCGGCAGGAAGGCGGTCCGGCCATTGCGGTAGACGCCGACCAGAACGCTGGCGCGGCCGGCCTTCTTGGCCGCATCGACGATCGAGGCGAAGTCGGTGGGCTGGGCCACCGGACGGCCGTTGGCCAGGGTGATCACGTCGCCGCGGCGCAGGCCCTTAGTGCCGGCGTCCGAGGACTGGTCCACGTTCTCCACCAGCGCCCCGCGCACCTCGGCAGGCAGGTTCAGGCGGTTGCGGGTGGTCTCGTCCAACGGGCCCAGCGACATTCCGAGCACCGGCGCACGGGCGGCCGGAGCGCCGGGAGCGCCCGGGCGCGCGCCGGGGACGCCGCCGCTGTTGTCGTTGGCCGCCAGCTCACGCTCGGACGGACGGACGCCGGAACGGACGTCCACCGTGCGGCGCTTGCCGTCGCGGATCACGTCCAGGCGCAGGTTCTCGCCGGCGCGGACGCGGGCCACCTGGCGGGTCAGGTCGGACGAGCTCTTCACGGCCACGCCGTTCACGCCCACGACCACATCGCCCACCTGCACGCCGGCGCGCGCCGACGGGCCGCCCGGCGAGACGTCGGCCACGATGGCGCCCTTCAGTTCGCCGAGGCCGAGGGCCTCCGCCGACTCCGTGGTGAAGTTCTGGATCGTCGCGCCGATGTAGCCGCGCTCGATCTTGCCGCCGTTGATCAGCTGCTTGGTGACCGTCTCGGCCACTTCCGAGGGGATGGCGAAGCCGATGCCCACCGAGCCGCCCGAGGGCGAGAAGATCGCCGTGTTCACGCCGATCACCCGGCCATAGACGTCGAACGTCGGGCCGCCCGAATTGCCCCGGTTGATGGGGGCGTCGATCTGAATGTAGTCGACGAAGGTCTCGCCGATGTCGCGGCCGTAGGCCGAGACGATGCCGGCCGTGGCGGTGCCGCCCAGGCCGAACGGGTTGCCGACGGTGATGACCCAGTCGCCCACCCGCGGCTTGCCGGCGTTCTCGAAGTTCACGAACGGGAACGGGCCGGCGCGGCCCTTCACCTTGATCACCGCCAGGTCGGTGGCCTCGTCGCGGCCCACCACCTCGGCGTCCAGTTCGGTCTCGTCCTTGAGCACGACCTTGATGCTCTCGGCGTTCTCGACCACGTGGTTGTTGGTGACGATGTAGCCGTCGGCCGAGATGAAGAAGCCCGAGCCGGACGACTGCTGGGTCGGCAGGCGCGGCTGGCCCTTCTCGGTGCGGCCGCCCTGATCGCCGTCGTCGCCGTCCTCGTCACCCCGCGGGCCGGGCAGGGCGAAGGGCAGGCCAGGGATCTGGCGCAGCGCGTTGGTGTCGACGCGACTGGTCACGTTGATCGACACCACGGCCGGCGAGACGCGATCGAAGATGTCGGCGAAGGACATGGGCGCGCCGGGCGGCGGCGCGAAGATGGGGGCGCTCGACGCCTTGATCAGCCCACCGTTCGGAAGCTGGGCGTGGGCGGAGGGAAGCTGCATCCCCGCCCCCGCCACCGCGGCGGCCATGACACCGGCGCCCGCCACGGCGCCCAGGAGGTAACCAGTCTTCTTGGAAGTCATCAGCCTTCGTTTCCCTGCGCGCGACCATTGGAGGAGGCGGTCCGCGCCCAAACAACCTAGGTCGGATGCACCGAAGTGCAACGACCCTTCAAGTTACGTTTAGGTCACCCTATGCGCGGCTTCACGTCCATTATTTGGCCGGATCGTGTCCGGGTGTTTCCTGCTCGTTCAGGCGTCGCAAGCGTTCCGCTTCCAATGGTGTCAGTTCCACGTCGAGCGATCGGTTCCGCAGCCGAAGGAACAACAGCGCGACGCCGGCCGCCACGACGAGGAATGGAACACCCCAGAGCGCAAGGTTTCCTAGTGAAAAAGCCGGCGTCAGTAGCACGAATTCGCCATAACGGTCGGTCAGGAAGGCCTTGATCTGAGCTTCGCTCTTGCCGGCCTTTACCTGCTCGCGGACGATCTGACGCAGGTCGTGGGCGAGGTCGGCCTCGCTGTCGTCGATGGACTCGTTCTGGCAGACCAGGCAGCGGACATCGCGGAAGATCTCCCGGGCGCGGGCCTCCTGCGCAGGGTCCGGCAGGCGCTCGGAGGGGTCGGAGGCGGCGGCGAGGCAGGCCACGCCGGCGAGCGCCGCGGCAAGAAGGCGGAAATCGGGGATGCGCAGCCTCACGCCGCCTGTTCCTTGCGCCGGCCGACCCCCAGCCGCAGGCGGCGGTCCGAGAGCGAGATCAGCCCGCCCAGGCCCATGATCACCGGGCCGATGAAGATCAGGCTGGCCCAGGGGTTCCAGTACGCGCGGACCAGGTAGGTCCCGCCCTCGCGGCGCTCGCCCAGCACTAGGTAGATGTGCGACGCGCCACGGTAGCAGATGCCCACCTCCGAGGTGGTCTGGCCGCCGGTGGTGTAGAGCCGCCGCTCGGGCTCGACCTTGCACACCGGCTGGCCGGCGCGGGTGACGGTGATCAGGCCGCGGTCGGCGTCGTAGTTGGGGCCCGTCACCGGCCGCACCGCGTCCAGGCTGGCGTGGTAGGCGCCCACGTCCAGACCGCCACCCACCGGCAGGGCCTCGGCCGCCTCCACCTTCCAGGTGGTCTCGAAGACCGCGCCCAGGACGAAGACGCCCAGGCCGAGGTGGGCCAGGGTCATGCCCCAGGAACCGCGCGGCAGGCCGGTCAGCCGCCGCCAGGTCTCGGCGGCCGGGACGCGGAAGGCGCGGGTGCGCTCGACGATCTCGGCCAGGGCGCCGGCGATCAGCCAGCCGCCCACGGCCACGCCCAGCACGCCGAAGGCCTTCTTCGGGCTGACCACGGCCAGGGCCAGCAGGCCGGCGGCCGCGGCGACCAGCAGGGCGATCCAGAGGCGCTGGACCACCCCCTTGGCGTCGCCCCGCTTCCAGGCCAGCAGGGGGCCCGCCGGCAGCAGGACCAGCAGCGCCGTCATCAACGGGGTGAAGGTGAGGTTGAAGTAGGGCGGGCCCACCGAGATGGCCTCGCCGCTCATCGCCTCGCGGATCAGCGGATAGAGCGTGCCCAGCAGGACCGTGGCGGTCGCCGCGGCCAGCAGGATGTTGTTGAGCACCAGGGCGCTCTCGCGGCTGACCGGCGCGAACATGCCACCCTGGCCCAGGGTCGGCGCGCGCCAGGCGAACAGGCCGAAGCCGAGCCCCGCGGTGACGCCCAGGATGATCAGCAGCAGCACGCCGCGGGTCGGGTCGACCGCGAAGGCGTGGACCGAGGTCAGCACGCCCGAGCGCACCAGGAAGGCGCCCAGCATGGAGAAGGTGAAGGCCGCAAGCGCCAGGAACACCGTCCAGCCGGCCAGCGCGCCGCGTTTCTCGGTGACCACGGCGGAGTGCAGGAGGGCGGTGGCGATCAGCCAGGGCATGAAGCTGGCGTTCTCCACCGGATCCCAGAACCACCACCCGCCCCAGCCCAGCTCGTAGTAGGCCCAGAAGGCGCCGAGGGTGATGCCGACCGTGAGCAGGCTCCAGGCTGCCAGCGCCCAGGGCCGCACCCAGCGCGACCAGGCCGCGTCGATCCGGCCCTCGACCAGGGCCGCGACCGCCAGGGAGAAGACCACCGACATGCCGACGTAGCCCGCGTAGAGGAACGGCGGGTGGACGGCCAGCGCGGGGTCCTGCAGCAGCGGGTTCAGCGAGCGCCCCTCGGCCGGCGGGCTGACCAGCCGCAGGAGCGGATTCGAGGCGAAGACGGTGTAGGCCAGGAACACTGTCCCCAGCAGGCCCTGGGTCGCCACGGTCATGGCCCGCAGGCCCCGGGGCAGGTCGCGGCCCAGGCCGGCGACGGCCGCGCCGAAGCCGGTCAGCGCCAGGCACCAGAGCAGCATCGAGCCCTCGTGGCTGCCCCAGGTCCCGGCCACGCGGTAGAGCAGCGGCTTCGCCGAATGGGAGTTGGCGGCAACGTTCGCGACGGAGAAGTCCGAGACCACGAAGGCGTGCATCAGGGCCGCAAAAGCGATGGCGACCGCCAGGAACGCGCCCAGGGCCGCCCCCTCCCCCGCCCCGGCCAGCGGGGCCGAACGGCGGACACGGCCCGCGACCGACAGGGCGACTTGGGCGATGGAGAGCGCCAGCGCCAGGATCAGCGCGAAGGCGCCGGCTTCGGCGATCATGTCCCGCTCTGCGCCTTCCCGTAGGGCTTGGCGCCGTAGGCCGGCGGCGGCGCGCCGTCACCGCGCCATTCGCCCTGTTCCTTCAGCGCGTCGGCGACTTCCTTCGGCATGTAGGTCTCGTCATGCTTGGCCAGCACGCGCTTGGCCTCGAAGACCCCGTCGGCGCGGTACGAGCCCTCGGCGACGATGCCCTGGCCCTCGCGGAACAAGTCCGGCAGGTCGCCCTGGTAGTGCACCCGGTCGGCGGAGATCTTGTCCTGGACCGTGAACTCCACACGGCCGTCGGGATGCTTCACCACCGAGCCGGCGGTCACCAGGCCGCCCAGCTGGATGGCGCGGCCGGGCGCCGGCCGGGCGGCGGCGGCCTGCGACGGGGTGTAGAACAGCGAGATCGAATCCCGCATGCCCCAGAGCGTGAGGCCCACCGCGACGGCCACGACGGGCGCGATCACCGAGAGCAGCAGCAGGCGCGTGCGCGCCTTGCGGGATTTGGGCAGGAAACTCATCGCATCGGCTCCGCTCTCGCGGCCTCGTCCAACTGTTGCGCCACCTGCGGCCGTCCGGCGTAGCGGGCCCGGGCGCTGGCGTAGGCGGCGTCGCGTTTCGCAGTATCGCCCAGGACGGCGTAGGCGCGAACCAGGCGCACCCAGCCCTCCGGGTCGTCGGGGTCCGTCTCTAGCTTGCCCGCCAGGCTGGCCACCATGCCCTGGATCATGGCGAGCTGCTGCGGATCGGCGGTGGCCGGAGCGGCCTTGCCATCCAGCTTGGCGATGGCGGCCTGGACCGCGGCTCGCCGGTCGGTCTCGGCGGCCGGCAGGTCGGCCAGCAGGCCCTGCAGGTCGGACTTCGCCTCGGCCGTCCTGCCGGCGTCAGCCTTGGCCTCGGCCAGGAAGTAGCGGGCGGTGGGATTGCCGGGATCGAGCGCCAGCAGCTTGCTGAAGGCGGCCTGGGCGTCGGCGTCGACCTTGCCCTGGGCCTCATAGACCTCGGCCTCGCCCAGCATCTGCCAGATGTCGGGCCGCTGCGGCGCCAGGGCCGCGGCGCGGCGCAGCGCGCTGACCGCCGCCACCGGGTTCTGCGAGGCCCCCTCGGCGAGGCCCAGCAGCCGGAAGCCCTCGGCCTCGTTCGGTCGCTTGGCCGTGGCGTCGCGCAGGACGGCTGCGATCTCGGGCGCGGTCAGGGTGGAGAGGTCGGCGTTGCGCCACTCGGCGAGGCGCGCGGCGAAGGGTTGGTCGGAGAGGCCCGGCGAGCCCAGCGACAGGTAGAGACCCAGCGCCAGGGCCGGGGCCGCCGCGACCGCCAGCAGCACCGCACGTCGGGCGCGGGGATCGGCGCTCCAGGCCTGCTGCGGAGCGTCGGTGGCGGCCAGTAGCCGGCGGGCGGCCTCGGCATGGGCGGCCTTGCGTTCGGCCTCGCCCATCAGGCCGCGTTCGGCCAGGTCGTCGATCTCGGAGAGCTGGCGGCGATAGAGGACGGGTGCGGGGTCCGCGCCCTGGGCCTGGGCGGCGGCGCCGGCGGCGCGGAACAGGATCAGACCCGCCGCAGCGGCGGTCAGGACGCCGACGACAGCCCAGAAGAGGAACATGGCCGCGCGTGTAGCCGAAAGCAGCCGATGGCGCGAGTGAGACTCTTAGCCGTCGTGATGCAGGGCGGCGTGGGCGCGGCGCCGGACGATCTCTCCCGCCTTGCCGCCACGGATCAACTGGCTGAAGACGGCCGCGTGCTCCAGGTAGGCGGTGGCGATCGCGACGTCGTCGACCTCGCCGGTCTTGATCAGGTCGACGACCTCATCGACGTAGTGGTCGATATATTCGCCCAGACGCTCCACCATCTTGTTCCGCGCCGACGAGAAGCCGCCGTAGTTGGCGGTGGTGTGCAGCTCGTCCGAGAACGACAGCAGGGTCACGGCGCGGGCCGCAAGCCGATCGTCCGCCGGCACGCCCAGGCGCGGGACCGGACGGCGGACCCGATGGTTGCGCGCCGTCTGCACCGGCAGGGCGTCCATCGTCGCCTTCTCCGCCTCGCGCAGCCGGCCTTCGACCACGCCCGCCAGGCTCGCGCGCTGCTTGTGGATCCGGTGGCCCCAGCCGTGCTCGCGCTCGAGGTCCACGCAGGTCTCGATCTCCATGATCTGCTGGACCACGAGTTCGGCCAGCTTGGCCGCCGAACGGGCGGCCTGCGGCCCGGCGTCGGCCTGCAGTCCCCCGATCGTCGCCAGCGCCTCGTCGATATCGGACAGCAGGCTCTCGCCGAAGCCGGCCATCTCGGAGTCGGCCAGGTAGCGCTCGTTGGGCTTGTCCATCACCGCCGAGATCACCCGCAGCACCATCCAGGGATAGGCCATCTGGGCGGACAGCATCTCGAAGAAGCGGGGACCGGCGTCGTCGTCGACCGCGCAGGCGTCGCGATAGGCCACGCGGGCGCCGGCCGCGGTCTCACCGCCGGGATGGGCCAGCCATTCGGGCAGGCGCTGCGTGGACCGGCGGACGACCGGGGCGATGTCGAGGCAGGCGGCCAGCAGCTCGGCGCCGCCCGGACGCACCTGGTCGCAGAGTTCGGCCGTGGCGCGGAAATCGGCCTGCTCCCGGGCGCGCAGGCCCGCCGCCGTGAGGGCGGTAAGCTGGTCCTCGGCCGCGGTGACGGTGTGGGCGGGCGTGTCGTTCTCCGCCGCGTTGCGCACCACCGTGATCAGCTCGTCGTCGTCCACGGCGCGCAGGCCGCGCCACAGCAGGCCCAGCACCCGCGACGGGAAGGTCAGCTTGTGCGGGTCGTCGCCGCCGCCGACGCACATCGGGGCGATGGGCTGCAGGACGGCGTTGCGCAGCGTCCGCTCGTAGACCTCGACCTCAACCAGACGCTTGACCCCGCCGAGGGCGCTGTTGTCGACGGTCTCGGCCAGGGCCTGGCGAAGGCTTCCGACGACCCGATCGGGTGCGGATTCCACCAGCGTGCGGACGATTGCGATCTTGCGCTCGGACAGCGCCGACATGGGCCTCGGACTCCGGCAGAACGCCGTTAGGTCGGAAAGATGCCCTTTCGCCGGTTAAGGCTTTACGAAAGTTAGGCTTTTCAGGCTTCGGCGCGAGGCAGATCGACCGCGACCAATAGTCCTCCCAGCTTCGAGTCCTCCAGGGTCAGCGACCCTCGATACGCGCGGGCCAGCTCGTCGATGATAGACAGGCCCAGGCCGGACCCCGGCGCATTCTCGTCCAGGCGCGCCCCGCGGCGGATCACCTCTTCGCGCCGGTCGGGGGGCAGGCCGGGACCGTCGTCCTCGACCGTGAGGCGCATCCGCTCGGGGCCGGACGCGGCGGCCCGGACCCGGATCTTGCGGCTGCCGAACTTGCCGGCGTTCTCCATGGCGTTGCCGGCGATCTCCATGAAGTCCTGTCGCTCGCCCAGGAACCAGAGGTCCTCGGGCGCGTCCCAGTCGATCTCCACGCCCTTGGCGCGGAAGATCCGCTCAAGGGTGCGGGCCAGCTCGTCCAGCACCTCGGCCACCGAGGTGCGCTCGCCCTGGCCCTGGCTGCGGGCGGCGGCGCGCGCGCGGCGCAGGTGATGGTCGACCTGCTGGCGCATCACCTCGGCCTGGCGCGTGACCACCTCGGCGAGCGGCCCCGGCCGCTGGCTGGACTCGGTGATCATCACGGAAATCGGGGTCTTCAGCGCATGCGCCAGGTTGCCCACGTGGGTCCGCTGCCGCTCGACGGTCTCCTGGTTGTGGGCGACCAGGGCGTTCAGCTCGTCGGTGAGCGGCTTGAGTTCGGACGGATAGTCCGCCTGCAGGCGCTCAGCCTTGCCGCGGCGGACCTCCGCCACCTCCTGGCGCAGGCGGAATAGCGGCCGCAGGCCCACGCGCACCTGCACCACCACGGCCAGGATCAGCCCCAGGCCCAGGATCGCGAAGGCGATCGCCGTGGTGGTGAAGAAGTTGCGGACGTCGCGGTCGATGGGCCGGCGGTCCTCGGCGGCGATGAACACCAGCGGCGCGTCGCGGCCCGGCAGGCTGGTCCAGCGGGCGACCACCCTCAGGCGCTCGCCCGTCTGCACCCCGGGCGCATCGAAGGCGATCGGTTTGCGCGGATTGGCGCGCAGGCGGGCCGGCAGGTCCTGCGGGATCTTCAGCGAGGAATCCCACAGCGAGCGGGACGGCACGAGGCTGCGCACCCCGCCGTTCGGCAGGGGTTCGGCGATGTCCCAGTAGCGGCCGGAATAGGCCCGCAGCGCCCGCTGGTCGGTGAGCGCCGGCGCCACCACCTCGCCCGCCTCGATGGTCGAGCCCGAGATCAGGTTGTCGATCAGGTCCGAGAGATTGGCGTCGAAACGGCGGAGCGCCGCCTGCTGGAACAGCAGCGCCAGCACGACGGCGGCGATCACCAGGGCCGCGAAGCTCCAGCCGACGGCGAGCATCGCCAGCCGGCGGGCAAGGGAGGGACGCGTCAGGCCCCCGGGCAGCTTCACGTGGCGGCGGCGTCCGCATCCACCTCGTCGGCGGGGCAGATGAGGCGGTAGCCGAGGCCGCGCACGGTCTCGATGCGGTCCGAGCCGATCTTCTTGCGCACCCGTCCGATGAACACCTCGATGGTGTTGGAGTCGCGGTCGAAGTCCTGGTCGTACAGGTGCTCGACCAGCTCGGTGCGGCTGATCACCCGGCCCTGGTGCATGATCATGTAGTGCAGCAGACGGTATTCCAGCGAGGTGAGCCGCAGCGGCTCGCCGTTGACGCTGGCCCGCGCGGCACGGGGGTCGAGGCGCAGGCCGCCGCACGACAGGTTCGGGCTGGCGTGGCCGGCCGAGCGGCGCAGCAGGGCGCGCAGGCGGGCCAGGAGCTCCTCGGTATGGAACGGCTTGGTCAGGTAGTCGTCGGCGCCGGCGTCGAACCCGGCCACCTTCTCGCTCCAGGCGCCGCGGGCGGTGAGGATCAGCACCGGCGTCGCCATGTTCTCGCGCCGCCAGCGTTCCAGCACCGACACGCCGTCCACCTTGGGCAGGCCCAGGTCGAGGATGATGGCGTCGTAGGGTTCGGTCTCGCCCAGGAACTGGGCCTCCTCCCCGTCCGGCGCATGGTCGACGGCGTAGCCGGCGTCGCCCAGCGCCAGCTTCAGCTGTCGCGACAGATCCGGATCGTCTTCAACAAGCAGGATGCGCACGTCCGCGTCCCTTCTTTCTCTGATTCAAAGAACGTCAGCCGCCTTGGCGACCAATGACCTGGCCCGACTCGGCGTCCACGACGAAGACCACCACGCGGCCGTTCTCCATCTGCCACTGCACATAGTAGGCGGGGCGTCCGCCTGCATCGCCCATGGTGCTGTTCAGGTGGCGGCCGGGGTAGCGCGATGCAAGCATGCTCAGAACGCGCGAAAGCGGCACCTGGCGCCGCGCCTGGTCCTGGCCGCCGCCGGTCAGCACCATCATGTCGCGATCGCGGGCCTCCGCGACGACCGGGGTCGTCACGGCCGCGGCGAGGACGGCGAGGGCGAAGAGGCGTTTCATACGACCCGTCCTAAGCGCAGGCGACTGAACCCGGCCTGAACGCCGGTATCAGGGTTCCTTAGCTTAAGCGCGGCGCTTCGGCGAATAGGGACGCTTGGCCTTCTGCTCCTCGGCGAAGGCCTCGAGCGCCGGGTCGGAGCCTTCGGGCAGCACCACCACGAGGCGGGCGAAGAGATCGCCGCGCTGGCCCTTGGCGTCCGACAGGCCACGGCCCTTGAGCCGCAGGCGGGTGCCGGTGTTCGAACCCTTGGGCACCGAGACCTTCACCGGCCCGTCGGGCGTGGGCGCCTCGACCTTCCCGCCCAGGGCAGCGTCGTAGAACGTCACCGGCAGGTCCATGACCAGGGCGTCGTCCTCGCGCCGGTACAGGGCGTGCGGCTTGACGGTGATTTCGATGAACGCGTCGCCGGCGCCCGAGCGGCCGGGTGAGCCCTGGCCCTTCAGCCGCAGGGTCTGGCCGGTCTGGGCGCCCTTGGGGATGGTGACGTCGATGGTGCGGCCGTCGGTGAAGGCGATCCGCTGCTTGCCGCCTCGGATGGCGTCCACCAGGTCGATGTCCAGGCGCGCTCGCACGTCGGCGCCACGCTGGGAGAAGCCGCCGAAGCCGCCGCCCATGCCGCCGGCGCGCCCGCCCCGGCCGCCGCCGAACATCTCGCCCAGGATGTCGCCCAGGTCGGCGCCCTCGAACGTCTCGGTGCGGAAGCCGCCGCGGCCGTCACGGCCGCCGAAGCCGCCGCCCTGGCCGGCGCCCCAGGGGCCTCCGCCGGGGAAGCCCTGGGCGGTCTCGCGACCGTCGGCGTCGAGCAGGCCGGAGTCGAACTTCTTCCGCTTCTCGGCGTCGCCCACGATGTCGAACGCGGCGCTCACCTTCTTGAACCGCTCCTCGGCGGCCTTGTTGCCCGGATTGGTGTCCGGATGGTTCTCTTTCGCGAGCTTGCGGAACGCCTTGCGGATCTCGTCCGCCGACGCCGTCCGGGAAACGCCCAGCTCCTGATAGGGGTCGCGCGCCAAGCTCTTCAGAATCCTCGAATGACCATGCCGTGGGTGTGAGTACTAGATTGGGCGGGCGGTTCCGTCACGCAAGCCTAGATGTGGCAAAATTACCACATCCGCTGAACCTCTACCATTTGTCCGGGAAGGCGTCGGAGATGAACACGCCGAAGATCGTCCCGAAGAGACGGGACGCCTCGTCGCTGTGGCGGGCGTCCAGGGCGCGAACCTCGTCGCCGAGGCCCCCCAGGTCGCGGTCCACGAACAGCAGTCGCCGGAACGCCCCGATCACCTCGTCGCGCGTCCCCCAGGCCGCGTCCTGGATCATCGACCGCTCGGCGTCGTGGCTCAGCGTCGTCAGGAACGGCAGGCAGGCCCGCGCCGCGACCTGACCGTTATGCGCCAGCCGGCGGAGCAGGACGTCATAGGCCCAGTCCAACGCCCCATCGGCGTCGAGCGCCGCGAGCATTTTCGCCTTCGACGCCCCCCGCACCAGATAGGCGCTCGCCGCGGCGAAGCCCGTCCGCGAAAGGTCCTGGAGCATGAACCGCCCCGAGGCCTTCAGGCGGCTGTACTGCTTGGCGCAGGCCAGCATCGTCGAGGCGTCGAGGAAGGTGACGTCGGTGAACAGGAGGTCCCATTGCGACGGGGTCGCGACCAGTTGCTCCAGCGTCGCGAAGGTGCGCGGCGAGAAGTGCGTGTCGTCCTCGACGATGAAGACGGTCTCGTCGCTGTCCTGCGTCGCAGCGATGGCGGCGCGGTGGCTAAGGAAGCAGCCCTTCTCCGGGCCGGTGATCGTCCCTGGCCGGTCCGCCACGTGGGCCGGCCCCAGCGCCGCGACGCGGATCAACTCCCAGCCGGCCGGCGCGGTCGCCCGGAAGCTCGCCTCCAGGTTCGTCCGTCGCTCAACCGCGCTGTCCAGGTTGATGTAGAAGCACTTCAAGCCTCGTCGCGCTCCACGACGAGGTCCCAGGCGGCGAAGTCCAGCGCGTCCTCGGGGTCGGCCAGGGCGGTCTCGTTGATCGTCTGGCCACGGACCGAGACCCCGGCGCGATGCACGCTCTCAGGGTCGCCGGACACCAGCGGATGCCAGTCCGCCAGGTCGCGGCCTTCGTGCAGGCGGCGGTAGGCGCAGCTCTTCGGCATCCACTCCAGCGCCTCGATGTTGTGCGGCGTCAGCTTGATGCAGTCGGGCACGTGCTTGTGGCGCTCGGCGTAGTTCGAGCAGCGGCAGGCGGCGGAATCGAACAGCTTGCAGTGGACCCGGGTGGGGATGACCTCGCCGGTGTTCTCATCCTCGAAGCGCACCAGGCAGCACAGCCCGCAGCCGTCGCAGAGGCTTTCCCACTCGGCGACGGTCATCTGCTCGAGGGTCTTTCGGCGCCAGAAGGGTTCGGCCGTCATGCGGCGGATGTAGGCCCGTCGGGTCGGAGACTGAAGCGCGAACTTGCGTCGCAGCCCGCAACCTCTATGTGGAGCGCCTCCATGAGAGCTCCAATCCTCGCCTTGAAAGAGGTCCGTCTGGCCGACGGGCCGGTGATGCTGTTCGACGGCGTCGACCTCGCCATCGACGCGCGGACCCGCGCCTGTCTGGTGGGCCGCAACGGGGCGGGCAAGTCGACGCTGCTGCGGATCCTGGCCGGCCAGGTCGAGGCCGACGCCGGCGAGCGGACGATCACGCCCGGCACGACCATCGCCTATGTGCCGCAGGAGCCGGAGATCGTCGGCGACACCGTGCTGGACCACGCCACGTCCGGTGGCGCGCCCGCGCACCGGGCCGAGGCCACCCTGCGGGCCTTCGGGCTGGATCCCGCCAAGGGCGCCCAGGGCCTGTCGGGCGGCGAGACGCGACGCGCGGCGCTGGCCAAGGCGTTCGCGGAAGAGCCGGACGTCATCCTGCTGGACGAGCCCACCAACCACCTGGACATCCTGGCCATCGAGGTGCTGGAGGCCGAGATCGCCGCCAGCCGCGCCGCGGCCCTGATCGTCAGCCACGACCGCGCGTTCCTGGAGCGCGTCACCCAGCGCTGCTTCTGGCTGGAGCACCGGCTGGTGCGCCGCCTCGACGCCGGCTTCGCGGGCTTCGAGGACTGGGTCGAGAAGATCGAGGCGCAGCAGGCCGAGGAGGCTCGGCGGCAGGACAAGCTGCTGGAGCGCGAGCAGCACTGGATGGAGCGCGGCGTCACCGCCCGCCGCGCCCGCAACGAAGGCCGTCGCCGCCGGCTGCTGGCGCTGCGCGCGGCCAAGACCGAACGCCTGCGCGAGACGCGCGGCAACCTGAACATCGGCCTGGAATCCTCAGGCGTGTCCGGCAAGCGGGTCGCGGAGGCGAAGGGCCTTTCCAAGGCGTTCGGCGACCGGGTGATCCTGAAGACCTTCTCCACCCGCATCCTGCGCGGCGACCGGGTGGCGATCGTCGGGCCGAACGGGGCGGGCAAGACCACGCTGGTGAAGCTGCTGCTGGGCGAGCTGGAGCCGGACACCGGCTCGGTGAAGCTCGGGACCAACCTGGCGGTCACCTACATCGACCAGGCCCGCGCGGCGCTGTCGCCCGAGATGACCCTGAAGGACGTGCTGACGCCCCTGGGCGGCGACCAGGTGCTGGTGCGCGGCGTGCCCAAGCACGTGAACGCCTACGCCAAGGACTTCCTGTTCCGCGACAGCCAGCTGCGCCAGCCGGTGAAGAGCCTGTCGGGCGGCGAGCGCAATCGCCTGCTGCTGGCCCGCGCCCTGGCCAATTCGGCCAATGTCATGGTGCTGGACGAGCCCACCAACGACCTCGACATGGACACCCTGGACCTGCTCGAGGACCTGCTGGCCGACTACGACGGCACCCTGATCCTGGTCAGCCACGACCGCGACTTCATCGATAGATTGGCCACCTCCACTATTGGGCTGGACGGGACGGGCCGCGCGGTGGAGACGCCCGGCGGCTGGCAGGACTTCATGAGCCAGAACCCCGGCTTCTTCGGCCCGCCGGTGAAGATCGAACCGTCGAAGCCCGCGCCGAAGCCGGCGGCCGCGCCCAAGGCCGCCTCCAAGCTCTCGTACAAGGACCAGCGACGGCTCACCGAGCTGGAAACCCTGATCGCCGACATGCCCGGCAAGATGGCCACGCTGGAGGCCGCGCTGCACGATCCGAACCTCTACGCCCGCGACCCAGCCGGCTTCGATCGCTACAGCCGCGCGCTGGAGGCCGCCCGCGCCCAGCTGGCGGCGGCGGAAGAAGAGTGGCTGGAGTTGGAAGAGCGCCGCGAGAGCCTGGAATCCAGCCGCTGACAGCTTTCCTGTGGATCATCTACAGGCGTTGATTTCACAGCAAATTCCCCCTCTTCGTTCACACTTATGAACAGTTCCGACACAGGTTTTTGACAGGTCCGCGGCCAGGGCCTGCGGAAGCCCGCTTGCGTCACAAAAGCTTCGGGAGCACCGTTCTCTTGCCGACAGGAACTGCGGCGCGGGCGGACGGAAAAGCCGGCAACGGCGGACCCCGAAACCAAGCGAGCGGAGTGACTGATCCAAGGCGAGAAACCGGGGCGACCCGGGATCGAACCGGAAGATCCCTCACCGGAAGCCAGGAAAGACACGGGGCGACCCGAGACGGAACTGGAAGCTGGCCTTAAGGCGCAGATCCCCCAACGGATCTGTATGAGAGGGCGACGCTCCGGGCGACTGGAGCGCCGCCCTCTTGCTATGTGGGCGACCCCTTGGAAGCGAGGCCGGTGCGCCCTACCCTCGCCGCGCTTCAGTCGAGGGTCTCCATGAAAGCTTTGCGTACCCTGGCGCTGGTCGCCGCCGCCCTGCTGGCCGCCTGCTCACCGGGCAAGAAGGAAGAGAAGGCCCCGGCCGCCAATGCGCCGGTGACCATCCGCTTCGCCACCGACTGGCGGGCCCAGGCCGAACACGGCGGCTTCTACCAGGCGCTGGCCTCCGGCGAGTACGCCAAGCGCGGGCTCGACGTGAAGATCGTCCAGGGCGGCCCCGGCGTGAACGTGCCCCAGCTGCTGGCGTCGAACGCCGTGGACCTGGGCATGGGCTCCAACAGCTTCATCGTCATGAACCTGGCCCAGGAGGGCGTGCCGGTGAAGGCGGTCGCCGCCTACATGCAGAAGGACCCGCAGGTGCTGCTGGCCCACCCCGGCACGGGCGTCGAGAAGATCGCCGACCTCAAGGGCCACCCGATCCTGCTGTCCGACGCCTCGGTCACCGCCTTCTGGGTCTGGCTGAAGGCCAAGTACGGCTTCACCGACGACCAGGTGCGCAAATACACCTTCAACCCAGCGCCCTTCCTGTCGGACAAACGCGCTGCCCAGCAGGGCTATGTGACCAGCGAGCCCTACACGATCGAGAAACAGGCGGGCCTGAAGCCGAAGGTCTTCCTGCTGGCCGACGAGGGCTACCCCGGCTACGCCACCATGGTGCTCGCCACCGACGGGCTGATCGCCAAGAACCCCGTCGCGGTGCAGGCGTTCGTCGAGGCCTCGGCCAAGGGCTGGAAGGACTACCTGACCGGCGACCCGTCCGCCGCCGACGCCCTGATCCGCAAGGACAATCCCGAGATGACCCAGGACGTCCTCGACCAGGCTCGTGAGAAGATGCGCGCCTACAAGATCGTCGACGGCGCCGAGGGCGCGCCGGTCGGGTCGATGAGCGACGCCCGCTGGAAGGCCTTCTACGACGTGGCCGCGGCCCAGGGCGTCTATCCGAAGACGCTGGACTACCGGAAGGCATACACCCTGCAGTTCTCGCCCAAGTGACCATCGCGGCGCTCAAGGACGTCGAGGTCGACTACGACCGGGGCCGCGTGCTCGGACCCGTCAGCCTGGAAATCGGCGCGGGCGAGACCGTGGCGCTGGTTGGGCCGTCGGGGTGCGGCAAGTCCACGGCGCTGCGGCTGCTGGCGGGGCTCGAGGCGCCCACGCGCGGGACAGTCGCGCGGGCCGCCGGGCGCGGCGAGACGGCCGTGGTGTTTCAGGCGCCGACGCTGGCGCCCTGGCTGTCGGCGCGCGCCAATGTGGCGCTGCCGCTGGCGCTCTCGGGGACGCCGAAGGCCGAAGCCCTCAAACAGGCCGACGCCGCCCTGGCCCGCGTCGGCCTGGCGGGCGCAGAGGCGAAGCGGCCGGTCCAGCTCTCCGGCGGCATGGCGATGCGGGTGTCGCTCGCCCGCGCCCTGGTGACCGGGCCGAAGCTGCTGCTGCTGGACGAGCCTTTCGCGGCGCTGGACGAGATCACCCGGCGGGCCCTGGCCGACGACGTGCTGGCCCTGTGGGCCGCCTCGAAGCCGGCCATCGTCTTCGTCACCCACAACGTCGAGGAGGCCGTCTACATGGCCTCGCGCGTCGTGGTCATGACCCGAGGCCCGGGCCGGATCGCCGCCGACCTCGCCGTCGAGGGTCCGCTGCCCCGGCCGCCGCACTTCCGCATCGAGGCCGCGTTCCGCGCCACCGCCGAGGCGGTGTCCGACGCCCTGGCCGAGGGCGTCGGGGCATGATGCGGCTCGCGCCCCTGGTCCTCTTCGCCCTGATGCTGGCGGGTTGGGAAGTCGCCTGCCGGGCCATGCAGGTGCCGGCCTATTTCCTGCCGCCGCCGTCCGCCGTGGCGGTGGCGTTGAAGGACAACCTGCCCACCCTCGTCGCCGCCTCGTGGCGCACCCTGTCGACGGCCCTGATCGCCCTGGCGCTGGCCAGCGTGATCGCCCAAGCCCTGGCGATCGTCACCGCGCTCAGCCCGCTGCTGGACCGTGCGATCCGTCCGCTGGCTTCGGTGGTGCAGGTGACGCCCGTGGTGGCGATCGCGCCGCTGGTGCTGATCTGGGCCGGCATCGACCACCCGGAGCGGGCGCTGGTGACCCTGGCGGTGCTGGTGGCGTTCTTCCCGATCTTCTCGGGCGCGGTCGCCGGACTCCGTTCGGCCGATCCTGACCTGGAACGCCTGTTCGCCCTCTACGGCGCCGGCCGCTGGCAGCGGGTGGCGCGCCTGCGGCTGCCGTCGGCCGTGCCATTCCTGCTGGAGGGCCACAAGGTGGGCGCCGGCCTGGCCCTGATCGGCGCCGTGGTGGCCGAGTTCGGCGCCGGGTCCGGCGGCGTGCGCGGCCTGGCCTGGCAGATCCTCGATGCGGGCAACAAGCTGCAGACCGCGCGGATGATCGCGGCCTTGGTCGTGCTGGGCGTCATGGGCGTGGCCCTGCACGCGCTGCTGGAGGCGGTTGAACGCGCCGGCCTCAGATGGTGGCGGGGCCGTTAGGACTTACTTCGCCGCCGCCTGCTGCACCGGCTTCAGGTCGATCCGAACCGGCACGCGCACCTTGGCGCCCACCGTCGGCATGCCCTCGGCGCTCATCAGGCCCACCTGGAACTTGGGCGCCAGGGCCAGGATGGCCGGGCCAAGGCCATGGCCCGTGGGCTCCTCGCGGTCGACCGTGCAGCCGCTCAGCGAACCGCCGGGCTGCACGTCGCAGACGAGCGTCACGCGCGCATTGTTGGGACCATCTTCGCCCTTGGGCACGGCGGCCTGCATGTCGGTGACGCTGGGCAGCGCCGTCCACTGGGGCGTCTTCACGGTCGCGGTCCCGCCCTTGGCGAGATCGGGCGAGAAGGTGATCGGGACGCGGACCTCGGTGTCCTTGGCGACGCCTGCAGCTTTCAGGGACTGCTGGGTCAGCTTGCGGGCCGCCGAGCCGAAGCCGTAGCCGCGCGGGCTCTCGCCCAACACGTCGCAGGCGGTCATCGCGCCGTCGCGGGCGGCGGTGCACATCAGCTCGACCGCGCCGCCGATCCCTTCGGCCTTGGCCTTGGCGGGATAGGCCGCGGCCATCTCGGCGGCGGTGGGGGCGGCGGTCCAGGCGGTCTGGGCGACGGCTGGAGCGGCGGCGGCCAGCGCGATCAGGGACAGGGCGGTCGCAAGCGTGCGGGACATGGGCGGCTCCTCCTCAGCGGGAGGATGCGCTGGGATTGCAATCCTGGGAAGTCGGGCGGCGTAACCTTGCGACGAGCGGTTACCCCTGCGACCGCTCGTGCAGGTCGTGCAGGCGGTCGATGGCGTCGTTGGCCAGGACGCTCAACGAGCGCAGGCCGTGCTCGGCGAAGACGTCCAGGGCGGCGTCCAGCGCCATGAGGGCCGCGGCGCGCTCGCCATTGTCCTTGCCGGTCATGCCTATACGGGCCTCGTAGAGGCGGGCGAGGTGCAGTTGGGCCAGGGCCCAGCCGACCGGATCGCGGCGGGGCGACAGGGCGGCCAGCTCGATCTTCATGGCCGCCTCGGCGGCGTCCAGCACCGCGGCGTCGCCGGTCAGCTCGGCGGCGCGGGCCAGGCAGACCGCGCGGGCGCCGGCGGCCACGCCGCGCAGCGGCAGGGTCGGGGTCTCCTTCAGCACCAGGCCGGCGCGGTCGTAGCACGACACCGCGTGCTCGAACGCGCGCGCATCGTTCGACGCCTCGCCCAGCGCCTGCAGCGCCTGGGCCAGGGCGACCTGGGTGCGCGCCCAATCGAGCGGGCTGTGTTCGCGGGTCAGGCTGTCCAGGGCCAGCGCCAGGGCGCCCGCGCCGGCGGCCAGGGCGTCGACGTCGCCGACCGCCTCGCCGCGCAGGGCCAGCGCCTGGCCGTGGGCGATCTTCGCCCGGGCCCAGGTCAGCGGCTCATAGGCGGAGTCCAGGCGCTCGCCGGCGACGGAGGCCTCGCGGGCGGCCATGTCCAGGAGGTCGCCGTCCTTCAGCCGCGCGCCCCAGGCGCACAGCAGGTCGGCGCGGATCAGGCGGGCCTCGGCGGCCAGCGCCCGGGCGGCGGTGACGCGCTTGGAGATCGCATCCAGCGCGGAGATCGGCAGGTTGAAGCGGTCGACGAAGGCGCGGGCCTCGGCGGCGTCCAGGGTGTCCATGACTCGGCGCCCCTCGATGGCCAGCAGGCCGACGTCGGCCAGCGGTGCGGCCAGGCCGCCCTTCACATGGCCGCGGGCGTCCTTGAAGGCGACCTCGGCGGCCGCATTGAGGCCCGGGTCGCCGAAGATCTCGGCCCCCAGCAGGGCGCAGAAGGCCTGCTCGCAGCGGGCGCGGGCCCAGCCGTCGCGGCGATGTGCGGCTTCGAAGCCGGCGGCGGCCGTCTCGGCGCCGGCGGCGGCCTTGCGCAGGGCCACGGCGTCGCCGGTGCGGCGGGCGACCTCGCGCCAGACGATGGCGGCTTCCAGCCGGCGGCGCGGCTTGTCCTTGGCGCTGATCCGGCCGGCAGCCACGTCGGCGGCCTTGGCTTCCTGGGCCAGGAGTTGCGAATCCAGCAGCTCGAGCAACGAGGAGTCGCCGCCGGTCAGACCGTCGGACGGCGCCTTCGCGCGGTCGGCTGCAAAGAAACGCTTCAACTCGCGACCCAGCTCGAACATCGCTCGGCTCCGAGCCCGATGGCGTCCCACCTTGGAACGCGCGCCACGGGCATTGACGGAACACAGCAAAGCCGGAGCCGCGGGCTTTAACAAGTCATTAACTTGCGATGTATGGTTAACAACTGCGTTTATCCACGCCAGTAAAGCGCTGAAGATCAACAGTTTCCGGACGGCTGGCCGTTAATCTTCGTTAAGCGAAGAGGCTCGCCTGCTCATCCGACGTCAGGATCCGCCAGTCACCCGGCGCCAGATTCTCAGGCAGGGCGAGGCCGCCGATGCGGTCGCGATGGAGCGCCGCGACATGGTTCCCAACCGCGGCGAACATGCGCCGGACCTGATGGTAGCGGCCCTCGGTGATGGTGAGGCGCGCCTCGGTGGGCGACAGCGGTTCCAGCACGGCCGGGGCCAACGGATCGGCCTCGCCCTCCAGCATCAGGGTCCCGGCGGCGAACACCTCGGCCTCCCCGCCCTGCAGCGGCCGGTCCAGGGTCGCCACATAGCGCTTGGCCACGTGGCTGCGAGGCGAGATCACCCGGTGCAGGAACGGGCCGTCGTCGGTGATCAGCAGCAGACCCGACGTCTCCTTGTCCAGTCGCCCGATGCTGGACAGCGCCGGCATCCGGGCGCGCCAGCGCTGGGGCAGCAGCTCGTAGACGCTGCGGCCAGCTTCGCGGTGCGAGCAGACGACGCCCAGCGGCTTGTGCATCACCAGGGTCAGGGGCGCGGGCGGATCGACCGGCCGGCCGGCGATGGTCAGGCGCTCCGGAAGTTCGGCCACCACGGGGATCTTGGCGCCGGTGTCCTTGATCACGGCGCCGTCCAGCACGACCCGGCCCTTGGCGATCAGGGCGCCGACCTCGCGGCGCGAGCCGTAGCCCAGGTTGGCCAGCAGGCGGTCCAGCCGGGCCATGGGGACCTTGCCGCTCACCGGCGGGCCTCGAAGATCTTGTAGCCGCCGGCGTCGGCGCGGACCTCGGCGCTCTCGAAGGCGCCGGCCAGCGCGGCCTCGTACGGCAGGTGCCGGTTGGCCACGACCCAGCAGACGCCGCCCCGGCGCAGCATCCGGGCGGCCGTGCGGATGAAAGTCACGCCCAGCTCCCGGTCCTCGGTTCCGCCGTCATGGAACGGGGGGTTCATCACCACGAAGTCGAGACCGACCAGGCTGTCGTCCCACTGGCGGACGTCGGCCCAACGGACCATCGCCCGCGGATCGTCCAGGTTCCGCTCGGCGCAGGCGGCTGCGCGGCGGTCGATCTCGAGACAGGTCAGGCGGGCGACGGCGGGCGAGGCCAGCACCCGCTGGGCCAAGAGGCCGATGCCGCACCCGAGGTCGGCGCCCTGGCCGGACAGGGTCGGCAGGAGTTCGATCAGCTTGGCGCTGCCCGGATCGAGGCGGTCCCAGCTGAACACGCCGGGCTGGGTCCAGGCGCCCAGGTCGGGCGAAAGCCGCGGCGCCCCGGCGGCGATGGCCTCGGCGACGCCGGTCAGCTCGGCCGGTCGGGCGACGTGGCAGAAGCGGTGATGCCGCCGGGCGTCCTCGGTCACCCGGGCGCCGAAGCCCTCCAGCGCCTTCCTCAGCCGCGACCCGCCCTTGTCCTTCGGCGCGAAGGCCAGCAGCGGCGCGCCGGGCTTCAGGACCCGCAGCGCCTGGGCCAGGACATAGTCGCGCTCCAGCACCCCGCCGGGCGCCAGCACCACCGCCTGGTCGACGCTCGCGTCAGCCATTTCCGCCAGGTCCTGCGACCCGACGATCAGCGGCGAAACCTGCACCGCGCCGGCCGGAACCTCCACGAGGCCGGGCGCGGGGGCGCCGTAGAGGATCGCCTCGGCCATGGCGGCCCTAGGCCCGTTCCTTCGAGCGCTCGAAGCGGATCTTGGGGTACCGGTCGGCGGCGTAGCCGACGTCCCAGGCGCTCTTGGCCAGGTACACCGGCTGCTCGTCGATGTCGGTCCCCATGGCCGAACGGTGCTTGCTCATGAAGTCTTCGAGATCGGCCTTCTCGCCCAGGATCCAGCGGGCCTCGCCGAAGGGGCTGGGCTCAAAGATCACGTCGAGTTGGTATTCCTCGCGCAGCCGGTCGGCCATGACCTCGAACTGGAGCTGGCCCACTGCGCCGACGATGAAGTCCGCGCCCAGGCTCGGACGGAACAGCTGGGTGACCCCCTCCTCGGCCAGGCTCTCCAGCGCCTTCTTCAGGTGCTTGGCCTTCAGCGGATCCTTCACCCGCACCCGCTGCAGGATTTCCGGGGCGAAGTTGGGCAGGCCGGCGAAGCGGAGGCTCCCGCTCTCGGACAGGCTGTCGCCCACCCGCAACACGCCGTGGTTCGGGATGCCGATCACGTCGCCGGCGAAGGCATCCTCGGCCAGCTCCCGGTCCGAGGCGAAGAACATCATCGGGGCGTTCACGGAGAGCTGCTTGCCGGTGTTCTGCACCTTCAGCTTCATACCGCGATTGAACCGGCCCGAGCACAGCTTCAGGAAGGCGATCCGGTCGCGGTGGTTTGGGTCCATATTGGCTTGGACCTTGAAGACGAAGCCGGTCACCTCGCGGTCGCCGGGGGCCACGTGGGTGTCCTCCGGTCCCTTGCGCGCCGCCACGGCTTTGGGCGGCGGAGCGTAGGCGCCCAGGCCTTCCAGCAGCTGGTCCACGCCGAAGTGGCGCAGCGCCGAGCCGAAGAACACCGGGGTCATGTGCCCTTCCAGGAAGGACTGCGGGTCGAAGGCCTTCAGGCCGCCCAGGGCCAGCTCGGCGTTCTCGCTCAGTTCCTCCTGCTCGTCGGGCTCGAGGTAGCGGACCACGGCGTTGCCCTTGAACGGGATGGCGGGCGGATGCCCCTCGTCCTCGTCGGCCCCGCCCCCGCCCTTCTTCTGGAACGGCAGGAACTGGTCGCGGCGCAGGTCCAGCATGCCCTTGAACCGGCCGCCCGAGCCCGCGGGCCAGTAGAGCGGCGACGGGTCCAGCTGCAGCTTCGAGGCGACCTCGTCCAGCAGCTCGAACGGGTCCTGGGCCTCGCGGTCCATCTTGTTGATGAAGGTGATAATCGGGATGTCCCGCATCCGGCAGACCTCGAACAGCTTCAGGGTCTGCGGCTCGATGCCCTTGGCGGCGTCCAGCACCATGACCGCGGCGTCGGCGGCGGTCAGGGTCCGGTAGGTGTCCTCCGAGAAGTCCTCGTGGCCTGGGGTGTCCAGCAGGTTGAACATCAGTCCGTCGTGATCGAACGTCATCACCGAGGCCGAGACCGAGATCCCGCGCTCACGCTCGATCTTCATCCAGTCCGAGCGGGTGCGGCGGTTCTCGCCGCGGGCGCGCACCGCGCCGGCCGCGCGGATGGCGCCGCCGGCCAGCAGCAGGTTTTCCGTAAGGGTCGTCTTGCCGGCGTCAGGGTGGGAGATGATCGCGAAGGTGCGCCGGCGGGCGGCCTCGGCGGCGGGAGAGGTGCTCATGGCGGCGGCGCCTAACACGCGGGGGGCCGTGGCGGAAGCGAGGACGCGCCCGCCGATCGTCAGCGCCCGGACCCATAGGCGATCGCCGCAAGGGCGTAGAGCGCCGCTGCGAGCCCCACGACGGCGGCGAAACCGAAGTGGATGGCGAGCAGCGTCGCCAGGACCGGGCTCAACACCGACGCGCAGCCGTTGATCCCCCAAGCCCAAGGCACCAGCGCCGGATCGCGCGCCGACAGCGCCGCAAGGCCCAGGGGAAACGGAAGCCCCATCATGAACGCAAGCGGCGCGATGAGGGCGACGCCGAGCAGCGCCTTCGTCGGCGCGGGCAGCGCGAGCAGCGCGTCCAACCAGGCTGGAAGCGTCGCGACGGAGAGGAGCGCAAGCGCCACTATGGCCGCCGCCGCCAGGACCGCGGGCGCAACTGTCGTGCGCCCGGCCACCGCGAGGGAGACGGTTTTCGAAGCCGCCGCGCCCAGTCCGCCGAAGATGAGAAAGCTCGCGAGCACGACGGCGACCGCATAGAGCGGATGGCCGAGAAAGAGCGTGAAGCGCTGAATGAACGCGATTTCGATGAACAGGAACGCAAGCCCGAGCGCCCCGAAATAGACGAGCGTGCGCCCCAGCCCGCCTCCTGCGGCGCGCCTCCGCAGGAAGGGCAGCGGCGCGACAATCAACAGGGGCGCGATCAGCAACGCCTGCAGCAGAGTCGCCGCGAGGAGCAGATAGCCACGCTCGGCCAGAGGATAGCCGGCGCCGCTGTGTAGGGCGACTTGCTCCGGCAGACTCGTCCATTTGAAGAAGCTCTCGAAATACGGACGGTCGTCGGTGGCCGGGTTCAGATTGAACTTATAGGTGGCCATGAAGCGATCGCGGCCGTCGCCGAGCAGCGCGGTCGCCCCGTCGTAGAAGTAGGGTGCATCGAGGACGTTGTAGCGGTTCGCCTCCCCGCGGCGCATGCCGGGGTAGTAGCCGGCGTCGAAAGAGCGCTCCTCGAGGAAGGCGCGCAGGCGCGCGATCTCGTCTGGCGTGAACGGCTCGTTCTTCACCAGCAGCGTGACCGTCCGCCAGCCGCAGACGAGGGCGATATGGCGGCCCGGCGCCGCAACCTGCCGCCCCGCCAGCGCATCTGCGCTTGTTGCGACCAGCTTGAGCGAGGCGCGCGGCGGGTTCTCCTCTTGACGCGTGATCGCGAGCAAGCCGCCGGGCGCGAGCCTGTCCAGGTACGCCGCTACCGCTTCCGTCGTGAAGGCATAGTTCTCCGTGATCCCGCTCATGATCGAACCGCTCGCGGAGGCCGAAAGCGGGACTTGCACGAGGTCGTAGCGCTCACCCGCCGCGGCGGCGAACGCACGCGCTTCAGCGACGTGGAGGCGCACAGGCGGCCGGTCGTAGATGTGGCCCATGTAATCGGTGAAGCGCGCGGTCAGGAGCCGGGCCAGGAACGGGTCGCCCTCGGCGGCGTCCACCCTGCGCGCGCGGTGGTAGAGGGCGAGCAACACGGACTGGCCTGCGCCAGCGCCCAGCACGAGCACTCGGGCGGGCGAGCGAACGTGATAGGGCGCCGCTTCGGTGGTGTAATCCAGGTAGGCGACGTCGCGCATATCGCCCTCGAACCGCACGAGCGGCTCGGGCCCCGCGCCGTCGATGAAGACGCCGAGTTGCTCAGGGGGCGTGTATGGGCTCGCAAGGCTCAGGCCCTCCGCCGCGCGGAAGGGCACGCGCGGGCTTTCGACCACCGTGATGCGGCTGAGCGGGGAGTCGCGTTGCGCCACGACTGCGGCGTCGGGCGCGAGCAAGGCTGCGTAGAGGCCCTTGTATTGCGGCGGCTCGGGCTCGAGCAGGACGCGCGGCGCCAAGGCGACGAAGACAATGCCCAGTGTCAGCAATGCGGGCGCGAACCGATCCAAGGCGACCGCCGCCGCAGACGCAAAGCCCGCGCCCAGAACCGCGAGGAGCCAGTACTGCGCCGGCAGCGCCGTCATGAGGAGAAGGGCGCCGAGCGCGCCAAGGCCGGCGCCGAGGAGATCGGCGGCGTAGACGCTCCCTACGCGTTCGCCGAAGCGCGAGAAGGCCAGGCCGATGCAGGTCGCCGCGAAGAAGAACGGGGCGAACAGCAGGAGATATGTCGCCGCGAGCAGCAGGAACTGGCCCGGCTCCCAGGTGATCTCCAGGGGGTTGAACCGGAGGCGCTGCGCCAGGGCGAAGCCGACGCAGGCGGCGACGCCGAACAGGAGCGCAAAGACGCGCCACGCGATCACGAAGCGCTGCACGAGCCAGCCGCGCGTGAAGGCAAGGAATGTCCCGCTCGCCCCGTAGCCGAGCAGTGCGATGCTGATGATCATGAAGGCGAAGTGGTGCCACTGCACGATCGAGTAGAGCCGCATCAGCACGATCTCGCAGGCGATCGCGCCGGCGGAGAGGAGGCTGATCGCCAGCAGCGGCATCAGCGCCGGCGCGTCAGCGGCACGAAGTTCACCGGGAGCAATTGCCGCGTCCTGACCTGGCGGCCCGGGTCCTTGGTCACGAGCACGAGCTGTTGCACCACGAAGGGCGGTCCCACGGGGATCACCATGCGTCCGCCCGGCTTCAGCTGCTGCACGAGCGGCGGCGGCACATGGCTGGCGGCCGCCGTCACGAGGATCGCGTCGAACGGCGCCGCTTCGGTCCACCCGAAATAGCCGTCGCCGATCCGCGTCACGACGCTGCGGCCCTGCGGTTTGAGCCGCGCGGCGGCGAGGCGGCCGAGCTCGGGAACGATCTCGATCGTATGGACCGTCGCGCCCAGGGCGGCGAGGATCGCGGCCTGATAGCCAGAGCCCGTGCCGACCTCCAGCGCGCGCTCGCCCCGCGAAACCTGCGCGAGCTCGGTCATCAGCGCGACGATGTAGGGCTGCGAGATGGTCTGGCCGTAGCCGATGGGCAGCGGCCTGTTGTCATAGGCGAGGTGCTGCACGTTCGTGGGCACGAATTCATGTCGCGGCGTCGCAAGCATCGCGTCCGCCACCGCGCGCGACAGCCTGCCCGGAAGCCCCCGTCCAGGCTCGGCCTGAAGCATGCCTCGAACGGTTTCGACCATGCCGCGGCGGCGCGCGCCGGCGTCGGCGGGCGGCTGCGCGTTCGCAGGCCCGGCCGCGAGCGCCGCAAGGCCGGCGCGCACGAAACCGCGGCGGTCCAGGGTCATCGGCCACCCTCCGGGTGGAGCGCCGCCAAGCACAAGCCCCGCGCCGATCCATGTCAACAGGAGCGCCGTGACGAGGCGTGAGGGCGCGCCGCGCAGGCGCGCGCTTCAGCCTCGCCGGATCTGTTCGAACGTGCACTGGCGGGCCGACTTGTCCGGGCGCCAGCGGATCAGGCGCGTCCCGTGGCGGAAGCGATCACCTGTCACCTGGTCGTAGCGGACCTCGACCACCAGCTCGGGCTTCAGCGGCACCCACTCGGCCGTCCGCTCGGTGCTCCAGCGGCTGGGGCCGCCGGGGGCGTCGCCGGTGAAGCCCTCGCCCTTGAACGCCAGCAGCTTCTTGGTCAGCGCCGGCCGCTCGGCGTGCCTGATGGTCGAGGTGAAGCCCACGTGATCCAGCTTGCCGGCGTCGTCGTAGAGGCCGAGCAGCAGGGAGCCCACCTCGTTGGTCCCCTCGGCGTAGCGGAAGCCGCCGACCACGCAGTCGGCGGTGCGGATCTTCTTGATCTTCAGCATGGCCCGTTCGCCGGGGACGTAGGGGCCGTCCAGGCGCTTGGCGACCACGCCGTCCAGCGAGGACCCCGCGTCCTCCAGCCAGGTGCAGCCCTCGTTCCGATCGGTCGTGCCGGGCGAGAGGCGGATCGCGGGGGCCTTCCCGAACCGCTTGAAGAGCGCGTCCAGCGCCTTGCGCCGCGCGGTCAGCGGGGCGTCGACCAGGGAGCCCTTCGCGTCCATCAGGCAATCGAACAGCATCAACGTCGCCGGCTGCTCGCTCGCCAGCTTGCGGACGCGACTCTCGGCGGGATGCAGCCGCATCTGCAACGCCTCGAACGACGGCGCGCCGTTCACCGCGATGGTCAGCTCGCCGTCGAGGACGAACCGGTCGACCGGCAGCGCCTTCACCGCCGCCACCATGTCGGGGAAGAAGCGATTCAGCGGCTTGCCGGACTTGGCCTTCAGCAGCACCTCGTCGCCGGACCGGTAGGCCAGGCAGCGGAAGCCGTCCCACTTGGGCTCGAACCGCCAGCCGGTTTCCTTCGGGATCTCCTCGACCAGCTTCGCCTCCATGGGCGCGAGGTCGAGCGGCACGGGCAGGTCTGCGAGCATGCCGCCTCAAACCGCCAGCTTCAGCTCCGTTCCACGGGCTCCACTAAGAAGTGCCGGCCTTCCTTGTCCTCGATCTCGACCACCCAGACGTCGGGGTCGATGCGGGCGGCGCGTTCGATGTAGCGGTCGAGGTCCGGCTCCTCCCGCGAGGCCGCCGGCTCCATCCAGATGCGCTCGCCGTCGCCGCGGGTGGCCTCGGACAGCAGCCGCGCCTCGCCGGTGGAGCGGTTAAGCACCTTGACCAGCACCGCCCCGGCCCGCGGATCGCCCTTGCGCACCACCATG
>Ga0209257_1000458_pt1 | contig 75709 bp, 72 predicted proteins | sample AraplaCvi_mCL_r2_FD_184277 | JGI IMG/M metagenome (GOLD analysis project Ga0209257, IMG submission 184277) | Arabidopsis root microbial communities from North Carolina, USA - plate scrape MF_Cvi_mCL_r2 (SPAdes) (version 2) | ecosystem: Host-associated > Plants > Roots > Endosphere | place: USA...
CGGCGCGTTCGGAATCGCCCGACGAAATGCGCGCGTCGTTAATCAGCCACTGGTCGACCGAGCGCACGACACCCTTGATGTCGACGCCGCCCGGCGAGGTCGTGCCGCGATAAAGCACCATGTTGGTGCCCCCGGGAACTTCCGCGAGTTCAAGTCGGCGCCGGGCATAACCCGGCGTCTGCGCGTTCGCGATATTATCGCCGACGGTCGACAGCGCCTTCGAATAGGCACGCAGGCCGGTATAGCCGATGCTGAGAAGGTCGCTCACTGGACGCCTCCGTTGCCGGCGCCGGCAATGCGACCGCGAAGCTGCGCCTCGACCATGTCGGCAATACCGAACTGGCGGAGCGAAGCCATCGAGTCCGCGGTCTTGGCATCGGCCATCTCGCGGAAATTGTCGGTCGCGCTCGATCCGAAGATATCGTCGCCGAGCTTCGCCTGCCGCATCGAGGCCATCAGCTGGCGCAGGATCACCGCCTCGAAGGCCTCGGCCGCCTTGCGCAGCCCGCCATCGCCGCCGCCCGCTGCCGCGGGAGCGGGGGTCGCCGATCCGATCGAAGAAATGGGCGTCGTCATATGATCACCAGTTCCGCAGTCAGCGCGCCGGCTTGGCTCAGCGCTTCGAGGATGGCGACCAAGTCGCCGGGAGGAACGCCCATACGATTGATCGCATCGACGAGCTGGGAGAGCGAGGCAGTCGGTTTCACCATGATCATCGGACGATATTCCTGGTCGACGGCGATATCGCTCGACTGTTCCACCGCTGTTTCGCCACGACTGAAGGGCGCGGGCTGGACGACGGTCGGCGATTCCTTGATCGAGACAGTGAGCTTGCCCTGCGACACCGCCGCGGTACCGACACGGACCGCGCCGTTGATAACGACCGTTCCGGTCCGGGCATTAACAATTACTTTCGCCGGCGGTTCGGCCCGGATTACGTCGAGATTCTCGATTCGGGACATCAGCCGCATGCGCTCGTCGCCGCCGCCGGCCGCGCGGATCGCGATGCTGGCGCCGTCGAGCATGACCGCAGACCCCGGCATCGCCTTGTTGATCGCGTCGGCGACGCGCTGCGCGTTGGTCGCGTCGAACTGGTGGAGGTTGAAGGTCAGCTGGTCGCCCGTTGCAAAGCCGGTATCGACCGCGCGTTCGACCGTCGCACCGCCGGCGATGCGCCCGCTCGACGGCACATTGACCGTAAGCTTCGATCCGTCGGCGGCGTCGACCCCGAGGCCGCCGATGACGAGGTTGCCCTGTACCATCGCATAAATCTGTCCGTCGGCGCCATAGAGCGGCGCAAGGACGAGCGTACCGCCGCGAAGCGACTTTGCCTTGCCGATCGCCGAAACGGTCACGTCGAGACGCTGGCCGGGTTTCGCGAAAGGCGGCAGTTCGGCGGTGATCATCACCGCCGCAGCATTCTTCAGCGCCGGATTGACGCCCGCCGGCAGGGTGAGGCCGAAGCGCGACACCGCGCCCTTCATCCCCAGCGTCGAATAGTCGAGGCTGTCGTCGCCCGTCCCCGCGAGGCCCACGACGATACCATAGCCGGTAAGCTGGTTCGCACGCAGGCCCTGGAACTGGCCCATGTCCTTGATCCGCTCGGCATGCGCCGGTGCGGAATAGCCAAGGCTTGCCAGAAGCAGCAGCAGGAAGGTGACGAGGGTCGGACGCTTGGTCACTTCATTATCCTCTTCAGAAGGGGCTGATGATCGAGAAGAAGCGCTGCAGCCAGCCTTGCTTGCTCGCGCGCGCAATCTCGCCCTTGCCCACGTACCGGATGTTGGCGTTGGCGACCCGGGTCGACAGGACGCGGTTGTCGGGACTGACGTCGATCGCGCGGACGATGCCGGAGATCTGGACGCGTTCGTCGCCGCGGTTGAGCGTCAGCAGCTTCTCGCCCTTCACGAGCATCGTCCCGTTCGGATAGACGGCGGCGACGGTCACGCTGACCTCGCCCGACAGCGCATTCGACTGCGAGGCGTCGCCCTTGCCCTTGAAAGCCTGATTGCCGCTCGCGCCGACATCGCTCGGGTTGAAGAGCGACAGCGGGCCGGTCGCCGGCGGGGTGAGCCCCACGCTACCGTCGCGCTGCATGTTCGCGGCGTTGCTCTTCGTCGCGGCGGTGCGCTCGACGAGCTGGATCGTGATGATGTCGCCGACCTGCCCCGCGCGACCGCCCGAGGTGAGCGGCGTGTAGCCACCCTGGAAGATCGACCCGTTCGCAGGCGGCGGCGGGGGCGGCGCGGGCAGCGACACCGAAAAGGCATCGGGCGCGACCTTGTCCTTCGCGACGGCCGGAGCCGCCGCGAGCGCAAGCGCGATCAGGCCGAGGTTACAGAGTTTGCGCTGCATTTTTCATCATCTCGTCGGTGGCCGAGATCATCTTGGAATTGACCTCGTAGGCGCGCTGCGTCTCGATCATGTCCACGAGTTCCTCGACGACGTTGACGTTCGATCCCTCGAGCATTCCGCCGCGCAGGCTGCCGCGGCCTTCTTCGCCGGCGGCACCGACCTGCGGCGCGCCCGAAGCCTGCGTCTCGACGAGCAGATTGTTGCCGATCGCCTGCAGTCCCGCCGGATTGGCGAAACGCGCGAGTTCGATGCGGCCGAGCTCGGTGAGCGTACCGTCGGGGCCGGTCGCCGAGACGGTACCGTCGGCGCCGATCGACACGTTCGTCGCATCCTCGGCGATCTGGATCTGCGGCTGGACGGGCTTGCCGTCCGAGGTAACCAGCACGCCCTCGGGCGAGCGGCCGAAATTGCCGGCACGGGTATAGCCGATACGCCCGTCGGGCATCTGGACCTGGAAATATCCGGCGCCGTCGATCGCAACGTCGAGGCCGTTGCCCGTGGTTGCGAACGTGCCCTGCGTATCGATGCGCGCGGTGCCCGAGATCGTGACGCCGGTACCGAGGTTGAGCCCGGTCGCGTAACGGTTCTCTGCCGACGAGGGCGTCCCCGCCTGCGTCATCATCTGATAGCTCAGCGTCTCGAAGCTGGCACGGTCGCGCTTGAAGCCCGTCGTGTTCACATTGGCGAGGTTGTTCGCAATGACCTGCATGCGGAAGCCCTGGGCATCCAGACCGGTCCGTGCGACGTGAAGGGCACCGAAGCTCATTTCAATTCTCCTTAACGGGGCAGCTGCATCAGGTTTGCCGTCGCGCTGTCCATGTCGCGCGCGTCGGTGATCATCTTGAGCTGCGTATCCCAGCTCCGGCTCGCCTCGATCATCTCGACGAGCGCGGTGGTAGCGGCGACGTTCGATCCTTCGATCGAGCGGGTAACAAGCCGCGCCTCAGGGTCGTCGGGAAGGATCCCGCCGCCCTTGACGCGGAACAGGCCGTCGAGGCCCTTGACGACGTCCGACCCCGTCGGGGTCGCCAGTCGCAGCCGGTCGACCTCCTGCGGATTCTGCGGATCGCCACCGGTCGGAACGATCCAGACGCGGCCGTCGATGTCGATGCTGATCGAATCGGCGGGCGGGATGGTGATCGGACCCTGCGCGCCCTGGACGGGGCTGCCGTCGCCGGTGGTCAGAAGCCCGCTGGGCGACAGTTGCAGGTCGCCGCGGCGGGTATAGGCTTCCTCGCCATTCTTTGCCTGGACGACCAGCATCGCATCGCCCTGCACCGCGACGTCGAGGTCGCGGCCAGTCGAAACGACGGTGCCGGCCTTCATGTCGGCGCCGAGCACCTCTTCCGACGACAGGGCGCGCGATTCGAAACCGCTGCCGTTGAGCCAGAGCGACTGCGCTTCGGCCATGTCGGCGCGAAACCCCGGCGTCTGCGCATTGGCGAGATTGTTCGCGATCGCCGTCTGCCGGGACATGCTGCCCCGCATTGCGGTGAGGCTGGTATAGATGAGACGGTCCATCTGGATGCTCCCGGCAGGCGGCTGATCGCGCGGTCTTAGGTGCGCATGTTGATGACGGTCTGGGTCAGCGTCGACGCGCCCTCGATCGCCTTGGCATTCGCCTGGAAGTTGCGCTGTGCGGCGATCAGCATCACCAGTTCCTCGGTGATATCGACGTTCGAGCGCTCGAGCGTGCCCGAACGGACGGTACCCATCGGACCATTGGTCGCGGCATCGATCGTCGGATCACCGCTCTCGCCGGTCGACTGCCAGTGCGCGTCGCCGATCGGGCGCAGCCCTTCCATCGCAGGGAAAGTCGCCATCGCGACCTTGCCGAGCACCTGGTCCTCGCCATTGGCGTAGGTCGCGGTGACGAGACCGTCGAGATCGACCGAAACGTTGATCAGCGATGCCGTCGGATCGCTCGGCGCGCCGTCGGGCAGCACGAAGTCGAACGCGCCCGCAAGCGTGCGGTCGGTGACATTGCCATTGGCATCGACCGGAAGCAGCTGGAGCTTCTGGCCGGTCGAGTCGACCACCGTGCCGTCAGGCAGCGGCGAAAAGGCGCCGTTGCGGGTGTAGCTGACCTGCTCGCGCGGCGGCTCGCCCTTCACGATGAACATGCCCTCGCCGACGATCGCAAGGTCGAGCGTCTTTTCGCTCGTCTCGTACGATCCCTGCGTGAACTGCTGGGTGATGCCGATCAGGCGCTGGCCTTGGCCCGCGACGGTTTTCGTCGACTGCGTCGGCGAAGAGGCGAAGATGTCGCCGAACTGCGCCTTGCTGCGCTTGAAGCCGATCGAGTTGGCGTTGGCGATGTTGTTCGAAATGACCGACATGTCGGTCTGGGCGCCCTTGAGGCCCGAAAGAGAAGTATAGAACGACATGGATTTGATCCTTCCTGCGTGATGATTAGGTGGTCGGGGTGGTCGGCGTCTGCGCGGTCTGCGCGGCCTTGATGTCCTTGAGCAGCGCGGTCTGCGCCGTGAGCTGCTCGGAAATGCTCTTCAGCGTGGTGTTGGTTTCGCTGACGCCGGCAAGGCTGGAGAATTGCGCCATCTGCGCAACCATCTCCTGGTTGTCGACCGGGTTGAACGGATCCTGCGCCGACAGCTGCGCGGTCATCAGACGCAGAAAGTCCTTCTGGTCGAGCTGCTGACCTTTCAGCTGGGTGGGCGTGTAGTTCTGATATTGCGAACCGATGGAATCGACGGCCATGATTATTGTCCCAACCGCAGAGTTTCGTTGATCAGGCCCTTTGCGGTTTCGAGGACCTGGACATTGTTCTGATACTGGCGTGCGGTCTCGACCATCTCGACCAGCTCGGCGGCGCTATCGACCGCGGCCTCCCACACATTGCCGTCCTTGTCGGCGAGCGGGTTCGACGGGTCGTAGCGCTTTGCCGGCGCCATCCTAGTCGACGTGACCTGATCGACCTGCACGGTCGCGCGTCCCTGGGCATCCATCACGGTGCGGAACACGGGCTTCAGCGAGCGGAAGGCTTCCTTCTCGCTGCCCGCGACCGTGCCGGCATTGGCAAGGTTCGACGCCGTGGTGTTCAATCGCACGAGCTGCGCCGACATGGCACGCCCGCTGATGTCGAAGACGGAGAAATTACCGTTCATGGTCATTCGCCCTTGATCGCGCGCGACAGCGTGCTGATGCGGCCGTTGAGGAAAGCGAGGCTCGACCGGTAGGCGAGCGCATTCTCTGCATAGGCGGTCTGTTCGGTCGACATTTCGACGGTATTGCCGTCGAGCGATGGCTGGACGGGCACGCGATAGGCGGTTGCGCCTTCGATCGCCCCGCTGGTCGAGGCGCCCTGGCTCGCAAGGTCGAGTGCCTTCGAGAAATCGAGGTCGCGCGCCTTGTAATTGGGCGTCGCGGCATTGGCGATGTTCGACGCGAGCATCATCATGCGCTGGCTGCGCAGCTGAAGCGCCGTCGCATGCAGGCCAAAGAGCTTCTCGGTTGCCATCATCAAATCCTTTCGCCGGGGTCAGGGCCGTACTGGCCCGGACGCGCGGAAAAACACCAAGGCATGATGCAATCCGCGTGCCAAATCGGATTTAATGTTGATTATCAGTCGCTTGATATCGATGCATCCCGCGCCGTCCGGACCCGCCCCGGCCGCTCGTCAAAAGATTGACGTACCCGGGCCGCCGTCCGCGCAAAGCCGCGGCAAAGCGCGACTGGCACGCATCATGCACATTGATCGGGCAATATCGGACCAACGAGGATTTCAGTCATGAACCGCAAGATTGCCGCCTGCATCGCAGCCAGCCTGATCGCCATTCCTGCCGCCGGCGCCCAGCAGGCAACCGAGGACTGGGCCACGATCGATACGCTGACGCAGATGGTCGCAAACGCGACGGGCCGCACCGCGACCCCGATCGATCGCCGCATCAAACTGGCGCGCTGCCCCGAGCAGGCTTCGGTCACCATGGTCGACGCCCAGACGCTCGCAGTGCGCTGCGCCTCGCTCGGCTGGCGCCTGCGCGTGCCGATGACCGGGCCGGCCAATGCAGCGCCGGCCGCCGCCGGCTATGCCGCGCCTTCTTCGGCGCCGGCGATCCGCCGCGGCGACGCCGTTCGGGTGTCGATCGAGACCGAAAGCTTCTCTGTCAGCTATTCCGCAACCGCGGCGCAAGACGGGCGTGTCGGCGAAACGATCGCGCTGCGCGGAAACGATCCGAAAAATCTGATGAGCGCCGTCGTCACCGGCCCCGGCCGTGCGCGCCTGATGGACTGAAGCCCTTCCGAGTTAAGCCCCACTGGCCCGGCGGCGTCGGCTTTCCGACACCGCCGGGTTTCTTTTTGCACTTTTTCGGTAACCCGCCCTTAATCTCCCGCGACCCCCGCCGTTAAACCCTGTCGAGACGTTTCCGCCAGACTTTCGGGCGGGGCAAATGGAGGCAGCTATGTCGGGAGACAGCAAGATCGGGCCGGTTGGCGGTATCATCCGCACCGCTCCCGTGCGCAAGATCGGAGGCGGCGCGGACGCGGATGGCGCTGTCCGCACGGCGGCATCCACCACCGTGCCCGGTGCCAAACTGATCCGCCTTGCAGCCGATCTCGCAGCGCAGGCGCCGCCGGTCGATACCGCGCGCGTCGCATCGCTACGCACCGCCATTGCCGAAGGCACCTATTCGGCCGATGCCAAGAATATCGCGCTGGCCATGCTGCGCTACGCGCAAGGGCGCAGCGAGTAATGCCGATGACGAATATCCAGGCGAAGCTCGATCTGCTCGTCGGCGCGCTCGACGGGCAGGACGCCGGCGCGATCATCGCGGCAACCGAAGAGCTGGCGACCGCGGTCATACTGTTTCGCGGGGCAGGCGTACCCGACGGGGGCGAGGCGCAGGCGCGCACACTGATCACGCAGACGCTCGCACAGCTCGAGGCGGCCGCAATCCGGATCAACATCCTCAAGGACTGGACGCGTCAGAGGATTGACGCGAACCATCAGATCCGCGGCACCCAATATCGGGGACTTGCACTAAGTTACTGAAAATATAAGTTTTCTGACGAGTTTTCAGAAAATGGCACGATGATTGCTTTTGGTTCTCCGAACAAGCGGAACCCATTGCATGAATTCGATCAACCCTTCTCTGACACCGGCGCCCGGCGCCGTCCCCGTCCTGGATGCGGTCCAGAATGCATCGGCGCGCACCGGGGTCGACTTCGACTATCTGGTTGACGTCGCGCGGGTCGAAAGCCGCTTCAACCCGACCGCCAAGGCGCCGACCTCTTCGGCGCGCGGCCTTTATCAGTTCACCAAACAGACCTGGCTCGCGACCCTGCGTCGCCACGGCGCCGACCATGGCCTCGGCTGGGCGGCGAATGCGATCGGACAGGACGCGTCGGGACGCTTCAGCGTCGCCGACCCGATGCTGCGCGACCAGATTCTCGGCCTGCGTGACGATCCCGTCGCGGCATCGAACATGGCCGCGGCACTGACATCCGACAATCAGGATTATATCGAAAGCCGCATCGGCCGCGCCGCCGAGCCGGTCGATCTCTACCTCGGCCATTTCCTGGGATCGGCGGGCGCCGCGCGCTTCCTGACCGCTTGGGGCCAGAATCCCGATCAGGCGGGCGCCACGATGATGCCCGACGCCGCGGCGGCCAACCGCCCGGTCTTTTACAATGCCGACGGCAGCATGCGCAGCCTCGGCGAAATCCGCGAATTTTTCCGCGCCAAGCTCGATCAGGACGGCGGCCCCGGCATGATGCCCGGCCTGCCCGCCCCGACGCCCGGCTGGCGCATGCAGATGGCGAGCGCAAGCGGCGCCAGCGGCGGCGGACGCCCGCCGCTCCCGATGATGGATATCCAGCCCATGCCGAAGAAACTGTCGATGGACTTTGCCGCGAGTGCGTATCGCCGCCTCGCCTCGCTGTCGGGAGGCACCGCATGACCGGCGGCCTGAAGCTCGGCAATCTGGCCCGCATCGCGGGCGCCGCGGCCTTGCCCGCGGCGATGCTGATTCTCGTTGCGCTGATGGTGATCCCGGTATCGCCGATCCTGCTCGACATCAGTTTTGTCGCGAACATCATGCTGAGCCTCGCGATCCTGATGGTTGCGATGCAGGCTTCGAAGCCACTCGATTTTTCGTCCTTCCCGACGGTCCTGCTCCTCGCGACCCTGTTCCGCCTCGCGCTGAACGTCGCCTCGACACGCGTCGTGCTGGTTCACGGGCACGAAGGCACCGCCTCGGCCGGACATGTGATCGAGGCGTTCGGCCAGGTGCTAATCGGCGGCGACTATGTCGTCGGCATTTTCGTGTTCGTCGTGCTGATGATCATCAATCTGGTGGTCATCACCAAGGGCGCGGGCCGCGTGTCCGAAGTTTCGGCGCGCTTCACCCTCGACGCCCTCCCCGGCAAGCAGATGGCGATCGACGCCGACCTGAACGCCGGGCTGCTGACTCCCGACGAAGCCAAAGCGCGTCGCCAGGAAGTCGCGACCGAAGCCGACTTCTACGGCTCGATGGATGGTGCCTCGAAGTTCGTGAAGGGCGACGCGGTCGCCGGCCTGCTGATCCTGTTCGTCAATATCGTCGGCGGGCTGATCCTCGGCATGTTCAGCCACGGTCTTTCCTTTTCGGAAGCCGGCAGCACCTATATCACGCTGGCGATCGGCGACGCGCTCGTCGCACAGATTCCGGCGCTGCTGCTCTCGATCGCCGCCGCCGCGATCGTCACCCGCGTCTCGTCCCCGCACGACCTGTCGGGCCAGATCGGCAGCCAGTTCGCCTCGCCGCACGTCTGGACCGCGGTGTCGGGCGTCCTCTTCGTCCTCGGCCTCGTTCCCGCAATGCCGCAGATGCTGATCCTGCCCGCCGCGGCCATCGCCGGCGCTCTCAGCTGGCAGCTTCGCAAGGCCGAAAAGCTCGCCGAGGCGGCGCCGCCGCCTCCCGCGCCCGTCGCCGACCCGCATCATATCGAATGGTCGGACGTCAGCGACGTCAGCCCCTGCCAGCTCGAGATCGGCTATGCGCTCGTCGCGCTCGTCGACGAACGCAAGGGTGCGCCGCTGATGACACGGATCACCGGCATTCGCCGTCAGCTGTCGAAGGAACTCGGCTTCGTCGTTCCGCCGGTAAAGGTCACCGACGACCTGTCGCTGCCGGGCAACGTCTATCGCATCTCGGTCGCCGGCGTGATCGTCGGCGAGGACGAGGTCTATCCCAATGAAATGCTCGCGCTCGATTCGGGCGATCTGGTCACCAAGGTCACCGGCCGGGCGTGCAAGGACCCGACTTTCGGGCTCGACGCGTTGTGGATTCCCAAATCGTCTCAGAACGACGCGATCGCGGCGGGCTATACGGTGGTCGACCCGGCAACCGTCGTTGCGACGCATCTCAACAACAGCATCATCGGATCAGCGTACGAACTCTTCGGCCTCGACGATGCCCAGGCGCTGATCGACAATCTCAAGACGCAATATCCCCAGCTCGCGCAGAGCCTGAGCCCGCAGGGCTATCCGCTGCCGCGGGTCGCGGCGCTGTGCAAGGCGCTGCTCGTCGAACGCGTCCCGCTGCGCGACTTCCGCAAGATCGCCGAGGCCATGGTCGGTCTCGCGGGGCAGCAGCTCGGCGACAACGACCTGATCGAGGCGGTGCGCCAGCGCATCGGCGCACTGATCATCCAGACGATCGTGCCCACCCGCATGCCGCTGCCCGTCGTCACCTTTGCGCCCGAGATCGAGGTGCTGCTCAATCAGGCGGTACGGGCCAACCCCGGCGCCGAGTGGCCGTTCGAGCACGGCATGGCGATGAAGATCATCGAACAGATCGGCGGGGCGGTGGAGCCCCTCCTGCTGTCGACGCGGAGCTTCGCGCTCGTCGCCTCGCCGCTGTGCCGTTCGGCGCTGTCGCGGCTGGTGCGCGCGACCTTCCCCGAAGTCGCCGTCATTTCCTACCTCGAAATCCCCGCGAACAAGGCCACCGAGATCGTCGCGACGATCGGCGCCGAAGTGCCGCGCCTGACCGGCGGCGAAGATGCCCAGATGAAGGACGAGCCCCATGAATATTGAGCGCCCCGACCAGTTCGGAGCCGGCGGTCGCGCGCCGCGCCTGCATGGCTATGGCGAAAGCGCGGAAGCGCTGATCGAGGAATATGCGCCGCTCGTCCGCAAGATCGCATGGCAGGTTCATTCGCGCGTTTCGCGCACCAGCGACCTCGAGGATATGATCCAGGTCGGTCTGATGGCCCTGATCGAGGCGAGCCGGACCTATGAGGAGCGCGGCTTCGCTTTCGCCACCTACGCGACGACCCGCATTCGCGGGGCGATGATCGACCAGCAGCGGCGCGAAGCCGATGTCGGCCGATCGGCGATGGCGGCGGCGCGCCAGATCCAGCAGACCCGCGCTGCGCTGGAGCAGCAATTGCGCCGCGCCCCGTCGGCATCCGAAATGGCGACTGCGCTCGACATGTCGGCCGAGGATTATTTCGCTTTCGAGAAAAGCGCGACGCACGGTCGCTCGACCTCGCTCGACGAGCTGGTCGACGAGGGGAGTTTCCTCTTTGCCGACGAGCGGATCGGCGCGGGCGAGGCGCTGGAACAGGAAAGCCTGATGGAAGCGCTGCGCGTCTGTGTCACGCGGCTGGGCGAGCGCGAGCAGATGGTGCTGCAGCTCTATTTCTTCGAGGAACTGAATTTGCAGGAAATCGGCTTGGCGCTCGATGTCAGTGCGGCGCGGGTTTGCCAGATCAAGCGCGATGCGATGGTCAAGATCGATCGCATGATGCGCGACATGACCGACTAGCGGCCGGCGGCTGGTCTCGCCGGCTCGACAGGCTTGCTGTCAGGCGGCCCGGTTATAGCCGCTGCGCATCGCTGCGCCGAATTTTTCGAAATAGCTTGCCATGCGCTCGGTACCGGCATCGGTCAGCCGGACGATCGAACGGCGCCGGTCGCGTTCGTCGATCGAGCGCTTGACGAGGCCTGCCCCCTCGAGCGAGGCGATCATCCTGAGCCCCGACGACAGCGGCACCCCTGCGCCCGTCGCAAGGTCGCTCGCGCTCAGCGTGCGGCCGTTGGCGTTGGCGAGCATGAGGTCGAGCATCATGTCCCATACGGGACCCGACATCTGCGCGGTGCCGAAATGGCTGCGACGCATGCGCCGGACCTGGATGCTGAGCGCAAGCTGATCCACCAGCCGCGGCGGCGCGGTTTCGGCAGCGAGGCCGAAGGCGGCCGAGGTCGCGACCAGCTGATCTTCACCGCCCTTGGCGAGAAGATCGTGGATCTGGTCGATCCGCGACTTGATATCGGCAATTTCCTGGTTCGAGAATTGCTGCATGTGATGAAACCCTTCGGGCGTTCTTCATCAAGCCCCGGCATTCCCCGTCCGTTTGGTCGAACCCGATGCGTAAAGGATCACAAAAAGGATCGGGTAGGATATATACATTGAAAGCAGCGCGTAGGGACGCGCCAATATCTCCGAAAACATCAGCTTCTGGAGGTGCCCGAAAATCGCGATCAACTGCCAGCCGGTAATCCAGTAAGGCCAGAAACGATGCGTTTTCAATGCGATAAACCAGAAGCTCGCAAGCGCGACGATGTCGATTGCGAAGATACTATATTCAATATGCGACCAATCCGGAGCAGGTGCCAGGACGGTGGTGCAGACCGAAGCGAGCAAGGCGGTATAGGCTGCCCACCGTTCCATATAGCCGCCGCGCCACATCGCGACCGCTACAGTGAGCAGCAATACCCCATAATATGTCGCCACGGTCCACATGACGCGTCCGCGCTTACGACGCCTTGGCGAGCGGGAGGTGCATGACCTCGGCGCCGGCCGCATCGTTGCTGCCGTCGTCGAAACGCCCCGACGGTTCGGGAGGCTTCACGCCTGCGCCGAACATGCGCGTTCCGAGACCGACCTGCTTTTGCGTGACGGTGAGCGAGATGTGCGCATCGGTGAGAAGCTGTCGCACCTCGCCGGCGGCTGCCAGCGCATGCGCAACCTTTGCCAACGCTTCCTGGCCGACGATCGCCGACATGTTGATGTCGCGGCGCGCGGCGGGCAGCGTCGCTGCCAGCTGGGCGATACGGATCATGGCTTCATCGATCGCGTCTTCGGCCTGATGGAGCTCGGAGGCGATCTTTTTCGCTGCGGAGAGTCTTTCGTTCAACATGACTTTGGTCCTTGCAAACGAATGCCGACGGAACCCCCCCGCAGCATTCAGGTCAGAACACGACCAAGTCCGACAAGGATCGAGTAGAGAGCGGAAAACGCCAAAATGGTCGCAAAGGCGATCAGAATTGGCCAGATAATCCTTTCCATCAACCCATGCCGGTTGGCCGGCTGGGACGCGGTAGGAAACGGAGTGCCTATATCGAAAAGCCGCCGTGTCGAACTGTGCCCCGCACCGGCATCAGCGGCTTGGGGAGGGTCGCCTAGGTCGAACAATTGATATGTCAAAGGCTGATAAGGAGTAACCTGGTCGAATACACCGTTACGGGCGAGGATCGTCGCAGCCTCTACTCTGTTGGAAACATTCAGTTTTTTCAGGGCGCGCCGCACCCTTTCGTCCACCGTATGGGGGGAAACATCCATAATGCGAGCGATTTCCTTGGAATTTTTGTGCTCAAAAACCAGCCGCAGCGTTTCAATTTGCGCGGCCGAAAGGAGACTGATGTAATTGTCTGGGTCACCCTGCACGCGCTCGGCATAGAGCATCGGAGGTCTAAATCAAGTTACGTGGAAGCGTGATTCACGTATCATGTTACCCTAAAGTGGCGCTACATTGCCACGGTCGGGATACGCAAACTGTAGCAAAACCGGCTATTCCGCATCCGGCGGTGCCACGTCGCGACGCAATTGGCGAATATCACTTAATCTTAACATTCGCGGATCGGGCTGTTGAGCCGATGCCCGGAACGATATCCGGTCATCGGTCGCCGCACGAACCATCGGACGCAAGCCGGCCAGCCCGGAGGACGCCGGCCGGCTTGCGCCGACAAAGACCGTTGCGCAGCCTGCCTCAACCGCGCGGTCGCCGGCCCCCGCCTTTCGGGGCACCGCCGCTACGCGGGACGATGCCGGTACCACGGGTCATCGAAGGGCGGTTTCCGCCGGAGAAGCGCTCGCCCGAGCCGCCGCGGACGGGCCGCTGACTGCCGCTTCCGTCGAAGCCCCGGTTTCGCGCTGCCTGTTCGCGATCGAGAGCGCCGGCCGTCGCGCCCGATGGTCGCTGGCTGCTTTCGGCTGCGCCATTCCGGTTGCCGCTCCGCTCGACTTGCTCCCAGCCGCTATCGGTCTTCTGATAGACGTTGCCGTCGTGCCCGGCATAGACATTGTCGCCGGCCTTGACTGCACCGCCGCCCGAGACCGTGCCGCTGTCGCGATCATAGGCGACCCCGCCGACGCCCGAGACCGTGGTGCCGCCCGAACCCGTCGTCGAGAAGCCGCCGACGGCGCCAGCGCCTTCGGGTCCGACGCCGGCCGCGCCCGCCATGCTCGTCTGGCGCCCGGTGCCGGTGTTGTAGATCTCGCGATGGTTCGCGGCGCCGGCCTGCCCCGTATAGGGGTTGTACGCGGCGATGCCCTCGCTCGCGACGACGTTGCCGGTCTGCGGGTTGTAGCGGACACCGCGTGCCGCGGCAGTCGTCGTGCCGGTATAGACATTGGTGTTCACCGCCGCCTCGCCGACACCGCGCCCGCCTGTACGCTGGTTGTAATAGCCGCCCTGCGCCGCCCGGCCGACATTGCCGGTCCAGGGATTGGCCCAAGCCGCCGCGGTGCCCGAGACGACGGCATTGCCCCACTGGCCATAGACGTTCCACGCCCCCGCCACCGGGTAGGCGCCCGCACCCCAATAGGCGGCGTTATAATAACCGGGCCAATAGGCACCCCACCACGGACCGTAATAGGGATACGCGCCCCAGCCGAAGCCGAAGGTCCAGCCGACCGTGCGCGCATAACCGAAATAGGCGCCCGTACCATAGGTTCCGGGGCAGCCGTACCAAACCGATCCGATCCACGGCGTGCAGCGATAGCCGGCGCCGTAAACGACAACGGCCTTCGTCGACACCGTGCCATAATAGCCCGGCGTGTAGCCGACATGGACGCTGTCGCCGCTAGCGCCATAGACCTGCACATAGGTCAGATAATGGAGCGGCGAGGTCGCGGGGATCGTATAGATTGCAGGCGCGACGCTCGTCGCGACGGCCCACGGACCCGCCGGCGAGGACGCGACGAACCAGATACCGTTGCTGACCGCATAATAATGCGACGCGTCGACCCGGATCACCGGGACCGCGGCGTTCCGCGCATGGGTCAGCAAAGTTCCAGAGATCGGGACGAAGTCCGGGGCGCCGTCATAGGTCGCATTGAAGCGCGCTTCCTTGCGGTTGATCGTCGCTGTTTGCGGTATCGAGTTCGCGATCAGCGCCTCGCGCGCCTCGGGCGTGCCCGCGACCGACGCGAGTACAGCCCCCTTGGCGCTGTCGGCCGGGATGCGTGCGAAGTCGGCGGGAAGCTTGTCGGGCGCGACATAGGTCCACGGCCCTTTCGCCGATGGCGCCATGAACCAGCGGCCCGAAACAAGTACATACCAGTTCGTGTTGGCAGCGACGAAGACGTCGGCCGGCGTGTTCACAACGTAGGCGAGCGTCGTTCCCGCGATCGGCGCGAACTGTGGTTCGCCCGACACGGGGATCAGCTCGGCCGCGTCGCTGCGCACCATGATGGCGGGCGCCTTGCCCGCCTTCAGTACCGCAACGATGTCATCTGACGGCTTGTCCATCGGATCGGCGAGCTTGCGCTCGGTCACCTCGGCCAGCGCCTGCGTCACGTTTACAGGCACCGCGCCGGCGATGACCCACCGACCCGACAGGCTGGTCGCGGTCAGCCAGCATCCACCGACGCGCAGATAATAGACGTTGCCGGCCTGGAGCAGCAGCCAGCGCGTATTGACGATGCGCTGCGCGCCCGGTGCCTTCATCGCACGGAGCACCGGCTTTCTATCAACTTGGACCATGATCGCTGGTTCGAATGCGAAGACGATCGCGGGCGGCGTGTTGTCGACCACAACGCTCGCTTCGGTCACACGCGCCTGACCGAGCGCGACCGCCGCTTCGAGCTGGTCGAGGCTGACCAGCCGCGTCATTCCCGCTGCCGCCTTCTGGATACCCGCTTGATAGCGCGCTTCCTGCGCGACCTGCGTCGGAAAGCTGACGCGCCTGACCGCGATGCCGCTCAGCGTCGCCTCGCGGTTGACCTTGTCAATCTCGACACGCGCCTCGAACCAGACGACACCATAGGCGAGTACCGGCTCGGTCTTGCCGTCGGCGCCCTTGCGCTCGCCGGTCTGCACCGACATCGCGGCGCGGCCGGTCACGCGGTTGCCGGCGAGCGTTTCGAACTGCGGCGGATGCAGCCAGAAGCGGAGGTCGGCGTCCTTGTATTCGCGCGGGAAGGCCTGCGCATCGACGCTCGCGGCCGTGAGGGTCGCCGCCCGTGCCGGATGATCGGTGGCGAACAGCGAGGCACCGGCGAAGAGCAGCCATAAGGTGAGCGCCTTGCCATAGCCCGGACGACGCCGGGCGCGGATGGGATAATGGGTCATTGTCTTGTCCTTGTTGCTTGGGGGTTGCTTGAGGGGAGTTGCCGGAATTCGGGTACGAGGATCCCCGGCCCGCGAAGCTCGCGGAGCGATTGGATCGGTTTTGGAGAGGATCGAACGCGAGCCGGCCATTCAGGGAGGGGGAGGCCGGCCGGCTCGCGCCGATTTAGGGTCGTTCCGGACGGACCACGGGGGGACAGGCCCGTCCGGAACTTCCGCACGATGCACCGGGATCAGTGCACCGAACTGGTATCCACGGCCCGGGTCGGCCGCGGGGCGAGCCAGATGATCGAGGCGGCGGCGGCGAAGACGAACGCGGCCCAGACGAAAGTCTGCCCGGTCGCCAGCGCGACGCTTTCCTTGTCGACCACCTGGCTGACGATCTGGCGCGCCTGCTCGAGGCTGTAGCCCTTCGCCATCAGGCCATCGATCGCCGCCTGCGCGCCGTGGAGGACGCCTGACAGGCCGTCGCGCTTTTCCTGCGCGCCGTCGTACCAGAGCGTCGTCGAGATCGCGACGGCGACCGCCCCGGCCATCGTCCGCAGGAAGTTCATCACCCCTGCCGCCGAGGCCGTTTCCTCTTCGTCGACCGCGCCAAGGGCGATGGTCGTGAGCGGCACGAAGAAGAAGGGCATGCCCGCACCCTGGATCAGCTGGGGGAGCGCCAGCGTCCAGAAATCGGCGCCGCTGTTCCACCAGAAGACGCGGAGCAACGAGGTGCCGGCGAGCCAGAGCACGCCGATGAAGACGAGCCGCCGCGGGTCGACCTCGGTCATCCGCTTCGCAACGACCGGCGCCATCAGCACCGCCGCCACGCCGTTGAACGCGGTGGCATAGCCGGCCCAGGTCGCGGTGTAGCCCATCGCGCCTTGCAGCCACTGCGGGATCACCACCAGGCTCGCGAAGAAGGTGCCGTAAGCGAACACCAGCGCGATGACCGAGACGGTAAAGCCGCGGTGGCGGAAGGGTCGAAGGTCGACGACCGGCCTGTCGTGCGTCAGTTCCCAGATCAGGAAGCTGGCGAAACCGACGATCGCGATGATGGCAAGCTGGATGATGATGTCCGCGCTGAACCAGTCATGTTCGCGGCCGAGATCGAGCATCAGCTGCAACGCGCCGACCCAGAGGACGAGCAGGACGAGGCCGAAGCCGTCGACGGGTTCGCTCACCTTCTCGGTCTCCGCCTTCCGCAGCACCGTCCACGCGGTGAAGGCACAGATCGCCGCAACGGGAACGTTGATGAAGAAGATCCAGTGCCAGCCCCAGCTGTCCGAAATGGTGCCGCCAAGGATCGGGCCGAAGATCGGCGCGGTCAGCGTCGTCATCGCCCAGATGCCCATCGTCATCGCATGCCTGTCCTTCGGGAACACCCGCAGCAGCAGCGTCTGGCTGAGCGCCATCAGCGGACCACCGCAAATCCCCTGCCCGATACGGAAGGCGATGAGCATGGTGAGGCTCGTCGCGGTGCCGCAAAGGAAGGAGAAGATGCCGAAGCCGAGCATCCCGCCCGCGAACAGCCGCACGGTGCCGAGGCGCCGCGAGAGCCATCCGGTGAGCGGCACGCAGATCGCCTCGGCCACGGCATAGGATGTGATCACCCATGTTCCCTCCGAAGAGGAGATCCCGAGGCCGCCGGCGATATGCGCGACCGAGACGTTCGCGATCGTGGTGTCGAGCACGACCATGAAGTTGCTGACCGCCAGGACGACCCCGGCGAGCAACAAGGTGGTGCCCGTCAGGATCGTCGAGCTGTGGCCCTCATTCCCGGCATGTTGAGCACCCGCGGCGCTCACGGGACGTCCTTCCGGCGGGGCGCGACGTCGATCTCGGCCTCCATCGACAGGCCGACGCGCAGCGGATGCTTCTTCAGCTCCTTCGGATCGAGCGAGACGCGCACCGCCAGGCGCTGAACCACCTTGATCCAGTTGCCCGTGGCATTCTGCGCCGGGATCAGCGCGAACGCCGATCCGGTGCCGCCCGAAAAGCCCTCGACGCGGCCGTGGAAGACGACGTCCGAGCCGTAGAGGTCGGAGATCAGCTCGACCGGCTGGCCCGGACGGACGCGTTCGAGCTGGCCTTCCTTGAAGTTGGCGTCAACATAGACCGCGCCGATCGGAACGATCGTCATCGCGACGCTGCCCGCCGATACGCGCTGGCCGATCTGCACCTGCCGGTTGGTGACGACACCGTCGACGGGCGCGCGGATCACCGTGCGTTCGAGGTCGACGCGTGCCTGATCGAGCTTCGCCTTCGCGGCGAGCACGTCGGGGTGGCTGTCGACCGAGACGCCCGCGATCATCGCATTGTTCGCGGCGAGCGAACCGGCGGCCGAATTGCGTGACGCGACCGCCTGCGCAAGCCCGGCCTTCGCTTGGGCCAGATTGCCCTGCGCGGTGGCATAGGCATTGCGGACTCCGGTCAGTTCCTCGCCCGACACGGCGCCGCCGTCGGCGATGCCCGCGCGGCGATCGAGGTCGATGCGCGCCTTGGCGAGCGCCGCATTCGCGACCTGCACCTGTGCGTGCGCCTGATCGATCGACGCCGCACCGGCGCCGACCTGCCCCGCAAGCGAGCTGCTGGTCGCGACCGCCTGACCGAACTGGCGGCGGGCGCGGGCATAATCGGCCTCGGCGCGCGCCAGTGCGAGCTTGGCATCGGTGTCGTCTAGCTGGATCAATATGTCGCCGCGCTTCACGCTCTGCGTGTTGGCAACGAAAACCTTGGTCACCGCGCCCGAGACGAGCGGGGTCACCTGCGCCGAGTCCGCCGCGACATAGGCGTTGTCGGTCGTGACAAGGTCACCGTCGGCGAGGAGCCAGTAGCCGGCACCGGCGAGAAGCACCGCGCCGCCGAGTGCGGCGAAGAGCTTTTTGCGCTTGGCGGAGGTCGCGGCCCTGCTGGCGTTGATGGTCGGTTTGGTGGCCCGCGTGCCGTCGTCGCGGAAATCATCGGCATTTTCGAGAAGAGCTATTTGAGTCATCGGTCTGTCCTTTGGAAATCATCGTGCGGCAATGATCAGAGGGGGGGATGCGCGATCTGGTAGATGGTGGCGCCGAGCAGGCCCACGCCGGCGACGATCACGAGCTTGACGAGCAGGCCGTAGGCGATCCAGCGGAGCACGCGCTGGCGCTTCGACATCGTGGTGGTCGTGGTATTCATGGGGGTATTCCTTCTTTCCTGGGGATGGGGGAACGGGTCAGGCCTTGGTGAATCCGCCGCCGAGCGAGCGGACCATCTGGACGTCGAGCGTGAAGACGCGCGCCTGGAGGTCGGCGACCGAACGCCGCGCCTGCAGGACATTTTCCTCGTTGCCGAGAACGTCGAGATAGGAGGCGAGCCCGCGCTCGTAGCGCTGGCGCGAAAGCTCGTGCGCGGCCTCGGCATCTTTCAGCGAGGCAAGCGACAGGTTCAGCCGTTCGGCGAGCGCACGGCGGCTGACGAGCGTGTCGGCGACGTCGTGGAGCGCGGCGATGACGGTTGCATCATAGCGCGCGACCGCCTCGTCATATTGCGCCCGGGTGCCGCGATATTGTGCGCTGATCGCGCCTCCGTGGAAGATCGGCAGGCTGATCGCCGGGCCGGCACTGCCGTAGAGCGAACCGCCGTCGGCAAGATTGCCGATGCCGAGTGCCTGCAGTCCGATCAGCCCCGAGAGGCTGATATTCGGATAGAAGGCCGCGCGCGCGGCCTTGATCCGGCTCGTCTGGGCATCGACCCCGGCGAGCGCCGCGGCGATGTCGGGGCGGCGGCCGACGAGGTCGATCGACGCATTCGCGGGAACGCTCTGCATCGTGTCGAGCATCACGGCCGGGCGGCCGATCTTCAGCGCGCGGTCGGGGCCTGCGCCGACAAGCGCCGCGATGCCGTTCTTGCTCAGCGCGATCGCTTCGTCGGTTGCGGCGAGTTCGGCCTTGGCGGCCGGAACGCGCGAGCGCGCCTGCTTCAGCGCCGCCTGATTGTCGAGACCCGCATAGACCCGGTCGCCGACGAGCTTCAGCGTTTCAAGCCGGTTCTGCACCGTGCGCTCGAGCACGTCGCGCTGCGCATGGAGCCGCGCCAGTTCGGCGTAGTTCGAGGCGATCGCGGCGGTCAGCGTCAGCTGCGCTTCCTGCACCTCATAGGCGGCGGCGAGCGCGTCGGCCTGCGCCGCGGCGAGCGTCGCGCGGTTCTTGCCCCAGAGGTCGAGGTCGAGCGAGAAAGAGATGCCGGTCTTCGCCGTGTCTTCCCAGCCGTCGGGGACGAACTGCGCGGGAACGCCATTATTCTCGCTCTGCTGGACAAAGCCGGCGCTGCTCGTCGCGTCGATCTGCGGCAGCAGCGCGGCGCCCGCCTGGCGGGCGTAGGCCTGCGCCTTGCGCAACCGCGCCGAGGCCATCCGGAGGTCGGGCGATCCGGCGATCGCTTCCCGCATCAGACCGTCGAGCTGCGCGTCGCCATAGCCGCGCCACCAGCCCGCCGCAGGCCACTCGCCGGCATCGCTGCCGAAGCTTGCGGCGCTGGCAATACTTTCCGGCGCACGGATTTCGGGGCGCGCGCCGAGGTCGGGGACCGAGGCGCAGGCAGTCAGAGTGGCGGTGCCGGCCAAAAGCATGGCCAGCCCGCCGAAGCGGGATGCGATCATCGTCGATTCCTTTGTGGTACTATGTGGTACCATTTAAATCGCGATTCGCGCCGCGAATGTCAACTCAAAAATGGTACTGTGCGGTACCTATAAATCTATACATATTTTTCAATATTTTATCGGATATTTTACGGAATATCGTGCCGTAAAAAGGTACTATGATACGAAAAAGTTGCGACTATGCAGTACCATTTTTCACACTTTCCTCTCTTGCAAAGGGTGGGGGACGGTACCATATTGCCTGCATGAAGATTGGTAAGAGAGAGAGCCAACGGCTCCAGAAACGCGCCCAGATCATTGCCATCGCGCGCGAACATTTTTTCGAGAAGGGCTTCGAAGGCGCGTCGATGTCGGCGATCGCGGCGCAGCTTGGCGGGTCCAAGCGCACCCTCTGGTCCTATTTCCCGTCGAAGGAGGAATTATTCTCGTCCGTCGTCGAGGATACCGCAGCGTCGATTCGCGGCGGGATCGATTTTTCGGCCGCAGGCGATTCGCCCCTCGACCAGCTGACACATCTCGCGCGGACGATCATCGAACGGATGACCGCGCCGATTGCGGTGCAGATGTTCCGGCTGATCAGCCCGATGGCCGAACGCAATCCCGAACTGGTGCGCATCTTCTTCGAACGCGGCCCGCACCGCACGCAAAAGAGCATCGCCGACTATATGCGAACCAATTTCGGCGATCTCCTGTGGACCGAGGATTACTGGCAGGCCGGCGACGATCTGGTCGGGCTTGCCGCCTCGCATTTCCATTTCGAGAGCCTGTGGGGCCTCAAGAACCCGCCGACGGCCAAACAGAAGGACGCTCGCGCGCGGCTCGCCGCGATCCTGTTCCTGCGCGGCTATGGGCGCGACCCGGACGCGCTTGCGCCGATCGAGGCCCAGCGCGAGGCCGAGACGGCGCTTGCCGCGGCCGCCGGCTGACGCGTTCAGACCGTCAGACCGGCCAGCCACTCCGTCATCATCAGCCGCCCCGCCGCCACCGCGGCGGGACCGCATTCGGCATGGCGGGCGCGCATGATCGTTGCATCGCTCCCGACTTCGGCCAGCGCCTCGGGCCATTGGCCGATCCATGCCTCGAAGCGCGGGTCGAGCCCCATCTCCGCATGAAACTGCAGCGCAAGAATATTCGCGCCGCGGCGAAAGGCCTGGTGCGGATAGGCCGGGCTGGACGCGAGCAGTTCGACATCGGCGGGCAGGTCGAACGTGTCGCCATGCCAGTGAAGCACATCAACCCCGGCAAGGTGGCGGAGCGGCGATTCCGCATCGACAAAGCTGAGCGGATGGAAGCCGACCTCTTTCGCCGGCCCCGGATAAACCGGCACGCCGAGCGCCGCGGCGATCATCTGGGCCCCGAAACACACTCCCAAGGTCGGCCGGTCGGCCGCGAGCCGCCGCGCAAGGCGCTTCAGCTGACACGCGATCCACGGATATCGGTCCTGCTCGTACACGCCCATCGGCCCGCCCATCATGATGAGAAGGTCAGGCCCTGTCAGATCGAGCCGGCCGAATTCGGGATCCTCGACGTCGATGCGGTCGAGATCATAGCCCGCCGACTCGACGGGCTCGCGGAAGCCCGCGATCCCTTCGTGCGGGACATGCCGAATGATGAGTCCTTTTTTGGCGGTCATGGTCCGGGAGAAAGGGCGACGAGTCGATGCTCTGCTGGGTTGTTTCGTTGAAGCGCCAGCTAGCCAGATCGCCGGAGGAATGTCACTCTACTTTTGCAGTAGAGATACTGTCGCGGCCCGTAGCGGAGCTTGGCTTCCCTCCGCGGCGGGCCGCCACGTTCACACCTTCGATCCCTATCCACCACGCCCGGGCAGCGCCTCCGCTTGCCCATTTTTATTTCGCCCATTTCATTCTTGCAAATGACTCGCAATAACATATAGGCGGCCGCGAACCAACGGAGCCGCGCATGTATGATTTCATCGACCGGCCGGTCGAAAGCCTGAACAACAACGGACGCTTCCTCCTGTGGGCGATGCGCGGCTGGATCCGGGCAGCCGCTCAAGGCGCCTGCCCGCCCGCGGCGCTGCACCGCGGCTTCGCGCATGTGAACGCGCTGGCGGCGCTGCCCGATTTCCATGTTGCACTGGCGCTCCTCAATGCCGGCGCGCGCGAGACGCTCACGCTCGCACCGATAGGCTGTTCGCGTATCGCCGAGGATGAAGCGCTGCTCCTCGCGCTATGGCGGGCCGCCGCGCTCGATCGGGCCGCTCCGGTACTTGCGCTTATCGTCGAGGCTGACACGACGCGGTCCGTCGCGAAGGCCCTCGGCGCTGCCACGGGCGCCCTCGCCGCCGCGGGGTTCGACCTCTCGCACCTCTCCCCTTCGCATCACAATCAGGAAAGTCCGACCCGATGAGCGATCGCATCGCCGCCGCCGCCAAGCTCGCCCCTTCCGCCTCGCTCACCGTCGAGGAGGTGCTGCGCGTGCGCCACTGGAACGAGCATCTGTTCAGCTTTTCGATCACCCGCCCGCCCAGCTTCCGCTTCCGCTCGGGCGAATTCGTGATGATCGGGCTGCCGGGCGGCGAGGGTCGCCCGTTGCTCCGCGCCTATTCGATCGCGAGCCCCGGTTATGCCGACGAGATCGAGTTTCTCTCGATCAAGGTTCCTGACGGCCCGCTGACCTCGCGGTTGCAGGCAATCCAGCCGGGCGATCCGCTCTATCTCGGCCGCAAGCCGACCGGGACGCTCGTCGCCGATGCGCTGCTGCCCGGCAAGCGGCTCTTTCTTCTTTCGACCGGAACCGGGCTCGCCCCCTTCCTCAGCCTCGCGCGCGATCCCGACATCTATGACCGCTTCAACCAGATCCAGATCGTCCATTGCGTTCGGCGCGTCAGCGACCTCGCATTTCGCGACGAACTCGAAAGCCAGCTTGCCGGCGATCCGCTGGTGCAGGACCAGGCCCTGCTCCAGTTCCACTACCTTCCTACGGTGACGCGCGAGCCTTTCCGAACGATCGGGCGCATCGGAGCACTGATCGATGATGGCCGCCTCTTCGGACACCCGCTCACAGGTCCCGATCGCTTCGACCCCGCAATCGATCGTATCATGATGTGCGGCAGCATGGCGATGATCCGCGAACTGCAGGCACATTTCGAGGCGCTAGGCTTCACCGAGGGGTCGAACGCATCGCCCGGCGACTTCGTAATCGAGCGCGCGTTCGTCGGTTAGGATTCGGGTCGCCGAAACGCAATTGGGCGGCGTGACAAGTGCATTTTCAGCGGTGAAACCGGCCCGAAAGGCCTGAATCAAGGTTAACCGCCGCCTGCGCGACGCGGCAGGGTCGCGCTTCCGGCGATGCGAGGATTTGCTTTCCCGATCAAAGACTTGCATGGCCCACGCCGTGCATAGCCAAAAAATCGATTGCCCCCGATTATCGCCCTCCCGCAGGGCCTGTCGTCGGCCCGCGGCCGGCAGTTGGCCCTGTAATTTCATGAGCTTAACTTAGCAGGCTAAGAGAAGACAAATCCTGTTAAATCGCGGATTCGCGGAATGGGCGTCGATGATGCCTCCAAAGTGGCAATAATATGGATATAATCCTTATTTTTCAATGAAATGATGGCCTCGTTAATTGGCTATATTTTGCCTGTCTCATTCCAGAACAGCGTGTGATCGCGATCACTCCGCGATTGCCATTTTAGCGAATATAACTACAAATTAACAAAATGTTCGAGTCGCTTGGGGCTTCGTCTATCGTGACGAAGAGGGGGATTCCGGACGAATTCGGGGGCGATGCGATGGATTTCGGCGTCCAGTTCAAGAGGGGCTCGCAGAGCAATGCCGCGGCAGCGAATGGCGCCGCGCATGCTGTCTGCCGTACCCTTGCCGCCGCGCTGCTCGCCGCAGGATTGGCAGCAACGCCTGCCATGGCAGGCGACTTTCCGGAGCTGTCGCCGTCCCTGACCTATCAGGTCAGCGGAATCGTTACGCCGAAGTGCGAACTGACGACGATCAACCCGTCGGTCGATATCGACGGCCTTGCCAACCCGGCAGACAATACGACCGCCGCGATCGACGTCGCGCTGCAGTTCGATGTCGCGTGCAATGCGCCGGTGCGTGTCGCGATGGCGTCGCGCCATGGCGGCCTGAAATTCCAAGGCAGCGGAACCAGCGATTCCGCGTTCGCCGACCTCGTCGCCTATCGCGCGAGCGTTGACCTGCCCGGTCACCAGAATGTTTTGAGCTGTACCAGTGAACGCATGGCCGATGGTCGCAAGGCTTGCGAAGGCGAAAGCGATGGTGCGGTCGGAGCCGGAAAGGGCGCGATCCAGCTTCGGGTCGCGGCCGGTCAGGGTTTGCTGCTTGCCGGCAAATATTCCGATCAGGTCACCATTGTGATCGCCCCCAGACTGGGCGGTGAAGATGAAGGAGCGGGAGCTCCTTAGCGACCAGTTTTCAAGGAATGTGCGGGCCCGTGGTCCATGCATGCCGGCAGGCGCCGGCTAGTCTGTGCCCTTATTGGGGGGCGCGAAATAGGGAGAATAGAGATGAAAAAGTATCTTATGGCGGCAGCTGCCGTTGCTGTCCTCAGCTCGTCGCCGGCAATGGCGCTCGATTGGAAGGGCAAGACCTATGGCCAGGACGCCGTGGGTTGGTATGACCTGAAGGCTGACGTCCAGACCTTCTGCAAGTTCGGCACCGACAACGATGCCGGCAACCTGAACTTCCGCACGACCGTCACCCCCGGCGCGCCGGGCTCGGGCGCCGAAGCCGACGGCACCTTCAACTTCGACATCCAGAACCCGGATGACAACACGGTCCGCGCTGCGAACGGCAACTATGACATCGACTATGCCGTCTGCAACAGCCCGTTCTCGATGAAGGTGACCTCGACCAACGGTGGCCTGAAGTCGGACCAGACGACCAGCGACACCGCGTTCATCCAGAAGGTCGACTACATCGTGACCTTCGCTTTCGACGGCAAGATCGGCTTCTCGACCTCGGCCGGCGCCGTGGGCGGCAACACCGTCGCGACGTCGAACGAAGCGCGCGCCGGATCGGCCACCGTCAACGTGACGGTTCCGCCCCGCGACAAGCTGCTGCTGGAAGGCACCTATTCGGACCGTCTGGTTGCCGAACTGGTTCCGAACCTCGGCGCCTGATCAGGGCAAGAATAACGGAAGGAGCCGGCAAAGCTGGCTCCTTCCATTTTCTTTAAGTTTACAATATCGGGTGACTATGGCCGTGGCGCATGCCGTCATTGCCAGGGGGGAGTTCAGATCATGCATCGTATCAAGGCCTTGCTGGGCCTGTTTCTGCTGTGCGGGCTGACCATCCTATCCGTTCCCGCTTTCGCTATTCTGGTCCGCCCGATCGTCATCGAACTGACCGCGATCGGCAGCAGTTCGACCACCCAGATCGAGGTCGTCAACGACCGCAACAAGCCGATGGCCGTCGAGGTTCGCCCGAAGGTACTCGTCCTGCCCGAACAGGGCCCGCCTGTTACCGACACGCCGGCCGACGGCGATTTCCTGATTTTTCCGACGATCGCCAATATTCCCGCGGGCGGACGACAGGTCTTCCGCGTCCGCTATGTCGGCGATCCGGCGATCACGCAAAGCAAGCTCTACATGTTCTCGACGTCGGAACTGCCCGTCGATGGCAATCCCGAGGGCGGCAAGGCACAGATCGAGATGCTCTATTCGATCGGTTCGGTCGTCGCGGTCCGCCCGGTGCAGGGGAAACCCGAAATCAGCGTGGTGGCCGTCGCTCGCGGCGCCGACAAGGACGGTAAGCCCGGCGTGACCGTGACCTTCGAGAATATCGGCCGCACCCATGGCTATGTCGCCGGCTCGACGCTCGATCTGAAGAGCGATGCCGGATGGTCGAAACAGCTCGACGCGGCCGCGATGAACACAAAGGTCGGCCTCGGCCTCGTTCCCGCCAATGCAAAGCGGACCATGTTCGTCGAACTGCCCGACGTTCCGGCCGATGGCAATTTGTCGGGATCCGTGCGCATCCGCACGGACCAATAGGCTGATCGGGGGGGGCAAATTATCGTGGCACTTCCTTCTCGACTTCTCGTCGCGACGATTCTCGCATCGGGCGCGGTCGTGCCCGCCTATGCCGAAACGCAGGTCGATCCCTCCGATCCCGGGGTGACCGCAGGCCAGCTTGCGGCGCCCCCGGCGCCGGCCAGTCCGCGCGCGCCGGTCAACACGACGGGCCGCACCGTCGATCTGACCGTCCCGCTCCGCGACCGCGGTCCGGTGGGACAGGTCGACATCAAGATCGCCCCCGACGACAAGGTATCGATTTCGGTCGCCGACGTCGCCGCAGCGGTCAATCGCAGCGTCACGTCGCAGAATCTGGAAAAGCTGAACGCCGTTCCTGCTGTCGACGGCTATGCTCCGATCGAGGCCTTTGCAGCCGTCGGTTTCCCGATGACCTTCGACAGCGGCGCGCTCGAGGTCAACATGGTCATGGACCCGTCGATGCGGCCCGAGCAATCGGTGGGCTTCGGCTTTACCAACAGCCAGTATCAGATCATGCCCGACAAGGGCGACGCCTTCTCGGCCTTTCTGACCTACCAGGCCACGCTAGATTTCGTTGAAAAAGGCATCGACAAGGGCGTGCGCAAACCGCGCGTCAATTTCGAATTCGATGGCCGGCTGTTCAACCTGTTCGCTTTCGAAAATGAATTTTCCTACGACGGCGAAGCCGATTTTCACAAATTTTCGCGCTTCGGGTCGCGCCTGATCTATGACCGGCCGTACAGCTCGCTGCGCTTCACCGTCGGCGACCTCCTGCCTCAAACGGTATCCTATCAAGACTCGGTCGATGTGCTCGGGATCGGCGTTTCCAAATTGCCCGGCACCTTCCGGCCCGACCGGCTGCTCAACGCGACAGCGAGTCGCCGGATCACGCTGCGCGAGGCGGCGAATGTCACTCTGGTCGTGAACGGCGCGCCGTCACGAACGATCCGGCTCGCCCCCGGCAGCTATTCGCTGCAGGATCTGCCGCTCCCCGGCGGCGCCAACCGGGTCGACCTGTTGATCGAGGATGATGCCGGCGGCCGCCAGACGGTGTCTTTCGACTTCTTCGACGACCCGGACCTGCTTGCCGAGGGGGTCGACGAGTTCGATGCCAATGTCGGCATCCGCAGCTTCTATGAAAATGAAGCACGCGATTATTATTCCAAGCGGCCGGTCTTTACGGGCTTCTATCGCCGCGGCATCACCTCGCAGCTCACGCTGGGCGCCAATGCCCAGATCGCCCGCCGCGCGCAACAGGTCGGCGTGACCAGCGTATGGGGCACCCCGATCGGGCTGTGGAGCGCCGAGGGCGTCTTCAGCCGCCACGACGACTTCGGCTCCGGCCATGCACTCCGGCTCCAGTATCGATATGCCAAGCCGGTTCAGGAAAACGGAGGCGTTCGCCGCTTCGACGCGCTGATCGAAAAGCGCAGCCGCGACTTCGTCGGGATCGAAACGGTCACGCCGTCGAACGCATACAGCTGGAATTTCAACGCCCGATACAGCCAGCCGATCAATTTCCGCCTGACCGCGGGCCTCAGCGGCGAATATCGCACCGGGCGCGGGACGACCCGCGACAATTACTCCATGCGCGCGAACGCGACCTACCGCGTCCGCGAGAATATCACGCTGACCGGCTCGGCCGGTTACGAGCGCGACGCCGGCTTCGTATTCGGCGCGACGCTCTATTGGCGCTTCGGCCGGACAAAGACGCTGTCGGCGCAATATGACAGCCGTTTCGACGACGCGAGCGCATCCTTCTATTATTCGCCGACCAAGCTGCTCGATACGATCGCATGGGGTGTCGAGGCGCGCCGGTCGGACGATAATCTCAGCATGAGCGGTACCGCGACCTACCGGACGAACCGCGGCGATATCGAGGTGGCACATCGTGGGGGAATTACCGGCGACGACAGCCAGGTCACCTCGCTGCGCGCGCGCGGCACGATCGCCTTCTCGGGCGGCAAGTTCGCGCTCGGTCGCTATCTGTCCGACAGCTTCGCCATCGTTTCGGCGCACGAAAGCCTGAAGGGCGCCGATGTCCTGATCGGCGGCAAGATCGAGGACAACACGATCGCGCGTGCCGATTCGCTTGGTCCGGCGCTCGTGCCGCTGTCCTCCTATTCGAACCGCAGCATCTTCTACACCGTCCCCGACGCGCCCGCAGGCTATGATCTCGGCACGGGGACGGCAGAAGCCTATCCGTGGCTGCACTCGGGCACGCGCTTTACCGTCGGCTCCGACTATTTCGTCACCGTCTTCGGGACGCTCGTCAACAATACCGGGGCGCCGCTGGCGCTGGCGGAGGGGACGGCGACCAAGGTCGGTGACCCGACCGCCCCGACCGTTCCCGTCTTCACCAACCGCGAGGGCCGCCTCGGTGCCTCGGGGCTCGGTAAAGGCAAGTGGCAGATACGCGCCGGACGCTATACATATGATATCGACATTCGTCCGGAAGACGGGGCCTTCATCGACTTCAAGACGCTCCGGCCGACCGAACCAGGGGAGATCAAGCCATGATCCGTCGCATGCTCGTTGCAGCGATGCTGCTGGGCGCCAGCTCGCAGGCCATCGCCGCACCCAACAATTGCCGCGTCGACGCGCTCGATATCCAGCCCGACGCGGTCACGACGCGCTATGATCCGTTCGACGCCGTTCCGGTCTCGGAAGAGTTCCGGGTCGAGATCCGGACCGAGGAATGCTCTTCGAACCGCAATCTGTTCCTGTCCGTCGATTCACCCGACCCGAACAGCTACGACGGCCGCGTTATCCGCCTGTCGGACGGATCGGGTGCGGTGCTGACCGCACGCCTGTCGGATCGTTCGAACAGCCAGGCCGGCCGGCTCAGCGACACCTTCAACATCAAGGAAGGCCTGACGCCGCTCTATCTGCAGATCGACCGCGGGCAGGTCGTGGCGCCCGGCGTCTATCGCGCCTCGATGCGCGCCTACGCGATGCTCAACCAGGGCAACAACACACCGCAGCTCGGGCAACCGTTCGACATCGTGGTGACGGTGGAACCGTCGGTGGGTCTGGCCGCCGCATCGGGCAGCGAACTCAGCCTCGGCGAACTCGGCGATCAGGATCGTGCACGGTCCAACGTGACCTTCGACGCCTATGCCAATGTCGCCTATGAGCTCAGCCTGTCATCCGACAACGAATTCAATCTGCGGCGTGGCGACGGAACCTCCGACGGCATCGCCTATCGTCCGGTTGTCGACGACACCGTCGTATCGACCGGCGATGCGCGGGTCGACTATGCGATGCCGGGCGGACAGGATAATCGTCGCCGGCACCGGATGAATGTGGTCGTCCCGGCGGTGGGCGACGCCCTTGCCGGTCGCTATCGCGATTATCTGACGGTGACGATCAAGCCGAAGTTCGGCGGTTAAAGCGGCATGATAGAGACGGTGAGGTAGACCGGCGCCGCGCTGTCCTGCTTCACCGCGTCGCGCAAAAGCCACGGACGCACCAGCGCCTGGGCCTGCGCATAACGAAATTCGGCCGCGCCGCCATCAAGCCCGGCCTGATCACTACCCGCATAGACGGTGCCGCCCGACAGGTTGGTGAACGAGGCTCGCACGACATAGCCCTGCGTGTTGCAAACCTCGCGGATCGTTCCCAGCGAGGTGACGTTTTCGATCGTCAACGCGTCTTCGACCGCGCCGCTGACCTTGCAGAAAGATGCGACGCGCGCGGTGAGCACGAAACTTGCTTCTGCCGGACGCGCAGCAGCAGGGCTGCTGCAAAGGCAGGCAGCGGCAAGAGCAAAGGCAGTCACAAGCGACTTCATGGCGAAACTCCTTGAGGATTGCCGGGGAAGCTAGTTTCACTTTGCTGAAATTTGGTTAAGTTGCCGGGGCACCTCGCTGCCGCCGAATAATGACCGGGCGTTCAATGACATAGAGGCCCAAAGCCCCGGTTCCCGCGCATTTCGACTCTCGCCCTTCGCGTTCGATCGTCTCCGGATTTCCGATTCGATCCGCTGACCGATGACGACAGACGGCGCCCGCGGACAGGGTCCGGGGCACCGTTTGCCGGCACGAAAGATCGTCAGGCCGGCCGCGCCGGATGGAGCAGGTCGGACAGTCCAACACGATGCAGCATCTCGGCCCGCAGCCGGTCGAGCACCGTAAAGCCCACGTCGGCACCGTCCCCCGTCGGATCATAATGCAGGCGAAAAGGTCGCTTGCCGAACGGCAGACCGACGAGGCCGGCGATCTCGTCGGCGACGCCCGCGGGATCGGCATCATCGGGGACGATTTCGGCGAAGGCGTGCTCGACCTGTTCGCCGAAACCCCGGTACGGACCCGCCTCATACTCGGCCGCGCGCGCCTCGTCGGCGGGGCGGCCCGAATTGGCGAAATGGTTCGTTCCCCTGGTGAAGGCGCCCGGAACGATGATCGAGGTCTCGATCCCCCACCGCGCCAGTTCGCGGGCATATTGGACCGCGAGTGCATCCATCGCCGCCTTCGCCGCGAAATAGGGCGACAGCCACGGCGGCGTCCCGCCCGCCGAACTGCTCGACGACACCCAGACGAGCAAGCCTTCGCGTGCCGCGCGCATGTGCGGGAGCACTGCGCGATTGACGCGCTGCGTGCCGAGAACGTTGACGTCATATTGCTGCGCGAACTGGTCGGCGGTGAAAGCCTCCGCCGGACCGAACATCATATGGCCGGCGTTGTGGATCAGCACGTCGATGCAGCCACTCTCGGCGATGATCGCCGCCACCGCGGCATCGGCCGAGGCTTCCGCCTGGACGTCGAGTTCGACCGGCCGGATATCGCTGCCGGCGATCGCGGCGAGCCCGGCGGCATTGCCGGCATTGCGCCCCGCAACGTCGCGCATAGAGGCGTAGACGGTGTGCCCGGCGCGGCCGAGCGCCTCGACGGTCAGGCGGCCGAAGCCGCTCGACGCGCCGGTGACGAGAATGATCTTCCTGTCCATGATATATCTCCTTTCGCTATCCGGGTTCAGACCATGCCGCCGTTGGCGCGCAGCACCTGGCCGTTGATCCAGCCGCCATCGGGACCGGCGAGGAAGGACACCGTGCCCGCGATGTCGTCGGGGGTACCAAGCCGCTCGAGCGGGTTCATCTTCGCCAGCCGGTCGATCAGATCGTCGGTCTTTCCGTCGAGGAACAGTGCCGTCGCGGTCGGCCCGGGGGCGACGGCGTTCACGGTGATGTTCCGGCCGCGCAGCTCCTTCGACAACACGCCGGTCAGCCCCTCGACCGCCGCCTTCGTCGCGACGTAGACGCCATAGTTTTCGAGCTTCAGCCCGACGACGCTTGTCGAGAAATTGACGATCCGGCCGCCGGCGCGCAGCCGTTTCGATGCCTCGCGCATCATGTACAGGCTGCCCTTGAGATTGATCGCGATCTGCGCGTCGATCAGTGCATCGTCGCCGTCTGCGATGCTCGAAAGCTTCATGATGCCCGCATTGTTGACGACGACATCGACGCCGCCGAACGCCGCCTCGGCGGTATCCCACATCCGGGCCACCGCCGCCGGATCGGATACGTCGGCCTGTGCGACGAGCGCCCGCCCGCCGCTCTTCTCGATCCGGCTCGCCAGCGCGTCGGCCTCGGCGGCGCTGCCGGCATAGTTGACGACGACGATGAAGCCGTCCTTCGCGAGGCGTCCGGCGATGGCGGCGCCGATACCGCGCGAGGCGCCGGTCACGATGGCAACCTTGTTGCTTTCCATAGTCATGATGACCTCCTTTGTTCGCCGCCACCGTGGCGACGCAGCCGATATGCTCCGGGCTGATCGAAAGATAATCATGGCTTTTTTGGCTTTACTGTTCGTATTTTCCGAATAATCCGGCGAGATGGACCGGCTTGGCGCAATGCGACTGTTCACGCGTGTGGTGGAGCGGCGAAGCTTCACCCAGGCGGCGCACGATCTCGACATCCCGCGCTCGACCGCGACGCAGGTGATCCGCCAGCTCGAGGAGCGGCTCGGGGTTCGGCTGCTCCAGCGCACGACGCGCATCGTGCATCCGACGCTCGACGGCGAGGCCTATTATCGTCGCTGTCTCGCGATCCTCGACGATATCGAGGATGCCGAGGGTGCGTTTCGCGGGGCAACCCCGCGCGGCATGTTGCGGATCGAGGTGCAGGGTACGATCGCGCGCCACTTCCTGCTTCCCGGCCTGCCCGACTTCCTCGCGCGCTATCCCGAAATCGGGATCGCGATGAGCGAGAGCGACCGCTGGGTCGATGTCGTGCGCGAGGGCGTCGATTGCGTATTGCGCTACGGTGCGCTTCCCGACAGCGATCTCGTCGCGCGGCAGGTCGCGACGCTGGGCCGCGTCACCGTCGCCGCGCCCGCCTATCTCTCGGCGCATGGCATTCCCGAAACGCCCGCGGATCTCGCCCGACACAAGGCGGTGGGCATCCGCCTGCTATCGACCGGCGCCCTGACCCCGTTCGAATTCACCGATGCGGGCAAGCCGACGCAGCCTGAGATCGCGACCCCGCTATCGGTGACCGGAACCGAAAGTTTCCGCGACGCGGTGCTGCTCGGCCTCGGCATCGCGCAGATGCCGCTGTTCCATATCGAACAGGATCTTGCCGAAGGCCGCCTCGTTCGCCTGCTCGAACCCTATGCCGTTCCCTCGGCGCCGGTCTCGATCCTCTATCCGCGCAGCCGTCAGCTCTCGCCGCGCGTGCGGCTCTTCATCGACTGGGCGGTCGGCCGTTTCGCGCGCTAGTCGCCGCGCTGGAAGGTGATCGCCATCTGTTCGATGTCGAGATCGCGCTCCAGCTCGTGGAGCACCTCGTCCTCGATCAGTCCGGCGCGGTGGATGCGGATCAGTTCCGCACGGCTCGCGGCGATCGCCTCGAGCAGGATCGCGAAATGCGGCCGCAAATCGTCCATCGCCGCGTCGGCATCGGCGGCATAGCGCTCCATGAACTGCATCCGCTTCTGATGCTCCTGGAGCATCATCGGATGGATCAGCGTCCCCTCGGCATCATAGGCGCAGCGCTCGATGACATCCATCCGCGCGCGCGCCATCGCGGCTTCGGCCGCGGGCATCGCCATCTTCGCGGGCGGATCGGCATCGACCGGGCGGACCTTGCCGATGAGCCAGCCGAGGCTCGACCCCTGCACCACCACGGTAACGAAAATCGCGGCAAAGGCGCAGATCAGCATCAGGTCGCGCCCCGGCATGTCGACAGGCAGGGTCAGCGGCACCGCCAGCGTCACCACCCCGCGCATCCCTGCCCAGCCGAGCACGGTCGCCTGCCGCCAGCCGAGCGGACGCGCGCGGCTGATCCCCGCCCTCTGCGCCGCCTCAAGCAACGCTTCGGACAGGAATATCCAGACGAAGCGCGCAACGACGATCGTGGCGACGACCGCCACGATCACCGCAATGGTCGAGGCAGGCATGCCGTCGATGCCGCCGATCCGTTCGATCGCGCCGCGCAACGAAAAGCCGATGAGGATGAAGACGAGCGCTTCGAGCACGAAGACGAGGATCTGCCAAACCGAATTGCCGACGAGGCGGATATCCGCGGACAGGATCACATGCTGGTACCAGCCGAGCATCAGCCCCGCGGTGACGGTCGCAATCACGCCCGACACATGCGCCGCCTCGCCCGCGAGATAGGCCGCCCAGCATAGCGCGACATTGGCAAGGACGACGAGCATCCGGTCGTGCAGCCGCCGCGCGACGAAGATCCACAGCGCTCCGACCGCGGCGCCGACCACGACCCCGCCGAGCGCGACCACGGTGAAGCTCTGCACAGCTTCGCCGAAATGGAAGACCCCGCTCAGGGTCGCGGCGACGGCGAAGCGGAAGAGAATGAGGCCGGTCGCGTCGTTGAGCAGGCTTTCGCCTTCGAGCAGCGCCGACAGCCGCCGCGGCAGGGTTACGCCCTTCAGCACCGCCCGCGCCGACACCGCATCGGGAGGCGAGACAATCGCCCCCAACGCGAAGCAGGCCGCCCATGGCAGCGCAGGCATGATCCAGTGGACGACGACCCCGACGACCAGCGTGGTGAACACCACCGCGCCCACCGCGAGCGACAGGATGCCCGGCAGATGCCGGCGAAAGCGGCCAAGCGCGGTATAATAGGCGCCGTCCATCAGCAGCGGCGGCAGGAACAGGACAAGCGCGAGTTCGGGGTCGAGCGAGATCGCCGGCAACCCGGGCACGAAGGCAAGCGCGCCGCCGCCGACGAGCAAGGCGGTCGCGGGCGGCCAGCGCAGCTTCAGCGCCAGTTGGTAGAGCGCCACGACGAGCGCCAGCAGCCCGAGCACCAGCTCGAAGGCCTCGACAGCATGCATCCTTGCCCCTTTCGCCCGGACCAGAAGCATCAATTCTGGCGCTCTTTGCGGCGGCAATCAATATTGCCGGGGAAATGACCTGTACAAAGATCGATCGCGGCGTGGCATCAGGGATTGCTGGAAAGGAACGGGAATTGCAGACATCCGATTTTCTGATTGTGGGGGGCGGGATCGCCGGCGTATCGGCGGCCGCGCGGCTTGCTCCGCACGGACGGACCATCCTGCTCGAAGCCGAAAGCGCCTTCGGCTATCATTCGAGCGGCCGCAGCGCGACCTACTATCATTTCGGCATCGGCAAATCGGTGGTGCGCGGCATGACCGCATTCAGCCGCGCGCATTTCGAAACCCCGACCGCGAACGGCGCCGCACTGTCGCGCCCGTCCCCCGCGCTGTTCATCGCGCCAGCCGGGATGCTCGCGGAACTCGACGCACTCGAAGCGGAAATGCGGCCCTATAGCGACGGGCTCGAGCGGCTCGACGCTCGGGCCGTGCACGACATCGTGCCCGTGCTCCGCTGCGGCGACGACGGGATCGTCGCGGCCGTGCTCGACCGGACGGCGTGCCGCCTCGACAGCGAAATGCTGCAGCAGGATTATCGGGCGACGATCAAGCGTGCGGGGGGCCAGTCGATCGCGGATGCCCGCGTCGTCGCGATCGGGCGCGCAGGGGCGAACTGGGTCGCGACGACGGCGACCGGCGACCGCTTTTCCGCACCGATCCTCGTCAACGCGGCAGGCGCTTGGGGCGACGGGATTGCGCACCTGGCAGGTGTCGCACCGCTGGGCCTCCAGCCGCTGCGCCGGACCATCATCGTCTTCGATGCGCCGCCGGACCAGAAGATCGGCGACTGGCCTTTCACCAAAACCGCGGTCGACGATTTCTACATGCTGCCCCAGTCGGGACGGCTGCTGGCCTGCCCCGTCGATGAAGTGCCGAGCGAACCGACCGACGCGCAGCCGGAGGAATATGACATCGCCCTCGCCGCGGCGAAGACCGAACACTATACTTCGCTTGCCGTCCGGCGGATCAGTCACAGCTGGGCCGGGCTGCGCACCTTCACGCACGACCGCATTCCGGTTGCGGGCTTCGCGCCCGATGCGGAGGGATTTTTCTGGCTGGCCGGCCAAGGCGGATATGGCCTGCAGACGGCTCCTGCGATGGCCGCCGCAACCGAGGCGCTGGTTACCGGCGGCAGCTGGCCCGCCGGCCTCGCGGATCGGGGCATCGGCCCGGCCGATCTCGCGGTGGAACGCCTCCGGATCGGCGGCGCCCCGGCATAGGCATCCGCCTTCCCGCCAAATTGGTCCGGCAACGCCCGATCCGGCGCGGCCCGATCGGCGGAATCGCCCGTCCGGTCGTTGCGCCCCGTCATGCAGGGCGCAACGATCCGGGCATCAGCGTCCGACCTCGAGGCCGAGCGCCTTCGCAACGCGTTCCCACGGCACCAGTTTGAAGTTCTGGTGCTCGGGAGGCGACACGTTGCGTCCGTCCTGCGCGACCATCAGGCCGTGCGGGAAGTTCGGCCCTGCCGCCATGCTGGACACATCAAGTCCGTCGGTTTCCGACACGCCATCGATGCCGGCTGCCATGTCCGCTCCGATCCGGAACGAGCCGACATAGGCGTTGTCGCCTTCGCGGCGGAAGACCGCGTAGCTGTCGTTACCCTGGCTCGACACGACCAGATAGCCCTTGCCGCCGTCCATGGCGAAGAGGCCAATCCCCTCCATATCGTCCTTGAGCGCCGGATTGTCGGTGACCTTCGCCAGCATCGTGCGCGCCGGCCCGCCGCGCGGTTCGGCGCCCTCGCGCCAGATGCCGACATCTTCCTCGCCCGTGTAGAGCATGCCCGTCTCGTCGTCGGCGACGCAGCCTTCGACCTGTGTCGCGAAAGGCAGGTCGCGGATCAGCTTCGCCCGAACCTTGCCTGCAGGAGTCGCGACCAGTTCCCACTGGCGCATCTTGCCGTCGGTCTGGTTGACGAAGACATAGGTCTTCTTCGTCTTCACGCTGCGGTACATGCAGAGGCCGTACGGATCCTTGAGCCCGGTGTCCTGCAACCCGTCGGCCACGTCGGTCAGCTTGCGCGTCGCGGGATCGAGCGCATAGATCGAGATGCCCTTGGTCGTCCGGTTGCTTGCGGTGACCAGCGTCACGTCGCGGCCGCCGAGGCGGAAACCGTTCCTGAGATCGACATTGTTCATGCGGCCATCGGGCAGGAACTGAAGAACCTTGCCTTCCAGATCATAGACATACAGCCCCGACTGCTTCTGCGTTCCGATAACGACGCTTTGCGCCGGATCGGCGGGATTGATCCAGATCGCCGGATCGTCGGCGGCGTCGCCGCCCGTTTCGACCGGCGTCGTCTCGACGGTCGGCCGCGCGAGCGGCATCGTTTCGGGCGCCGGCACGGCGGGACGCTCCGGAAGCCCCGCCGCGGCCAGCACCGCCTGCCAGGTCGCGATCTTGAAATTGGGCTCCTCGGGCGAATTGTCGTCGTCGGCGACGATCACGACCGGCCCCGCGACGGTGACGCTGCCGCCGTCCTCGACCTGATCGGTCCCTGCCGCCAGCGCGACCGAGCCGAGATAGGCATAGTCATCGGCGGGATCGTAGATGTTCAGCCGGTTGGCCTTGGCATCAGAGACGAGCAGGCGCCCGTCGGGAGCGATGGCGACGCCTTTCGCTTCTTCGGTGATATGGCCGAGGCGGACGATATCGACGATCTCGGGCACGATCTCGGCTTCGGGCTCCGCCGCGAAGCGCCAGACGCCCACGGCTTCCTGCGAGAAATAGACCGAACCGCGATCGTCGGCGGCACAATATTTGATCTCGGATCCGAGCGACCAGCGACGCGCGATCCGGCCGCTCACACCGCCCGATTCATCAGTCGCCAGGCCCCATTGCTCGATCTCGCCCTTGTCTCCCGCAAGGAACAGATAGAGCGTGCCGTCGCGGTGGCTGCGCGAAAAACAGAGCGCCGCGACCGTCATCTCGGGCTTGATCCCGGCCAGCGCCAGCGGTGCCGGAACACCTGCGGCTCCGACACGGAAGAATTTCGGCGCATTGACCTTACCATCGAGCGCGGCGAGCAGCGGCCCGCCGCCCGGAGCGGCATCGGCGCGCAGGTCAAGACCGACGACACTGCCCACCTTGTGGGTCGCGACGCGCTTTCCAGCCAGGTCAAAGACATCGATTCCGGCCGACTCGGCACCTGCAAGGATCAGCGAGCGCGACGGATCGGCAGGATCGGCAACGACGACTGCGCCGTCCGCACCGGACCCTTCGGTTGCCTGGGTCTCGGCCGACGCCGCGACGGCAGGAACCGGAGCCGCCTGCTGCGCCGTGGCGCCCGCGGGAATGCCGGCCAGTACGGCGGCAATTGCAAATAAACTCGTTTTCACTCAACCCTCCCTCTTCTATTCGAAATCGCGACCGGACAGGCTTTGTCCGGTCAGTCAAAGCGACGGTCATCCTGGGTGGCGAGACCGCGATGTCATTTCAGAATATTTTTTCTATCTTTCCTATAAAACAGAACGTATATTCATTCCATGTCCATGTCATCCCTTATTTCCGCCATGATCGCCGCCGCTCACGCCGCTGGCGAAGGTTTGATCACCGACCGCGAGCGCATCGCTACGCTCACGATCCACAGCAAGGCCGGCGCCGCCGACATGTTCACCGAAGCCGATCTGAAGGCCGAGGCGACCGTCCGCGAACGACTGATGACCCATGCCCCCGACTATGGTTTCCTCGGCGAGGAAGGCGGGTTGACGCCCGGCCGCGACGCCGACCATGTGTGGGTGGTCGATCCTCTGGACGGTACAACCAACTTCCTGACAGGATCCCCACTCTTCGCGGTCAATATTGCATTGGCGCGACAGGGAGAGGTTATTGCGGGCGTCACCTATGTACCGGCGATGGGCGAACTTTTCTGGGCGGAAACCGGCCGCGGCGCCTGGCTGGGCGACAAACCCGTTAAAATTTCACCGCGCACGACGATCGAGGAATCGGTGCTCGGGGTCGGAATTCCGTTCGCCACCAAGCCGTATCACGAGCAGTTTTACGCCGAGATGGAACGGCTGACGCCGCGCGTCACGGGTATCCGCCGCCTCGGCGCCGGGGCGATCGACATGGCGTGGGTCGCCTGCGGTCGGCACGACGCCTATTGGGAACAGAGCGTCAGCGCATGGGATATGGCAGCCGGGGTCGTGATCGTTCGCGAAGCCGGCGGGCTCGTGACCGACACGCGTGGCGGCAAGCTCGACCTGATGAACGGAACGGTGCTTGCCGCGACCCCGGCGATACAGGCCGAGCTGCTGACCTTGATCGCGCCGGTCGGGGACAGCGAAGCCTAAGGCTTCGCCCAGCCCCCGTCGCGATGCGACCGGCGGATCGCGTCGGCGACCTTCTCCACCGCCAGCGCGTCGGCAAAGCCCTTCGCCGATGGCAATCCCGCTGCAGCCTCGACAGCGGCCTTCACCTCGATCGTCTTGAGGTCGTTATACCCGATCTGATGGCCCGACGCGGGGCAAAAGGCGCCATAGTCGCCATGCTCGGGGCCGGCACAGATTGTGGTGAAGCCGTTGGTCCGCCCCGGACCCGTCCGGAAGAGCTTCAGTTCGTTGAACTGTTCCTGTGTAAAGCTGATCGAACCGCGCGTGCCGCTGATTTCGAACGCGAGCCCCATCTTGCGCCCGCTCGCGATCCAGCTTGCAGCCAGCGTTCCCGTCGCGCCGCCGGCGAATTCGACCACCGCGTCCATCTGGTCGTCGACCGTCACCGCGCGATTATTGCCGGCCGCGTCGCGGCGCGTCGGATAGGCGGTGTGAAGCCGCCCCGATACGGCGGCGATATCGCCGACCAGATGCTGCGCCATCGCGATGATATGGCTGCCGATGTCGGCGAGCGCGCCGCCCGCCTGCTCGGGTTCGCAGCGCCAGTTGAAGGGCGCGTCGGCCGACGCCATGAAATCTTCAGCATGGATGCCGCGAAAGGCGGTCACTTCGCCGATCTCGCCGTCGGCGATCAGTTCGCGCGCAAGCGCAATCATCGGGTTATAGAGATAGGTAAACCCAACCGCGGTCGGCCGGCCCGAAGCGGCGGCAACGGCCGTCATCGCCTCCGAATCGGCGATCGTCGTCGCCAGCGGCTTTTCGCAATAGACCGCCTTTCCCGCCTCCAGAGCGGCGATCGCGATCGGCGCATGCAGCAGGTTGGGCGTCGCGATCGCGACCATGTCGATCGAGGCGTCGGCGATCGCTTCGCGCCAGTCGCCGCTCGCGCGGCCGATACCGAGCGACGCGGCGGCACGCTCGGCCGTTTCGAGATCGCGATCGGCAAGCAGCACGACGCGTGGCGAGAGCGGCAGGTCGAACGTGCGATCGGCGGCGGCAAAGGCGAGCGCATGCGCACGGCCCATGAAGCCGCTGCCGATCAGCGCGATGTTGAGCGGTGCGCGGCTCATTTGCCCGCAACCTGATGAAAGCGCTCGCGCAACCGTTCGACCGTCTTGCGCTTGACCGGCTGGCCGTCGCGCAGCTTGTACCAGCTGTTCTGGCTGATCCGGTATGTCTCGAACAGCCCTTCGCGGGTCGCGCAGGGGAGCTGCGCCTTCATCGCCTCGAACTCGTCGCGCGCGATGGTCACCATCTCGAAACGCATTTCCTACTCACCTCCATAATAGCTGCCGCCGCTTTCGACGCGCTCGCGCCGTTCGAGTTCGTCGGGGTCGATCGCCGCGCGCCAGCTCTGCTTGCCGTTGACCAGATCGCCGGCCCGCAGAACCACCGGCTTGCCCGATCCCGACGCCCCGATCACGTCGCGGACGCTCAGTTCGACGCGCGGTTCGGGGTCGAAGCTGAATTCGAGCAGACCGAAGTTCGCGCTGCGCACGAAGGGCTGGCGAAGCCGCACCTCGGGATGCTGATCGACGAACTTCGGCGCCAGATATTGTGCCAGCCCCGAACTCACGAGGTCGTAGAAATCGTAACCGCCCTTGTCGGACCAGGGGATGCAATTGACCTCGCCCTGATGGACGTCGCCCGAAATGCCGAAGCAGCCGGCGATCTTCTCGTCGCGGATGAAATCGAGGATCTCGTTCCGTTCGTGGAGGTACGACGCCCAGCTGTCGCCTTCCTTTTCGGCGAGCGACCAGCCGGTCCCGGAAACGAGGACCTTGAACACCGCCTTCGATGCCTTCAATTCGCGCTTCAGCCACACCTTTTGCCCCGCGCCGAGCATCGTCTTCGCCGGGCCGTCGGGGTCCGACGGCGCATCGCGGTAATAGCGCCCGTCGAGCATGAAGATGTCGACCGGCCCGAAGCTGTGACGGAAGAAAATGCCCGGCGTCTCCGGAGTCCCCCCCGCAGGATTCGCCCACCAGCGCCGGAACAGCCGGTGCGTCATCTCCTTCACCGCGTTGTGGCGATCGGAATTATTATAGCCGAAGTCATGATCGTCCCAGATCGCCAGCTGCGACACCGACCGGAGCAAAGGCACAAGCGCCGAAACATTGCGCTGGCGCGAATAGAGCGTCGAATAGGCGGTCTCGCTGTCGCTGTCGGCATAGATATTGTCGCCGAGCCACAGGAAGAGATCGGGCTCCATCGCCGCGATCGCCTCGAAAACCGGCTGTTCGGGATAGAGCTGGACGCGCGCGCAAGAGCCGAACGCGATGCGGATCGGGCGCGGCCGGTCGGGCGCCGTGCGGGTCCGGAAAACGAGCGGCTGATGCCGATCGTCGATGCCGTCGGCCTTGATGCGATAATAATAGCCGGTGTCAGGCTTGAGGCCCTTCACCTCGATCGCGGTGCACAGATCATTCTCCTGGGTCGCGGCGACAGGTGTCGTCGTGCGGGCGTCGCTGAAATCCCGCTGCGTCGCATATTCGACCGCCACGCCGAACGCCCCGCTCGCGCGCGACCAGACGGTAAAGCTGCCCGGCGTCGTCGCCCCGATCATCGGGCCATCGAGCAGGCGGGGATAGCCCAATGCGGCGGCGTAGAGCCGGCGCGGAAGGGCTGCAAAAAAGGCCAGCGCGGCGACGCCGCGCAAAAGATTTCGCCGATACATCATCGTCCCCTCAATCGCGCAGTTTCGTGTTCCACAGCGTCGTCGCGAGCAAGGTCGCAACCACCGAGCTGCCGATCCAGAACCAGATCACCGGGCCGAAATCATAGACGTTGACCCCGTTCGCCATGTGCATGTTGGCGTCGATCAGCGCGCCCGATACCTGTTCCTGGATCGCCGCGCCAAGATAGCTGAACACGCCTACCAGCCCGAGCGCGGCGCCCGCGACCCGCTTCGGACAGATGTCGATCGCGAACAGTCCGCCGAGCGATGTGACCAGCCCCGTCATGCCGAGCCCGAACAGGACGACCGCGATCAGGACGACGACATGATTGTCGGGGCCGAAGAACAGCAGCAGCAACCCGGTCAGCTCGAGCACGCCGAACAGCAAATTGACCGGCGGTCTGCGCGCACCGAAGAATTTGTCGGAGACGAAGCCGAAAGCGACCGCCCCGGCGACCCCGGCAAGCGTGCTTGCAGTCAGCATCGCGCCGGCTTCCGCCAGCGAATAGCCGCGCGCCTCCTGCAGATAGAGGATGCCCCAGCTGTTGATCGCGTAGCGCGTGACATAATTGGCCGCGCTCGCCAGTGCGAGAATCCACACCGCCGGAATGGCGAGGATCGAGAGCTGCGTCCGGAACACGCCGCGTTCGGGCGCATCGGAGGCTGGCGGCGCATAATGGTCGTTCCGCCAGTCGGCGACGGTCGGCAGACCCAGCGAGCGCGGGCGATCGGCCATCGCATAATAGGCCGCGACTGCAGCGATGATCGCGGCGATACCCGGTCCCCAAAAGCCCCAGTGCCAGCCGCCCAGCGCGACGAGCGCCGACACGACCGCAAAGGTCAGTCCTTCACCGATCGAATGCGCGGTCGACCAGATGCCATAATATCGGCCACGCTCGCGGTTGGAGAACCAGCTGGCCAGCGCCACGACGCACGAGGGCGCGCCATAGCTCTGGAACCAGCCATTCAGCCCCCACAGCATGACCGTGACCCAGAACACGGTCGAGAAGCCCATCGCGATGTTGCACAATGCCGACACCACGAGCCCCATCGCGAACAGCCGCTTCACATTGCTGTGATCGGCGACGAAGCCATTGATGAGTTTGCCGGCCGCATAGGTGTAAAAGAGCGCCGATCCGATCATTCCGAGTTCGAGCGGGGTGAAGATGCCCTGATCGATAAGCGGTTTCTTGACGATGTTGATCGCGAGCCGGCAGGTATAGCTGATCGCATAGGCGAGCGTGATCGCGAGGATGATCCGCAGCCGGTAACGACGGAACGCGCCGTCAACGCCGTCATCGGTCCGGACCGGCAGTTCGGGGCCTGCCGCGAAGAATTTCAACATCGATCCTCTCCCTCCGGCGCGTCGTTCGCGCTCCTTGGTGACCCTATTTCATTTTCAATAATTATGGAAGATTTGTTTCGTATTGCTCACCCCATCGTCGGAATGATGAAGGCGCTGTCGCCGGCGCCGCCGTCGGGCCAGCGTTGTGTTACCGTCTTCACTTTCGTCCAGAAGCGCACGCCCTCCATCCCGTACTGATTATGGTCGCCAAAGCCCGACCGCTTCCAGCCCCCGAAGCTGTGATAGGCGACGGGCACCGGGATCGGCACGTTGATTCCGACCATGCCGACGTTGACGCGCTGCGCGAACTCGCGCGCGGCGTGCCCGTTGCGCGTGAAGATCGCGACGCCATTGCCATATTGGTGATCACTCGGCAGGCGCAAAGCGGTCTCGAAATCGGGGGCGCGGACGATCTGCAACACCGGACCGAAAATTTCCTCGCGATAGGCGCGCATGTCGGTCGTCACCCGATCAAACAGCGTCGGCCCTACGAAAAAGCCCCGCTCATGCCCTTGCAGCACGAGCCCGCGGCCGTCGACGACAAGTTCCGCGCCCTCGTCGACCCCGGTCCGGATCCAGTCTTCGACCCGCGCCTTGTGCGCCGCGTTGACCACTGGGCCATAATGGGCGTCAGGGTCGGTAGAGACACCGACCTTGAGCGCGGCGATGGCGGGGATGAGCCGCTCGCGCAGCGCGTCGGCAGTCCTGTCACCCACCGGAACCACGACCGGCAGCGCCATGCACCGTTCGCCCGCCGAACCGAAGGCGGCCCCGCAAAGATCATTGACGACCTGATCGAGATCCGCGTCGGGCATCACGATTCCGTGATTCTTGGCACCGCCCATCGCCTGCACACGCTTCCCCGCCGCAACGCCGCGACCATAGACATAATGCGCGATGTCGCTGCTGCCGACGAAGCTGACCGCCGAAATCGCCGGATGATCGAGAATCGCGTCGACCATTTCCTTGTCGCCGTGCACGACCTGCAAAATGCCGTCGGGCAGCCCCGCCTCGCGCATCAGCTCGGCAAGCCGGACCGGCACCGAAGGGTCGCGCTCGCTGGGCTTGAGGATGAAGGCATTGCCGACGGCGATGGCGGGGCCGAACATCCACATCGGGATCATTGCGGGAAAGTTGAACGGTGTGATCCCCGCGACGACGCCGAGCGCCTGGCGCATCGCATAGACGTCGATGCCCGGCCCCGCGCCTTGGGTATATTCGCCCTTCAGCGCGTGCGCGATGCCGCAAGAGAATTCGATCACCTCGAGCCCGCGCATGATGTCGCCCTTCGCGTCGGCGACGACCTTGCCATGCTCGCTGGCGAGCAGTTCGGCGAGTTCCTGCATGTTCGCCTCGAGCAACTCGCGGAAGCGGAACATCACGCGCGAACGGCGCTGCGGATTGGTCGCCGCCCATTCGGGCTGCGCCGCCTGCGCCGCGGCAACTGCACGGTCAAGATCGGTCAGGCTTGAGAAGCCGACCCGCGCCTGAACCTGCCCGGTGCTCGGATTGAACACGTCCCCGGCACGTGCGGAAGCTGCGCCGGAATTGCCCCCGGCGATCAATGCATCAATCTGTCTCATCGCTCTTCCTTACTGGCGCACGATCCAGTCATGCGCGGGGTCGTTGCGGAACACCCAGTTGCGCCGGGGTCCCGCCATCACGTTCAGATAATAGAGATCATAGCCATGCGGCGCGCCGACCGGATGATAGCCGCGGGGCACCATCACGACGTCGCCGTCCTCGACCGCCATCGTCTCGTCGATGTCGCGCTCGTCGGTATAGACGCGCTGAAAGGCAAAGCCCTGCGGCGGCGACAGGCGATGATAATAGGTTTCCTCGAGGAAAGTTTCCTCGGGGAAGGCATCGCGATCATGCTTGTGCGGCGGATAGCTCGACCAGTGGCCGCCCGGCGTGATGACCTCGACGACGAGCAGGCTTTCGGCCGCGTCGGCATCGGACAGGATGTTGCGGACATGGCGCGTGTTCGTGCCCTGCCCGCGGACTTCGACCGCGTCCGACCGGATCAGCCGTACCGCCCCCGCGCCGGTCCCCGGCGCGGTGCAAATCGCGATTTCGGCGTCCGACGCGGCCTCGATCGTGTAGCGATGCCCGGCGGGAACATAGACCGAGGTCGCGGCGCCATCGAACACTGTCGCACGGCCGCCGATGCCTTCGAACCGCTCGCCGCCTGCGTCGATCGCGACGGTCCCGGTCAGCACGACCAGGCACGCTTCGCGCCCGTCCTCGACATGGTTGTAGCGCGCGCCCGCCGCGAGACGCACGACGCGGAAGCCGACATATTTCCAGCCCGCGCTCGCGGGCGTGATGTCGAGCAGCGTGCCGTCCTCATCGGGCGCATGCGGGCGGACGAGCAGCGACATCAGACCAGCGCCTCCTCGCGCGCGAGCCGCTTCAGCGTGTCGAGGCCCAGCTGGCTATACTCGCGCGGATTGGCGATCGCCGGATCCTGTTCGGCCTCGATCACGATCCAGCCCGAATAATCCATCCCGGCCAGCGCGCGCATGAACGGCGCATAGTCGTAATCCCCGTCGCCCGGCGCGGTGAACATGCCGCCGACGACACCGTTCAGGAAGCTCGTCCCGTTGGCGAGAAACTCGTCATATTTCGCGGTCCGGACATCCTTGCAGTGGACGTGGGTGACGCGCTCGGGACGGGCCTTGATGACGTCGATCGGCTCGATCCCGCCGAACAGTGCATGCCCCGTGTCGAGCACCAGCCCGACATGGTCGCCGGTCGCGTCGAAGAAGCGTTCCAACTCATCCTTCGTCTCGACGATCGTGCCGAGATGATGGTGGTAGGCGAAGCGCAGTCCGCGATCGTTGATGAAGCGCGCCACGGTGTTGAGCCGTTCGCCGAACTGCTTCCAGTCGCCGGCTGGAAGCACGGGATGCGTATCGAGCCGGCTGCCATAACGATCGCCGTGCACGGCATTCGAGGTCTCGGCGAGGATGAACACGCTCGAGTCCATATATTCCAGCAGCGCAAGATGCTTCGACAGCGCTTCGATCTCGGCATCCGCGTCGCGGACGAGCAGGTTCGACGAATACCAGCCGCTGACGACGTCAAGCCCGTAATTCGCCATGATCGGCGCCAGCACCTCGGGTTCGCGCGGGAATTTGTTGCCGAGTTCGACCCCCTCGAAGCCGATGTCGCGTACGTCGGTGAGCAGCTCGTCGAGCGTCGTGTCGCCGCCCAGTTCGCGCATGTCGTCGTTGCACCAGGCAATCGGGCTCACGCCCCAGCGGATCGTCATTTTCTCTCTCCGTCGATTCGGGTTTCATAGTCGCGGCGAGCCGCCTGCACTTCGGCACGGGCCGATACTTCGGGGACGGCGACATCCCACCAGTGGCCTCCGGCTTCGGTTGTGATCATCGGATCGGTGTCGATGACGATCACATAGCTTTTGGCCGATCGTTTCGCGCGAGCGAGTGCGGCTTCGAGTTCGGCGATGCCGCCGACTTTCTCGGCTGCGGCACCCAGGCTGCGCGCGTGCGCGGCGAAATCGATATCGGGAAGAGTCTCGTGCGCGCTATCGGCGAGCAGGTTGTTGAACGGGCGTCCGCCGGTCCCCTGCTGCAGCCGGTTGATGCACCCGTAGCCGCGGTTGTCGAGCAGCACGACGGTGATTTTATGCCCGAGCATGACAGAGGTCGCGAGCTCGGAATTGAGCATCAGATAGCTGCCGTCGCCGACCATCACATAGACGTCGCGCGCCGGGTCGGCCATCTTGACGCCGAGCCCGCCGGCGATCTCGTAGCCCATGCACGAAAAGCCATATTCGACATGATAGCCGCCGGGGCGGTGGCTGCGCCAAAGCTTGTGCAATTCGCCGGGCAGGCCGCCCGCGGCGCAAACCACGGTCGCATCATCGTCCGCCTGCCGCCACACCGCGCCGATGACCTGCGCATCGGACGGCAGCGCCTCACCCGGTGCTGTTGCCGCGTCCCATGCGGCGTTCCATTCGGCGATCGCGGCATCGCTCTTGCTGTGCCAGGCGGTATCGATCTGCCAGCCGCCGAGCGCTTCGACGAGCGCTTCGAGTACCTCGCGCGCGTCGCCGACGACCGCTTCGGCACCCTGCTTGATCGCATCGGGCGCCGCGATATTGATCTGGATCAGTCGCTTGCCAGCAAACAGGGTGCGCGACCCCGTCGTGAAATCCTGCAGGCGCGTGCCGACGCCGACGATCAGGTCGGCGGCTTCGGCGGCGGCGTTCGCCGCGCTCGTTCCCGTCACCCCGATGCTGCCGAGCGCTTGCGGATGGTTCCACGCCAGCGCACCTTTCCCCGCCTGCGTCTCCGCGACCGGCATGCCGGTGGCCGAAGCGAGCTCGGCGAGCTCGGCCTCCGCGCCCGAATAGAGCACCCCGCCGCCCGCCACGATCAACGGCGCCTTCGCGGCGCGGACGGCATCGACGAGACCGTCGAATTCGGCGCGGTCGGGCCGCGGGCGGCGCTGACGCCACACGCGCGGCATGAAAAAGCTTTCCGGATAATCATGGGCCTCGGCCTGGACATCCTGACAGAGCGCCAGCGTCACCGGCCCGCACAGCGCCGGATCGGTCAGCACCGCCATTGCACGCGGCAACGCGTCGAGAATCTGCTCGGGTCGCGTGATCCGGTCGAAATAGCGCGACACGGGGCGAAAACAGTCGTTCGCGCTGATCGTCGCGTCGGCGAAATCCTCGATCTGCTGGAGCACCGGGTCGGGCCGGCGACTGGCATAGACGTCGCCGGGCAGGAACAGCACCGGCAGCCGGTTGACGTGCGCGAGCGCCGCGGCGGTGACCATGTTCGTCGCGCCGGGACCGATCGAGGTCGTGCACGCCATCGCGCGCTGCCGTCGGCTTGCCTTGGCAAAGGCGATCGCAGCATGCGCCATGCCCTGCTCGTTGTGGGCGCGCCAGGTCGGAAGTGCGTCTTCCATCCCGGCGAGCGCCTCGCCCATGCCGGCAACATTGCCATGGCCGAAGATCGCCCACATGCCCGCAAAATACGGGACCTCGGCACCGTCGACCTCGACCCGCTGCACCGCGAGCCAGCGCGACAGCGCCTGCGCCATCGTCAATCTTGTCGTCTTGCTCATGCCGCCACCCTAGCACGGCGGGCGCTGCGCCAGCCATCGGCGAGGACGCGCAGATTCTCGCCAAGCGCCCGGACGGCCGCTTCGTCGTCGATTGCGCCGGTCAGCCATTGCTGCGCGACGTCGTGGAAGATCGTGCGCCCTACCGCGAAGCCTTTGACGAGCGGGAAAGGCGCCGCCGCGACGATACCCGCGAGCACCTCGTCCTGCGGCGCCGACAGGCCCAGCAGAACGATGCCGCGGCACAGCGGGTCGTGGCGCAATATTGCTTCCTGGCTTGCGGCCCATGCGGCCGCATCGGTCGTCGGCTCGAGCTTCCACCAGTCGGGATAGATACCGAGCGAATAGACATGATCGATGACCGACGCGATCGTCCCGCTGTCGACCGGCCCGTGTTTCGAAGCGATGATTTCGAGCAGGAATTCGTGGCGCGTCCGGCGGCATGCGTCGAAAAGCCGAAGCAATTGCCGGTCCTGCCGCGCGCGCATCTCGGCGTCGTCATCGGGATGATAGAAGACGAGGCATTTGACGACATGGTTGGTCGGCCAGTCGCGCAAGGTCATGCCGACATCGGGCGATCCTTCGAACCGGAGCGGGCGCGATCCCGGAACCTCGATCGGCCGTCCGATCCAATAGGGATGATCGGCGGCGGCTTCGAGCGCACGCGCGCCGAAACGACCGTCGAGAAGCATGCCATAGCAGGGATCGCCCTCGCCCATCCGGTGGAGCGCTTCGAGCGCCAGATTCTTGAAATGATGGACGCGAGCCTCGTCACCCTCGCCCAGCTCGGCGAGCAGATCGTCGAACTGGCTGCGATGGTCGATCGCCAGCACCGTCAGTTCCTCGCGGTCGCCCTGACGATTGGACGACCAGTGCAACTGTTCGAGTTCGGCGCTCTCGCGGAGGCGATGCGGCCATTGGCCCGCCAGAAAATGCTGAAGCTCGTCCCACGACGCCATCGCAGGCGCACAGCCATGCCGCGACACGACGAGCGCGCCGCAGGCATTGGCGATCTCGCAGCATTTTTCGAGCGGCATATTCTTCAGCCAGCCGCGCAGGAAGCCCGCCATGAAGGCATCGCCCGCGCCGAGCACATTGAACACCTCGATCGGAAAGCCGCGTCCGACGATGCCGGCGTCGAGCGAGGCAGGGATGTCGCCCGGAAAGGCGACGCAGCCATCGGCGCCGCGCTTGCAGACGAGCAGCGCCGGGCTCTTCGCGCGGATCGCGCGGAGCGCCGCCAGCGTGTCGGTCGAGCCGCCAAGGATGTGGATTTCCTCCTCGGTACCGACGATCAGGTCGCACAAGGGCAAGACGCGCTGTAGCGCCTCGGTAACGCCCTGATCGGCGACGAAACGGTCCTCGCCATTGTCCTTGCCGGCAAGGCCCCACAGCACGGGCCGGTAATCGATATCGAAAACGACACGGCCACCGCCCTGCTTCATCAGCGTCGCGGCCTTGATGCTCGCCTCGAAAACACCTGGTTGCGACAAATGCGTGCCGTTGACGAGCAGCGCTCCGGCCGATGCGACGAAGGCCGGATCGATATCGTCGGCGCACAGCGCCATATCGGCGCAATTCTCGCGATAGAAGATCAGCGGAAAAGTATCGGGATCGCGGATGCCGAGGATCGCAAGCGCGGTAAGGCGATCGGGATCGGTACGCACGCCGCGCGTCGTGACGCCTTCGCGTTCGAGCTCTTCGACGATGAAACGCCCGAAATGATCGGCACCGACGCGGGTGATCAGGCCGGCGTGGAGGCCGAGGCGCGCCGCGCCGATGGCGGTGTTGGTCGGGCTACCCCCGATATATTTGGCGAAGCTCGCCATATCCTCGAGCCGCCCGCCGATCTGCTCGCCATAGAGGTCGATCCCCGCGCGCCCCAGCGTGACGACATCAAGCGGGCCCTCCACGCCCAATTTATCCCCTTGTTGCGTCATCGCTTTCAAGACCATCCTTCCTTGGTCTGAAACGCATATTCCAGTTTTAGAACGTTTGCAACAGATGTTTCATATGTGCCGCAAAACGAAACGCCTCAGATCCCGACGTTGTCGCGCGCCTTTCCGTCGGTGCGGGTGGCCTCGAAAGCGAAGTTGATAACCAGCGCCTGCGCGAGGCACATCGAGGCCGACAGCGAGCGGAACTTTCGAACTTCGGCCTCACGAATCTGCAGGACATGCTCGGCAGGCTTGGCAACCGGGCTGACCAGGCTGTCGCTGATCGCAAGGACGCGGCCGCCATGGGCCTTTGCGGCATTGACCACCGCCACGGTTTCTTCGGAATAGGGATGAAAGCTGATCGCGATCAGCAAATCGTCGGGGCCGATCGCATGCACCTGTTGCAGCCCGAGCCCGCCGACTCCGTCGATGAACACCGTGCGCTTTCCTGCCTGAAGCAGCGAATAGGCGATATAGGATGCGACCGGAAAGGAGCGGCGAAACCCTGCGACATGCACCGTATCCGCCGCCATCAGCAGGTCGACCGCGGCCTGCATGTCGGCGCCGCTGACCGTCTGCACCAGATTCTGGATCGCGAGGCTGTTGCCTTCGACGAATTCGGAGAGGAGGTTGGCGGGCTCGGCCGCCCGCGCGTTCGTCGCCTGATCGAGTTGGCGAACGCGTTCCGAATAGCCGAGCGCCGCATTGTTGCTGAGCAGGCCGTCACGGAACAGCCGCTGCATCTGGCTTGCGCCTTCGAACCCGAAGCTCTTGGCAAAGCGCACGATGGCCGAAGGCTGGACACCGCAGCGATCGGCGATGACCGCCAGTGTTTCGAGCGCGATGTCGTTGGGTTCGTCCAGAATATAGCGCGCGATCTGCTTCAGTCGCTTGCTCAGCGTTTCGTATCGGCTCACGATCTCGGCGCGCAGCTCTTCCGCCGAAACGGGGGCGGTCGGGACGTCGGTCAACTTCATTCTCCCCCATCATCCATAAAAACGGAATATCTGTTCAAATCTTGTAACGCAACTGTCGCGCTGTGCCACTTTCCACGCTATGGAACAAATGTTTCACCAATTATACACATGGAACGATATTTCAATTGGAGAGGATTGAATGCACGACATTGCACTGATCGGCGCCGGCAGGATCGGCAAAATCCATGCGGCGAACCTTGCCGCGAACCCGCGCCTGCGGCTGGCGCTGGTGGTCGACCCCTTCCCCGAAGCCGCCGCCGCGGTCGCCGCGCAGTATGATGCACGCGTCTCGACGATCGAGGAAGCTCTGGCGGACCCGGCCATCGCGGGCGTGGTCGTCGCCAGTTCGACCGACACCCACCTGCCGTACAGCCTCGCCGCGGCCGAGGCGGGCAAGGCGATATTCTGCGAAAAGCCGCTCGACCAGGATCTGGCCGCTGCGCGCGAATCGGCGACGCGGTTCGCGGCGCTGGACGCGCGCCTGTTCCTCGCTTTCAACCGGCGTTTCGATCCGAATTTCGCGGCGTTGCAAGCGCGGCTGGCGGGCGGCGCGGTCGGCACGCTCGAAACGCTGCACATCATCAGCCACGATCCGGCGCCGCCGCCGGTCGATTATGTGAAGGTGTCGGGCGGCATCTTCAAGGACATGGTCATCCACGATTTCGACATGGCGCGATGGCTGCTGGCCGAGGAAGTCACCGAGGTCTTTGCCAGCGCCTCGGTGCTCGTCGACCCCGCGATCGGCGAGGCCGGCGACGCGGACACCGCAAAGACGATCCTTCGTACCGCATCGGGACGACTGTGCGTGATCTCGTCAAGCCGCCGCAGCGGTTATGGCTACGACCAGCGGATCGAAGCGTTCGGGTCGAAAGGCATGATCCGCGCGCAGAACCAGCTTGAGACGACGGTCGAAACATGGGGCGAGGCCGGCGCCGCCGCCGACCGCTTCCAGAATTTCTTCCTCGATCGCTACGCCGTCGCCTATGCGCGCGAAGCCGAACATTTCGCCGACATCCTCGATGGCAAGACGCCGCCGCTGGTCGATTTCCGCGACGGCGTCGCGGCGCTGGCGCTGGCGGAGGCGGCAGCACAATCGGCCCGGACCGGCGAGCGCGTTCTCCTGTAGAGCAGAGAGCGGGCGGCGAAATTCGCCGCCCGCTCTCTTGGCGCTACCCGAAAAGCACAAAGAAAGGGCCGGGTTTCCCCGGCCCCCAGTTTTCCAGTGCCCCTGCAGCGGATCAGAATTTGAACTGGATGCCCGTCTTGACCGAATAGCCGTAGCGTTCGACCTCGTCGATGCGCGACGGAATGCCCTGATAGGTGCGATAGGGTTCGTCGTTGAGGTTCGACCCTTCGAGGAAGATCGTCACATGCTTGACGATATCGTAGCCGATGCGCGCGTCCCACTGGTTGAACGCCCCGACATAGCTGTCGGTGTCGGTGTCCTCGCCGGGTTCGAGCAGATAAGCCGAGCGATAGGTGTAGGCGATGCGCGCCGACAGGCCGCCCTTTTCATAGGAGAGGAAGGCCGACGCCACCCGGTTCGACTGGCTGGCGAGCGGCAGGCGCTCGGTACCGCGCCCCGGAATACCCTTCGCCCGCGACTTGACGAAAGTGATGCTGCCGCCGACGCTGAAGCCGTTGAGCGGTGACGGCAGGAAGCTGAGTTCGGTCTGCGCGTTGATTTCGATGCCCTTGACGAAGGCGCTGTCGGCGTTGACCGGCATCGTCACTTGCGCATCGACCAGCGGCTGCCCGGCAAAGGTGCCGCTCTGCTCCGTCGTCGCCGAATAGATCGGGTTCGAGATCGTCTTGTAGAAGCCGGCGACGCTGATGATGCCCTTGCGACCGATATAGAACTCGCCGGCAAGGTCATAGTTGGTCGAGGTCAGCGGCCTCAGGTTGGGATTGCCCTGTTCGACTTCGTTGTCGCCGGTGTTGACGATCGTCGTCGGGGCAAGCTGTTCATAATTGGGCCGGCCGATCGCCCGGGTTACCGCAGCGCGGAAAACGAGCGAGGGCGACGCGTCCCAGCGAAGGTTCAGACCCGGGAACCAGTCAGTATAGCTTTGTGCCCCGAAGCTGTCGTAATCCTTGTCGAGGTCGGCGACCGTGGTCGTATCGAGAACATCCTTCGCGGCGTAATTGCTCTTCGTCTTTTCCATGCGGACGCCGGGAATGGCCGTGAATGGCCCCACCTTCAGCGTCGCCATCGCATAGGCGGCGAAGATCTTCTCCCGGATCAGGAAATCGCCGGCCAGACTGTCGCCGACCGTCCCCTCCTCATCGAGCTCGAAGCCGCTCAGATTGGAGGTGAAGAAATTGTCGGCGCTCGGACGGCTAATCGTGGCGCCGAAGGGGTAGCGCCCCTTGAAGATGCTATCGATCGATTCCCCTTGGACCTGATCCAGCGTGAAATCATCCTCATAGCCGTCGTAAATGACCGATTCGGCGTCGTTGGTCTTGCGCCGGTTGGTATATTTGACGCCGACCTTGATCGAGGAATCGTCGCCGATGGCGATCGGTGTCCGGAAATCGGCGCGCAGCTGGTACAGCGTCTCGCGTGCGCGGCGATGCTCATAGCTCGTCTCGTCGAACTCATAGGCAGTGGGATCGAAGGCGCTGGCGTCGGGACGGAACACCGGGATACCCGTCAGGTCGTACGAGCCGGTGACGCCTTCGCCCTTGAAGGAAATCTCGTCGCGGTGGGGGTCGCGCTTGTCGGCGCGCGTGTAACCCCCCTCGACCCGCAGCCAGCTCGGTCCAAGATCGAACTCGCCGCCCAGCGTCGTGGTGATCGTGGTCGAGGACTCGGCGCGCGACCGCAGCGCCCGTTCGGTTTCCGCCTCGGCGAAATCGCCGCTCGTCGCGGTCTGGTTCGTGATTTCGTCTTCGTCGAGCTCGATCGTGAAGCCCGGACGCGTTTCGGTGTCCTTGTACTTCGAATAGAGGAAGCGCGCGTAAGTCTTCACCGTATCCGTCGGACGCCAGTCGAAGTTCGCGACCGCACCATAACGCTGGCGACGGGTATGATAGTCGCGGATCGTCTGTTCGAGCGGCAGGAACTGGCCGTTGACTTCTTCCCAGCTTCCCCCGGACTGGACATTTTGCGCCTCGAATTCGCGGTTCGAGTAGTTGAGCGCGAGCACGACGCCGAACTGGTCGTCGGGGCCGAATCGCGACCCGAACGAAGCATCAAACTCATAGGGATGCTTGCCGTTGATGTCATATTTGCCATAGGCGGCGCGCAGGCTGCCGAAGGTGCCCGGCCGATCGAAGGCGGACACGGTTTCGATGTTCGCGGCGCCCGCGATCGCATTGGCGTCCATGTCGGGGGTCAGCGTTTTCGAAACGGTGATCGCCCCGATCAGCGCCGATGGAATATCGTCGAGCTTTACCTGGCGCGAGTCGGGTTCGGGCGCGGCAGCCGTCTGGCCATTCAGGGTCACGTTCAGCAGGTCGGGCGAAACGCCGCGGACGGTAAGATAGCGCCCTTCACCCTGGTCGTTGGCGACGCTGAGGCCCGGAAGGCGGCGGAGCGTTTCGGCGACATTTTGATCGGGAAGACGCCCGACATCGTCGGCGCGCACTTCGTCGACCTGCGTGTCGGTGTTGCGCTTGGTTTCCAGCGCGGCGCGATCGGCGGCGCGGCGGCCGCTGACGACGATGGTATCGTCTTGCCCTGCCTCAGCCGAAGCGGTTTGTGCCATGGCACCCGTCGCCGGGACAGCCAGACATGTCGTAAGCAAAAGCGCGCGTGCGAACCGCCGTGTCATTTTATCGCCTCTCCTCCCCGGCACGACTCCCTGTCGCGCTCGTTTCGGGCATCATAATGACATATTTATTCCATATTGCAAGTAAAATAGAATATATCTTGCACAATGAGGGCGAGAGGCATGCGAAACCGGGACGCAGAGCGCCCGATCTGACAGGTTGCTGACAGGAATATCAGTCAGATAGCGGCCAGCGAACCGCAACCTCGAGTCCCCCGAGCGGCGACCGCGCGAGCGTCATTTCGCCCCGTGTTGCCTCTGCGAGTTCCCGCGCGATGGCAAGGCCGAGCCCATGCCCTTCGTCCGCCGAGTCGAGCCGTGCGCCCCGCAGGATCGCTTCGTCCCGCTGCGCAGAGTCGAGCCCGGGTCCGTCGTCGCCGACCGTCAGGACGCGTTTGCCCGCCACCGTATCGACCGCGACATGGACGAGGCGACGCGCGTGGCGCGCAGCATTCTCAAGCAGCGGCCCCATAAGCTCGGCGGCATCGTCGCTCGCAAGCGGCAGGGTGATGCTCTCGCTACCCGCGAGCGAAAAGGCGACCCGCTCGCCGGCTTCGGTCTGTTCGATCACCGCGACAAGCCGTTCGATCAGCGGGAGCGCCACCGTGCTGCGCCCTTCATGGACGAGGCTGATGCGTGTCCGCGCCAGTTCGCCGCCGATCGCCGCGCGCATCGCAGCGATCGATGAGTCGAGCCCGTCGGCTATCTGCACTGCCCCGCCTTCGCGCGCCCGCGCGCTTTGCACCGCAAGCGCTGCCAGCGGAGTCTTCAGCCCATGGGCGAGATCCGCCGCACGGCGCCGCGCGCGTATCAGATCGGCCTCGCGCGCATCGGCGAGCGCATCGATCGATTCGGTCAGTGGCGCAAGCTCGCGGGGATAGGCCCCGCCGAGACGCGCCGATGCGTCGCGGCGCAATCGTTCCACATCCTGCCCCACCGTCCGTAGCGGCCGCAACCCGAGGCCGACCTGCGCCCACGCCGCGAGCGCCAGTACCGTCCAGAGCAGCGCCAGGAACAGCGCCATCTCGCGCCCGAATTCGCGTTGCGCCGGCACCAGTTTGGCGAGGTCATACCCCAGCTGGACGGCCACCGCCGGCTCCTGCGGCTGCAGGCGGATGGTACGCTCCATCAACAATATATGCTGGCCAAAAGGACCGTCGGCGCGGCGCACACGCCAGCTGTCGGCCGGGGCCGCCACGGGCCGCGGCAGGTGGCTATCCCACAGGGAAACGGAACGGATGGCGCCGGCGGTGCCCGAGACCTGCCAGTACAGGCCGCCGGCCGGCACCGCGAATCTCGGGTCCGCGGGCTCCGATCCGGCGACGGGGACCCCGCGCGCGAGTTGCAGATCGGCAAGAAGCGGCCGGACCTGGATCATCAGCTCGTCCTCGACGCGGCGCTCGACATGCCCGTTAAACAGCCACGTCATCGCAAACCAGGCGACAACCAGCGCAAGAGCTATCGCCACACCGGCTCCCGCGATCAGCCGAAGCCGGAGCGAGCCGCCCGTCATGTGGCGTTCACAGCCAGCGTATAGCCGAAACCGCGCCGGGTCTGAATCGTCTCGGCGCCGAGCTTGCGCCGCAACCGTGCGATCAGCGCCTCGATCGCATTGGCGTTCTCGGCGTCGGCATCGCCATAAAGGTGATCGGAAAGTTCGGTGGCCGGGACGGCGCGGCCGGCATGATGGGCGAGATAGTCGAGCAACCGGTATTCGAGGGGCGAGAGCTTGACCAAAGCGCCGTCGAGCGTCGCGGTCATCCGATGCGTGTCGATCCGCAGCCCGCCCACCTCCAGCGTCGGGCTCGACCGTCCTGCCGCCCGGCGGATGAGTCCGCGCACGCGCGCGACGAGTTCCTCCATCGCCCACGGTTTCGCCATATAATCATCGGCCCCGGCTTCGATCCCGGCGACCTTGTCGGTCCATTCGCCGCGCGCAGACAGAATGAGGACGGGAAACCCCCGTCCCGCTTCGCGCCAGCGCTTGACCACCGACAGACCGTCGAGCCGCGGCAGGCCCAGATCGACCACCGCGACGTCATAGTCCTCGACGTCGCCATTGAACCAGGCTTGCTGGCCGTCGGACGCAAGGTCGACGACGAACCCCGCCGCCGTCATCCCGCGGATCAGCTCGGAAGCAACAACCGGATCGTCCTCGACCACCAACGCGCGCATCAATCATCCTCGATCTTGATTACCCGGCCGGTCCTGGCGTCGATTTCGACCTCGCGCACCCTGCCGCCACCGGTCAGGATTTTCACCTCATATTTGAACCCGAAGGATTCGCGTTCCAGTTTGACCTTGAGCACATCGCCGGGAACGCGCTCGGTCGCGATCGCAAGAACGCGCGCGATCGGGAGAATTTCTCCCCGCGCCAAGGCGGCGCTCGCAGCGCGCTGATCGGCCCTGTCGTCCTTGTCGTCCTTGGCGAGCGTCAGCGCGGGAGAGGCGAGAGCGGCCATCGCGGCCACAGCAAGAAGTGTCTTTTTCATGTCCGCCTCCCTGCCACAACCTCGCTGACAAGAGGCTGACATACTATCGCGACCCGGTTCATCGCAAAGGGCATTGATGAAATTTATTTTCTGATTTATCAATGAGAGATATATTTATTCTAAAAAGAGGAGAAAGCCGTGAAGCGCATCCTGCTTTTGTCCACCATATTCCTGGGAGCCTGTGCCGCTCCTGGCGCCGGCGCAGATACGCCAGCCGCGGCACCTGGGCCGCTGAAACTGGAAAAAGTTGTGATGCTGATGCGCCACGGCATTCGCCCCCCGACGAAGGCCGCCGTAGTCCCGCCGGGCTATTCGTCGGAAAAGTGGCCGGACTGGCCCGTCGATTTCGGCCTCCTTACCCCCCGCGGCGCGGCGGGCGCCAAGCTTCTTGGCGAAAGCGATCGCGCCTATTTCGGCGCCCGCGGGCTGTTTGGCGACGGATGCCCTGCAACCGGTACGATCGTCCTCAAGGCGAGCTACAAGGAACGCACGATCAATACGGCGCAGAGCTGGGCGGCGGGATTCATGCCGGGATGTAAGGCCGATGTCGCGCACCCGGCCGGCGCGGACGACGATGCGATTTTTCACGGTCTGGACGGCGGCCCACCCTCGTTCGACGGAAAGCGCGCCTACGATGCCGCGCTCGCGCAGGCGCCCGAGGGCGGGCTTGCCGCCGAAACCGAACGCCATCGCGGCGAACTGACCCTGCTCGCCAAGGTGCTCGATTGCGCGGTGCCCGCCTGCCCGCTCGTCGCCGAGCCGAGCCGGCTGATCGCCCAGCCCCATGACCGGCCCGATCTCGAAGGGCCGCTCGATGTCGGATCGACAGCAAGCCAGACACTGTTGCTCGAGTATCTTGAGGGCAAGCCGATGCAAGAAGTCGGATGGGGGCGGGTTAACCGTGGGGAAATCGAGCAGTTGCTGCAATTCCATCCGCTCAAGTTCCGATATGCGAACCGGCCCGGCTATATCGCGGCGGCGGCGGCAGCGCCGATCGTGAATGAAATCGTCGAAGCGCTCGGCGAAAAGAGCCAAGTTCGGCTTACGCTGCTTGCCGGACACGATACCAATGTCGCCGACCTCGGCGGCTTCTTCGACCTTCATTGGCGGGTTCCGAGCTACCCCGCCGACGAAGTTCCGCCCGGCAGCGCGCTTGGTTTCGAGCTGGTCAGCAGCCCCAAAGGCGATCGCTATGTCCGGGCCTTCTACCGCTCGCAGACGATGGATCAGCTCCGCAACCTCGAGCCGTTGGGTCGGGGCGACACCCTGTTCCGACGCTATCTTCCGATCCCGGGATGCGGAAACTCGGTTGAAGCGACCGCGTGCAGCTGGAGTGAATTCGTGAAGCTTGCCGCCCCGCGCGGATAGTCTAGCCGCCGAAGCTGCGCTGGACCGTCAATCCTACATAGCGTCCGCTGTTCAGGACGCGTAGCTCGCGATAGCGCAAGCCGCTTTCGCCCCGGCTGCCATTGTAGATGTCACGGGTCCGTAATGCAGACCCATCGGTGAGATTCTTGCCGAACAGACGAAAGGTCCAGTGCGTATCGGGATGATATTCGGCGAACAGGTCGAACCGGCCCGCAAGGCGGTCGCGCTCGACTTCCTCGACCTTGAAGCTGGTTTCGACACGCGACAACGAATAGCCTCCGCCCCAGCGCATCTTCCAGCGCGGAACGTCATGCGTGAACGCGATCCGCGCCTCGACCGGCATATCGCCCGAAATGCTGCGCCGTGCGCCAGTGGTCGGATCGGTCGCCGTGCTGCGCCGCGCCGCCAGGTCTGCCGTTACGATGACACCTCTCACACCCAGTCCGTCAAGCGGCCACTTCAGCGATGCCTCCAGCGTATCGCGCCGCGCGGCGCCGATATTGCCGACCGCATCGTATATGATGCCATCGGCGAGCACAGGTAACTGATCGACGAGGTCGGATATCCACTCCCGGCGGATTGCGGCAGTGAACGAGCCCGCGCCAAACCGGCGCTCGTAGGCCATCTCGATACGCCAGAGGCTCTCGGGTTCGAGGTCGGCGTTCCCCGCACTGACGGTTCCGTTGGTGAGCGATGCGGCTCCGACGAAATCCCCGAAGTCGAGCTGTCCGACGTCGCGATCGACCAGCAGGCGCAGCGTCTGGTTCGCTGTCGGAGACCAGTTAAGCCGCGCGCGAGGCTTCCAGAAGGCGAGCGATTTTATGAGATTCACGTCGCCTCGTTGCGACAGGCGCGACATCTCGCGGCGGATACCCAGTTCGATATTCCAATGCGTATCGGGCGCCAGGCTGGCCGTCGCGAACAGTTCCGCCCGACGCTCCAGAACCCGGACATCGGCCTGCGGCAGGGCGACTGGCTCGCCATCCTCGATCAGGACGTTCCGACTGTCGAGGCTGTTGATCGCCCCCTCCGCTCCGGCTTCGATCGTGAGCGCGCCGTGGCGATGACGGAGCGATGCGCGCAGAATAGCCTCGCTGGCGTCGGACCGCTCGTCCGAAACGCTGCTGCCGGAGGCTGTCGCCTCGCGATCGATCCCGACGGTGCGGGCCGAACGGTAGCTTCCGACCAGTTCGAGGTCGCTGGCGGAGCCCATTGAACGCTCGTATCGCAGGCCGCCCTCGTAAGTTCGCGCGCGTTCCCGTTCGCTGCCTTCGATTGCATCCGCCTCGGGAAAGTAGATCGCATAAGCGATGTCGGCGAATTTGCGCTTGTCCTGCACCAGTCCGTTAAGACGGAGCGTGCCGCCGAACAGCGGCTGCCGATAAGCGAGCGTCGCCTGCACCACGTCGGCTCCCTCCGGCTGGGCATAGTCCACCAGCCGCAGCGGGCTGCCATCGGCGGCAAACCGGTCGCGGATGCCGAAGCCGTGCTCATCGTCGATCTCGCGATACGCAGTCGCGAAAACGTCGATCACCCGGTCGCGCCGGTCGAACGTCGCCTGCACCGACAGACGCGGAGCCCGCAGTCCATGTCGATACAAGGCCTGCTCGGCCTCGATCCTTCCGCTGATCGTGCCGGCTTTCACCAGAATGACGTTGGCGAGCAACGCATAGCCCTGCATGTCGTAGCTTGTCGTTCCGGCGCGGATCAGTTCGATCCGCTCGACGCGAGCCGCAGGAAGCCGTTTGAGGACTGCCTCGAGTGTGTCGGTTTTTCCCGCTGGCCTCTGCCCATCGATCAGCACGTTGCCCGCCGCCCCGGAATAGCCGCGGACGTCGGTGTCGCCTTCGACGATCGTGAATCCCGGAAGCAAAGCCACCATCTCATATGCATTCGAGGGTTGCGTGCGATCGAAGAAGCTCTGGTCGTAAACCGGATTCGGAATATCCGTCCGCTCTTGCGCCGATGCTGACGCTATTGCGCCGAGCCCGGCCATCAGCAGCAGCGCGATACGAATGTCATGAGGCATGAAAAGGGCCAATTCTTCCGACAAGCGACCAATCTGGTTCGCTTCGGAATTTCCCCTGCGCGTTTCACCCTGACATTCGGCCATCTACACTTGTCAGCACGACGTCAGGAAAGATGGTTCGGCAATGTGCGGAACGGATACCGACCATCGAAGCATTCGATTTGATGAGCGATGACGCGATAAATTACCCCACCGGCAATGGTGCGAGGCCGGGAGAGATAGAATGCACATTGCGTTCCACAAGGCGCTGCTGATCGTCGGCCTTGCACTTGAGGATAGCGAGGTATTCCTGCGGTGGTTCCTAATCGAGCGGGCATGATTTCGAACCAAGCAGGGGCTAATCCCGAAGGCCTACGGCACACATCTAAGGCGTTGAAATCACGACCGGTTCTTCCTTCGCTACGATCAGCAAAGGGACGAGTTCAGCCCGTAGCGTGCTCGCGCAACGCATGAGATGCTTCCTTGGCAAAGTCCAAGCTTGAGCGCGCCCTTCCAAATGCAGCGCAAGTATTTGAAATATATAGGGAAATGGCGCACCCGAAGGGATTCGAACCCCTGGCCTCTGCCTTCGGAGGGCAGCGCTCTATCCAGCTGAGCTACGGGTGCCGGTAGAGCGCGGCCTCTAGCAAGCGCGAGCGCCGCCAGCAATGGCCTATCGACCGCGGCGGCCGGATATGCGAAGCGGGCGCTTGAGGCAGGGGAACGCATGCGGGCATCCGACTATGACTGGCCGATGGCCGCCGACCTTTATGGCGAGATGCAGCTCGAAGCCGCTCCGCCCGCGAAGCGCAAATGGCGCGACTATCTGCCCGGCGCCTTCGTCACTGCCATCGCCGCGCTCGCCGCGGCGTGGCTCGCCGACCATTATGCCGCGCCGATCGTGCTGATGGGGCTGCTCATCGGCCTGTCGATGAGCTTTTTGTCGCAGGACAGGCGCACCCATGCGGGGCTCGACCTGATGTCGCAGACCGCACTCCGCATCGGCATCGTCCTCGTCGGGGCGCGGATCACGGCGGCGCAGCTCGCCGAACTCGGGCCTCTGCCCTTTGCGCTGCTCGTGCTGATCATGATCGCGGTGATCGTCGTGACGGTCGCGACCGCGCGGCTGTTCGCGCAGGAAAAGCACGCCGCGCTGCTCGCGGGCGGGGCGACCGCAATCTGCGGCGCGTCGGCGGCGCTCGCGCTGTACTCGCTGATCGGTGACAAACGCGTCGATCAGGCGCGCTTTACCCTGACATTGGTCGGAATCACCGTCGCGAGCGCACTCGCGATGACGCTCTATCCCGTGCTCGCCGCGCAGCTCCACTTGACCGACGCGCAGGCGGGCTTCCTGATCGGCGCGTCGATTCATGACGTCGCGCAGGCGATCGGCGGCGGCTTTTCCTTCTCGCCGCAAGCGGGCGAGGTCGCGACGATCGTCAAGCTGACGCGCGTCGCGCTGCTCGCCCCGATGCTGATGCTCGTCGCACTCTGGCTCGGACGCAGCGGCGAGCCCGGCACGACGAGGCGCATTCCGCTCCGCCTGCCCTGGTTCATCCTCGGCTTCCTTGCCGTCGCCGCGGTCAACTCGCTGGCGCCGATCCCCAAGCCGGTGCAAAGCGCTGCCGCAACCGGCGCGCAGGCGCTGCTGCTGCTGGCGATCGTCGCGACGGCGATGAAGGCGCGGCTGCATCTGTTGCTCGATCAGGGCTGGCGCAGCTTCGCGCCGATCGTCATCGCAACGCTGACCAGCTTCCTGCTGTCGCTTGCGGCAGCCCTCGCCCTGTGACGGCGTGACGTCACCGTAAAGCGTTCGGAAATCAGCTCTTCGGGAGCGCCCAGCTCACCGTCAGCTGCGTCGCGCGACGTGGAATGTCGAGCTTTGCCTCACTGAAATTGACCTTCTCGTTCGGCGGCAGCATCCGCACCGGCGGCTTGATCGTCCAGCTATAGACGATCGTCCCCTGCGCATCGCGCAGCTCGGCAAGGATCGGCGGAACGCGCTGTTCCCGGTCGGTCGGGTTGATGATCACCCCCGATGCGGCGAAATAGATGGTGCCGTCCGCCAGTTCGCGGTGATCCTGGTTCGGCGGCAGCTCGATGACGAGGTCGGGCTCGTCGACCATCCCCGGAATCCCCAGCCCCTGTGCCCAACCCGGCAGGCCGAACCAGTAGAGCCCCCCCGTCGCGGCGAGCATCAGCGCCGCCGCACTCGCCGCGATCCACGTCCAGCGTTTCGCCGGATTGCGGCGCGGACGGCGGAAAGGAAGCGGTGCTTCTTCGGCCGGCGGCTGGACGACCGGGACTTCGGGCACGGCGAAAGCTTGGGGCGGCGGCGGAGCGGCGGCGGGGGTGGCTGGCTCCGCGGCCAACGGCGCGGCCGCCGGTTCCGGATCGGGCTCGCGGGCAACCGGTGCCGGAGCGGCCTCCGCCACTGTCGCGGCGACCGGAGCCGCAGGCTCCTGGAACCAGCTGTGACGGCAGCTTGCGCAGCGCACGGTACGCCCCGTCGGTCCTATCGCGGTATCGGGCACGACATAGCGCGTATGACAGGACGGACAGGCAAGGATCATGGAACCCCTCTAAACACGCCGATTCGCGTGTTGCAAGCACCGTGTCGCGCTTCGCGCTTTACCTCGGTGGATAGCCGTGTAACAGGCGACGCTATGAGCGCCTCGATCGCCCCGCCTCGCGCCGCTTGCAGGGTGCCGTTTGGTACAGGGATGGCGTCATGACCTCGCCTCCCCGTCCCGGCGGTGCGATGGTCGAATTCAGCGGCGTCGGCCTCCGCTACGGCCCCGATGAAGAAGTTCTGCGCGACATCAGCTTCAACCTCCAGCCGGGCAGCTTCTATTTCCTGACCGGAGCATCGGGCGCGGGCAAGACCTCGCTCCTCAAGATGCTCTATCTCGCACAGCGGCCGAGCCGCGGCATCGTCCGCCTGTTCGGCGAGGATCTGGTCAACATGCCGCGTCACCGATTGCCCGGCTTTCGCCGCCGGATCGGCGTCGTCTTTCAGGATTTCCGGCTGATCCCGCACCTTTCGGCGCGCGACAATATCGCGCTGCCGCTCCGTATCGCCGGCGTGAGCGAGGAGGATCTGGCGGGTCCTGTCGGCGAAATGCTGAGCTGGATCGGCCTCGACGAGCGCGCGGACGCCTTCCCCCCGACGCTTTCGGGCGGCGAGCAACAGCGTGTCGCGATCGCACGCGCGGTGATCGCCCGGCCGCAGCTGCTCGTCGCCGACGAACCGACGGGTAACGTCGACCCGGACATGGCAATGCGGCTTCTGGGCCTGTTCGAGGCGCTGAATCGCCTCGGCACCACGGTCGTCGTCGCCACCCACGACATCCATCTGATCAGCCGCATCGACAACGCGCAGATGATGCGGCTCGAGAAAGGCCGCCTCTCCGACCCCACCGGCGCGCTTCGCTATCCGCCGAACCGTTCGTGATGCCGGCATGATCATCCCGCGCGTCCCCGCCCAGCATCGCCGCCTGCTTCCCGACCGCCGTCTGTCGGGGCCCACGCCATGGGTCATCGCGATCCTGATGCTGCTGACGCTGCTGGCGGCGGCGGCGGGCGTCGGCCTCGCGCGGTCGGCCAACGCGATCGGAAGCGCCATCGCGGGACGCGTCACGGTGCAGATCGTCACGGCGAACCCGGTCACGCGGGCGGAGCAGGCAGCGGCGCTTCGCCGCGCCGCCGCGACACAGGCTTTCGTCCGCTCGGCGCGCGCAGTCGAACAGGAAGAGCTGAAGGCGACGCTTGGCCAGTGGTTCGGCGGCGCGGAAGGCGACGATCCGGTGCTGCAGTCGCTGCCGCTTCCCGCACTCGTCGACATCGATTTCGTCGGCGAGAATCGCGCCGGACATATGGCGCAGCTCCGCGCGCTCGTCGCACGCGAGGCCCCCGGCGCGCGGATCATCCCGCACGCCGAATGGCTGGGTCCCGTGGCGCGGCTGATCCGCTCGCTCGCCTGGATCGCCGGCGGCCTTGTCGTGCTGATGACGCTGGCAAGTGCGGCCGTCGTGATCATGACGGCACGCGCCGCGCTCGGTACCCATTATGCGACGATCGAGATGCTGCACATGATCGGGGCGACCGACCAGCAGATCACGCGGCTGTTCCAGCGCCGCATCGCGATCGACACCGCATACGGGATCGCACTCGGGAGCGCGGTCGCGGCGCTCATCCTGCTCCTGATCGGCTGGCAATGGTCGGGGGTCACTTCGGGGCTCGCCGCTACCGCTTCGCTGGGTCCCGCCGGCTGGGCGCTCTTGCTGGCGCTGCCGCTATTGGCTATCGCGCTCGCAGCATTGACGGCACGGCAAACCCTGCTCGCCGCTCTCCAGAAGATACTATGATCAAGCGCCTGATTTCGTTCCTGTTCCTGGCTTGGGTGCTCGGCTTTGCCTGGTTCGCGTTGCTGTTGCCGCAGCCGGCGCCGAACGGAAAGACCGACGCGATCGTCGTATTGACCGGCGGCCCCGGGCGCATCGACCGCGGGCTCGAGCGGCTCGAGGCGGGCGATGCCAAGCGGCTGCTGATCAGCGGCGTGGCGCGCGAGGTAAAGCCGAAGGAACTCGCTGCCGAGTACAAGCGGCCGCTGAAATTGTTCGACTGCTGCATCGCGCTGGGGTTCGAGGCCGAGGATACGCGCTCGAACGCGACCGAGGTCGCGACCTGGGTTGCGCGGCGCAACTACCGGAGCATCCGGCTGATCACCACCGACTGGCACATGCGCCGCGCCGAATACGAGATCGGCCGCGCGGTCGGCGACAAGGTGACGATCCTGCCCGACGCAGTGCCGAGCCAGCCCAATTTCGCGACCTTGTTCCGCGAGTATCATAAATATCTCGCGGGGCTGGCGGGCGGGCTCCTCGGGCTTTAAGAGCGGCGCCGATGCGCTATACCATCGCCCTCTTCCGTTCGATCCTGTTCTGGATGCTGTTCTTTCTGATGAGCAGCTTCAGTTCGATCGGCGCGGTGATTTCGTTGCCGATCTCGCATCATGCGACGATCTGGTTCGTGCGCATCTGGGCGCAGTTCCACCGGCTGATCTGCCGCTTCGTGCTCGGACAGACGATTGTCGTCGAAGGCGAGATGCCCGACATTCCGGTCCTCTATGTCTTCAAGCATGAGGGCGCGTTCGAGACGATCGAGCAGCCCGGGCTGTTCAAGCACCCCGCCGTGTTCGCCAAGGAACAGTTGTTCAACATTCCCGTCTGGGGCCAGGCGGCGCGCTTTTACGGCCTCGTCCCGGTCGACCGCGACGGTGGCGGCAAGGCCATGCGCGCGATGCTGAACGCCGCCAAGGCCGCTCTCGCCAAGGACCGCCCGTTGGTGCTGTTCGCCGAAGGCACGCGCATTCCGCATGGCGAAGCGCCGGCGCTGCGCTCGGGCTTTGCCGGCATCTATCGCCTGCTCGGCGTGCCGGTGATCCCGGTCGCGGTGAACAGCGGCATCGCCTATCCGCCGCGCCGCTGGGTCAAATGGTCGGGCACCATCACCTACAAGGTCGGCGAGACGATCCCCGCCGGTCTGCCGCGCGAGGAAGCCGAGGAGCGCGTCTGGCGCGCGATCAATGCGCTGAACCCGCCCGAGGCGCTGTTGGCGGGTATGACCTCGGCCTGACCTAATGCTTGCGCCCGAAGTCGGGCGCGGCGTCATCCTGCCCCTGTTCGATGATCGAACGGCGGATTGCACGCGTGCGCGTGAACCAGTCCTCGAGCTTGGCGGCGTCGCCGCGGCGGATCGCCTGCTGGAGCACGGTAAGATCCTCGTTGAAGCGCTGCAGGGTCTCGAGCACCGCATCCCTGTTCGCGAGAAACACGTCGCGCCACATCACCGGATCGCTCGCCGCGATGCGGGTGAAGTCGCGGAAACCGCCCGCCGAATATTTGATGACCTCGCTCTCGGTCACTTCCTCGAGCTCGCTCGCGGTACCGACGATCGTATAGGCGATAAGGTGCGGCAGATGGCTCGTCACCGCGAGCACCATATCATGGTGCGCGGCGTCCATCAGATCGACCTTGGCGCCGAGCGCTTCCCAGAAGCCGGTCAGCGCTGCCACGGCGTCGGCGGGTGCGCCAGCGCCGGGGGTGACGATGCACCAGCGACCCTCGAACAAGGTCGCAAAGCCCGCCGCCGGACCACTATTCTCGGTGCCCGCGACCGGATGCGCGGGAATGACGACATGGTCGGGCAACGCCTTCGCCAGCGCATCGGCAACGCTGCTCTTCGACGAGCCGACGTCCGAAATGATCGCATCGGGCTTCAGGCCGGGGGCGATCGCAACGGCGGCATCGGCCATCCTGCCAACCGGAACAGCGAGGATGACGAGGTCGGCGCCTATCGCGGCTTGCGCCGGATCGTCCGCGATCTCGTCGCAGAGCCCCAGCGCGCGCGCCTGTTCGCGCACGTCGGCGCTGGCGTCATGCCCCGTCACCGTCACATCGGGCAAGCGCTCTCCGATCGCGCGCGCGATCGACGAGCCGATCAGCCCGAGCCCGACGATCGTGACCTTTTCGATCGCCATCAGCCGGCGAGCGCGCCGCGGATCGCCACCGCGAGCCCGCGCGTTTCCTCTTCGGTGCCGATCGTCATCCGCAGCGCCTGCGGAATCCCCTGCCCCGGCAGCCAGCGGACGATATAGCCCGCGTCCATCAGGCGGTTATAGACCGTCTCGGCGCTGACATCGCCCTCGAACAGCACGAGCAGGAAGTTGCAAGCCGACGGAATCACCCGGACGCCGTGATTGCCGAGACCTTCGAGCTCTTGCGCCAGCCAGGCGCGCCATGTCGCATTATGCTCGCGGCTGTGATTGACGAAATCGTCGTCGCCGAGCGCCGCGACTGCCGCTGCCTGCCCCGCGCGCGTGACGTTGAACGGCAGGCGGATGCGGTGCAGCGCCGAAATTACCTCGGCCGCGGCATAGCCCCAGCCGATACGCTCGGCGGCGAGGCCGTGGATTTTCGAGAAGGTGCGCGTGATGAAAACGTTGGGCTGCGTCTTCGCGAGCTCGAGCCCGCCGTCATCCTCGGCCTCCGACAGATATTCGCTATACGCCTGATCAATCACGAACAGCACATTCTTCGGCAGCCCCGCGTACAGGCGCTGGACCTCTTCGCGGGTCGCGAGCGTGCCCGTCGGATTGTTCGGATTGGCGAGATAGACGACGCGGGTCCTGTCGGTCACCGCCGCGAGCAGCGCATCGACGTCGGTCGCGAAATCGCGGTCGTCTGCCTCGACCGGAACCGCGCCGACGCGGCGCGCGGCAATTTCATAGACCGCGAAGCCATAGCGTACATACAGAATCTCGTCGCCCGTACCGGCATAAGTGCCCGCCGCAAGGTGGAGCAGTTCGTCCGAGCCGTTGCCGCAGATGATCCGCGCCGGATCGAGCCCGAATTTCGCCGCGATCGTTTCGCGCAGCTCGACCGAGCCCGGATCGGGGTAGCGCGACAGCGCATCGGCGGCTCCCTGCGCTGCGGCAAAGGCTTCGCGTGCCTTCGCGCCGGTGCCGAGCGGATTTTCGTTGGCGCTGAGCTTGATCAGCGGGCGGCCGTCGGCGCCGGCCGACTTGCCGGGAACATAAGGAGCGATGCCGCTGATCCACGGCTTCGGAGTGAGGGTGGCGCTGCTGTCGGTCATGCCGCGCCGTTTAGCGGCTGTGCCGCCCGAGTCCAGTGCGTTGACAGCGCCCTTGCACCCGCTTAGCCCCGCGCGCACCATGGCAAGCCTGCTCCACCAGATCCAGCATCAGAGCGTGACGATTTCGGCGCCGCTCGCGCTCGATAGCGGGCAGGTGCTGCCTTCGGTGACGATCGCCTATCAAAGCTATGGCGCGCTCGATGCCGACAAGTCGAACGCCGTGCTGATCTGCCATGCGCTGACCGGCGACCAATATGTCGCCAGCGACCATCCCGCGACAGGCAAGCCCGGCTGGTGGGCGCGCATGGTCGGGCCCGGAAAGCCGGTCGATACCGACCGTTTCTTCGTGATCTGCGCCAATGTGCTCGGCAGCTGCATGGGGACGAGCGGCCCCGCGACGCCCGGCGCCGCGACCGGCGCGCCGCTTGGCATGCAGTTCCCCGTCATCACGATCGCCGACATGGTGCGCGCGCAGTCGATGCTGCTCGATCAGCTCGGCATCGAGCGGCTTCACGCCGTCATCGGCGGTTCGATGGGCGGAATGCAGACGCTCGCCTGGGCTGCGGCCTATCCCGAACGGTTGCGTTCGGCGGTCGTCATCGCCAGCGCGGCGCGCCATTCGGCTCAGAATATTGCCTTCCACGAAGTCGGGCGGCAGGCGATCATGGCCGACCCCGACTGGCAGGACGGCCAATATTACGGCAGCGAGCGCGCGCCCACCAAGGGTCTGGCAGTGGCTCGCATGGCGGCACACATCACCTATCTGTCCGAAGAGGGGCTGACCGAGAAGTTCGGCCGCCGGCTGCAGGCGCGCGACATCAAGAGCTTCGGCTTCGACGCCGATTTCCAGGTAGAATCCTATCTCCGGCATCAGGGGCTGGCCTTCACTGACCGCTTCGACGCCAATGCCTATCTCTATATCACCCGCGCAATGGACTATTTCGACCTCGCCGAACCGCACGACGGGCGCCTCGCCGGCGCCTTCGCGGGGGCCAAGGACGTGCGCTTCACCTTGGTGAGCTTCGATACCGACTGGCTCTACCCGACCGCCGAATCGCGGCGGATCGTGCAGGCGCTCCATTCGGTCGGCGCCGCAGCGAGTTTCGTCGAACTGTCGGCGCCCTTCGGCCACGACAGCTTCCTCCTCGACGTGCCGGCGCTCGACCGCATCATGGCCGGCGCCTTGGGAGCCGGCTGGTGAGCGCGCTGCGCCCCGATCTGCGCATCATAGCCGACGCGATCCCCGCCGGCGTGCGTGCGCTCGACATCGGCTGTGGCGACGGCGCACTGATGGCAGAGATGCGTGCGCAGAAGGCCATTGACGCCCGCGGACTCGAGATCGACGTCGCCGCGATCGAGGCGGCAATGGCGCTGGGACTGTCGGTGGTTCAGGGCGATGCGAACCGCGATCTCGCCGACTATCCCGACGACGCCTTCGACTATGCGATCCTCTCGCAGACGCTCCAGACGACCGAGCGCCCCGACCTCGTCGTGAGCGAACTGCTCCGCATCGCGCCGCGCGCGTTCGTGAGCTTTCCCAATTTCGCGCACTGGCGGGTGCGGCTTTCGCTGCTCTGGACCGGGCGCATGCCGATGACGCGCCTGCTGCCCGTCGCTTGGTACGAGACGCCGAACATCCACCATGTCACGGTCAGCGACTTCCGCGAGCTGCTGCGCGAAAAGGGCATCAGGGTCGAACGCGCCTGGTACCTGTCGGGTGACAAGCCGACGAGCGACGCCGCCGCAAGCTGGCGCGCTGAACACGCCATCTTCCTGATTTCTCGGGGATAGTTTTCTCCCCGCAAGCGGGAAGGATGCGGGACTAGTCCTGCTTCTTCAGCCCGTTCGCGAGCAGGTCGTTCGCGATCCGCGCGATCTCTTCGATATCGGCGTCCTCGTCCCACAGACCGTAACGCATGCCGAGAAAGACGTTCATCCCTCCGATCGCCCAAGCGTGAATCTCGCCGACGTCGGCACGGATTTCGCCCCGTGCGGCGCCATTCTCCAGCCGCTGGCGCACGCGGGCGACGGTCGTCTCATAGTGGCGGCGGTAGCTCGCATAATCGACGAACTCGGCCTCATCGATGATCCGGTATATCTCCTTATGCTCGCGCACGAAGCCGAGATAGGATTCGAGCCCGATGCGCTCGGCGCTGATCTCGTCGGGTGCCGCCTGAACCAGCGGCGTGACATGATCGCGCAGCTGCTCGCTCATATAGCGAACGAGCGCCTGGAAGATTTCGTCCTTCGAATCGAAATAGGTATAGAAGCTGCCAAGCGCTGTCCCGGCACGCCGCGTGATCGCGCTGATCGACGCCTCGTGAAAGCCGCGCTCGCCGAACTCGATCGCCGCGGCGTCGAGCAGTTTGCGCAGCGTCCTTCGCCCGCGCTCGGTGCGCGGGGTCTTGTCGCGCGGCTCGCCATCGGCGGTCACCCCTGACTCCGTCGCTGCCTGCGGTTGATCCATCGCGCCTTCCCGTCTCCCCGATCCGTCCGGCTATGCCTGCATCGTGGTTTTCCGGCACCACAAGCAAGCAAAAAACGTCGGATGCATATTCCAAGTTGAAACTTGGTTCATGTTTCATTATAGGCTGCGTCGCGGCTTGGCAAGACCGGCCCAACGAAATCAACAAAGGGCGGCAAAAGGTCGCCTACCATGGGAGACACACAATGCGTCCTTTCGCCCGTTCGCTGCGCCGCGCCATCTATGCGACGAGCGCGCTTTCGATGCTCGCCTTCACCCCCGCCGCCTTCGCCCAGGAAGAGGGCGCCACCGATGCCGGCAATGACGAAATCATCGTCACCGCCCGCCGCCGCGACGAGCGGCTGATCGACGTCCCCGTCGCGATCACCGCCTATTCGGGCGAAGCGCTCGAAAAGGCCGGCGCGATCGACATCACCGAAATCGGCCAGACCACCCCGAACACGACGCTCGAAGTCTCGCGCGGCTCGAACTCGACCCTCACCGCCTTCATCCGCGGCGTCGGCCAGCAGGATCCGGTGTCGGGCTTCGAACAGGGCGTCGGCCTCTATCTCGACGACGTCTATCTGAACCGCCCGCAGGCCGCGGTGCTCGATATCTATGACGTCGAGCGGATCGAGATCCTGCGCGGGCCGCAGGGCACGCTTTATGGCCGCAACACCATAGGCGGCGCGGTGAAATATGTGACGGCGCCGCTGCCGCAGGATTTCTCGCTGAAGATCAAGGGAACCTATGGCACCTACGACCAGGCCGACCTTGTCGTCACCGCCAGCGCGCCGATCGGCGACCTGCTTCGCGTCGGCGGCTCGGTCGCGCGGCTGTCGCGCGGTGGCTTCGGCGACAATCTCACCACCGGGCTCGAAAACTACAACAAGGACGTCTGGGCTGGCCGCGGCACGATCGAATTCGGCGGCTATGGTGCGCCGGTGCTGATCCGTATCTCGGGCGACTACAGCAAGGACAAGAGCGATCCGCGCGGCGGCCACCGCCTGATCCCCAGCCTCGCGACGAACGCGCCGGTGCTGGACGATGTCTATGACAGCCGCGGCGGTCTCGTCGATCCGAAGCAGAGCATCGAAGCCTATGGCCTTGCGATGAACGTCACCGCCGAACTCAGCGACACGGTGACGCTCCGCTCGATCAGCGCGTGGCGCAAGGACAAGTCGGCGACCCCGATCGATTTCGACGCGCTGCCCGCCGTCGACGTCGACGTTCCCGGCTTCTATTTCAACGAGCAGGTCAGCCAGGAATTCCAGCTGCTTTACGAAAGCGACAAGCTGAAGGGCCTCCTCGGCTTCTATTATCTCGACGCGACCGCCGACACGCTGTTCGACGTGCGCATCTTCAACACCTTCGCCGGCCTCACCGCCTTCACCGAGGCCGACGTCGATACCAAGACCGCGGCGGTGTTCGGCGATTTCACCTATGATTTCACCGACCAGTTTAGCCTGTCGCTCGGCGGCCGCTACACATGGGACAAGCGCGAGGCGTCGATCCTGCGGCAGAATTATCTCGGCGGGGGTTCGCCTGTGTTCGGCGGCGCCGGCGTACCGTTCGGCGCGCCCGGCACCGATTTCGAGGGCAGCCGCAAGTTCAACAAATTCACCCCGCGCGCGTCGCTGACCTTCAAGCCGACGCCCGACCACACGCTCTACGCCAGCTATTCGCAGGGCTTCAAGGGCGGCGGCTTCGACCCGCGCGGCGTCGGCGCCAACGCACCCGCGGCGATCCCGGGCCGGCCGACCGACGCCGAAATCGCTGCCTTCCTGAGCTTCCGCCCCGAAAAGGTCGAAAGCTATGAGCTGGGCTACAAGGGAAGTTTGTTCGACGGCGGCCTGAACGTCGCGGTCGCCGGCTTCTACGCCGATTATACCGACGTCCAGATCCCCGGCTCGGTCGCCTGTACCGTCGGCGGCCTGCCGAGCTTCTGCGGCATTGTGTCGAATGCCGGCAAGGCGACCTTCAAGGGCCTCGAGTTCGAGGGCCGCGCCCGGCTTGGCGAGGATCTGGCGGCAACGGGCGACCGGCTGACGCTGTCGACCGCGCTCGGCTATATCGACGCGAAGTACAAGAAATTCGTCACCAACATCGCCGGCGTGCCCACCGATGTCGCCGACTTCCGCCGCGTCCAGAATACCCCGAAATGGACCGCCAGCGGCACGCTCGCCTATTCGACCCCGATCGGTGAGGGCGACCTCAGCTTCGGCACGACGCTGTCGTATCGCAGCAAGACCAGCCAGTTCGAGATCCCCAACCCCTATATCGACCAGAAGGGGTTTGCGCTGTGGGATGCCAGCCTCGTCTACACCGCGCCCGAAGGCCGCTGGAGCCTCGGCGTGTTCGGAAAGAATCTGACCGACAAGCACTACAAGACGTCGGGCTATACCTTCATCAACGTCAATCCGGTCACCGGAGTGCCGGTCCTCGGCGGCAACGGGCTGCCGACCTCGGCGCTCGGCACCGAGGGCACGCTGACCGCCTTCTATGGCAATCCGCGTCAGGTCTTCGTGACCGGCACGGTAAAATTCTGATCACGGGAAAATAAGGGGGAAAGGGGCGCCCGCTGCGGCGCCCCTTTTTCTATGTGACGAGCGGCGGGGCCCCGGCGGTCGCAACCATACGCTCGCCATCGATGACGATCGGGCTTGCGACGCCGTCGATCGATGCGCCGTCGGGGCGAAAGCGCATCCCGCGCGCCACCACCTGCGGATCGGCGAAGACTTGGGCAAGGTCGTTGATCGGGCCCGCGGGCACGCCCTCGGCCTCGAGCGCCAGCGAGAGCGGTTGCGCGTCCCACGCCGCGATCTTTGCAGCAAGCAACGGGATCAGAGTGGTGCGGTTCGCCAGCCGTGCGGCATTGTTCACGAAGCGCGGGTCGTCGGCCCATTCGGGCACGCCCAATATGGCGCAGAGCTTGCGATACTGGCCGTCATTTCCGACCGCGATCACCAGTTGGCCGTCGGCGGTCGCAAAGACCTGGTAGGGCACGACATTGACATGCGCATTGCCCATCCGCTTCGGCACTACCCCGTTCGCGAGATAATTGGCGGCCTGGTTCGCCAGCACTGCGACCTGGCTGTCGAGCAATGCCATATCGATATGCGCGCCGGATCCTGTGACGTCACGACGTCGCAGCGCCGCAAGGATCGCAACCGCCGAATACATGCCGGTGAAAATGTCGGCATAGGCGATCCCCGCCTTCTGCGGCGCCCCGTCGGGCTCGCCGGTCAGCGACATGAAGCCGCTCATCGCCTGCACGATATAATCGTAACCCGCGCGGTGCGCATAGGGCCCGGTCTGGCCGAACCCGGTGATCGAACAGACGACGAGCTGCGGGAAATCGGCGCGGAGCCGTGCCGGATCGAGGCCGTATTTGGCAAGCCCGCCGACCTTGTAATTCTCGATCACGACGTCGGCATCGGCCAGCAATGCGCGAACCTCGGCCTGCCCCTCCGGACTCGCTATATCGACCGCAACGCTACGCTTGCCGCGGTTGCAGCTGTGATAATAGGCCGCACCCAGATTGTCGCCGTCGGGGCCGGTGACGAAGGGCGGACCCCATTCGCGTGTGTCGTCGCCCGGGCCCGGCCGCTCGACCTTAACGACCTCCGCGCCAAGGTCGGCGAGCAATTGCCCACACCACGGCCCCGCAAGCACGCGCGCCAGTTCGATGACGCGCAGGCCTTCGAGGGGTTTGGGGAGTGGCGGCTTCACCTCAGAAGAAAGCAGGAATGCCGGTGATCGCACGGCCGAGGATCAGCGCATGGACGTCGTGCGTGCCCTCATAGGTGTTCACCGTCTCGAGATTCACTGCGTGACGAATGACGTGATAATCGGCCGAAATGCCGTTGCCGCCGTGCATATCGCGCGCGACGCGCGCGATATCCAGCGCCTTGCCGCAATTGTTGCGCTTCAGGAGGCTGATCGCGTCGGGAATCAGACGACCATCGTCGATAAGGCGGCCGACGCGGAGCGCGGTTTGCAGCCCCATTGAAATTTCGGTGAGCATATTCGCGAGTTTCAGCTGGACGATCTGGTTCGCGGCGAGCGGACGCCCGAACTGCTTGCGCTCGAGGGTGTAGTTGCGCGCCGCTTCATAGCAGAATTCGGCCGCACCCATCGCGCCCCAGCCGATGCCGTAACGCGCGCGGTTGAGACAGCCGAACGGACCCTTGAGGCCTGAAACATGGGGCAGCAGCGCATCCTCGCCGACTTCCACGCTATCCATCACGATCTCGCCGGTGATCGACGCGCGCAGGGACACCTTGCCCTCGATCTTGGGAGCGGAGAGGCCCTTCATCCCCTTTTCGAGGATGAAACCGCGGATCGCGCCGTCATGCGCCTCCGATTTCGCCCAGACGACGAAGACGTCGGCGATCGGCGAATTGGTGATCCACATCTTCGCGCCCTTGAGGCGATAGCCGCCCTCGATCTTCTCGGCGCGGGTGCGCATGCTGCCGGGGTCGCTTCCCGCGTCGGGCTCGGTCAGGCCGAAACAGCCGACGAGTTCGCCCGATGTGAGGCCGGGCAGATATTTCCGCTTCTGCTCCTCGCTGCCATAGGCGTTGATCGGATGGATCACGAGCGAGCTCTGCACCGAACAGGCCGAGCGGTACCCCGAATCGATCCGTTCGACCTCGCGCGCGATCAGCCC
>Ga0209257_1000460_pt1 | contig 75384 bp, 64 predicted proteins | sample AraplaCvi_mCL_r2_FD_184277 | JGI IMG/M metagenome (GOLD analysis project Ga0209257, IMG submission 184277) | Arabidopsis root microbial communities from North Carolina, USA - plate scrape MF_Cvi_mCL_r2 (SPAdes) (version 2) | ecosystem: Host-associated > Plants > Roots > Endosphere | place: USA...
TACGACCTGCGCGATCACAGCGCCGGCTTCAGCTATCGCGGCCAGCGCGGCTGGGTCTCGGCCAATGCCGGGTATCAGGAAACCGATGGCATCAATGCCTGCAATGGCTCGGCTGCGCTGTTCGCCGGCTGCTTCGTCGATGAGCCCGACCGCGATGGCTACCGCAACACCTCCTTCAGTGCGCGTGCCGGCATCGAACTGGTCGAGGGTCTGAGCCTGGAGGGCAACTTCCTCAACGCCGACAGCTTCAACGAGTTCGACGGCAGCGCCTTCGGCGGCAACGAATCGGAAAACCTGCAGCGCGTGGCTGGCGGTACCCTGCGCTGGAAGGCTTCGGAGCTGTTCGCGCTGACGGTGCAGGCCGGGCGCTCGGAAGACCAGTCCGACACCTACTATCGCGATGCCGACAGCCAGGCGCGCAGCTTTGCCAGCGCCTTCGCCACCCGCCGCGATACCGCCTCGGCGCAGGCCGACTTCGCCGTGGCCGAAGACCAGCTGATCAGCCTGGGTGCGGACTGGTTGAACGACCAGCTCGACAGCAGCACCCCCTTCGACCAGACCGAACGCGACAACACCGGCGTGTTCGCCGAGTACCAGGGCCGCTTCAGCGCGCATGCGCTGCAGGCCTCGGTGCGCAGCGACGACAACGAACAGTTCGGCGAGCACACCACCGGCAGCCTGGGCTACGGCTTCGGCTTCGGCAACGGCTTCAAGTTCACCGCCAGTGCCGGCACCGGCTTCAAGGCCCCGACCTTCAATGACCTCTACTACCCGGGCTTCAGCAATCCGGAACTGAAGCCGGAGAAGTCCAAGTCCGCCAACCTGGGCATCGCCCAGTACGGGCAGGGCTGGAACTGGACCTTCAATGCCTACGAGACGCGCGTGGAGGATCTGATCGGCTTCGACAGCGCCTTCAATATCGTCAACGTGGAAAAGGCCAGGATCCGCGGCGCCGAGCTGACCGGTTTTGTCACCCTGGCCGGCTTGGACATCAACGCCCAGCTCAGCCACACCGATCCGCGCGATGACAGCGGCGGCCTAAACCAGGACAACCTGCTGGCCCGTCGCGCGCGCAACACTGCGCGCTTGGATCTGGACTACGCCATCGGCGATTTCCGCTTCGGGGTGACCGGCTTCGGCAGCGGCCATCGCTTCGACAACGTGGCCAACACCGTGCGCCTGGCCGGCTACGGCACCATGGACGTGCGCGTGGAATACGCCTTGAACGCCGACTGGCGTCTGCAGGCCAAGGCCACCAATGTGTTCGACCGCGACTACCAGACCCTGGCCTGGTACAACCAGCCCGACCGCCAATACGCGGTGAGCATCCGTTGGCAACCGGCGAACTGATCGGCTGATCGTTGCAACGAAAAAGCCGGCTTTGCAGCCGGCTTTTTCATTGGCGGAGGCGGCGCCTAGCGCCGCCGCACTGGGACTGCGGTCAGCGCGCAGCCTTGGACACCATCAGCTTGCTCGCGTCGACCTTGGTCACGCCCTCGATGCCTTTGGCCTTGGCCACGGCCTTGTCCTTCTCGGCCTTCGAGCCGACCGTGCCGCTCAGCCAGACCACGCTGTTCTTGGTCTCGACCTTGACGTCGGTGCCGGACACGCCGTCGGCAGCGAGCAGGCTGCTCTTGACCTTGGTGGTGATCCAGGTGTCGGTGCCGGGCTGCTCCGACTCCATCTTCTTGTCCCCGTGCTGCATGGCAGCGTGGTCCTGTGCAAAGGCTGGGGCGCCGGCCAGGGCGAAGGTCAGGGCAACGGCGCTGATCAGTGAAGTCTTCATTTGGAATCCTCGTTAGGCCTTGGGGGTGGCCGGACGGTGATCCTGGGCAGGTTCACGGCAAGTGAGCACCTGGCCGGCGTCGTCGTCTCCGGAAACAAACGTTCTTCACGCCCAGGCGGGCTTGGCTGCGCGGCAGCTCGGTTTGACCGGCACCGCGCCGCCGCAGTGTCTTCACGCCAGTCTCAACGCAGGTTCAACAGCGCCGGCATGTCGTCGATGACGGCATAGGCGCCGGCGCTCGCCAGATCCAATGACTTGCGATAGCCATAGCTGACCATCACCACCGACATGGTGGCGTCCTGGGCCGCGCGCAGGTCGCTTTCGGAGTCGCCTACCATCAGGCAGCGCGTCACCGGCAGGCCGAACTGGTCGGCCAGATACCGGAGCGGCACGCCGCTGGGCTTGCGCTCGGGCAGGGTGTCGCCGCCGACGATGTCGTCGAAGAACTTCAGCAGCCCCCGGGCGGCCAGCAGGGGGCGGACGAACTGCTCGGGCTTGTTGGTGCACAGCGCCAGCTTGATGCCGCCTTCATGCAGCGCCTGCAAGGTCTCGGCCACGCCCGGGTAAGCCTGCCCGTCCAGCGCGGTGTCGCCGTAATGCTTGAGGAAGCCCGGCATGACTTGGTCGATGTCCGCATCGCTTCCCGCCGCCTGGAAGGCGCGGGTGATCAGCACCCGCGAGCCCTCGCCGATCCACAGCGTGATCTGCGCCAGGTCGAAGTTGCGCAGGTTCCAGTCGGTCAGCGTGCGGTTGACCGCCTGGGCGATGTCCGGCGCGCTGTCCACCAGGGTGCCGTCCAGGTCGAAGATCACCAGCGGAAACGGAAAGGACGTGGCGTTGAACAAGGGCATGCTCCGGCTGCGGGGGCGGCCATTGTAGGGGCTGGGTGGCGCGGGCCCTCAGTGCGCGGCGACGGCGTGCTCGCGCAGTGCCAGGTCCGCGCCGACCTCATACCCGCCCACGAACAGGAACCAGGACACCGCCACGGCGGCCAGCACCCAGCCGATGATCTGCGTGCGGGGACGGAACATCAGCCCCAGGGCCTGGAACAGGAAGGCGGCGGAGAACCAGAGCGGATGGGCGCCAACGCCCAACAGGCAGAACCCCAAGCTGATCATCAGCGCCAGGCGCTGAAAGGCCGTACTGCGAAGGCGTTGCGCCAACGATTCCTGCACCTGGATCTCCCTGAGCTGTCGTGGCGTACCTGCCTGTTGCATAGTTTTGACGCCGGTCACGCCAGCGTCAATGCCGGCCTCATTCGGCGAACAAGGCGCCCTGCATCGGCATCTCCTCGCGGTCGCGAAAGCCGCCCAGGCCTACGCCGACCAGCCGGTAGCGCGTGCTGGCCGGCAGCGCCACGCGATCGCGCAGCGACAGGGCGATGCGGGTGAACTCGGCCAGCGAGGCCGGCGGCGCCTCGGGCGTGAAGCTGCGGGTGAGGATGCGGAACTGCGCGGTCTTGAGCTTGAGCACGACGGTGCAGCCGACCCGGTCGGTCTTGCGGGTGGCGGCCCAGGCGCGTTCGGCCATGTGCACGATGGCCGCATCCAGCTCGGACAGCGGCAGGTCGTGCTCGAAGGTGTCCTCGGCCGAGATCGATTGCACCGGCTGGTCCGGCTCCACCGGCCGCTCGTCGATGCCGCGCGCGCGGCGGTAGAGCGCCTCGCCGAAGCGCCCGAAACGCTGCCCCAGCTCCTCGAGGGTGAAGGCGCGCAGGTCGCCCACCGTGTCGATGCCCATCTCGGCCAGCTTGCGCTCGGCCACCTTGCCCACGCCAGGGATGCGCCCCACCGGCAGCGGCGTGAGGAAGGCCTCGACCTGGGCGGGCTTGATCACGAACTGGCCGTTGGGCTTGTTCCAGTCCGAGGCGATCTTGGCCAGGAACTTGTTGGGCGCCACGCCGGCCGAGGCGGTCAGCTGGGTGACCTCGAAGATCTGGGCGCGGATGGTCTGGGCGGTGGCGGTGGCGCTGGGCGAGGCGATCTTCGGCGCGGTGACGTCCAGGTAGGCCTCGTCCAGGGACAGCGGCTGCACCAGGTCGGTGTGCTGCAGGAAGATCTCGCGCACCTGGCGCGAGACGCGCTTGTAGCGGGCGAAATCGGGGGGGATGAAGACGGCATCCGGGCACAGCCGGCGTGCGCGCGAGCCGGGCATGGCCGAGCGGATGCCGTACTTGCGCGCCTCGTAGCTGGCGGCGCACACCACGCCGCGCGCGCTGCCGCCGCCGACCACCACGGGCTTGCCGCGCAGGGACGGGTCGTCACGCTGTTCGACCGACGCGTAGAAGGCGTCCATGTCGATGTGAAGGATCTTGCGCATGCGGCGCTCAGTATCGCGCCGGGCGTCTCGGGTGGCGAGACGTGGGGTTTGGCTGGTGTGATCTGTTCCTACTTGTCATCGCGCCGTGCAGATGCGGTGGATTTGACTGCGAGGTCGAGATCGAGGGCTTTCCTTTGACTTCTCTGCAAAACGCGCACTGCGCGCTTGCGCGAAGCATCTATCGACGGGCGTGGCGAAGGGCGAGGTCAAGAGCTTTCGTGCCGCTTCGCGGCCCGACCTACTTTCTTTGCTCGTGCAAAGAAAGCTAGGCAAAGAGGCGCTTTTCAACAGACGCATGTCTGGTCAACACGCCCCTGGCGGTCGGCTTTTCGCTACGCGAAAAGTCCGCTGCGGCCGCCGGAATTTTTGGAAGGGACATCCATGTCCCTTCCAAAAACGACGCGCGTCCTGCGCGTCGCCCTTCGGGTTTGACCGTCGGCCTCCGCCCGACCTCAAGGGGGGGGGATAGGTCAAAAGCAAAGAGCAACAGCAGGAGCAACAGCGACGGCGACGGCGACGGCGACGGCGACGGCGACGGCGACGGCGACGGCGACGGCGACGGCGACGGCAGAATGAAGCATCTGGCTCTGCACCGGTCGGTACAAGCCTCCAGCTCCGCTTTGGCTCTTGCTCTGGTTTTGGCTCTCGCTCTGACTGGCTCTTGCCCTGCTTTGGCTTTTGCTTTGCCTTGGCTTTTGATCTGGCTCTTTGCTTTGCCTTTGACCTTCAACCCCCGTGAGGCACGGCGGAGGGGCGAGGACAAGACCCGCAGGGCGCCACACATGGATGTGTGGCGTTTTCCGAAGGGACATGGATGTCCCTTTGGAAAATCCCTCGACCCGCAGCGGACCCGCGAAGCGGGCGTGCCGCCCGGGGCGTGTTTCTTTGCCTACCTTTCTTTGCACGAGCAAAGAAAGTAGGTCGTGCGGCGAAGCCGCACGAAAGCTCTTGATCTTGCTTTCGATCTTGATCTTCATCTTGGCTTTCGCCACGGCATCGGCATCGGCATCGGCATCGGCTTAAAACTCAAAGCTCCCGCCCAAACCTCAACGCAGCAAAAACCAACAAAGCAAAAGAGCCGGAGCTGCTCACCAGCCCCGGCTCTCCTCATGCCATCCGCAAGAGAAAACGATCAGTCCTGCGGCATCTTCAACTCCACACCCTTCGGCGGCGTGGCGCCCATCAGATACTCGACGAAGTAATCCCAACGCCGACGCGTCACGTATGGCGTGACCTTGCCGTAGCCATGCCGCGCATTGGGGATCATCAGCATGTCGAAATCCTTGTTGGCCTTGATCAGCGCATCGGCCACCAGCAGGCTCGAATAAGGCGGCACGTTGTCGTCCAGCGTGCCGTGCGCCAGCATCAGCTTGCCCTTGAGCTTGGCCGCATGATTCTGGTTGGCCTGATCGTCGTAGTTACTCTTGCCGTCCTTGCTGATCAGCTCGCCGTGATAGCGCTCGGCCCAGTCGTCCTCATAGCCCCGGTTGTCGTGATTGCCGCTCTCGGACCAGGCCACCTTGAAGAAGTCCGGATAGCGCAGCATCGCCCCGGTGGACGCGTTGCCGCCGCCGGAATGGCCCCAGATGCCGACCCGCGCCAGGTCCATCCACGAATAGCGCGCGCCCAGCTCCTTCAGGCCCGCAACCTGGTCGGGCAGCGTGTTGTCGCCCATGTCGCCATACCACGCATCGTGGAAGGACTTGGAGCGCCACGGCGTGCCCATGCCGTCCAGGGCGACGACGATGAAGCCCAGCTCGGCCAGCGACTGGTTGTCGCCGTGGCCGGCCAGGAAGCTACGGCCGCGCACCGAGCCCACCTGCGGACCCGGATAGATGTAATCGACCACCGGGTACTTCTTGGCCGCATCGAAGTTGGCGGGCTTGAACATCACCCCGTACAGGTCGGTCTTGCCGTCGCGGGCCTTGACCGTGAACGGCACTGGCGGCACCCAGCCGGCGGCCTTCAGGCGCGTGATGTCGGCGGTGGCCACCTTGCGCACGATGCGGCCGGTGTCGCTGCTGCGCAGCGTGGTGACGGTCGGCTCGGTGGTGGTGGAGGCGGCATCGACGAACAGCTTGCCGTCGGGCGAGAGCGAGACGATGTGGTCGCTGGCCTCGGGCGTCAGCAGCGTCGGCTCGCCGCCGTCCAGGCTGACCTTCCAGAACTGCTGGTAGTACGGATTGACGCCCTCGGTCCGGCCCACGCCGCGGAACCAGGCGGTGCGCGAGGCGGCATCGACCTTGAGCAGCTCGGTGACATTGCCCTGCCCGCTGGTGATGGCGTGCTTGAGCTTGCCGCTGCCCAGGTCGTACAGGTACAGCTGGCCCCAGTCGCTGCGCTCGGAGAACCAGACCGCCTCGTTGGTCTCGGGCAGGTAGGCCCAGCTGGCCGTGCCGTTGCCGCTTTCGTAATGGGTCTTGACGTGTTCGGAGAACACGGTGCGCACCTGGCCGGTGGCGGCATCGGCGATGCGGAACCAGGCGTCCTTGTGGAAGCGCGAGGTGGACACGAAGGCCACCGTGCGGCTGTCCGGCGCCCACTTCACGTCGTCCCAGCCACCGTCGTTGCCGCAGCTGATGTCGTCGCACTGCGTGGAGCGGTGCTGGTCCGGCTCCATCTGCAGGCGGGTGAGCTTGCGGGTCGGCACGTCGATGATGACGCGCTCGATCATGGTCACGTCCTTGTCCCCGGGCAGCGGGTACTTCCAGGCCTGCAGCTTGGGCGCACCGACATTGGTGGTGACCAGGTACATGTCGCTGCTCTTGCGCTGGTCCTGCTGGAAGGTCGCGATCTTGCGCGAGTCAGGCGACCACTCCAGGATGGCCGCGTCGGTGTGCTTCCAGCCGGCGTTGTCGGTGGCGTAGCCGTAGTCCTTGACGCCATCGGTGGTCAGCTGGGTCTCCTTGCCGGTGGCCAGGTCGCGCACCCACAGGTTCCAGTCGCGGATGAAGGCCTCGGACTTCTTGTCTGGCGACAGGTTGCCAGGCTCGGCGCCGGCCTTGGCGTAGACCTTGGCGCAGCGCGCCTTGGCATCGCAGGCCACGTCGGTGCCGCGCACGGTGAAGCGGAGGCGCCCCTGCGCGTCCAGCGCCATCCCGCGCGAGGAGATCTTTTCGACCTTGATCGGCTTGTCGCCGGTCTCCAGCAGCCGGTCCAGCGAGGCGGCCAGCGCCTTGCCATTGAAAAGCGGGGCGGTCTTGCCCGTAGCAGCGTCGGTCAGCAGCAGGTGGTCGCCGCGCGCATCGTGGTCGGTGTAGACGAAGCGGCCTTCGTCCAGCCAGGTGACGCGGCTGACGGCGTGGTCGACCAGCAGTTGCGCGTTGTAGCTGTTGAGCGCATCGGCCCGCAGGTAATCGGCGGCGGTCAGCGTGGAGGTCTGGGCGAGCGCGGGCGCGGCAAAGGCGCCGAGCAGCAGGGCCCCCAGCAGGGGCGAGGACGTGATGGTGGCGGACATGACCCTTCTTTTCGACGATGGAACGCGGAAGACCCAACGCCGCGGCAAGGCGCGCGGCGGGGCCCCCGATCCTACCGGCTCGCCACGGGCCCGCCCCATGCCAGAGGTCCCAGGCGGACCCTGCGATGGAATCAACCTTGTGGAATCAGTCGCTTGCAAAGACCCCGACGCGCAGCTGCAGCATCTGGATGCGCGAAGCCGGCCCGCGCAGCGCGGGTGCGCCGCGCGGAAGCCGCACCCGTGCGCGCGGGCCCGGCCCCCTGCCCTGTGCTTACCCTCGATCCGACCGGCCAGGCCTCCGCCAGGCTGGCCTGCTGACGCCTGCGCGCTCAGCCCGCCTGCTGCGGTCCCACGCACAGCAGCATCGCCGCCCAGTGCACGATCGCCGCGGCCAGCACGTGGCCGTGCCAGATGGCGCGGAAGTACACCAGGCGCTTGCTCATGTAGAAGAACACGCCGACGGTGTAGATCAATCCGCCCGCGGCGATCAGGATCAGCACGGGCAAGTCCAGGCTCTGCACGATCGGCTTGACCGCGGCCATGCCGACCCAGCCCAGCAGCAGGTAGATCGCCACCCAGAAGCCCTTGCCCAGCCCGGGCAGGCAGAGCTTGGCGAACACGCCGAACAGGGCGATGGCCCACACCGTCAAGGTCATCGACCACTGCCAGGTGCCGGACAGGGCGTGCACCAGCAAGGGCGTGTAGGACCCGGCGATCATCACGAAGATGCCGGCGTGGTCCAGCTTGCGCAGCAGCGGCTGGCGCGAGGCGCGCGCGAAGTTGTAGGCGGCCGAGCACAGGAACATCGTGGCCAGCCCGATCACGTAGACCACCATGGCCGCCACCATGGCGCCGTCGGCATGCAGGGCCGAGCGCACGATCAGGAAGCTGCCACCGAACACCGCCAGCAGCAGGCCGGAGATGTGCACCCACAGGTCGGCGCGGCGCGCCCCGCGCGTGCGGTAGTGGCGCGATGGCAGGGCGATGGTGGTCTCAGTCACGCACGCGTTTCCTCGACGGCAGGGCTGCTGACGACGAAGTGTAGCGTCGGCCTTTGTAGACTTCGATGACAACCCTCGCCACATCCTGAACTGGCGTGGCGAGGGTGCGAGCGGTCACGCGCGCCGCTTGCCGGCATGCCTGCTTTGAAGACCTCAGGCCGCCATGCCGCTGTGGCGCAGCAGTGCGTCGATGCTGGGGGCGCGTCCGCGGAAGGCGGTGAAGTTCTCCAGCGCGCCGCGGCTGCCGCCGCGCGACAACACCTCGGCGCGGAAGCGCGCGCCGGTGGCCGCCAGCTGGTCCGGGGCTTCCTCGAAGGCGGCATAGGCATCGGCGCTGAGCACCTCGGCCCACTTGTAGCTGTAGTACCCGGCCGCATAGCCGCCGGCGAAGATATGGCTGAACTGGTGCGGGAAACGGTGCCAGGACGGCGGGCGATTGACCGCGACCTCGTCGCGCACGCGCTCCAGCAGCGCCATCACGCTGTCCTGCGCGGGGTCGAAGCGGCTGTGCAGCTCCATGTCGAACAAGGCGAACTCCAGCTGGCGCACGGTGAACATGCCGCTCTGGAAGTTCCTGGCCGCGATCATCCTGTCGTACAGCGCGCGCGGCAGCGGCTCGCCGGTTTCCACGTGCGCGGTCATCTCCTGCAGGCGCTCCCACTCCCAGCAGAAGTTCTCCATGAACTGGCTGGGCAGCTCCACCGCGTCCCATTCCACCCCGTTGATGCCGGCCACGGACAGCTCGCCGACTTCGGTCAGCAGCTGGTGCAGGCCGTGGCCCATCTCGTGGAACAGGGTGATCACGTCGTTGTGGGTGAAGGTGGCCGGCGCCCCGTCCACACCCTTGCCGAAGTTGCACACCAGGTAGACCAGCGGCGTCTGCTGCTGGCCGTCGGCGCGATGGCGGCGGTTGCGGCAGTCGTCCATCCACGCGCCGGCGCGCTTGCCTTCGCGGGCGTACAGGTCCAGGTAGAACTGGCCCACCAGCCGGCCGGTGGCATCCTGCAGGCGATAGAAGCGCACGTCCGGGTGCCACACCGGCGCCTGGTCTGCCACCACGTCCAGGCCGTAAAGCGCCTTGATCACGCCAAACAGCCCCGCCAGCACCTTGGGCTCGGTGAAGTACTGCTTCACCTCCTGCGCCGAGAAGCTGTAGCGGGCCTGCTTGAGCTTCTCGCTGGCATAGGCCAGGTCCCAGGGCTCGAGCGTGTCCAGGCCCAGCGTGTCGCGGGCGAAGGCTTCCAGCTCGGCGCGGTCCTGCCTGGCGTAAGGCAAGGCGCGGCCTGCCAGGTCGCGCAGGAAATCCAGCACCTCCTGCGGGCTGCGCGCCATCTTGGTGGCCAGCGAATACTCGGCATAGCTGGCAAAGCCCAGCAACTGCGCCAGCTCGGTGCGCAAGGCCAGGATGCGCGCGATCAGCGGAGTATTGTCGAACTTCTCATCGCCGGTTTCCGAGGCGCGCACGCCACTGGCGCGGTACAGCGTCTCGCGCAGCGCCCGGTCCTCGGCATAGGTCTGCACCGGCAGGTAGCACGGCATCTGCAAGGTGAACTTCCAGCCCGGCTGGTCGTCCTCCTTGGCCGCGGCGCGACAGGCGCTGACCACGTCGGCGGGCAGGCCGGCCAGGTGCTGCTTGTCCTTGATCCAGAACTCGTACTCGTCGGTGGCATCGAGCACGTTGTCGGAGAACTTGGCCGACAGGCTGGCCAGTTCCTCGCGCACCGCGGCGAAGCGGGCCTTGGCCTCATCGGGCAATTCGGCGCCGCCCAGGCGGAAATCGCGCAGGGCGTTGTCCAGGCTGCGGGCACGGGCCGGGTCCAGGTCCTGGGTGCCGCTGGCCTCGGCCAGCGCGCGGTACTGCGCGAACAGCGCCAGGTTCTGCCCCAGCGCGCTGGAGAAGCGCGTGACCTTGGGCAGGTTGTCGTTGTAGGCCTGGCGCAGCGCGGGCGTGTTCATCGTGCCCTGCAGATGGCCCACCTGGCCCCAGGCGCGCCAGAGCTTCTCGGTCGCGTCTTCCAGCGGCACCACGAAGCTCTCCCAGGTCACCGGGCTGACCGTCTCGGCGTGCTTCACCGCGGCTTCGGCCTGGGCCAACAGGGCGTCGATGGCCGGGGTGACGTGCTCGGGGCGGATCGCATCGAACTTCGGCAGGCCGGAGAAATCGAGCAGCGGGTTGGTCATGGCAGGCTCCTGGTGGATCGGGACAAACAACTTCGCAGAGATGGGGCTTGGTGCGCGGCATCCAAGCCCTGGGGCGCTCAGCCGGGCCGGCCTTCCTGGCAGGACTGCGGCAGCTCGGGCAGCGGCGCGCCGGCCACCGCGGCGGCCACGGCCGCATCGGCCTGGACGACATCGATCCCGCGCGCGCCGTACCAGTCCTCGGCGTAGTAGCTATGCGCGTAACGGTCGCCGGCATCGCACAGGATGCTGACGATGCTGCCGGCGCGGCCGGCCTTGCGCATGCGCTGGGCCGCGGCCAGCACGCCGATCAGGTTGGTGCCGGTGGAACCGCCCACCCGCCGCCCCAGCGCCGCGCTGGTCCAGCGCATGGCCGCCAGGCTCAGCGCGTCGGGCACCTTGACCATGGCATCGACGCAGGCCGGGATGAAGCTGGGCTCCACGCGCGGGCGGCCGATGCCTTCGATGCGCGAGCCGCAGTGATGCAGCAGCGAGGCATCGGCGCAGCCGTCCAGCGCGCCGCGGTAGTAATCGAAGAACACCGAGTGTTCCGGATCGGCGCAGAGGATGCGCGTGGGGTGCTGGCGGTAGCGCACGTAGCGGCCCAGGGTGGCGCTGGTGCCGCCGGTGCCGGGGCTGCACACGATCCATTCCGGGGTCGGGTCCGGCTCCTGCGCCATCTGCTTGAAGATCGACTCGGCGATGTTGTTGTTGGCGCGCCAGTCGGTGGCGCGCTCGGCATAGGTGAACTGGTCCATGAAGTGCCCGCCACGCTCGCAAGCCAGCTGCGCGGAGGTGGCGTTGATGGCGCCCGGGTCGTCCACCAGGTGGCACTGCCCGCCGTAGAAGGCGATGGCGGCGATCTTCTCCGGCGAGGTGCTGGCCGGCATCACCGCGATGAAGGGCAGCCCCAGCAGGCGCGCGAAATAGGCCTCGGACACGGCGGTCGAGCCGCTGGAGGCTTCCACCACCGGCGCGCCTTCGCGCAGCCAGCCGTTGGCCAGCGCGTAGAGGAACAGCGAGCGCGCCAGCCGGTGCTTGAGGCTGCCGGTGGGGTGGCTGGACTCGTCCTTGAGATAGACCGCGATCTCCGGATAGCCCGGCAAGGCCAGCGGGATCAGATGGGTGTCGGCCGACCGATTGAAGTCGGCCTCGATCTTGCGGATGGCGGAGGCCACCCAGTCGCGCTGCGACATGGACTTGGAGACACGGTGCGAAAGAGAGGCCAATTCTACCGTGGCATGACCACGGCACCGGCCGGGACGATGGCAGACATACGGGTGTCGGCCGTTCGGCGCAGCGAGCGCTGCGGGGGCGCTGGACCAGTGGCATGCGATGCGCTCACGCCAGGCGGTCTTGCGCAGCGTCATGCAGGCCGCCTGCGGCCTTGATGCGAAGTGCACCTCCACATTGCCAGGCCTTGCGCAAAGCTGCGCTGCAGCACGCCGATGCGGGCAGAACCCACACGCGCGCGTATGGAACACCTGCCACCAGTCCTGCGGAAATCGCATCAAATCGCAAGGCTGACAAGCGCGGCAATCGTGATACAAGGACGCGCGGCGTTTCCCGGCGGCCACAGGCCGTTTCACGTGCAATGAAGCCCTCGGCGCCGCGATGGAGACAGTGCCGTCCGCATCGGCAGGCGTGCCCCGGCGTCGGGGTCGCATGTCCGGTCGCGGCGGCCTGCTGCCATCCACCTTCCATGTGATCCACAGGACCATCGATGACTGCCCTGTCTACACCATCAGCCCAGGTGCTGGTCGTGCGCGAGACCGCACCCGGCGAGCGCCGCGTGGCGGCCACGCCGGAAACCGTCAAGAAGCTGGTGGCGCTGGGCGCCACCGTGCACGTCGAGGCCGATGCCGGGCTGTCGGCCGGCTTCACCAACACTGCCTATGAGGCCGCCGGCGCCAGGCTGGCCGATGCCGCCTCCCCGGGCGCGGCCAACCTGGTGCTGTGCGTGCAGTCCCCCACCGTGGCCGCGCTGGCGCAGCTCTCGCCGTTCGCCGCCATCGTCGGCACGCTGCAGCCGCAAACCGATGAGGCGCGCGCCGCGGCGCTGTCCGGCGACACGCGCAAGGTCTTTCCGCTGGAGCGCCTGCCGCGCACCACGCGCGCGCAATCGATGGACGTGCTGAGCTCGCAGGCCGGCATGGCCGGCTACAAGGCCACCTTGATCGCCGCCGAGCTGGCGCCGCGTTTCTTTCCGATGCTGACCACCGCCGCCGGCACCATCCGCCCGTCCAAGGTGCTGGTCATCGGCGCCGGCGTGGCCGGCCTGCAGGCCGTGGCCACCGCCAAGCGCCTGGGCGCGCAGGTGGAAGGCTTCGACGTGCGCCCGGAAACGCGCGAGCAGATCGAATCGCTGGGCGGCAGGTTCCTCGACCTGGGTGTGAGCGCGGCCGGCGAAGGCGGCTACGCGCGCCAGCTGAGCGAGGACGAGCGCGCCGAGCAGCAGCGTCGCCTGGCCGAACACCTGAAATCGGTCGATGTGATCGTCTGCACCGCCGCCGTGCCGGGCCGCCCGGCGCCGAAGATCGTCAGCGCCGACATGGCACGCGGCATGAAGCCGGGCAGCGTGATCGTCGACCTGGCCGCCGAGACCGGCGGCAACTGCGAGCTTACCCAGCCGGGCCAGACCATCGAGGAGGCCGGCGTGGTCATCGCCGGTCCGCTCAACCTGGCCAGCATGGGCGCGGTGCACGCCAGCGAGATGTACGCCCGCAACGTCTACAACTTCGTGGCGCTGTTCCTGAAGGACGGGCAGATCGCCTACGACTGGAACGACGAACTGCTGGCCAAGACGGTATGGCCGGCCGCGCCCGCGCAGAAGCCTTCTTCCACGCCCCTCCAGGAGCCGACCCCATGAGCGACGGGTTCGTTGCGCTGTACATCTTCATGCTGGCGGCCATCGCCGGCCACGTCATCATCTCGCGCGTGCCGGTGATCCTGCACACGCCGCTGATGTCCGGGTCCAACTTCATCCACGGCATCGTGCTGATCGGCGCGATGGTGGTGCTGGGCCATGCCGACACCACGCTGGAGAAGGTGCTGGGCTTCCTGGCGGTGCTGCTGGGCGCGGGTAACGCCGCTGGCGGCTATGTGGTGACCGAGCGCATGCTGGAGATGTTCAAGTCCAGCAAGAAGCCGGAGTCCAAGCCGTGAGCCTTGCGCCTGTGCTGGACTGGCTGGTCAAGGCCAGTTACCTCGTCGCCGCCACGCTGTTCCTGCTGGGCCTGCAGCGCATGGCCTCGCCCAGGACCGCGCGCAGCGGCATCCGCTGGGCTGGCCTTGGCATGTTGATCGCCACGGTGGCCACCTTCTTCCTGCCCGAGCTGCACAACATTCCGCTGATCCTGGCGGCGATCGCGATCGGCACCGGCGCGGCGTGGTGGTCGGCCAAGAAAGTCGCCATCACCGACATGCCGCAGATGGTGGCGCTGTACAACGGCATGGGCGGCGGATCGGCCGCGGCCATCGGTGCGGTGGAGCTGTTGCGCTACGCCTTGCTGCTGCGCCGGGACACCTCCAACTGGAGCGAGGCGGCCATGGCCGAGCTGGCCGCGCGCCACCCCGGCACCGCCACCCTGGTGCTGGCGGCGATCGGCTCGGCCATCGGCGCGGTCTCGCTGTCCGGCTCGGTGATCGCCTGGGCCAAGCTGGACGGCCGCCTGGACAAGCGCGTGACCTTTCCCGGCCAGCAGGTGTTCAACCTGGTCGTGGCCGTGGCGATGGTGCTGCTGGGCGGCTGGGCCGCGCTCACGCTGGACCCGATCGCCATCATTGCCTTCTTCATCGTTGCGCTGGCCCTGGGCGTGCTGATGACGCTGCCGATCGGCGGTGCGGACATGCCGGTGGTGATCTCGCTGTACAACGCGTTTACCGGCCTGGCCGTGGCCTTCGAAGGCTATGTGCTGGGCAACGAGGCGCTGATCATCGCCGGCATGATGGTCGGCGCGGCGGGCATTCTGCTCACGCGCCTGATGGCCAAGGCGATGAACCGGCCGATCAGCGGCGTGCTGTTTTCCAACTTCGGCGGCGGTGGTACCGCGGCGGAGATCACCGGCTCGCAAAAGCCCATCGAGGCTGGCGACGTGGCCGCGATGATGGCCTTCGCCGAGCGCGTGGTGATCGTGCCCGGTTACGGCATGGCCGTGGCCCAGGCCCAGCACAAGATCTGGGAACTGGCCCAGCGCCTGATCGAGCGCGGGGTGAAGGTCAAGTTCGCCATCCATCCGGTCGCCGGCCGCATGCCGGGCCACATGAACGTGCTGCTGGCCGAGGCTGGCGTGCCCTACGATTTTATCGCCGACATGGACGACATCAATCCGGAGTTTGCCAACACCGACGTTTCGCTGGTGATCGGCGCCAACGATGTGGTCAACCCGGTGGCCAAGACCGACCCGGCCAGCCCGATCTACGGCATGCCGATCCTGGACGTGGTGGAGTCGAAGAACACCATCGTGATCAAGCGCGGCAAGGGTACCGGCTTTGCCGGCATCGAGAATGCCCTGTTCTACGCCGACAACACGCGCATGCTCTACGGCGATGGCGCCGAAGCCGCCAGCGCGCTGGTCAGCGAGCTCAAGGCCATGGACGGCGGCGGGCACTGACGTCCGCCGACTCATGCGGGCGCAGTGGTGGACAAGCTTCGCGTTGTCCACCCTACGGGGGGTGATGGCGCTTCTTCCATCCACCATCGTCGCGAGACGAACCACGTGTGCGCGGCCGGGCGCCAGGCTTGGCCGCGGCGGATGCGTTGGTGGACAAGCTTCGCGTTGTCCACCCTACGCTCCCGTCGCCGTAGGGTGGATGGCGCTGTTCCATCCACCATCGTCGCGAGACGAACCTCGTGTGCGCGGCAAGACGCCAGCCTTGGCCGCGGCGGATGCATTGGTGGACAAGCTTCGCGTTGTCCACCCTACGTTCGCCCGTCGCCGTAGGGTGGATGGCGCTCTTCCACCATCGTCGCGAGACGAACCACCTGTGCGCGGCAAGACGCCAGGCTTGGCCGCGGCCCACGCGTGGTGGACAAGCTTCGCGTTGTCCACCCTACGCTCCCGTCGCCGTCGGGTGGATGGCGCTCTTCCATCCACCATCGCCGCGAAACGAACCACGTATGCGTCGCCGGGCGCCAGGCTTGGCCGCGGCGGACGCGTGGTGGACAAGCTTCGCGTTGTCCACCCTACGTTCGCCCGTCACCGTAGGGTGGATGGCGCTCTTCCATCCACCATCGTCGCGAGACGAACCTCGTGTGCGCGGCCAGGCGCAAGGCTTGGCCGCGGCGGAGGCGTGGTGGACAAGCTTCGCGTTGTCCACCCTACGTTCGCCCATCGTCCGTCGGGTGGATGGCGCTCTTCCATCCACCATCGTCGCGGAATGGGCAACTGCGGCGCGGCGCTTGCCGAGTGCAAGCGTTTCCACATCATCCACCCTTGCAATTCAGGCCTCCGGTGAAGGCAGGCTTCACCCGGGCGCTGCGAGAATGCGCACGACCCGACCCGGACCAGCCGTTCCTTGACCACCATGTGGGCCCTGCTGCTACCGCTCGTGATCGTGCTGCTGGTGATCGCCGCTTCGGCGACCCTGGACCAGGCGATCAGCCTGTTGATGCATGTCCGCCGCCGTGCCCATGCCCGCCAGCGACTGCCGCAGTCGTTGCGCACGCACGCCACGCAGCGCGCCGCGATCCGCTGACACCCGACCCGGGGCGCACCGGTCCGCGCGTCAGCCCGCCTCCTTCGGCTGCGTGCACAGATCCAGCGTCGCCACCGTGCCGCCGCCGTCCGCGGGCAGGAAGCTCAGCGTCCAGCCCAGGTGCCCGCAGAGCTTGGCGATCAGCTCCAGGCCGATGCCGCCGCCATCGCGTGAGGCGCCCCGCGCCATGCGCGCGTAGATCGCGCTGACTTCCTCCGGGGTCATGCCATGGCCTGGATCGACGATGCGCACCTGGCCCTGTTCCGAGAGCGCGACATGGATCACGCCGCGGTCGCTGTGCTCGATGGCGTTGCGCAACAGGTTGCCCACCACCACCTGCACGATCACCGGCGGGGCCAGCACGCGCACGCCCACGGCCAGGTCCAGCATGACCTGCAGGTCCTTACCCACGGCCAGGTGCGCGTGGTCGGCCACCAGCTGCCGCAGCAGCACGTCCAGCTCGACGTCCTCGCTGCTGCCGCGGGTCCGCGCCGGGTCCTTGGCCAGGACCAGCAGCGAGGTGATCAGATGCTCGACCGAGCCTGCGGTCTGGCGGATGCGCATCAGCTGGGTGCGCATCTGGGTCGGCGTCGCGTTGTCGTCCAGGCCAAGCTCGGCCGCCCCGCCGATGACGGCGATGGGCGTGCGCAACTCGTGGCTGACGCTGTTGACGAAGGCGCGCTCGCGCTCGACGAAGCGATCGTTGCGCGCCAGGTAATCGTTGAGCGCCTCGGCGATCACGCCCTGCTCAGCGCTGGCGCGTGGATCCAGCGGCAACGACTGCCCGGCGCGGTCCGGGCGCAAGGCGCGGATGCGTTCGGCCAGCTCGCTCAAGGGGCGGATCACCCGCCCCATGCCCCAGGCCACCAGCAGGCCCAGCAGCACCACGGCCAGCACGTTCGAAGCCAGCATCCACAGCCCCAGGTTGTCCTCGTGCCCTTGCAGCTCGGTGATGTCCAGCGCCAGCACCAGGCGGCGGCCATCGACGTCGCGCACCAGGACCACCTTGTCGCCCTGCGGCGTGCGCACCCCGTCGTAGATGCCGGGCCCCAGCCCCTGGTAGGCGGCAGGCACCGGCGACTGGTCGTCGTCGCCGAACAGCTGCACGGTGTCGGTATCGGTCCAGCGGTAGCGCGCGTCCTCGCGAGAGCGCTGCAGGAAGTGCTGCAGCTCGGACTCCAGCAGCGAGCGCCAGGTCACCTGCTCGGCCTGCTCGTTGACGATGTAGCCGTGCAGGAACACCGCCAACGACAGCAGCGCGGCGTACAGCACCAGCCAGGAGGTGACCTGCAGGCGCAGGCCGCGACGGCGGCGGGGCTTGTTCGTCATGTCAGGAGGCCGGCCACGACGTGCGCGGCGGCAGCTGGGCGATGGATGTCCATGCCGCCGATGGTAGAGCCAGCGCGTCGGAGCTTTGTCGGAAGGCCAATGCGTACCGCCGATCGCGGCTGTGCAAGCCAGCGCGGCAAGATCGACTGGTCAGCGAGGTCAGGCCGATCCTCAGGCCCACACCCGCGCCGCGACGCGTGCATGGGGTGCTCACCTGTCCGCCCCGGCCTGGCGCAGGCGCGGCCGCCGTGCCGCCCTAGCCCGCATGCAGGCTGCTGGTCATCAGGAAATCGACGAAGGCCCGCACCAGCATCGAGGTCTGGCGGTGCTGCGGGTACAGCACGCTGACCGGCAGGGGCGGCGGCGCGAACTCGGCCAGCACCGGCTGCAGCGCCCCGCGCTCCAGTCCTGCGCGCACCAGGAAATGCGGCAGGTGGGCGATGCCCTGGCCCTGCACGGCCGCCTCGCACAGGACCTCGCCGTTGTTGGCGCGCAGGTGGCCTGCGACTTCCACGCCCAGCGCGCGGCCGTCCCGCTGAAAGCTCCACAGCCCCGTGCGGCCGTGGCCGTACAGCAGGCAGGCATGCGCGCGCAGTGCGGCAGGCTCGGCCGGCGCGCCATGACGCGCCAGGTAGGCCGGGCTGGCGCAGGTCACCATCTGGGTCAGGGCGATGCGCCGCGCCACCAGGGTGGACTCGGCCAGCTGGCCGATGCGCAGGGCCAGGTCGTAGCCCTCCCCGACCAGGTCCACGGCGCGGTCGTTGAGGTCCACCGCCAGCTGCACGTCCGGATAGGCCTGCAGGAAGCGCGGCAGCAGCGGCGCCAGGTGCAGGGTGCCGAAGGACATCGGCGCGCTGATGCGCAGCGTGCCGCGCGGGCGCGCGCCCTGGCGGCTGATCGCACTCTCGGCCTCCTCCACCGCCGCCACGATCTCCCGCGCCCGTTCCAGGTAGGCCAGTCCCAGCGGCGTGGGGCTGAGCTTGCGCGTGGTGCGGTTGAGCAGGCGCACGCCCAGGCGCTGCTCCAGCGCCATCAGCTTGCGGCTGACCAGCTGCTTGGACGTGTCCAGGCGCTCGGCCGCAGCGGTGAAGCTGCCGGCGTCCAGGACTTCCTGGAACAGGCGCATGTCCTCCAATGCATTGATTGTCATCTGGTGCGTGACAGTTATTCGTTGGAAATGGAATTTATCTCCCCGGACGGTCACAACACAATGCGCTCCATGGTCAACCGACCCCGCACACCCGGAGCCCACCCCATGAACACCGCCGCGCTGTCCCCGTTGTCCGACCCCGCCGTTTCGCCCGTGGCCTCCACGGCGGCTGCCGCGCCGCTGGCCGCCGTTGGCCGCCTGCTGTTGGCGCCGCTGTTCCTGAGCAGCGGCATCGCCAAGCTGCTGGCCCCGGCCGCCACCGTGGCCTATATCGCCTCGGCCGGCGCGCCGCTGCCGCAAGCGGCCTACGCCTCGGCGGTGGTGGTGGAAGTCGGCATCGGCCTGGCCTTCCTGCTGGGCCTGCACACCCGCGCCGCCGCGGCGGTGCTGGCGCTGTTCGCGGTGGCCACCGCGCTGCTGTTCCACAGCGGGAGCGACCAGAACCAGGTCATCCACTTCTGGAAGAACCTCGCCATCGCCGGCGGCCTGCTGTCCTTCGTCGCCTTCGGCGGCGGCGCCTGGAGCCTGGATGCGCTGCGCGAACGCGCACGCCGCCAGCGTGCCGAGCTCGAACACGCCCTGTCCTGATCCCTCACCACCGCCCACAAAGGAGCATTCCCATGAACGATGTCATCAAGTCCACCATGCGCGGTGTCGCCGACCACGGCTGGCTCTCCTCGCGCCACACCTTCTCCTTCGGCCATTACTACAACCCGAACTTCATCGGCTTTTCCGACCTGCGGGTGATCAACGACGACCGCGTGGCGCCGGCCAAGGGCTTTGGCACGCATCCGCACCAGGACATGGAGATCTTTTCCTACGTGCTCGAGGGCGCGCTGGAGCACAAGGACAGCATGGGCACCGGCTCGGTGATCCGTCCGGGCGATGTGCAGATCATGAGCGCCGGCAGCGGCGTGGCCCACAGCGAGTTCAACCACTCGCCCGAACAAGGCGTGCACTTCCTCCAGATCTGGATCATGCCGGCGGTCAAGGGCGCGCAGCCGCGTTACCAGCAGCAGTTCTATTCGCCCGAGCAGAAACGCGGCCGCCTGCAGCTGGTGCTCTCGCCCGATGGCGCCGATGGCTCATTGGAGATCCGCCAGGACGTGCGCGTGTATGCCGGTCTGTTCGATGGCGAGGAAACCGCCACCCTGAAACTGGCCGGCCACCGCCACGCCTATGTGCACGTGGCCCGTGGCGCGGTGGAGGTCAACGGCCAGGCGTTGGGCGAAGGCGATGGCCTGCGCCTGCGCCAGGTCGAGGCGATCACTCTGGCCAAGGGCGCCGACGCCGAGGTGCTGGTGTTCGACCTGCGCCCCAACGAGCTGCCCGGCATGCATTGACACCCCGGCGTCCTGCCCGCGTCCATGCGGCGCGGGCAGGACCGCACGCCGCGCGTTCCCACACCGATGCGCGCTGGATCTGGCCTCACCTCACCCAACGCGCGGGCATGCGAGCCTGCATGCCCGCCCTCTCGGCCGCGCCCGTCCAGGTAACGCCATCCCACCTGCGCTTCAACCACCCACTGCCACAAGGATTCCCGCCATGAGCAAGTTCGTGACCGTCAAAGATGGTGCCCAGATCTTTTACAAGGACTGGGGCACTGGCCAGCCCGTCGTGTTCGCCCACGGCTGGCCGCTGTCCTCCGATGCCTGGGACCCGCAGATGCTGTTCATGGGCCAGCACGGCTACCGGGTGATCGCCCACGACCGCCGCAGCCATGGCCGCTCCAGCCAGACCTGGGATGGCAACGACATGGACACCTACGCCGACGACCTGGCCGCGGTGCTGGAAGCGGCCAACGTCACCGACGCCATCCTGGTTGGCCATTCCACCGGCGGCGGCGAGATCAGCCACTACGTCGGCCGCCACGGCAGCAAGCGTGTGGCCAAGCTGGTACTGGTCGGCGCGGTGCCGCCGCTGATGCTCAAGACCCAGGCCAATCCCAACGGCACGCCGCTGGAGGTGTTCGACGGCATCCGTGCCGGGGTGGCCGGCGACCGCTCGCAGTTCTATCGCGAGCTGACCACGCCGTTCTTCGGCGCCAATCGCGACGGCGCCAAGGTCACCGACGGCATGCGCGAGAGCTTCTGGCTGCAGGGCATGGCCGGCGGCGTGAAGGGCCAGTACGACTGCGTCCACGAGTTCTCCGAGGTGGACTACACCCAGGACCTGAAGAAGATCGACAAGCCCACCCTGGTGATCCATGGCGACGATGACCAGATCGTGCCGATCGATGCCTCTGGCAAGCTGTCAGCCAAGCTCATCGAAGGTGCCGAGCTGAAGATCTACGCGGGCGCCCCGCACGGGCTGACGGTCACGCACGCCGATCGCTTCAATCAGGACCTGCTGGCCTTCGCCAGGGCCTGATCGCCATTGGCACCGGGGACGCTGCGCAGTCAGCGCTTCGATGCTGGCGAACCGAAGGGCCGGTCCGTTTGCGCCGGCCTTTTCGTTGCAGCGCAGCTTGACCCTGCTGCACCCCAGCATGGAAGGTCGGGTTGGATCGATTGAATCCAACGAAATCCTGGTCGGCCGCTGGCGCATGCCCGTCATCGCGGCGACCGATCCTCCCACCACACCCAAGAGTGCTGCGCATGCCGATCAACGTCCCCCGCCTGGCCTTGCTTTCCACCGCCGTCCTGACCCTGCTGGCCGCGTGCGCCAAGGCGCCCGATGCCAGCCCGCCCCCGGCCGCGCCCAGTGCCGCCGCACCGGCGCAGGCGCCGCAGTCCGCCGCCGAAACCCCGGCCGCCAGCGATGACGAGACTGGCTTCACGCCGCTGTTCGATGGCAGCAGCTTTGCCGGCTGGCACCTGTACAAGAAGCCGGGCGAGCCGGTCACCGGCTGGGCCGCCAAGGACGGGGCGATCGAGCGCGTCAGCGGCGGCGCGGACCTGATGACCGACCGCGACTACGGCGACTTCGACCTGCGCTTCGAATGGAAGATCTCCGAAGGCGGCAACAGCGGCGTGTTCTATCGCGCCAACGAGAACAACGAGTTCGCCTACTGGAGCGGCATCGAGTACCAGGTGCTGGACAACGACCGCCACCCCGATGGCAAGAACGGGCCGGACCGGCATGCCGGCGCGGTCTACGCGATCTATCCGCCGCAGGGCGCGGTGCCCAAGCCGGTGGGCGAGTGGAACCAGAGCCGCATCGTCGCCCAGGGCGCGCATGTCGAGCATTGGCTCAACGGCGTCAAGGTCGCCGACTACACGCTGTGGTCGCCGGAGTGGAAGGAACGCGTGGCGCAGACCAAGTTCAAGGACTGGCCGGACTACGGGCAGGCCAAGCAGGGCCGCATCGGCCTGCAGGACCATGGCGATGCGGTGAGCTTCCGCAACCTGCGCATCCGCGAGCTCTGACGCACGCCCCCCGCGCAGGCCGCTGCTCGCCAGGCAGCGGCCTGCGTCGGTTTGACGCCGCTGCCTGCGGAGCTGCCCCCGCGGCATCGGCGGCACCCGCTTCCTCATCGCACCCGGAGTTCGCGCATGCACCGCCGCCATTTCCTCGGGACCCTGGCTGGCGGCGCGCTGGCCGGCACAGGCCTTGGCGCCGCCTTCGCGCAGACCGGCGCTGACGCGTCGCCAGAGGCAGGCAAGAAGTTCGCGCTGAAGTTCGCCCCACACCTGGGGCTGTTCGAGCATTCCGCCGGGCGCGACCCGATCCGGCAGATCCAGTTCATGGCCGACGTAGGCTTCAGCGCCTACGAGGACAACGAACTGATGGGGCGGCCGGTGGCCCTGCAGGAACGCATCGGCCAGACCCTGGCAAAGAACGGCATGACCATGGGCGTGTTCGTGATCGATGCCGGCGACAACTGGAAGATCTCCTACGCCACCGGCGCGGCCGAGTTCCGCGAGCGCTTCGTCAAGCGCTGCCGCGAAGCGGTGGAGGTGGCCAAGCGCGTGGATGCCAAGTGGATGACGATTGTCCCAGGCTTCGCCGAGGCCAAGCTGCCGCTTGGCCTGCAGACCGGCCATGTCATTGATGCCATCCGTGCCGGCGCCGAGGTGATGGAGCCGCACGGGCTGGTGATGGTGATGGAGCCGCTGAGCGACCGGCCCGACCTGTTCCTGCGCACCTCGGCGCAGAGCTACGCGATCGCCCGCGCGGTGAACAGCCCGTCGGTGAAGATCCTCTACGACCTGTACCACATGCAGCGCAACGAGGGGAACCTGATCGCCAACATCGACCTGGCCTGGGACGAGATCGCCTACTTCCAGATCGGCGACGTGCCCGGGCGCAACGAACCGGGCACCGGCGAGATCCACCACCTCAACGTGTTCCGCCACATCCAGGCGCGCATGCGCCAGGACAAGCGCGACTTCGTGTTCGGCATGGAGCACGGCAAGTCGCAGGAGGGCATCGAAGGCGAGCGCCGCCTGCTGCAGGCCTATCGCGAGGTCGACGTCGGCTGAAGCGCCTTGCCGGGGTTCAGCCCTGCAGGCCCGGGCGCACGGTCAGGCACTGGGACACCATCCCCAGTGGACCCTCGATATCGTGCAGCACGCTGTGGGTCAGCCCCATGCCCTCCGGGCCGAAGGCCACGCTGGTCTGGAAGCCCACCCACTCGCCGACCGGCACCCGGAACAGGTGCGCGCCCAAGTCCAGGTTGGGAAACGCCACGCGCTGCGGCGCCACGCGCACGGCCGAACCGTTGGCCACGTCCACCAGCCCCAGCAGGCGCGCGGTGCTGCTGACCGGCGTGTCGGCCAGCAGCGGCACGGGCGTGCGCGCCCAGTAGCTGGCCGCACCAGGCGCGGCCTGGTGACGGCGCAGTTCCACGCTGCGCACGAAGCCGCCGGGCCACAGATCGCCCATGTCCCAGGCGGGCAAGTCCTCCCAGGCGGGCATCGGCGCGGCCTCGCACCCGGCCAGCGCGCGCGTATCGCAGGCGGCCATCAGCCAGGCGCGCAGCACCAGGCCCACCCGTCCGCCCTGACGCAGCCGCGCCTCGACCAGCTCGATGGTCTTGCCGGGCCTGACGATCTCGATCTCCACTTCGAACGCGTCCATCGCCAGCTTGCCCAGGATGTCGTAGCTGGCCCGGCCGATGCGCAGGCCATCGTCGCGGCGTGCATCGCGATGCGCCTCGACCAGATGCGCCAGCAGGCCCATGGACGGCGCGATGTGCTGCTCCTGGATGTTCCAGGCCCCAGACACCGCCTGCGTGGGCAGGAACCGCATCGGCCCGACGGCCTGGAAATAACTCGCGTGCATCTGTGCCACACCCAACTCTGAAAAACCGGGCGCTATTGAAACATGCGCCCGGCGTCGGCCGGGCTTGCGCGCGTTTGCGCCGCAAGGACGTGAACAGCCGCGCACGTGCGCGCGCAAGACGTGGACTGAGCCACGCGCGCAGGCGAGGACCGCGCCGGGCGCATCACCCGGCGTGCAGGCCACGGGCCAGCCCGCGGCCCTCGACCGGACTTACTCCACCGTGACCGACTTGGCCAGGTTGCGCGGCTTGTCCACGTCGGTGCCGCGCGCCAGGGCGGTGTGGTAGGCCAGCAGCTGCACCGGGATGGTGTGCACCACCGGCGAGAGCACGCCGGTGTGGCGCGGGGTGCGGATGACATGCACGCCCGCCGATTCGCTGAAGTTGCTGTCCTGGTCGGCGAACACGAACAGCTCGCCGCCGCGCGCGCGTACTTCCTGCATGTTGGACTTGACCTTCTCCAGCAGGCGGTCGTTGGGCGCGATGAACACCACCGGGATGGTGTCGTCCACCAGCGCCAGCGGGCCGTGCTTCAACTCGCCGGCCGGATAGGCTTCGGCGTGGATGTAGGAGATCTCTTTGAGCTTGAGCGCGCCTTCCAGCGCGATCGGATAGCTCAGGCCGCGGCCAAGGAACAGCGCGTTTTCCTTGCTGGCGAAGCGCTCGGCCCAGGCCGCGATCTGCGGCTCCAGGTTGAGCGCGTGCTGCACGCTGCCGGGCAGGTGGCGCAGCTCTTCCAGGTACTGGGCCTCGGCCTGCGCCTCGACCTTGCCATGCAGCTTGCCCAGCACCACCGCCAGCTGGAACAGCGCGGCCAGCTGGGTGGTGAAGGCCTTGGTCGAGGCCACGCCGATCTCGGCACCGGCGCGGGTGTAGCAGACCAGCTCGCTGGCGCGCGGGATCGCGCTTTCGGGCACGTTGCAGATGGACAGCGTGTGCAGGTGGCCCAGCGACTTGGCGTATTTCAGCGCCTCCATCGTGTCCAGGGTTTCGCCGGACTGGGAGATGGTGACGATCAGGTGGCGCGGATTGGCGTAGGCGGCGCGGTAGCGGTACTCGCTGGCGATTTCCACGCTGCACGGCAGGCCGGAGATCGCCTCGATCCAGTAACGCGCGGTCATGCCGGCGTAGTAGCTGGTGCCGCAGGCCAGGATCTGCACGCCTTCGATGCCGCGCAGGACCTCATCGGCACGCTGGCCGAACAGGCTGGCCGGGAACCCGCCGGCATCGATGGCCGCCTCGATGGTGTCGGCGATCGCGCGCGGCTGCTCGTGGATCTCCTTCTGCATGAAGTGGCGGTAGGGGCCCAGCTCCAGCGAGGCCAGCGACACGTCCGAGACATGCACCTCGCGCTCCACGCGTGCATCGTCGGCGTCGTAGATCGCCACCGAGGTGCGCGAGATGTCCACCGTGTCGCCTTCCTCCAGGAAGATCACCTGACGCGTGGCCTGGATGATGGCCGATACGTCCGAGGCGACGAAGTTCTCGCCCTCGCCCAGGCCCACCAGCAGCGGGCAGCCCATGCGCGCGCAGACCAGGCGCTCGGGCTCGGCGCGGCTGACCACGGCCAGGGCATAGGCGCCGGTCAGCTCCTTGACCGTCTTCTGCAGCGCGATCAGCAGGTCGCTGCCGGCAGCCAGGTGGTGATGGATGAGGTGGGCGATGACCTCGGTATCGGTCTGCGACTCGAAGCGGTAGCCCAGGGCGGCGAGCTTCTCGCGCTGCGCCTCGTGGTTCTCGATGATGCCGTTGTGCACCAGCGCCACGCCGTGGCTGATGTGCGGGTGCGCATTGGCCTCGGTCACCCCGCCGTGGGTGGCCCAGCGGGTGTGGCCGATGCCCAGGGTGGCGGCGAAGTGCTCGCCCTGCGCGGCCGACTCCATCTCCGACACCCGCCCGGTGCGACGCACGCGCCGGACCTGGCGGTCGGGCGCCTTGCCGGCATCGACCACGGCAATGCCGGCCGAATCGTACCCACGGTATTCAAGGCGCTTGAGGCCTTCGATCAGGACCGGAACCACGTCGCGATCAGCGATCGCTCCCACAATGCCGCACATCCGCAAGCCACCTTATGACAACGTCCACAGACAGGACATTCTACCGGTGACGTCCGCCGTGTCCCGGAGCGGACACCGCAGTGTCCGGTGAGTGTCCGGCGGACACTGCGGACAAGGCACCTACGCGCGGACAGGCTTACTTTTCAATGAGTTGCGATTGGCACGCGATCTGCGTTGCCTTGTGCGAATCCCAACGCGACCGCAACGATGGCCATCCGTGACACCTCCGCCCAGGACATCCCCGTCGGCCACGGCAACGACCGCGGCCGCCCGCTGCGCAAGTGGATCTGGCCCGGGGTGGCCGTGCTGATGGTGCTGGCCGGCATCGGCTTGGTCGCCCGCGGCTGGCTGTCTTCGGCGCGCTCCTTCGATGCGGCGCGCGTGCGCATCGCCGAGGTCAAGCAGGGCGACCTGGTGCGCGACATCTCCGCCGATGGGCGCGTCATCGCCGCCAACAGCCCCACCCTCTACGCCATCTCCAGCGGCACGGTGACGCTGAAGGTGGTGGCCGGCGACGTGGTCAAGCAGGGCCAGGAGCTGGCGGTGATCGACAGCCCCGAGCTGCGCAGCAAGCTGGCCCAGGAACAGGCCACCCTGGCCGGCCTGGAGGCCGAGGCCGACCGCGCCAGCCTCAATGCCACCCTGGCCCGCGCCTCGGCGCGCAAGGTCACCGACCAAGCGCGCATCGACCAGAGCGCCGCCCAGCGCGACCTGGACCGCTACCAGCGCGGCTACGACGGCGGGGTGATCCCGCAGGTGGACCTGGCGCGCGCCCAGGACTCGGTAAAGAAGAGCGACATCACCCTGCAGCACGCCCTGCAGGACGCCGGCCTGCAGAGCCAGGGCGCGGACCTGGATGCCCGCAACAAGCGCCAGCTGGCCGAGCGCCAGCGCGCGGTGGTGAGCGAGGTGCAGCGCCAGGTCGATGCGCTGACCCTGCGCGCGCCCTTCGATGGCCAGGTCGGCCAGGTGCAGGCCACGCAGTACACCAACGTGGCCGCCAACGCGCCGATCCTGGGCGTGGTGGACCTGTCCAAGTTCGAGCTGGAGATCAAGGTGCCGGAGAGCTTCGCGCGCGACCTGGTCATCGGCACCCCGGCACAGCTGACCAGCGGCAGCGGGCAGCCGTTCCCGGGCGAGATCTCGGCGGTGTCGCCGGAGGTGGTCAGCGGCGAGGTCGCCGCGCGCATCCGCTTCACCGACCGGCAGCCGCCCGGCCTGCGCCAGAGCCAGCGCATGAGTGCGCGGGTGCTGCTGGATACGCGCAAGAACGTGCTCAAGGTCGAGCGCGGCCCGTTCCTGGAGCAGTCCGGCGGCCGCTACGCCTATGTCATGGAAGGCGACACCGCCGTGCGTCGCCCGGTCGAGCTGGGCGTGTCCAGCCTGGGCGAGGTGGAGGTCAAGTCCGGCCTGAAGCCCGGCGAACGCGTGGTGGTTTCCGGCGCCGATCAGTTCGGCGACGAACCGCGCGTGCGGATCAACTGATGCACCTCTCTCTTTCCATCGGCTGCCAAGGCGGCGGGTCATCCACTGCACGATGGCTCTCTCTCCGGACACGCAGTTGCAACCCGCTCACGGGGACCCGCACCGGGCCGGTGGCTTTTTCTTCCCTCGCAGCACCCTCGATCCCACTCCCTCTTCCAACGAATCACCGCCAGGAGTTGTCCCATGCTTGAGATGCGCGCTGTTTCCAAAGTCTTCCGCACCGAACAGGTGGAAACCCATGCGGTGCGTGCGCTGGACCTGCACGTGAAGGAAGGCGAGTTCGTCGCCGTGACCGGCCCGTCCGGCTCGGGCAAGACCACCTTCCTCAACATCGCCGGCCTGCTGGAGACCTTCACCTCCGGGGTCTACATGCTCGACGGGCAGGACGTGTCCGGGCTCAACGACAACGCGCGCAGCAAGCTGCGCAATCAGAAGATCGGCTTCATCTTCCAGGGCTTCAACCTGATCCCGGACCTGAACCTGTTCGACAACGTCGACGTGCCCCTGCGCTACCGCGGCATGAGCGCGGCCGAGCGCCGCGAGCGCATCACCGATGCGCTGACCCGCGTGGGCCTGGGCTCGCGCCTGAAGCACTACCCCTCCGAGCTGTCCGGCGGCCAGCAGCAGCGCGCGGCCATCGCCCGCGCCCTGGCCGGCAGCCCGCGCCTGCTGCTGGCCGACGAACCCACCGGCAACCTGGACTCGCAGATGGCGCGCGGGGTAATGGAGCTGCTGGAGGAAATCAACGCCGCCGGCAGCACCATCGTCATGGTCACCCACGACCCGGAGCTGGCCGCGCGCGCCCAGCGCAACGTGCACATCGTCGACGGCCAGGCCACCGACCTGGTGCGCGAGCCGCGTCTGATCGCGGCGGCCGACGCACCCGTCCAGTCCCACGCCTGAGGCGAGGTCCGCATGTTCGGTTACTCCCTGCAGCTGGCCTGGCACAGTCTGCGCCGCACCCCGGCGCTGACCGCGTTGATGGTGCTGTCCATCGCCGTCGGCATCGGTGCGGCGATGACGACGCTGACGGTGATGCGCCTGCTCTCGGGCGACCCGCTGCCGGGGCGTAGCCAGCAGATCTTCTACCCGCAGCTGGACCCGATGCCGAACGAGAAACCGCGCCCGAACCCGCCGGACGTGCTGGACTACACCTCGGCCATGGACCTGTGGCGGGCCAAGCGCGCCGACCGCCAGGCGCTGGTGGTGGATAGCCCGGTCAAGCTGCGCGCCGCTGACAGCGGCGCACCGGCCACGATGAGCTCGATGTTGTCCACGCACGCCGACTTCTTCCCGATGTTCCAGGTGCCCTTCGCCTATGGCGGCAGCTGGAGCGCGGAGGACGATGACCGGCGCGCACGCGTCGCGGTGATCTCGGCCGACCTCAACCAGGCCTTGTTCGGCGGTGGCAACAGCGTCGGTCGCAGCCTGCGCATCCGCGACAGCGAGGTCCGCATCGTCGGTGTGCTGGCGCCCTGGCGGCCCACCCCGCAGTTCTACACGCTCGCCGGTGGCCGCTTCTCCCAGGGCGACACGGCCGGCTTCTACCGCAAGACCCAGGACGTGTTCGTCCCCTTCCAGACGGCGCTGGAGATCAACGACGGGCACTTCTACCAGTTCACCTGCTGGGCACAGCCGCCCACGCCCGGGCACCTGCAGAACGCCCCTTGCGTGTGGGTGCGCCTGTGGGTGCAGCTGGACAGCGCGGCCAAGCGAGCCGACTACGAACGGTTCCTGGCCGACTACGCCAACCAGCAGCAGGCCCTCGGCCGGACCCGCCACGCCGGCAATACCCGCCTGCTGTCGCTGATGCAGTGGCTGGATTACAACCGCGTGGTTCCCAGCGACGTGCGCCTGCAATCCTGGATGGCGCTGGCGTTCCTGGCCATCTGCCTGTTCAACACGGTCGGCCTGCTGCTGGCCAAGTTCCTGCGCCGCAGCGGCGAGATCGGCGTGCGCCGCGCGATGGGCGCCTCGCGGCGCGCGATTTTCCTGCAATGCCTATCCGAAACCGGCCTGATCGGCCTGATCGGCGGCACCCTGGGACTGGCCCTGACCCTGCTCGGGCTGTGGAGCGTGCGCAGGCAACCGGTGGAGTACGCCGACCTGGCGCGGATGGACCTGCCCATGTTCGCGGCGACTTTCGCCCTTGCCATTGCCTGCAGCCTGATCGCCGGGCTGTTCCCTGCCGCCCGCGCCAGCCGCATCGCTCCGGCGATGCAGGTCAAAACCCTGTGAGGCCCCGCTTGGAGATCAAACCCATCCTGTCCGCGCTGGGCCGCCACCGCGTTGCCGCGCTGCTGATCACCTTCGAGATCGCCCTGGCCTGCGCGGTGCTGTGCAACGCGCTGTTCCTGATCGCCACGCGGCTGGACCTGATGCGCGTGCAGAGCGGCGTGGACGAGTCGTCGCTGGCCATCGTCGCGTTGAATGGCTGCGATGGCTGCGTCAACGCCGACGTCAATGCCCGTGCGCTGGCGGCGCTGCGTGCCATCCCCAGCGTCCGCGCGGCCGGCGTGCTCAACAGCGTCCCCTTCGGCGAGATTGCCCTCAATGCCGGGATCAGGCTCGAGCAGGACGGCGAACACTATCTCGGCGTGCCGCACTTCTACACGTTCGGTCCGGACGCGGTGGCGGCACTGGGCCTGCGGCCGGTGCAGGGCAGCGGCTTTGCTCCGGAGGATTTCCAGGCACTGGACGGTTTCCTGCCCCCGTCCAGCCGAGTCTGGATCACCCAGGCGCTGGCCACGCATCTGTGGCCGGGGGAAAACGCGCTGGGCAAGAGTTTCTGGTCGGGCGACTCGAGGCTGCAGGTGGCAGGGATCCTGGCGCATCTGGCCCATCCCACGCCCGGTGGCAGCGAGGACGGCGCGGCCGCCCAGGAATGGTCGGTGGTGGTGCCCACCCGCGACGATGCGCAGGTCGGCACCTATGTGGTCCGGGCCGATCCGCTCGATGTGTCGCGGGTAGCGCAGGCCGCCCGCCAGGCACTGGCGCGTGCCATCCCGGAGGCCGTGATCGACCAGGCCCGCAGCCGCACCTTGGGCGAATTGCGCGAACGCTATTTCCAGCGCGATCGCGCCATGACCGGGCTGCTGGTGACCGTGGCCATCGCCATGCTGCTGGTCACCGCGCTGGGCATCGTCGGCCTGGCCAGTTTCTGGGTCGCACAACGCACCAAGCAGATCGGCGTGCGCCGCGCCCTGGGCGCCACCCGTGGCGACATCCTGCGCTATTTCCAGACCGAGAATTTCCTGCTTTCCACCGGCGGCATCGCCCTGGGCATGCTGCTGGCCTACGGCGGCAACCAGTTGCTGATGCACTACTTCGAGCTGAACCGGCTGCCGCTGTTCTACCTGCCGGCAGGCGCCGCGCTGCTGTGGGCCGTCGGCCAACTGGCCGTGCTCGGCCCGGCATTACGCGCGGCCGCCGTCCCTCCCGTCATCGCTACACGCAGTGCCTGAACCAAGGAGCTCATCATGCTGGCCTACTACTTCAACCTGGCGCTGCGCAGTTTCAAGCGCCACAAGGTGCTGACCGCGCTGATGGTGCTGGCCATCGGGCTGGGCATCGGCGCCTCGATGACCACGCTGACGGTGTTCCACGTGCTGTCTGGTGACCCGATGCCCGGGCACAGCCAGAATCTGTACACGCCGCAGATCGATGCGCGCGATACCTATCCAGGCATCGAAAGCGAGCCGCTGCCGACCCAGTTCACCCGCTCCGATGCCGAGAACCTGCTGCGCGATGCCAAAGGCGACCGCCAGGTGCTGATGGCCTGGGGCAACGTGGGCATTGAGCCTGCGCGCAATGATCTCAAGCCGATGAACGTGGAGGCGCGCTTCAACTCCGCCGACTTCTTCCCCATGTTCCGTACCCCGTTCCTGTTCGGCCAGGGCTGGGACGCGCAGGCCGATGCGAACCGCGCCCGCGTGGTGGTGATCACCAAGGAGCTCAACGACAAGCTGTTCGATGGGCAGGACAGCGTGGGCAAGGACATCCGCGTGGATCAGCACAACTTCCGCATCGTCGGCGTGCTCGACGATTGGCGGCCTACGCCGAAGTTCTACGACCTGACCAGTCCGAGCTTTTCCAAGCCCGAGCAGGTGTATGTGCCCTTCAGCACCTCGCGCGATGTTGACATGTCGCGCAGCGGCAACATGGACTGCTTCCGCCAGCGCGACGAGGGCGTACGCGACACCGACATCGGCGCCGGCTGCATGTGGATGCAGTACTGGGTGCAGCTGGACACGCCGGCCAAGGCCGCCGACTACAAGCGCTACCTGCGCAACTACGTGCAGGAACAGCACCGTGCCGGGCGCTTCCAGCTCAACCGCGAGCCGGAGCTGCGCAACACCATGGAATGGCTGGAGTTCCAGCGCGTGGTGCCGTCGGACGTGCGCCTGCAGCTGTGGCTGGCGATGGGCTTCCTGGCCGTGTGCCTGCTCAACACCGTCGGCCTGCTGCTGGCCAAGTTCCTGCGCCGCAGCGGCGAGATCGGCGTACGCCGTGCGCTGGGCGCCTCGCGCCGGGAGATCTTCAACCAGTGCCTGGTCGAGGCGGCCACCGTTGGCCTGGCCGGCGGCCTGCTCGGCCTGCTGCTGGCCCTGACCGGCCTGTGGCTGGTGCGCCAGCAGCCGGCCGACTACGCCGAACTGGCGCAGCTGGACCCGGCGATGCTGCTGACCACCTTCGTCCTGGCCCTGGTCGCCAGCCTGCTGGCCGGCCTGCTGCCGGCCTGGCGCGCCATGCAGATTACGCCGGCTGTGCAGCTCAAGAGCCAATGAGGCAGGAACGAGTGGAGAGGAACGAGAAACGAGAGATCGGCCCACGCCGCAAGTCTCCCTCGCCTCTCCTGCTCTGACTCGTTTCTCGTATCTCTTCGCTCGTTCCTCAATTCCCAGGAGCCTTCCATGGATATCCGCCCCATCCTCTCCACGCTGTCGCGGCACAAGACCGCCGCTGCGCTGATCGTGCTGGAGATCGCGTTGAGCTGCGCCATCATTTGCAACGCGGTATTCCTGATCAGCCAGCGCATCGAGTCCATCAACACCACCACCGGCATCGCCGAGGACGAGTTGATACGCATCCAGATCACCGGCATCGGCCAGGACGAACGCGCCATGGCCCTGACCCGCGAGGATCTGGCCGCGCTGCGCGCCATCCCGGGCGTGAAGCAGGCCGAGATGACCAACCAGGTGCCGCTGGTGAACTCGTCCTGGAACACCTCGGTCAACAGTCAACCCGACACCAAGGCGCCGGGCCCGAACGCCACCATGTACATGGGCGGGCCGGCCATGCACGAGACGCTGGGGCTGAAACTGGTCGCAGGCCGTGCGCTGACGTCGGAGGACTACCAGGCTTACGACGACAAGGCGGGCTTCCGCGGCATCAAGCCGGGCGTGGTGGTGATTACCAAGGCGTTGGCCGAACGGCTGTTTCCCAAGCAGGATCCGCTGGGCAAGATGATCTATGGATTCGGCCAGGACCCGGTCCGCATCGTGGGTGTCCTCGAGCGCCTGGTGCGGCCCAACGTCAACGGCTGGGGCAAGGACGAGAGCAACTTCTCGATGATCCTGCCCGTCGCCCTGCCCTACACCATGGGCGGCAACTACCTGATCCGCGCCGATGCCTCGCGCCGCCAGGAAGTCATGGAAGCGGCGGTCAAGGCGCTGCAGGCCAACAGCAACAGCCGCATCGTGCTGGAGCAGCAGCTGTTCGGCGACATCCGTGCCGACTTCTATCGCCAGGACCGTTCCATGGCCTGGATGTTGACCGGTGTGTGCCTGGCCCTGCTGATCGTCACCGCGCTGGGCATCGTGGGCCTTGCCAGCTTTTGGGTGCAGCAGCGCACCAAGCAGATCGGCATCCGCCGCGCCTTGGGCGCCACCCGCGGGCAGATCCTGCAGTATTTCCAGACCGAGAACTTCCTGCTGGCCAGCATCGGCATCGTGCTGGGCATGGTGCTGGCCTACGGCATCAACCACCTGCTGATGAGCCGCTACGAGCTGCCACGCCTGCCGCTGATCTACCTGCCGGTCGGGGCCATCTCGCTGTGGGTGCTGGGCCAGCTGGCCGTGCTCGGCCCGGCCCGCCATGCCGCGGCGGTGCCGCCGGCCATCGCCACGCGTTCGGCGTAAGCGCAGCGGTTCCATTTAACGATCGCGCAGGGCAAAGACCTGCGCGATCGGCGCTCGAAAAACCATGGGAGCCACTTGTACACTGCGGCTCCCGCCCATCGCTGGCACTTGCCCGGCAACTGCGCTGAACGCAGTGCCAGCCGCGCCAGCGACCTGCGGAACTCAAAGGGGATATCGACGATGCGCATGACGATCCGGGCCCTGGCCCTGCTGGCCTGCACCTTCGCGCCAGGGCTGGCGCCGGCCGCCGAGCCGGCCAGCCTGCAGGACACCATCGCCGACCTGGATGCGCAGGTGTTCGGTGCCTTCAATCAGTGCCAGGATCCGTCCAGGCTGGCCGAGCATGCCGCCTTCTTCGACCCCAAGGTCGAGTTCTACCACGACACCGGCGGGGTGACCTGGACGCGCGAGCAGATGCTGGACAACACCCGCAAGTACGCCTGCGGTCACTTCACCCGCCAGCTGGTGCCCGGCAGCCTGAAGGTGTATCCGATCAAGGATTTCGGCGCCATCGAGCAGGGGCAGCATCGCTTCTGCCACGCCGGCGAACAGCGCTGCGAAGGCCTTGCCGACTTCACCATCGTCTGGCATCGGCAGGATGGGCAATGGACCATCACCCGCGTGCTCAGCTACGGTCACCGCAGCGACTGAGTGCGTGCCCGCCCATCCCGGGCGCGAGTGCGGCCAGCGCCCCCGTCATCCATCATTGATCCAGCGACGCAATGCCCAACATCCTGATCATCGATGACAACCCGGCCGTGGTCACCGCCCTGAGCGTGCTGTTTTCGCTGCACGACATCCACACGGTGCATGCGCACGACCCGCAGGCCGGCCTGGCGCTGCTGGACCGCGGGGGCATCGACCTGGTCATCCAGGACATGAACTTCCGCGCCGACACCACCAGCGGCGAGGAAGGCCAGGCGCTGTTCGCGCAGATCCGCGCGCGCCATCCGGACCTGCCGGTGATCCTGCTGACCGCCTGGACGCATCTGGAAGCGGCGGTGGAACTGGTCAAGGCCGGCGCGGCCGACTACCTGGGCAAGCCCTGGGACGACCGCCGCCTGCTGGCCACCGTCAACACCCTGCTGGAGCTGTCCGAGACCCGCCAGGAACTGGCGCGTCGCCAGGCGCGCGAGCGCAGCCAGCGCATGCAGCTGGCGCAGAAGTACGACCTGCGCGGGGTGGTGTTCGACGATGCGGCCAGCGAACGCGTGCTGGCCCTGGCCTGCCAGGTCGCGCGCTCGGATCTGCCGGTGCTGATCACCGGCCCCAACGGCAGCGGCAAGGAGAAGCTGGCCGAGATCGTGCAGGCCAATTCCTCCGTGCGCGGCGGCGCCTTCGTCACGCTCAACTGCGGCGCGCTGCCGGCCGAGCTGATCGAGGCCGAACTGTTCGGCGCCGATGCCGGCGCCTACACCGGCGCCAACAAGGCGCGCGAAGGCAAGTTCGAGGCGGCCGATGGCGGCACCCTGTTCCTGGACGAAATCGGCAACCTGCCGCTGGCCGGGCAGATGAAACTGCTGCGGGTGCTGGAGACCGGCAAGTTCGAGCGGCTGGGCTCCAACCGCGAGCGCCACGTGCAGGTGCGGGTGATCAGCGCCACCAATGCCGACCTGCCGGCGATGATCCGCGCCGGCAGCTTCCGCGAGGACCTCTACTACCGGCTCAACGCGATCGAGCTGGCCCTGCCCTCGCTGGCCGAACGGCCGGGCGACATCCTGCCGCTGGCCCTGCATTTTTCCGACAAGCCCATCGGCGAAAGCGCGCGCGCCGCGCTGCTGCGGCACCCCTGGCCGGGCAATGTGCGCGAGTTGCGCAACGTGATCCAGCGCGCCAGCCTGCTGTCGATGGGTCCGCGCATCGAGGCAGACGACCTTAAGCTGCCGGCCGCACCCAGCGCCCCGCGCCCGGTGACCGCGCACGAGCCGGACAAGGCGCAGATCGAGTCGGCCCTGGCACGCGCAGGCGGGGTGATCGCCCAAGCCGCGACCGAACTGGGCCTGAGCCGCCAGGCGCTTTACCGTCGCATGGACCGCCACGGCATTCCGCGCGAATGAGCCTGCCGCCGAGGAGCCGCCAGGCATGATCAAGCGCTCGCTGGCCGGCCGCCTGCTGCTGTGGCTGCTGCCCGCCTTCATCGTGGCGCTGGTACTGCCGGCGGTGGTGGGCCACTGGATCGACGATCCCTGGCTGTGCGCCTTGATCTGTGCGCCAGCCGTGCTGGCCTGGGTGACCTGGTGCGTGCACCGCGCCCTGCGCCCGGTCAACTCGCTGTTCCGCGCCCTGAGCGGGGCGACCAACAGCTACCGCGATGGCGAATACAACTTCGGCATCCACTGGGCCGGCGACGACGAATTGGCGCGCCTGGTCGATGCGCACGGCGAGATGGGCCAGGTGCTGCGCGACCAGCGCCAGGGCCTGGTGCAACGCGAGCTGCTGCTGGACACCATGGTGCAGCACACGCCGGTGGCGATGCTGCTGCTCACGCCCGGCGGCGATGGCGAGCGCCGCGTGGTCTTCGCCAACGTCGCCGCGCGCACCCTGCTGCATGGCGGGCGCCGGATGGAGGGCTACCCTTTCGAGCATGTGCTGCAGCACGCGCCACGGGAAATGGTGGAAGCCCTGGAGCGAGGCGGCGACAGCCTGTTCGCCGTGGCATCCGAAGAGGAAGGCGGCGAGGAGCAGGTCTATCACCTCACCCGGCGGCAGTACCAGCTCAACGGCCGTCGCCAGGAGCTGTTGCAGCTGTGGCGCCTGACCACCGAGCTGCGCCGGCAGGAAGTGCAGACCTGGAAGAAGGTCATCCGCGTGATCAGCCACGAGCTCAACAACTCGCTGGCGCCGATCGCCTCGCTGGCGCACTCGGGCGGTGAGCTGGTCCGGCGCGGACGCACCGACCAGCTCGGCCCGGTGTTCTCCACCATCGAGGAGCGCGCACGGCACCTGGAGGAGTTCATCCGCGGCTATGCGCGCTTTGCCAAGCTGCCGCAGCCCAACCTGCAGGGCGTCGAATGGGCCAGCTATCTGGCCAGCCTGCGTTCGCAGATCGGCTTCCGCCTGGAGGGCCAACCCCAGGACCTGCACAGCCGCATCGACCACGCCCAGCTCGGCCAGGCCCTGCTCAACCTGCTGAAGAACGCCCACGAATCCGGCGGCGACCCGGCGGAGGTGACCCTGCGCATCCTGCCGGTCCCGGGCCACGTGCGCCTGGAGGTCATGGACCGCGGCAGCGGCATGAACGAGGCGGTGCTGCAGAACGCGCTGGTGCCGTTCTACTCGACCAAGCGCAACGGCACCGGGCTAGGCCTGGCCCTGACGCGCGAGATCGTCGAAGCCCACGGTGGCCGCATCTCCCTGCACAACCGCGAGGGCGGTGGGCTGTGCGTGATGTTGCATTTGCCGGCGTGAGTGGCTGGGCTGGTTCGAGGAACGGATAGAGAGGAACGAGTGGAGAGGAACGAGGAACGAGGAACGAGTGAAAGCTCGCCTTTCGTCGCTCCTCGTACTCATGCGCCCCGTCGGGGGCCTTGGTGGACAAGCTACGCGTTGTCCACCCTACGCGACCCCAGCTGTTTCGAGAAACGCATGGAAACTTGCTCTGACTCGTTCCTCGTTCCTCTCCACTCGTTCCTCAAGCCCAACACCGTAGGGTGGATGACGCTCTTTTCATCCACCACTTCCGTGCAATCGCCTCACTTGCCCGCGTAGGCCTTGCAGTCCACCTCCACCAGCGCGCCCATCGGCAAGGCGCTGACTGCCATCGCGCTGCGCGCCGGCAGGTGATCGGGCTCGAAGGCCGCGACATACACGCTGTTGAAGGTGGCCCAGTTGCTCATGTCGGTGATCATGGCCGTGCAGTGGCTGACGTCGTCCATGCCCAGGCCTGCGGACTTCAACGCGGTGGCGACATTGGCCATGGTGTTGCGTGCCTGCGTTTCGAAGTCCGGCGGCAACTTGCCGTCGGCGCCCGCGCCCAGCTGGCCGGACACGTACACGGTGTTACCGGCCTTGACCGCCGCCGCATACGGGGCCTTGCTGCCGGCGGGACGGAAGTACTGCAGTTCGCCGGCCGCAGCACCGCCGGCGAGAGCCAGCAGCGCACATAGACACACGACGCGGGAGAAACCACGAAAACGGATCGATACTTTCATGCGAGGACCTCAGGGTGGGGGGAGGAACGACACACCGGCGCAGCGTCATCCCTGGACGCACACGCCCAGCCGCGGCGAGCGGCACAAGCACCATTCCGCGGATCCCTGCGGCCGTCCCCGACCTTACTTGCTGCAGCGCCACATCGCCAGCAAAGGCTTGCATCTGTGCGAGTCGCTTCAGCGACAAAGGGCTTTCATCGGAAAGCCCCGTTCGCCGATGAATCGACTCCCACACCAGCAGCCAGCAGAAGCGTAGGGCGGATCGTGATCCGCCATCGCACGAAGTCCGCGCCGATAAGGCCCGCTTGCGTGCAAACCGCAACTTGGCCCTCATCTGGACCGCGAGATCCAGCATCGCGCCGGCGGATCGCGACCCGCCCTATTCGCTGACCACCCCTTGTGTGAGTCGCTTCAGCGACGAAGGGCTTTCATGGAAAGCCCCATCCGCCGATGAATCGGCTCCACCACAGCAACCGGCGGCAGGCAGCTAAGCCCCGGCATCCCGGAGCCGCAGCGCTACCGACAGCTCAGCTGCGCTTCTTCTTCGGCCGTTCCCAGCCTTCCAGCGTGGTCTGCCGCGCACGCGCCAGGGTCAGCTTCCCCTCGGGTGCGTCGCGGGTCACCACCGAACCGGCCCCCAGCGTGGCGCCATCGCCGATCGTGATCGGCGCGACCAGTGCGGAGTTGGAGCCGACGAAGACGTTGTCGCCGATCACCGTGGTGAACTTGTTGATGCCGTCGTAGTTGCAGGTGATGGTGCCGGCGCCCACATTCGTGCCGCTGCCGATCACGGTATCGCCCAGGTAGGTCAGGTGGTTGGCCTTGGTGCCCACGCCCAGCACGGCCTTCTTGGTCTCCACGAAGTTGCCGATGTGCACGCCATCGGCCAGCACCGTGCCCGGCCGCAGGCGCGCGAACGGACCGATCTGCACCGCGCCCTCGGTGACCACGCCTTCCAGATCGCAATGCGCGCGCACTTCCGTGCCCGGCCCCAGCTTGACGTCCTTGAGCCGCACGAACGGGCCGATCTGCACGCCGTCGGCCAGCTCGACCTCGCCTTCGATGATGACATCCACGTCGATCTGCACATCGCGCCCCACGCTAAGGCGTCCGCGCAGGTCGAACCGCGCCGGGTCCAGCAGGCGCGCGCCGTCGGCGCAGACCTGACGCGCCGCGCGAAGCTGCCAGGCGCGTTCCAGCTGCGCCAGCTGCCAGGGATCGTTGGCGCCTTCGGCCTCGACCGGGTCGGCCACTACCACCAGGTCGGCCGGGGTGAACTCGGCCGCGGCCATGGCGAAGACGTCGGTCAGGTAGTACTCGCCCTGCGCGTTCTCGTTGGACAGCTGCGCCAGCCAGCGCCGCATCGCGGTCGATTCGGTAGTCAGGATGCCGGTGTTGACGGTGCGGATGCGCCGCGTCTGCTCGTCGGCGTCCTTGTGTTCGACGATGGCCGCCACCTTGCCCGCCGCATCGCGCACGATGCGGCCGTAGCCGGTGGGATCCTCCGGCTCGGCCACCAGCACGGCCAGGCGCCCGGGATCGTGCAGCAGGCGCAGCAGCGTCTCGGCACGCAGCAAGGGCACGTCGCCGTACAGCACCAGCACCGTGCAGGCATCGGGCACGTTCGGCATGGCCTGGCGCACGGCATGGCCGGTGCCCAGTTGCCTGCTCTGCTCGGCCCAGAGCAGGTCGGGTTGATCGGCGAAGGCCGCCTGCACCTGGTCCCCGCCATGGCCATAGACCACGTGGATGCCCGCCGGCTGCAGCGCACGGGCCGTGTCGATCACATGCGCCAGCATCGGCTTGCCCGCGATCGGCTGCAGCACCTTGGGCTTGGCGGACTTCATGCGCTTGCCTTCGCCGGCGGCGAGGATGATCACATGCAGGGGAAGCGTCATGAGGGGCGGGTCGGTCGATGGCGTTGCGGGCAATTCTAATCGGTCGGAGGATCGCGCCCGCTCGCGCGTGGACGACGCTGCGCCGTGGCGGAGACGGCCTGCGATAATCCCCGGCTCCGTGCCGCCCGCTCAAGGAAGACCGATTTGTCCGCGCCCCGACCGCATACCGCCCCGGCCCTGTCCTGGAAGTTCACCCTGGCCCTGGCCACGCTGCTGACCCTGCTGACCGCGCTGGTCAACGGCCAGGACCGCAACTGGGACCTGCGCAACTACCACCTCTACACCGGTTCTGCCTTGCTGCAGGGACGCCTGGACCAGGACATCGCCGCCGCGCAGCTGCAGACCTGGCACAACCCGGCAGCCGACCTGCCCTTCGTGTGGATGGTCCATGCCGGCTGGCCCGGCTGGCTGATCGCCTGCTGGCTGTGCCTGCCCTCGCTGCTGGCGCTGTTCTTCGCCCTGCGCATCCTGGACCGCTGCTGGCCGCAGGCACCCAGCCGCTGGCGGCTGGCGCTGACCGCGGTGTTGGCGCTGACCGGCGCGGCCGTCGGTCCCAGCGTCGGCTCCACCTTCAACGATGCCATCATCGCCGCCGGCGCCACTGGTGCGCTCTGGTGGGTGCTGCGCATGCGCGCCGATGCCAACCTATGGAAGACCTGGCTGCCGGCCGGCCTGATTCTGGGCCTGGCGACCGGCCTGAAGCTGACCGGCATCATCTACTGCGTCGCGCTGGCGGCGGTGGCCCTGCTGGCCGGCCCGTGGCGCCGGGCGCCGCTGCGCGCACTGGCCCTGGCGCTTGGCGGCGTGCTCGGCGGCGTGCTGACTGCCGGCCCCTGGGCCTGGGTGCTGTGGCAGACCTTCGGCAATCCGCTGTTCCCCTACTTCAACCAGGTGTTCCAGTCCCCGTACGCGCAGGCGGTGGCCTACAACGACGCCCGTTTCATCCCGCATGGGCTGGACGCCTGGCTGACGGTGTTTCATTTCACCAAGCGCGGCTTCCTGTTCTCCGAAGCCAGGCTGGCCGATCCGCGCATCCTGCTGGGCCTGCTGTCGCTGGGCCTGAGCGTGTTCCTGCAGCGCAGGCGTCAGCAGCCCTGGCGCGATGTCGGCCTGCTGTTGCTGTTCTGCGTGGTCACCCTGGCGATGTGGACCAGGCTGTACGGCATCTACCGCTACCTGATCGCCGTCGAGCTGCTGTGCGCGGTCGCGCTGGCGGGCGCGGCCAGCGCCTACCTGCCCAAGCGTTGGCCGCGTTTCGTCCTGGTCGTCGGACTGGCGCTGGTGATCGGCCTGACCAAGCGTCCCGGCTGGGGACGCAGCCATCCGTTCACCACGCCGATGGTCCAGGTGCGCTTCCCGTCGATGGAACCGGACGCCATGGTGATCATCTCCAGCACCTCGCCGCTGGGGCATGCCGTGGCCTTCCTGCCGCCGTCGGTGCCGGCGATCTCCATCGCCAACAACTTCATGCGTCCGCAGACCTGCACCGCCTTGCAAGCGGACGCCGAGGCGCGCATCGCCCAACACCGCGGGCCGTTCCACCTGCTGCGGGAAACCCGTACCGACCTGGAAGACCCGGTCGCCACCGAGTACACCCACTACGGGCTTGCCCAGCAGGGCCCGTGCCAGCCGGTCAGCGATTCGCTGCGACCGGTGGAGCTATGCCCGCTGCAGCGCGTGCAAGAGGTCAGCGCGCTGTGCCCGCAGGCCCGCGCTGCCCCAGCAGCTGATCGGTGATCAGCCGCTGGATCTCGTTGGCGCGGCGGTTGACCGTATCCAGGATCAGCCCCGTGGCCAGCGAGACGATGCCCACCAAAGTCAGCGCTACCGCCAGCACCGCGGTGGAAGGATGGGTGACCAGGCCGGTGCGGCCGAACTCTGCGATCACGATGCTGCCGAAGGCCAAACCGGCCAGCGCCAGCGCCGCAGCAATGCCACCGAAGAACAGCAACGGCCGCATGTCCTTGAACAGGAACAGCACGGTCTTGAGCACGCGCACGCCATCGCGATAGGTGCTCAGCTTGGATTCGCTGCCTTCCGGCCGCACGCCGTAGGCGATGGGATGCTCGGCCAGCACGAAGCCATTGCTCAGCGCGAACACCGTCATCTCGGTCTCGATCTCGAAGCCCTTGGACAGCACCGGCATCGACTTGACGAAGCGTCGCGAGAACACCCGGTAGCCCGAGAGCACATCGCGCACCGGGCTGCCGAACAGCATGGCCACGCAGCGGCGCACCAGCTGGTTGCCGACGCCGTGGAAGCGGCGGAACGAGGCCGCTTCGTGCGAGTCCAGGCGCGTGCCCACCACCATGTCCGCGCGCCCGGCGATCACATCGGCCAGCAGCGGTGCTACCGCCTGCGCCGGATACGTGTCATCGCCATCGACCATGACATACACGTCGGCGTCGACGTCGCGGAACATCGCGCGCACCACGTTGCCCTTGCCCTTTGCCGCGACCGGGCGCACCTGCGCGCCTTCGCGCAATGCGATCGCCGTGGTGTCGTCGGTGCTGGCGTTATCGAAGACCCAGATGTCCGCCTGGGGAAGCGCGGCCCTGAAATCGCGCACCACCTTGCCGATGGTGGTGGCCTCGTTGTGGCAGGGAATCAGAACCGCGACGCGCACGGGAACTCCATGGACTGAATCAGGCGCAGATCTTACAGGGCCACGCACGGGCATCCCGCTACAATCTCCGTTATGCCATCGCGCCTCCTGCATTCGCGCCTGCTGCGCCAGGGCTCCAGCTTCGCCGTGATCGGCGGGCTGCAGCTGCTGGTGGACTGGGCCGCCTTCGTCGGCCTGAGCGCGCTGGGCGTGCCGGCCAGTGCGGCCAACGTGAGTGGACGGGTGTGCGGCGCCCTGCTCGGCTTCTGGCTCAACGGGCGCTATACCTTCGCCGATGCGCAGGGCGCCGCGCGCCTGGGCTGGTCGCGCTTCGCGCGCTTCCTGGCGATGTGGCTGGTCATGACCGTGATCAGCACCTGGCTGATGCTGCGCGTGGAGGCCGAGCTCGGCCTGCGCCTGGCCTGGCTGGCCAAGCCGCTGGTGGAAGGCGGACTGGCGGTGGTGAGCTTTTTCCTGGGCCGGCACCTGGTCTACCGCTGAGCATTTGGCCCGCGCCGCGCGGGCCGCCCTCGCCGACGCCGCGCAATGGTGTCGATGTCGCAACGGATGGTGCTCATGGTTACCTCGCTGGCGCGAGGCGAGATTGGGGAGTCGGGATTGGAGATTCGCCCAAGCGGTCGCGCCGCTCTGTCCTCACATCCACTCCCTTGTCCTCGATGCCGCTTTGCGAATCCCTAATCCCGAAGGCCGAATCCCGGCTCTTACCGGCAGCACCAGACACGAAAACGCCGGCGCAAGGCCGGCGTCTTCGTGTCGCGTCAGCAGGCGCTCAGTGCTTGAGATTCTTGCGCAGGCGCTCCAGTGCCTGCAGCTGCACCAGGGCTTCGGTGAGCTGCTGCTGGGCCTTGGCCACGTCCACGGTTTCGCCGCGGTTGGCCAGCAGGCGCTCGGCCTCTTCCTTGGCGGCCTTGACCTTGGCCTCGTCGATGTCCTGCGCGCGGATCGCGGTGTCGGCCAGCACCGTCACCACCTGCGGCTGCACCTCCAGGATGCCGCCGGAGATGGCGAAATCCAGGTGCTCGCCCGCGGCCGTGGTCACCACGACCTTGCCCGGCTTCAGGCGCGTGATCAGCGGCGCATGCTTGGGGGCAATGCCCAGCTCGCCCAGCTCGCCGGTGGCGACCACCAGGGTGGCTTCACCGTGGTAAATCTCCTGCTCGGCGCTGACGATGTCGCAACGGATGGTGCTTGCCATGGTGACTCTCTTCTAGAGGAACGAGGAACGAGAAACGAGGAACGAGTGGAAGTTTCAGACCGAGACTCGTTTCTCGTTCCTCTTCACTCGTTCCTGGCCCTTCAAGCCTTCTCAGCCATCTTCTTGGCCTTCTCGACGGCTTCGTCGATGGAGCCGACCATGTAGAACGCCTGCTCCGGCAGGTGGTCGTACTCGCCTTCCACGATGCCCTTGAAGCCGCGGATGGTTTCCTTCAGCGAGACGTACTTGCCCGGCGAGCCGGTGAACACTTCGGCCACGTGGAAGGGCTGGCTGAAGAAGCGCTCGATCTTGCGCGCGCGCGAGACCGCTTCCTTGTCTTCCTGCGACAGCTCGTCCATGCCGAGGATGGCGATGATGTCCTTCAGTTCCTTGTACTTCTGCAGGGTCTGCTGGACCTTGCGGGCCACTTCGTAGTGCTCGCTGCCGACCACCAGCGGATCCAGCTGGCGGCTGGTGGAGGCCAGCGGGTCGACCGCCGGGTAGATGCCCAGCGAGGCGATCTCACGCGACAGGGCCACGGTGGAGTCCAGGTGGGCGAAGGTGGTGGCCGGCGACGGATCGGTGTAATCGTCGGCGGGCACGTACACGGCCTGGATCGAGGTGATCGAGCCGGTCTTGGTCGAGGTGATGCGCTCCTGCAGCACGCCCATTTCCTCGGCCAGGGTCGGCTGGTAACCCACCGCCGACGGCATGCGGCCCAGCAGCGCGGACACTTCGGTACCGGCCAGCGTGTAGCGGTAGATGTTGTCCACGAACAGCAGCACGTCCTTGCCCTTGCCCGAGGCGTCCTTCTCGTCGCGGAAGTACTCGGCCATGGTCAGGCCGGTCAGCGCCACGCGCAGACGGTTGCCCGGCGGCTCGTTCATCTGGCCGTACACCATCGCGACCTTGTCCAGGACGTTGGAGTCCTTCATCTCGTGATAGAAGTCGTTGCCCTCGCGGGTACGCTCGCCCACGCCGGCGAACACCGACAGGCCTTCGTGCGCCTTGGCGATGTTGTTGATCAGTTCCATCATGTTGACGGTCTTGCCCACGCCGGCGCCGCCGAACAGGCCGACCTTGCCGCCCTTGGCGAACGGGCACACCAGGTCGATGACCTTGATGCCGGTTTCCAGCAGCTCGGTGGCCGAGGACTGGTCTTCGTACGAAGGCGCGGCGCGGTGGATTTCCCAGCTGTCGGTGCCTTCGACCGGACCGGCTTCGTCGATCGGGCGACCCAGCACGTCCATGATGCGGCCCAGGGTGGCCTTGCCCACCGGCACGGAGATCGCCTTGCCGGTGTTGGTGGCGACCAGGTTGCGCTTGAGGCCGTCGGTCGAGCCGAGGGCGATCGTGCGCACCACGCCATCGCCCAGCTGCTGCTGGACTTCGAGCGTGATCTCGGTGTTGTCCACCTTCAACGCGTCGTACACGCGCGGCACGTCGGCGCGCGGGAACTCGACGTCGACGACGGCGCCGATGATCTGAACGATCTTGCCCTGACTCATGGTTGGAACCCTCTAGACTCTGAAATGTTTGGCGACCGATCGCCGTTGTATTTTCGGGTGGACGACACGCGGCGCGCCGCAGCCGTCCGAAACTTCTGACTCGTCAGATCGCCGCGGCGCCGCCGACGATTTCCGAGATTTCCTGGGTGATCGCCGCCTGGCGGGCCTTGTTGTAGACCAGTTGCAGCGTGCCGATCATCTTGCTGGCGTTGTCGCTGGCGGCCTTCATCGCCACCATGCGCGCGGCGTGCTCGGAGGCCACGTTCTCCAGCACCGCCTGGTACACCAGCGACTCCACGTAACGCACCAGCACGTGCTCCAGCACGGTCTTGGCGTCCGGTTCGTAGATGTAGTCCCAGTCGTGCTTGGGCGCGCCGCCCTCGGCCGGCGGCAGCGGCAGCAGCTGGTCGAAGGACGCCTTCTGGCTCATGGTGTTCACGAAGTGGTTGTAGACCACGTACACGCGGTCCACCTTGCCGGCTTCGTAGGCTTCCAGCATCACCTGGATCACGCCGATCAGCTGCTCGATGTGCGGCGCATCGCCCAGGTGGGTGACGCTGCCGACCATGTTGACGTCGATGCGGCGGAAGAAGGCCGAAGCCTTCTGACCGATGGTGACCACGTCGATCTCGGCGCCCTTGTCCTGCCAGCCGCGCACCTCGCCCAGCATCTTGCGGAACAGGTTGTTGTTCAGGCCGCCGGCCAGGCCGCGGTCGGAGGAGACCACGATGTAGCCCACGCGCTTGACCTGCTCGCGCTCCACCAGGAACGGGTGCTGGAACTCGGTGTTGGCCTGGGCCAGGTGGCCGATGACCTGGCGCATCGCCTTGGCATAGGGGCGCGAGGTCTTCATGCGGTCCTGCGCCTTGCGGATCTTGGAGGCCGAGACCATCTCCAGCGCGCGCGTCACCTTGCGGGTGTTCTGCACGCTCTTGATCTTGGTTTTGATTTCGCGTCCGCCTGCCATCTTTTTCTCGCTTCGCTCGCGGGATTCGGGATTCGGGATTCGGGATTGGCCTGCGCCACCCGAGCCCCGTACCTGCGAATCCCTAATGCCTAAACCCGAATCCCGAATCCCGGCTACCGAATTACCAGCTGCCGGTCTGCTTGAACTCGGCGATGCCCTTCTTGAAGGCCGCCTCGATGTCGCCGTTCCAGTCGCCGCTGGCGTTGATCTTGCCGATCAGCTCGCCCTGGGTGTTGGCGAAGTGGGCGTGCAGGCCCTCTTCCACGGCCAGCAGCTTGTTCACCGGCACGTCGTCCAGGTAGCCCTCGTTGACCGCATAGATGGTCAGGGCCTGCTGGGCGATGGACATCGGCGCGTACTGCTTCTGCTTCATCAGCTCGGTCACGCGCTGGCCGCGCTCGAGCTGCTTGCGGGTGGCTTCGTCCAGATCCGAGGCGAACTGCGCGAACGCGGCCAGCTCACGGTACTGGGCCAGCGAGATGCGGATGCCGCCGGAGAGCTTCTTGATGATCTTGGTCTGGGCCGCGCCACCCACGCGCGACACCGAGATACCGGCGTTGACGGCCGGACGGATGCCGGCGTTGAACAGGTCGGTTTCCAGGAAGATCTGGCCGTCGGTAATGGAGATCACGTTGGTCGGCACGAACGCGGACACGTCGCCGGCCTGGGTCTCGATCAGCGGCAGCGCGGTCAGCGAACCGGTCTTGCCCTTCACCTCACCCTTGGTGAACTGCTCCACGTAGTCCTCGGACACGCGGCAGGCGCGCTCCAGCAGGCGCGAGTGCAGGTAGAACACGTCGCCCGGATAGGCTTCGCGACCCGGCGGACGCTTGAGCAGCAGCGAGATCTGGCGGTAGGCCACGGCTTGCTTGGACAGATCGTCGTACACGATCAGCGCATCCTGGCCGCGGTCCAGGAAGTACTCACCCATCGCGCAACCGGCGTAGGGGCTGATGTACTGCATGGCGGCCGATTCGGACGCGGTGGCGGCCACGACGATGGTGTGGGCCAGCGCGCCGTTCTCTTCCAGCTTGCGCACCACGTTGGCCACCGAGGAGGCCTTCTGGCCGATGGCCACGTAGATGCACTTCACGCCGGTGGACTTCTGGTTGATGATCGCGTCGATCGCCAGGGCGGTCTTGCCGGTCTGGCGGTCGCCGATGATCAGCTCGCGCTGGCCACGGCCGACCGGGATCATCGCATCGACGGACTTGTAGCCGGTCTGCACCGGCTGGTCCACCGACTTGCGCCAGATCACGCCCGGGGCCACGCGCTCGACCGGGTAGCTGGCGGCGGCGTTGATCGGGCCCTTGCCGTCGATCGCCTCGCCCAGCGCGTTGACCACGCGACCCAGCATGGCATCGCCCACGGGCACTTCCAGGATGCGGCCGGTAGTCTTGGCCACGTCGCCTTCGCGCAGGTGCTCGTAGTCGCCCAGGACCACGGCGCCGACCGAGTCGCGCTCCAGGTTCAGGGCCAGGGCGAAGGTGTTGCCCGGCAGTTCGATCATTTCGCCCTGCATCACGTCGGCCAGGCCGAAGATGCGCACGATGCCGTCGGACACGCTGGTGACCGTGCCTTCGTTGCGGGCTTCGGCCGACAGCTTGACCTGCTCGATGCGGGTCTTGATCAGGTCGCTGATTTCAGAAGGGTTGAGCGTGGTAGCCATGTTGGTTTCCTGGTTGGCGGGCGTGGGGCCTGCCGTACGTGATGGCGGACCACTGCCCGCCCTACGATTGCTTGATTAACTTGCCAGCGCCGTCTGCAGGCGATCGAGCTTGCCCCTGAGCGAGCCGTCGATGACCACATCGCCGGCATCGATCACCGCACCGCCGATCAGCGAGGCATCCACGGCCGTCTCCACTTCGACCTCGCGGCCGAAGCGGCGTGCCAGGGCGGCCTTGATGACCTCCAGCTCGCCGTCCGGCAGGGCCGAAGCGGAGGTCACCTTGGCCCGGACCACGCGCTCGGCCTCGGCCTTGAGCTGGTCGAACAGGCCGGCGATCTCCGGCAGCAGCGGCAGGCGCCGCGCCTCGGCCAACACCGTCAGGAAGCGCGACTGCGAAGCGCTGGCGCCCTGCGGCGACAGCAGCGCCACGGCCTGCTCCTGGGTCAGGGTCGGGTTGAGCAGCAGCGAAACGACCTTGGGGTCGGCAGCCACCTGGGCGGAAAACCCAAGGGCCGCGGACCAGGCCGCCAGCTGGTTCTCCTCGCGCGCCGTCGAAAAGGCGGCACGGGCGTAGGGTCGGGCGAAGGTGAGAGCCTGGCTCATCGATCAGATCATCCGTTTCAGAGCTGGGCGGCGAGCTCGTCGAGCAGCGCCTTGTGGGCACCGGCATCGATCTCGCGCTTGAGCAGCTTCTCGGCACCGGACACGGCCAGCGCCGAGACCTGCGAACGCAGCTCCTCGCGGGCACGGGTGGTGGACGCCTCGATCTCGGCCAGCGCCAGGTCCTTCTGCCGGTTCGCTTCGGCGACGGCTTCGTTCTTGGCGGCTTCGACGATCTGATTGGCGCGCGCGTGGGCCTGATCGATGATCTCGTTGGCCTTGATGCGGGCTTCCTTCAGTGCCTCGTTCGCCTTTTCCTGCGCATTGGCCAGATCTTTCTGGCTGCGGTCGGCGGCGGCGAGGCCTTCGGCGATCTTCTTCTGGCGTTCTTCGAGCGCCGCGTTGAGCGGCGGCCAAATGAACTTCATCGTGAACCAAACAAGGATCGCGAACGAAATCATCTGGCCGAAGAAGGTCATGTTGACATTCATGACGGGTCCTCGACGGATTGCATGACCCGCCAGGCCTCAAGGCCCGGCAGGCGGTTCGATCAAGCCGCGCGCGTGCGCGGCGTGCGCAACGGGCTTAGCCGGCCTGCAGGGCCGACAGCAGCGGGTTGGCGATACCGAAGAACAGCGCAATGGCCAGGCCGATGATGAAGGCCGCGTCGATCAGGCCGGCCAGCAAGAACATGCGGCCCTGCAGCACCGGGATCAGCTCGGGCTGACGGGCAGCCGACTCCAGGAACTTGGAGCCCATGATGGCGATACCCAGGCAAGCGCCCAGCGCGCCCAGGCCGATGATCAGGCCAATGGCGATGGCGGTCAGGCCCTGCACGTGTGCGATGAATTCCATTGTGTTTCTCCAGCGGGTTGGTTTGGTTGGTGAGGCGAAGGGTGAAGCGAAAAGCGGGGGACGTTAATGACTCTCGCGGGCGCCGGCGATGTACACGACGGTGAGGATCATGAAGATGAAGCCCTGCAGCAGGATGATCAGGATGTGGAAGATCGCCCAGGCGGTGTTGGCCAGGATGCCGGGAACCCAGGTCACCCAGCTGGCCATCAGACCGGCGATGAGCATGAACACCAGCTCGCCGCCATACATGTTGCCGAACAGTCGCATGGCCAGCGAGATCGGCTTGACCAGCCACTCGATGATGTTCATGGCCAGGTTGACCGGGGCCAGCACGATGGCCGCCGGGCCATGGGCGTGGAAGGGCGCGGTCAGGAACTCCTTGCCCAGGCCCATGCCGCCCTTGGCGGCCAGCGCATGGCCGATCAGGATGAAGAACACCGAGACCGACAGCGCCGCGGGCGTCATCAGGTCGGCGGTGGGTACCATGCGGAAATGCGAATGCTCGGCCGCTTCGGCACCTGCGATGTGGGTGACCAGGAAGGACGGCAGATCCAGCGGGATCAGGTCCATGGTGTTCATGAAGACCACCCACATGAAGATGGTCAGCGCCAGCGGCGTGATCGAGCGGCGGTCGCCATGGAAGGTGTCCTTGACCTGGCCGTCGACGAATTCCATCACCAGCTCGACGAAGGCCTGGCCCTTGGTGGGCACGCCGGCCGTGGCCTTGCGGGCGAAGAACGCAAACCAGGCCACGAAGGCCAGACCCAGCACCAGGCCGATACCCCAGCTGTCCAGGTTGAAGCGCCCAAGGGCGCCGTCGCCGACCAGCTGGACGGAGTTGTGGCCCAGGTGGTGGGTGATGTATTCGGTCAGACCGCCCGAGCTGTTGGATTCACTCACGTAACGCACCTATCGCTTAATCGTATTGGCGAGCACCAGCGCCAGCATGGCGGCACACAGGCCGACCAGCAGCGGGAGCCCCGGCAGTCGCAGCAGCCCCAGCGCGATCGTGAACACGACCAGCACCAGCAGCCATTTCGCCACCATCCCCGCCACCAGCCGCGACAAGGCGACACCGGCGGAGCTGACGCCCCCACCCAGGGCTATCCACGTGGACAGCCACGTCCCCAGTGCAAGCGCCCCGCCGCCGACCAACGCGGCCAGGGCAGAAGCCTGTCCCTGGACCAGGAAAGCCAGCGCCACCAGCACGGTCGCGCCGGCCTGCCAGGCTATCGCGCGCTGTGCCAGTCGCCGACTCGCAGCGACGGAGTTCAGGACGTTCAAGGACCTTACAGGGGTTGTCGAGGATGGGGAGGCTTGCGAAATTGCGCCTCTTCCGAGCCGCGGAATTATAGCAGGCGGACAAACGGCGCCACAACCGACAAAGGTCTGATCGGATTGGGAAAACTTGCCCCGGCAAGAGAGGATACCCGGCACGGGAGGACCCGAAAACGCAGAGAACGATTTCATTGAACTTTCCCCGCGCCCGGCGGTCTGTGACCTTGAGCCTGCCCACAACTCCTCGTCGAAGCACGCTGCGCAGGCTCTTCACGGAGCCCCGGGTCACCGGGGCTCCGCCTCTCGCCGCTGATCTTCCGAGCCGGATCGTCGCGACCACAATCCAAAGCGTCCCGTCCCTGACGGCGCACTCCTCTCGCACGCATGGGCGTGCGCAAGACTGCGCCGACGTGTGCGGTGGTCTGGCTTTGGACTGGCATGGTGGCGAAAGTTTCGTCAGCGTTTGCGCGCCACTGCAAGCCTGAGCTGACCTTCCCGTGACCGACTCCACAGCCTGCACGTGCAGACGCGGTGATTCACCCTCTTTCGACATTCGCAAGCGCATGGTCCGTGCCCACTGGCACCACCACTGAACGTTTTTTTTACTGCACGCTTACGAGGAGTTGTTGAAATGACCCTGCGCCTGACCACGCTGTCCCTGGCCATGCTGGCCCTGACCACGACCGCATTGCCGGCCTTCGCCGCCGAAGTGGACGACACTTTCACCCTGCGCGTGGGCGCGATGAGCGCCGATGGCACTGGCCGGCTGCGTGGCGATGGCGATCTGCTCGGGCAGAACGTCAGCTTCGACGAGGACTTCGACTTCGGCAAGGACGAGTGGTCCCCGCGCGTGGACGGCGTGTGGCACATCAGCAACCGCAACCGCCTGATCTTCGACTACTTCCAGTACAAGAAGGACAACCGCCAGACCCTGGGCGAAGGCCTGAGCTTCGACGACACCACCATCCCGGCCGGCAGCTACGCCCAGCTGGACACGCGCTTCCAGCTCGCCAGCCTGATCTACGATTTCTCGGTGGTGGAGAACGAGAACTTCTCCGCTGGCCTGCAGATCGGTGCGGAGTGGGCCAAGATCGACGCCAAGCTGACCGCCGAGGCGGGCGACTTCGGCAGCTACCGCGGCACGGAGAAGGAAGACGGCGTGGCGCCGGTGGTGGGTGCGCGCCTGTCCTTCAAGCCCGGCGAGCGCTGGCTGATCAACATTCAGGGCCAGTACCTGGACGCCGAATGGGGCAGCTTCGACTACAAGGGCAAGATCAAGCGCGCCAACGCGATCGCCGAGTATCGCTTCACCGACAACTTCGGTGTGTTCGCGGGCTACGACTGGTTCAAGATCAACTACGAGGAAGAAGGCAGCGATGCGCGCGGCGGCCTGGACCTGGAGTTCAAGGGACCGATGGCGGGCGTGACGTTTGCGTTCTAAATGCGTTCTAACGCGCTCTAACGCGTGATGCGCGTTAGAGCCCCAAAGTTCGCTTTGCGAACTTCGGGCCCCGGCTTATGAACTTCCACATCCCCGCGCCTTCGGCGCGCCCCCTTGACTCAAGGGGGCTCTCCTCCGATGCAGTCGGTCGTGGAACTGATCGATGCAGGAATGGATTTTGAGGGAGCCCCGGCATGCCGGGGCTTTTTCGTTTGGCCACGAGCTGGCGTTTACTTCCTCTCCTGCATGTCAAAATTTTTGATGGCGCCGTCATCACATGCAGGCCGGGTCATGCTCGGCGAGGCCATGAGTGCCGAGTCGAATGAAAGCCCACTACTGCAGCTGTGGGAGCGGCTTCAGCCGCGAAGAAGCTTTACCGGGAAAGCCATTCGCGGCTGATGGCCCTAGGCCACCTAGAGCCGCTCCACAAAATGCTTTCGAGGTCACTCGAATGAGTGACCCAGGGCAGGTTGAAGGCTTCGGCTAGCCGAAGCACAGATCCGGACGCGGCGGGCCTGGGTCTGAGTCGGGGATGGCGGAAAGCGGGCCAGGATGGCCCGCGGCGGCGAGTCGGCCAGGGATGGCTGACCGAGCCGAGGAGCCATGCCCGGCTCACGGCCAGGCGGGTTGGCGAAGCGGGCTTTTCGCGACCAGAGACATTGCCCCGGAAAGCTCGCCCCCCCGCCCCCGCACTTCGGCGAAGCGCCCTCTCCTGGTCCCCCTGGTATCCCACGCTCGCGATGAAACAAAAAGCCCCGGCATGCCGGGGCTTTTTGGTGCCGCTCATCCCTAGCGCTTACTTCTTCTTCGGGATGTACAGGTCGGTGATGGTGCCGTCGTAGACTTCGGCCGCCATGGCCACCGACTCGCTCAGCGTCGGGTGCGCATGGATGGTGTGGCCGATGTCCTCGGCCTCGGCGCCCATCTCGATGGCCAGGCCGATCTCGGCCAGCAGGTCGCCGGCGTGCACGCCGACGATGCCGCCGCCGATCACCCGATGCGTGGCCTCATCGAAGATCAGCTTGGTGAAGCCCTCGGTGCGGCCGATGCCGATGGCGCGGCCGCTGGCCGCCCACGGGAACTTGGCCACGCCGACTTTCAGGCCCTTGGCCTTGGCTTCGGTCTCGGTCACGCCGACCCAGGCGATTTCCGGATCGGTGTAGGCCACCGACGGAATCACCCGCGCCACCCACTCCTTCTTCTCGCCCGCGGCCACTTCGGCGGCCAGCTTGCCCTCGTGCGTGGCCTTGTGGGCCAGCATCGGGTTACCGACGATGTCGCCGATGGCGAAGATATGCGGCACATTGGTGCGCATCTGCGTGTCCACCGGGATGAAGCCGCGGTCGGTGACCTGCACGCCAGCCTTGTCGGCGCCGATCTTCTTGCCGTTGGGCGAACGGCCCACCGCGACCAGCACGCGGTCCCAGGTGCCCGATTCCAGCTCGGGCTTCTGGCCTTCGGTGGCCGATTCGAAGGTCACGGTGATGCCCTTCTTCTCGGCGCTCACGCCGGAGGCCTTGGTCTTGAGGTGGACGATGACGCCCTGCTTCTTCAGGCGGTCGGCCAGCGGCTTGACCAGGTCCTTGTCGGCGCCCGGCATCAGCTGGTCCATGAACTCCACGACCGTTACTTCGCTGCCCAGCGCGCGGTACACCGTGGCCATTTCCAGGCCGATGATGCCGCCGCCGACGACCAGCAGCTTCTTCGGCACTTCGGCCAGTTCCAGCGCGTCGGTGGAATCCATCACGCGCTTGTCGTCCCACGGGAAGTTCGGCAGCTTCACCGCCTGCGAACCGGCGGCGATGATGCACTGCTCAAAGCGCAGGAGCTGGGTCTTGCCGTCTTCGCCGGTGATCTCGATCTCGTTGGGCGAGACGAACACGCCGGTGCCCTGGACCACGCGCACCTTGCGCTGCTTGGCCATGCCCGCCAGGCCCTTGGTCAGGCTGCCGACGACCTTTTCCTTGTACTCGCGCAGCTTGTCCAGGTTGATCTTGGGCTTGCCGAAGTCCACGCCGAAGTCGCCGGCGTGGGCGACCTCATCGATCACCGCGGCCGAGTGCAGCAGGGCCTTGGAGGGGATGCAGCCGACGTTGAGGCACACGCCACCCAGGCTGGCGTAGCGCTCGATCAGCACCGTATCCAGGCCCACGTCGGCGGCACGGAACGCGGCGGTGTAGCCGCCCGGGCCAGAGCCCAGCACGACCATGCGGCATTCGATGTCGGCCGGCTTGCCGGTGCCTGCGGCGGCCTTGGGCGCCGGCGGGGCATCGGCCGCGCTCGGACCCGAACGCGGGGTCTGCGCTGGAGCCGGCGCAGGTGTGGGCGCCGAAGCCGACGGTGCGGCCTCGGCCGAGGCCTGGCCGCCCTCGCCTTCCAGCACCACCACCAGGTCGCCCTGGTTGACCTTGTCGCCGATCTTGACCTTGATCTCCTTGACCTTGCCGGCGGCCGAGGACGGCACTTCCAGCGTGGCCTTGTCCGATTCCAGCGTGACCAGGCCCTGCTCCTTGGACACGGTATCGCCCACGGACACTAGGATCTCGATCACCGGCACGTCGGAGAAATCGCCGATGTCCGGCACCTTGACCTCGACCGGGCCGCTGGCGGCGGCCGACTGGCTCGGCGCAGGCGCGGCGGCCTTCGGGGCCTCGGCCTTCTGCTCGACCTTCGGCGTTTCGGCCTGGGCTGGTGCAGCGGCCTTGGGCGCTTCGGCCGCGGCCTGGCCCTCCGCCTCCAGCACCACGACCAGGCTGCCCTCGGAGACCTTGTCGCCGAGCTTGACCTTGATTTCCTTGACCACGCCTGCGGCCGAGGACGGCACTTCCAGCGTGGCCTTGTCCGACTCCAGCGTGGCCAGGCCCTGCTCCTTGGTCACGGTGTCGCCCACCGAGACCAGGATCTCGATCACCGGCACGTCGGAGAAATCGCCGATGTCCGGAACCTTCACTTCAATCGTGTTCGCCATGTGCGCGGCCTCCGGTTACAGCAGGACCCGGCGCATGTCGCCGAGTACCTTGGCCAGATCGGCAGTGAAGCGCGCGGCCAGCGCGCCGTCGATGACGCGGTGGTCGTAGCTCAGCGACAGCGGCAGCATCAACCGCGGCTGGAAGGCCTTGCCGTCCCACACCGGCTGGATCGAGGACTTGGACACGCCCAGGATCGCCACTTCCGGCGCATTGACGATCGGCGTGAAGGCCGTGCCGCCGATGCCGCCCAGCGAGGAGATCGAGAAGCAGCCGCCGGTCATGTCGGCCGGGCCGAGCTTGCCGTCGCGCGCCTTCTTGGCCAGCTCGCCGGTTTCGGCGGCGATGTCGTTGACGCCCTTCTTGTCCACGTCGCGGATCACCGGCACCACCAGGCCGCTGGGCGTGTCGGCGGCAAAGCCGATGTGGAAGTACTGCTTGAGGGTGAGGTTCTCACCGCTCGCGTCCAGCGAGGCGTTGAAGGTCGGGTACTTCTTCAGCAGCGCGGCGCTGGCCTTGATCAGGAAGGCCAGCATGGTCAGCTTGACGCCGGACTTTGACTTTTCCGCTTCCTTGTTGAGCAGGACGCGCAGGTCTTCCAGGTCGGTGATGTCGGCCGAGTCGAACTGGGTGACGTGCGGGATCATCGCCCAGTTGCGCGCCAGGTTGGCGCCGGAGATCTTCTGGATGCGCGAGAGCGGCTTGACCTCGGTCGGGCCGAACTTGCTGAAGTCCACCTTCGGCCAGGGCAGCAGGCTCAGGCCATTGCCGCCACCGGCGGCGGGGGCCGCAGCCGCGGCACCAGCGCCTGCGCCACCGGAGAGCGCCCTCTTGACGAAGTTCTGCACGTCTTCCTTGGTGATGCGGCCGTTGCGGGCGCTGCCTGCCAGCTGGAACAGGTCCACGCCCAGCTCGCGGGCGAACACGCGCACGGCGGGGCTGGCGTAGGGCACCTTGTCCGGCAGCACGCGGTCGGCATCGAAGGTCACCGGCGGGGTGCTGGTCGGCGGCGAGGGCGGCGCGCCCTGGCCTTCGGCGGCGGTGCCCGAGGCGGTGCGCGACTGCGACTGCGCGATCTCGCGCTGGGCCAGCTTGTCCGGCGTGCCGGAGGTGTTGACCGGCTCGACCGAGGTATCGGGTTCGGATTGCTTGCTGGAAGGGGCCTCGGAGGCCTTTGGCGCTTCGGCCTTGGCCGGCGCGGCGGCATGGCCGCCTTCGGCCGGCTCGATCAACGCAACCACGGCGCCTTCGGACAGCGTATCGCCGACCTTGACCTTGATCTCCTTGACCACACCGCCGAAGGCGGCAGGCACTTCGAGCGTGGCCTTGTCCGATTCCAGTGTGATCAGTCCCTGGTCCTTCTGCACGGTGTCGCCCACCGCCACCAGCACTTCGATCACCGGCACGTCGCTGTAGTCACCGATATCGGGAACGCGTGCTTCCTGGGGTTGCGCCATGGCAAGACTCCGTCGGACATTCATTTAGGGGAGCCCAGCATTGTACGACCGCGGGAAAACCCGCCAAGCTTCGCAAGCGCATGGGGATCATGCGCGTTCGGCATATTGCGGTGCAGATGTTGCACGCACCGCACGCAAACCCCTGTCGCCCAATGATTGTTGCTACGCAACATGACTGGCAGGCTGAACGGGTCTTTCACTAAAGTATTGCCACACTGGCGCGCATCTCGATGCCCACGCCATCGCCCCACGCCACTGGACACCCCTCACCGATGGCTGCCGTTTCGCCTCAACGCCGTGTCATGCCGCCGCACCTGGACGCGGGCTGCGCCCTGTTCCTGGATGTGGACGGGACTTTGCTGGACTTTGCGCCGACTCCCGACGAGGTGGCCTTGCCCGAGGGCGCGCTGCCAGTCATCACCCGCCTGTCCGAGCTGCTCGGCGGCGCCCTGGCCCTGGTCAGTGGCCGCCCCCTGCACGAGCTGGACCGCGTCTTCGCCCCGCTGCAGTTGCCCGCCGCCGGCCTGCACGGCCAGGAGCTGCGTGGCGCTCCGGCGATGGCCGCGGCCGCGCCGTCGCAGGCGATGCAGACCCTGCGCGCGGCTGCGGTGCGGCTGGCCCAGCAGCACCCGGGCGTGGTGATCGAGGACAAGGGCGGCAACATCGCCCTGCACTGGCGTAAGGCGCCGGAAGCGGGTGCCCACGTCACCGCCCTGGCGCAGGCGCACATCGGGCAGCTGGCTGGCTACCGCCTGCAGCCGGGCGATCACGTGGTGGAAGTGGTGCCGGCCAATGTCGACAAGGGCCGGGCGGTGCAGGCGCTGATGCGGCAGGCGCCGTTCGCGGGCCGCCGGCCGGTGTTCGTCGGCGATGACCTCACCGACGAATACGGCTTCACCGCGGCCAATGCGCTGGGTGGCTGGAGCGTGCTGGTCGGCCAGCGCACCAACAGCCACGCCATCTACCACCTGCCCGACACCGGCGCGGTTCACGACTGGCTACGCCGCAATACCGAGCCCGGCCCCACCAACACGGAGTACGCATGACCTTGCCCAGCGCACACACCCTCAACCTCGGCGTCATCGGAAACGGCACCTTCGGTGCCCTGGTGGACCTCAAGGGACGCGTGGTGTGGAGCTGCATGCCAGCCTTCGACGGCGACCCGGCGTTCTGCCACCTGCTGTCCCCGCGCGACCACGACGGCGGCGACTTCAGCGTCGAGCTGGAGGACTTCGCCTCCAGCGAACAGCACTACATCACCAATACCGCGATCCTGCGTACGGTCCTGCGCGACAGCAAGGGCAATGCGCTGGAGATCATCGATTTCGCCCCGCGCTGGCGCGAGAACCAGCGCTTCTACCGGCCGGTCAGCATCATCCGCCAGGTGCGCCCGCTGCAGGGCAACCCGCGCATCCGCATCCACGCCCGCCCCCTGGCCGACTGGGGCGCGCGCGCGCCCGAATCCACCTGGGGCAGCAACCACGTCCGCTGGCTGCTGCCGGACTTCACCCTGCGCCTGACCACCGACGTGCCGGTGCGCTTCGTGCGCGAGGGCTCGTGGTTCATCCTCAACCATCCGGTCCACCTGGTGCTGGGGGCGGACGAATCGCTGCGCCGCTCCCTGGCCGGCTACGTGCGCGAGGCCGAGGAGAACACCCGCCACTACTGGACCGAGTGGGTGCGCTACCTGTCCATTCCGCTGGACTGGCAGGACGCGGTCATCCGCAGCGCGATCACCCTGAAGCTGTGCCAGTACGAGGACAGCGGCGGCATCATCGCGGCGATGACCACCTCCATCCCGGAGGCCGCCGATACCCCGCGCAACTGGGACTACCGCTACTGCTGGCTGCGCGATGCGGCCTTCGTGGTGCGCGCGCTGAATCGCCTCGGCGCCACGCGCACGATGGAGATGTTCCTGGCCTACATCTTCAACATCGCCACCCACGACGGCTCGCTGCAGCCGATGTACGGCATCAATTTCGAGGTCGAGCTGCACGAGGAGGAAGTGCCCAGCTTGCAGGGCTATCGGCAGATGGGCCCGGTGCGCCGCGGCAACCTGGCCTGGATCCAGAAGCAGCACGACGTGTACGGCTCGGTGGTGCTGGCCTCGACCCAGCTGTTCTTCGACCAGCGCCTGGTCGACCCGGGCGATGCGCACACCTTCGAGCGGCTCGAGCCACTGGGTGATCGCGCCTTCGCCATGTACGACGTGCCCGATGCCGGGCTGTGGGAGTTCCGCGGCCGCGCCGAGGTGCACACCTATACCGCGGCCATGTGCTGGGCCGCCTGCGACCGACTGGCCAAGATCGCACAGCGCCTGGAGCTGGGCGAGCGCGCCACGCACTGGCGCCAGCGCGCGGACACCATTCGCGACACCACCCTGGAACGGGCCTGGCGCGAAGACAAGGGCTGGTTCAGTGCCTCGTTCGAGAGCGATTACCTGGATGCCTCGCTGCTGCTGCTGGCCGATATCGGCTTCCTGCCGGCGGACGATCCGCGCTACATCGCCACCGTGGAAGCCATCGGCCGCGACCTGCGCCGGGGCGATGCGCTGTTCCGCTACGTGGCCGAGGACGATTTCGGCACGCCGGAGACCAGCTTCACCATCTGCACCTTCTGGTACATCGATGCGCTGGCCGCGATCGGCCGCAAGGACGAGGCGCGGGCGATGTTCGAGCGCATCCTGGCCCGGCGCAACCACCTGGGCCTGCTGTCGGAGGACCTGAGCTTCGAGGAAGGCGAGGCCTGGGGCAACTTCCCGCAGACCTATTCGCACGTGGGTCTGATCATCGCCGCCATGCGCCTGTCGCGCTCCTGGCAGGAGGCCTCATGAGCCGGCTGGTGGTGGTGTCCAACCGCGTTGCCCTGCCCGGGGAGAACCGGGCCGGCGGGCTGGCGGTGGGCCTGCTGGCCGCGCTGAAGGAGCGCGGCGGGGTCTGGTTCGGCTGGAGCGGCAAGACCACGCGCGATGAAGGCGGCACCCTGCACGAGCAGGAAGACGGTGGTATCCGCTTCATCACCATGGACATCAACCGCGCCGACCACGATGCCTATTACAACGGCTTTGCCAACCGCACGCTTTGGCCGTTGATGCACTTCCGGCTGGATCTGGTGGACTACCAGCGCAGCACGCGCGAGGGCTACCGCAAGGTCAACGCGCAGTTCGCCGACAAGCTGGCGCCGCTGTTGAAGGACAGCGACACGGTCTGGATCCACGACTATCACCTGATCCCGCTGGGCGCGCTGCTGCGCGAGCGCGGGATCGGCTGCAAGATCGGCTTCTTCCTGCACACGCCGATGCCCTCGGCCGATCTGGTGGCGGCGGTGCCCGACCACCTGCGCTTTTTCCAGTCCATGTATGCCTACGACCTGATCGGCTTCCACACCCAGCGCGACGTGGAGCGGTTCCGCTCTTACGTGCGGCTGTACGGCGGTGGCAAGGTGATGCCGGACGGCGAGGTCGAAGCCCCGGGCGGGCGCAGGCTCAAGACCGGCAACTTCGCCATCAGCATCGACACCGACTTCATCGCCCAGCAGTCCAGGGCGGCGGTCAACAAGACCCAGGTCCGCGACCTGCGCCAGAGCCTGCGCGGTCGCCAGCTGGCCATCGGCGTGGACCGCCTGGACTACTCCAAGGGCATTCCCGAGCGCTTCCATGGGTTCGAGCGCTACCTGGCGCGCCACCGCGACCAGCGCGGCAGCCTGACCTTCCTGCAGATCGCGCCGGTCTCGCGCGGCGATGTGGCCGAATACAAGCAGCTGCGCAGCGAGCTGGAACAGCTGGCCGGCCACGTCAACGGTGGCTACGCCACGCCGGACTGGACGCCGATCCGCTACGTCAACCAGAACTTCAGCCATGCCACCCTGACCGGCTTCTACCGCGCTGCCAGCGTCGGCCTGGTCACGCCGCTGCGCGATGGCATGAACCTGGTGGCCAAGGAGTTCATCGCGGCCCAGGACCCGGAAGACCCGGGCGTGCTGGTGCTGTCGATCCTGGCTGGCGCGGCGGCGGAACTGACCGAGGCCTTGATCGTCAATCCGCATGACCTGGACGGCGTGGCCGATGCCATCGCCACCGCGGCAACCATGACCAAGGCCAATCGTATCGAGCGCTGGCGATCGATGATGGAGCACCTGCAGCGCCACGATGTGCATGCCTGGTGCCGTGCCTACCTGTCCGCGCTGGAAGCCAGCTAGCGCGTGTCACGGAGTTTCGAGGTGAGTGCGAAGCCGCCTGTGGCGGAGAGCCGGCGCCACGCGACCTGCCTTGGCCGCCAGCCCACGCTGCGCCACGCGACACCACCTTTGCACCGCTGACGAGCAACGCGGCTCATCTTCAAGCTCATCGCACGCGCTAGCCACTCAAGCCGGCTGCACGCAGCTGCCGAGCGCATGCTCGGCATACCACAGCGCGCGCCGTGCCAGGTCGTAGGCGCTGTCGGCCGCGCGTGGAATCATCTGTTCGGCGCGCAATGGGTCCGCGCCATGCGCCAGGGCGTACTCGTTGCGCTTGAGCTCGTCCAGGTGCAGGCGCACCGGCACCAGCAACTGCTGCAGCTGGCCGGGCGCGCACTGTGCCGCACGCGCCTGCAGCGCCCCGATGCCGGCCTCGATGCGCCGGCTGGCGCCGCCCTGCAGGTCCGGTGCCTTCTCGAAACGGATCGGCGCGGCCTTGTAGGCATCGCCGGTGGCCTCGCTGCCCAGGTCGGCCAGGTTCTCGTGCAGCGCAGGATTGGTGGCGACATCCGGCGGTGGGCGTGCTGTCGCCGGCCCGCCGCGCTTCTTGCGACGGAAGGCCTTGGCCAGTGCATCGTCGGCGCGCTGCAGCAGGTTGCCGTCCGAGGCCCAGGCCTCCTCGAAGCGGGTCGGTCGATAGTCGATCGGGTTCTCGCGCTCCAGGATGCGCCTGGCCTCGGCCAGGGCGCGCTCATCGGTCTGTCCTGGCGGCTGCGCCGTGGCGCCCGGCGGCGCGCGCGCGGCATCGGGGATGCGCACCCGGCCGTCGGGCGTGTACAGCGAGGCACTAGTGGGCGCGTCCGCGGCGGATGCGACTTGCGCGGGTGTCGATCGCTTCGGGGTCGGCGAGGCGGTTCGGGGCGCGTTGGACGACACGGCCGCGGATTCGACCCGGCGCGGTGGCTGTTCGAGACGGGGCGAGGAAGCAGGCGCCTGCGCAGGCTGCGGGCGTGTCGGTCGCTCGACGAAGTAGACGCGCGTGCTCGAGAGCGTGCGGCGTCCGCCACCCGCCTCAGGACGCGCGGTCAGCAGCCATGTCGCCAGCATCAGCATGGCCAGCGTCGACAACACCGCGATGCCATGCGCGGCCCGCTCATCCAGACGTTCCACGCTTGCGAAGGTGTTCAACGACTGGAGACGCCTCGCATGCGCTGTCACTTGGAAGAGGTGGGTGCGTAGTGTTCCAGACCGGCCTGCGCTGCCGAATGTCGCCCGATGCCGCACCGTTACCGGCAGCGCGATCCTGCGAGGCTCTGATGCCACACTCCTGCGCCGAGGCATGCGGGACTGTAGCGGCCACGCACGACCGTGCACGACCTGATCGGCACGTCGGGCAGTGCGGATTCACCGCGCGTTTTGGCTTTGAAACGGACTCGGCAGCTGAACGGAAAGGTTTCGTTATTCCGTTGGAAACGTGAAGTTAAACGTGGCTGATTACCCGCAAATCCCGCAACGGCGAAGTTCCCGTTTGATGAAGTTGAAGCGCTCCTGAAAACCGGCCTGAACGAATGCGGGCGGGGTGGCAAGCGTTCATGTAGGCGCGCCTACCGTTCGCCCCGCCCTAACCCCAGGGCGCTTTCAGAACGACAAGAGGAGTCCCTCACATGATGTCCATTCGCAACTTGAGCCTGGCTGTTGTTTCCTCGCTTCTGGTGGCTGCCCCCGCATTCGCGCAGGATGCAATGAGCACTTCCACCGACTCGATGGTCGCCCCGGGCCGGGCCACCAATTCCACCACCGGCGGTGACGCTGAAGCTGCTTACAAGCGCTTCGCGGTCGTCGGCAGCGCCACCCTGCTCAACCCGTCCAGCGACCCGCTCAAGGGCACGAACCTGGACGTGGACGGCGACGTCGCCCCGACCATCAGCGCCAGCTGGTACGTGACCCCCAACATCGCCGTGGAGCTGTGGGGCGCGGCCGACAAGTTCAACCACCGCGTCAACGACGGCAACGCCAAGATCGGCACGGTCGAACAGCAGCCGGTGGCCATCAGCGGCCAGTACCACTTCGGCAGCGCCGACCAGGTGTTCCGTCCGTTCGTGGGCGTGGGCTACTACGAGTCCAACTTCAGCAATGAGGACATCGGCCCGGGCGTGGGCATCTCCACGGCCAAGGGCGCCATTGGCACCGTCGGCCTGGACATGAACATCACCCCGACCTGGTTCGCCCGCACCGACGTGCGTTACATGAACACCGACAAGGCCAAGCTGACCGTGGGCGGCGAAGACGCCAGCGGCCGCCTGGGCCTGGACCCGTGGACCGTGGGCATCGGTATCGGCGCGCGCTTCTAAGCACGCCTTGCAACACGCGTTACGATCCGCGGTACTGGATCAAGACGGCGGGCCTTGGGCCCGCCGTTTTTTATGCGCGCAAGTGCGGCCCTGCGCTTGTCACTGCGGCTTAGCGACGCGCTGCGTAGCGTTGCGCCATCGCATTCATCCGGAGTGACCCCATGCCCATCGTCCGCCTGCGCCTGACCGCCGATGCCGACCGCGCCAACGAGTTGATCCACGCCATCGAGGCGATCGAAGGGATCGAGCGCGTGGAGGAGGTCGCCGACCTGATGCCGCACATGGACGATGACGACTCCAGCTCGGCAGGACTGCCGGACGATGCATCGCCGGGCTTCCATGCGATCGAGGTGGAAACGCCGAACGAGGAAGGCGATCGCCGTGTGCGCCTGGTGGCCGAGCGCTTCGCCGAGGCCACCGGCAGCGCCGTGGAGATCGTCGACGAGTTCTGAGGCGCTGCGCGCCTATGCGCCGCGCGTACAGGTCATCAGGAACTCTCGAACAACGCAGAAGCCAACTTGTAGGAGCGGCTTTAGCCGCGAAGGGGCCTTACCGAGCAAGCCCCTCCGCGGCTGATGGCCCTAGGCCACCAGGAGCCTGTCCCACAGCAAGTCCCGCGCTGCTGGGCCGTGGCGAAGCGAGACGATTCGAGCCTGCCCTCAGTCCAACGTCCGTGCCGCTCTAGGCCTTATCCGCCAGTACTGCGCCCAGGCCGTGGTGGTCGCATGCGCCAGCAGCAGGCCGCCGAGCGCGAACAGGCTGGCGTGGTCGAAGTTCGGGATCCACGCCAGCGCATCGGCCTGCAACGCGCGCCGCCACAGGTCCAGGGCCCCCAGCAGCAGGCGGGCTACCACAACCAGCATCAACACCGTCATCCATAGCGCGCTGGGCGTGTAGTGCCAGCTGCCATCGGCGAAGCGCTCCAGGCGTCCCAGCAGCAGGCCGATCACGCCCGAGGCGATGCCTGCCAACAGGCCCCAGCCGGCATACGCCAATGCCCCCGGCCAGGCCCAGGAGGCGATCCCCGCGCCCAGCAGGAACAGCAGCAGCGACAGCGGCGAAAACCACGCATTGAGGCGGGCCCAGAACGGCCACAGCCGCCGCCGCGCCTTTCCCAGGCGATAGCGGCGCCATAGCCACAGCGGAAACAGCAACAGCCACAGTGCCAGCACCCCGCCGACGACCAGCAATACGATCAGCAGTGGCATGCATCCTTCCTCATGCGCGCGTCCTCAAGCGTCGGGCCTCATGGCGGTGGCGTGGCCGCGGCGGCACGGGCGGCCACGCGTTCGCGATACAGCACGTAGAGCCCGCTGCCGACGATGATGGCCGCGCCGATCCAGGTGATGCCATCGGGCAGGACGCCCCACAGGGCCACGTCCAGCAGCACGCCCCATAGCAGTGCCGAGTATTCCAGCGGCGCGATCATCGAGGCCTCGCCGCGGCGGAAGGCTTCGGTCAGCAACACCTGCGCCCCGGCGCCGGCCATGCCAACGATGCCGATCTGCAGCCCATGGGCGGACTGCAAGGGCACCCAGCTCGGCCAGGCCAGCAGGCCGGCCGCCACGCCCAGCAGCAGCACCATCCACAGGACCATGGCCTGGGTGCTGTCGCGCCGCGCCAGCAGGCGCGTGGTGAGGAAGCTGGCGGCATAGCAGCAGGCCGCCACCAGCACTGCGCCGCCGGCGGCGGTCATCATGCCGGCGCCGGTCGGCCGCAGGACCACCAGCACCCCCAGCAGTCCGATGCCCACCGCCGCCCAGCGACGCGGCCCGACGTGTTCGCCCAGCACTGGCCCGGCCAGCGCGGTGACCAGGAGCGGGGCGGCGAAGGTGATGGCATAGGCGGTGGTCAGCGGCAGGCGCGCCACGCCGTAGACGAAGCAGGCCATCATCAGCACGCTCAGGCCGCCACGCAGCAGGTGCATCGGCCAGTGCACGCGCACCAGGCTGCGCAGCGATGCGGTGGACAGCGCCCAGACCAGCACCAGCGGAAACGAGGCCAGGCCGCGGATGGCGCCCACCTGCAGCGGCGGATAGTGCGCCGACAGCGACTTCAGGCCGGCGTCCATCGCCGCGAACAAGGCCACTGCGCCCAGCATGAACAAGGCCGCGGGCGCGCGCTGCGGGGAGGTGGAGGTCATGGCGCGGATTATCCCGCAGCGGCCTGCCGCCGTCAGCGATGGCATCGGCGGGCCCCGCTGCACCTGCCCCATCGCGGCCCTGCGTTAACCTAGGCGCCCTTTTTGCAGCCATCCGCCCGCCATGCCGTCATTCGATGTCGTCTCCGAGGTCAACCGCCACGAGCTCACCAACGCGGTGGACCAGGCCAACCGCGAACTCAGCAACCGCTTCGATTTCAAGGGCGTGGACGCCAGGTTCGAGCTGGAGGACAACACCATCAACCAGTCCGCGCCCAGCGATTTCCAGCTCAAGCAGATGGAGGACATCCTGCGTGCGCGCCTGATCGCGCGCGGCATCGATGCGCGCTGCCTGGAGTTTGGCGAGGTGGAGACCAACCTGGCCGGGGCCCGGCAGAAGATCAGCGTCAAGCAGGGCATCGAGCAGAAGCTGGCCAAGCAGATCGCCGCCAAGATCAAGGAATCCAAGATCAAGGTCGATACGCAGATCAACGGCGACAAGCTGCGCGTGAACGGCAAGAAGCGCGACGACCTGCAGGACGCCATCGCGCTGCTGAAGAAGTCCGAGTTCGAACAGCCTTTGCAGTTCGACAACTTCCGCGACTGATCCGACGCCCTGGCCATGGAATCCACGTCCTCCGACGCCTTGCGCGACCCGATCGCCGATACCCGCCGCTGGCTGGAGCGGGCCGTCATCGGCCTGAACCTGTGCCCCTTCGCCAAGGCGGTCTACGTCAAGGAGCAGGTGCGCCTGGTGCTGAGCGATGCCTCCACGCCGGAGGCCCTGCTGGAGGAGCTGATGGAAGAGCTGGTGTTGCTGCGCGACACCCCGGCCGAGGTCACCGACACCACCCTGATCGTGCATCCGGACGTGCTGGGCGACTTCCTGGACTACAACGATTTCCTCGACAACGCCGACATGGCGGTCGAACAGCTGGATCTGCAGGGCATCCTGCAGGTGGCCAGCTTCCACCCCGACTACCAGTTCGCCGGGGCGGCGCCGGAGGATGTGTCCAACTACACCAACCGCTCGCCCTGGCCGACCCTGCACCTGCTGCGCGAGGACAGCGTGGAACGCGCGGTAGCGGCCTTCCCGGATCCGGACGTCATCGTCGAGCGCAACATCGCCACGCTGGACAAGCTGGGCGTGGACGGCTGGCGACGCCTGCTGTCGGACTGAAGCCCGGCCCGCGCGCTCAGCGGGCGCGTTCGACCAGGTCCGGCACCAGCGCGATGGCCGGTTCCTCGTCCTCGTCGCGGAAGCTGCCGGCGATCTGCAGGATCTGCTGCTCGATGGCGAAGAAGGCCTCCAGCACCACCGGGTCGAAGGTGCTGCCGTCGAGCTCGCGCATCATCGCCATGGCCTGGGCATGCGGGAATGGCTCCTTGTAGCAGCGGCGGCTGATCAGCGCATCGTAGATGTCGGCGGCGGCCATGATGCGCCCGGACAGCGGGATCGCCTGCCCCTTCAGGCCGTTTGGATAACCGCTGCCATCCCACTTCTCGTGGTGGGTGGCGGCGATCTCGCTGGCGATGGTCAGGAAATTGTCGCCCTCGATGCGCTGGGCGGTGCTGAGGATGATCTGGCGGCCGAACTCGGCGTGCTTGCGCATGATCACCCACTCCTCCGCCGTCAGCGGGCCGGGCTTGAGCAGGATGTGGTCGGGCACCCCGACCTTGCCGATGTCGTGCAAGGGCGCGGACAGGAACAGCAGGTGGATGTAGTCCTCGCTCAGCGTGTCCAGGTAATGACCGGTCTGCTGCAGGCGCTGGGCGATAGCGCGCACGTAGTGCTGGGTGCGCTTGATGTGCGCGCCGGTTTCCGGGTCGCGCGTCTCGGCCACGGCCGACATCGATTCGATGGTGACCTGGCGCGCGTTCTCCAGCTGCTTGCGCCAGCGCTGCGCACGACGCTGGTGCACCGCCAGCCGCGCGATGACGCCCGCCGCCAGCAGGCTGCCCAGCACCAGCAGCGGTGCGGCCACCGGGATGAACAACCCGCCGCGCAGGAACAGCGCGCAGTCCACCGCCAGCAGCAGCCCCGCCGCGCACGCCACGTGGATGCCCAGCCAGCCCATCCCCTGGCCGCGCACGAACAGCGCACACAGGCCGGCGGCCAGCAGCACGCCGATCAGCAGGGCGACGGGCGCGCCCCAGGCCGGAATGCGCACCACTGCATCGTCCAGGATGTTCTGCACCAGCACCGACTGGATCTTGGCGCCGGAGAAGCTGCGCTCCATCGGCGTGTCGTGCAGGTCGTTCAACCCCACCGCCGAGGAACCGATGAGGACGACCTTGCCGCGCAGGGCGGCCGGGTCCACCCTCCCGGTCAGCACGTCCACCGCCGGCAGGCTGGCATAGCGTCGGGCCGCGCCGTTGAAGTGCAGCACGGCGTGGCCGCGCCGGTCGATCGGGATGGCATGGGGGCCGATGCGCAGCGACAGGCCATCGCGCCCGTTTTCCACGTGCCCGGAAGACAGCTTCAGTGCGCGCATGGTCGCGGCCAGCGCCAGGCTGGCGTGGACCACGCCGTCGTGCTCGATCAGCAGCGGCAGGCGCCGCAGCACGCCATCCTCATCGGGCTGGGTGTTGACGAAGCCGGAGATGCGGGTCTGCGAGGCGATGGCCGGGACGTTGTCGAGCACGCCCGGGGCGCGGTCCAGGGTGAGCTGGTCCAGCGCGCCATCGAAGCCCACGCCGGGGCGCACCGGCTGGTCCTGGCGGGTGGCATGGTCGAAATAGAAATAACGCGCGCCGACCACGTCGGCCCGCGCCATCTGCTCGCCCAGGTAGCCATCGTTGTCCAGCAGGCCTTCGGGCACGCCGGCGAAGGACACGTCCAGGTCGAAGTCGCGCTTGAAGGTGCGCTGGATATCGCTCAGCGAGGCGCGGTCGGCCTCGGGCAGCAGGATGTCCATGGCGATGGCGGCCGGGCGCTGGGCCTGGATGCCCTGGATCAGCGCGGCCAGCCGATAGCGCGGCCACGGCCATTGGCCCACGGCCGACAGGCTGACCTCGTCAATGTCCACCACCACCGTATCCATGGCCTGGGCGCCGGAGGCGGTCTGGCGCTGCAGCGTGTCGAGCACCGCGCGGTCCAACGCGCGCACCAGCGACTGCTGCTGCAGGCCGGCCAAGCCCACCAGCAAGGCCAGCACCAGGCTGACCACGAAGCACAGCGCCGCCGCGCGTGGCGACGCTTCCAGGGTGGCGGCAAGCGGCTTCATGGCCTACAGGACCACGATCTCGGCGCGGCGATTGCGCGGCTCGGGCACGCCGGGCCGGGTCGGCACCAGCGGCGCCTTGTCGCCGAAGTACTGCACCTCCACCGGCAGGGCCGGGTCGATCTGCCTGAGCAGCTTTTCCACCGCACGCGCGCGCTCGGCGGACAGGGCCAGGTTGTAGTCGGCCGCGCCGGCCGAGTCTGCGTAGCCGAACACGGTGACCTCGGTGGGCAGCCGGCTGCGCACCACCTCCAGCACCTGCGGCAGTAGCTTCTTGGACTCGGCGGTCAGCTCCATGCTGTCGAACTTGAAGTTCAGCACGAAGCTGCGCGGCGGGGTGGGCTGGGCCTGCAGCAGTGCGCGGTGGCTGCTCTCGAAGGCCTGCCGGTCCACGGGCCGTGCCGCGGCCGGCGCAGCGGTGGCGCGCTCGACCGCAACGCTGCCGTAGGCCTGGTCGATGCGCTCCTGCCCCTGCGCGGTGGCGATGGACACCGCGCCGAGGTGGCCGTCCTGGTCGGGCAGCAGGGTGATGCGCGTGGGCGCGGCGGCGCAGCCTGACAACAGCAGCAGCCATGCCAAGGCGGCGACGAGACGGCCGCGCGGGTCTTGCAGGAACGGCATGGTCAGTTCGCTTCGATCAGGAAGCGGGTGCCGCGCACGCCGACGGTGGCCTTGGGCGTTTCCACCTTCACCGAGGCGGGCGCGAGCTTGCCGATCTTGCCGGACTCGTAGATCGCCGAGCCCTTGGTCATGTACAGCGAGAAGGCGTACTTGCCGGCCTTGGGCTCGAACACGTAGTCGCGCACCAGCACATCGGCATTACCGCCCAGCGTGAGCAGGGTGCCGTCCTTGAACACCACCCCGGCCGAGGCGTCCGGCGCGGCGACGATGCGGTCGGTGACCTGCAGCTGGGTGCCGCCCGCCGCTTCCAGGGTCTGTCCCTGGCGCAGCACGGTGACGCGGCCGGAGACCTGTTTGACCAGGGCCACATGCGTGTCGGCCGCCCACGCGGGCACGGACAGCAGCAACAGCCAGCTCATGGCCAGCAAACACAAACGCTTCATTGATCCCCCCCTCAGGGCCTGATGTCCCACACCCGGTTCAGCCATGTCGCATGCGATCCGTTGAAGGAGGCGATGACGAGATAGCGGCCGGCATCTTCGAATATTGAGGATGGCGTGACGTGAAGATGCCTTCACGCCCGATGTGCTTCAGCGCACACTTTCCAACGCGGCACGCAGCGCACTGGACTGCCCTCGGTCTGCGCAGCGCTGTTTTTCCAGCGGCCGCAGTTGGGATCCAGGCGCGTCACCGAGTCGCTGACGCCCCAATAGGCGGACTCAGCCGGCAGCCTCGATGAAGATCGGGTTGGAGTAGAACCACAGGTCCTCCCAGGGATCCTCGCCCGGCACGTCCTGCGCCGGCTGCGCCTGGGCGGTGGAGGTGCCGCGCACGCGCACGAAGCCGCGCTGGCTCGGTCGCGGCACGCTGACGGTCATCGACAGCGTGCGGCCTTCCTGTTTCCACTGCGCGGCGGTGAGGGTCTGCACCTGCATGGTGGGCGTGCCGGTGCCGGTGCCGGTGCCGGTGCCGGTGCCGGGCTGGCCGCTGATGATGTCGATGTGGTGGAGGATCGGACGGGCGTTGTGGAAATTGGGCGCCGCCGGCAGCGAGATCCGCAGCGTCAGGACCAGCGTGTCGCCGTCGCGGGCGCTCAGGGTCTGGCCGCTTCCAGCGCTGGCCCGCCCGGACTGCAGGCGCATGTCCAAGCCATCGATCAGGTCTCCGGTCACCACGAACATCCGTCCGTGGCGCAGGCCATCGAGCACGTCGGCAGCCTGCGGGCGTGCCCAGACATAGGTCTTGCTGTACTCGCCCGGGTAGAAGTCCGAGCCGCCGATGCCGGCGTGTCGATGCGCGTCGGAGTTGGCGGTGATCCAGAAGCGGCGGCCCTCGGCCAGCAGCTGATCCCACACGCCGCCGATCTGCGTGGTCATCTGGTCGAAGCCGCCGTCGCTGGGCGCGGCCGCATTGCGGTACAGGCCACGGGTCTTGCGATCGGCCTGGTGGCCCGGCGCGCCTTCCATGCCGACCAGCACATCGGGCGCGGCGTCCTGCCAGTGGCGCAGTTCCTGCGGGGTGACCTCGCCCCAGCTGCCGGGCGCGGTAGCCGTGCGCGAGGGATGGTTGATGAACATCAACGGCCGCGGCTGCAGGGCCCGCATGTGCGCCAGGGCCTTTCGCATGTCCGCGTCGGTGTCGCGCGCGGCCTTGTCCAGTGGCTCGCGGCGATTGAAGTCGCGTTCGATCTCGTACTGCTGCATCGCCTCGTCAGGACCCGGGGCGATGATCAGCGAGGCGTGCTCGCCCGCCGGCACGTCGAACTCCATGCCGTGAAACTGGATCAGCTCCGGCACCGCCTCGCGCGCGGCCTGCAGTGCTGGCCAAGCGCCCTCGCGGGTGACCGCTGAGTGGCCGGGGCCGCCGTGGTCGGTATGCACCATCCAGCGCAGGCCGTGGAGGCTGGCGGCCCTGGCGTTGTCCGTGCGCGTGTACGGCGAATCGCCGCCGCGGATCGGCCTGGGCGGGCTGACCGATTCGTCCCAGTCCACGCTCCATTCGCTGTGCACGTGATGGTCGCCGGCCAGCCAGCGCCGGCCGTCCTCGTTGGCATGGGCCAGCAGCGGCAGCAGCGCCAGGCAGGTGGACAACACGAGACGGCGCATCGGCGGTTTCCTCATCAATGGCAGGCGCGCCAGACAGGAGGACGACGCATCCGATGGATCGAGACGCGCGGTCGCAAGCGCGCGCGGCAGCCGCTTATTCCACACCGGCACGATGAAACGGTGATGACACCACGCCGGCTTGCCATGCGCCGGCCTAGGGTGGGTGATCCCTTCGCAGGAGTCGCCGCATGTCGCTCGTTCCCGAGATCACGCCGTGGAATCCGCAGCCGCTGGCCGGCCGCGTGGTGCTCATCACCGGTGGCGCGCAGGGCATCGGCCGCGGCATCGCCCAGGCCGTGCTCGGTGCCGGTGGCCGCGTGGCCATCGGCGATCTGGATGCCGACGCCGGCCAGGCTTGCCTGCGCGAATGGGGACGCGGCGGCGATGCGCTGTTCCGCAAGCTGGACGTGGCCAGCGAGCGCAGCGTGGCGGCGATGGTCGGCGCCACGCTGAAGGCCTTCGGACGCCTGGATGGCCTGGTCAACAACGCCGGGCCGCCGGATCCCCATGTGCCGCCGCTGGACCAACTGGACCTGCGGCAATGGCAGGCGCGCTTGTCCAGCCTGCACGGCGCCTTCCTGTGCAGCCGCCAGGCCCTGCCCGCGCTGCGCCAGCCGCAGGACGGCGGCGCCATCGTCAACATCGCCTCTACGCGTGGCCATCAGTCCGAACCGCACAGCGAGGCCTATGCCGCGGCCAAGGGCGGACTGCTGGCCTTCACCCATGCCCTGGCGCTGAGCGAAGGACCCAAGGTGCGGGTCAACGCCATCAGCCCGGGCTGGATCGCCACCGAAGCCTGGCGCGGGCCGGCGCGTCGGCGCGCGCCCAAGCTCTCGCGCGCCGATCATGCCCAGCATCCGGCCGGACGCGTCGGCACGCCGCAGGACATCGCCACCCTCGCCGTGCAGCTACTCGCGCCTGCGCTGTCGGGTTTTGTCACCGGGCAGGAGTTCATCGTCGATGGTGGCATGACGCGGAAGATGCAGTACGCGTAAGGCTGCGCCGTTGAGGGCAACTGTGCAGGCGAGCCTGGTGGGGGCATCTGTGGGAGCGGCTTTAGCCGCGAAGGGGCTCTCCCGGCAAAAGCCTCGGCGGTAATGGGCTTTACCGGTAGAGCCTCTTCGCGGCTAAAGCCGCTCCCACAGATGCATCCACAGATGCGCCCCTGGATGCCTTTCGGCCAGGCTCAGCGGCTCGGCCCGTCCTGCCGCAGCCTCAAAAATCCAGGCTGTAGCCCAGCGTGAGCGTGCGGCCGCGGCCGGCGAAGTAGCGGGCCGGTTCCACCAGGGCGCTCTGCGAGTAGTAGCTGATGTACTGGCGGTCCAGCAGGTTGGACACGGCCAGCGTCAGCTTGCCGGCCTGCAGTGCGTAGTCCAGCGAGACATCGACCAGCGCGTAGCCGTGGAACTCCTTCTCCGGCTCGTCGAAGCGGCGCGAGAAGGCGTACTGCGCCTGGGCGAAGGAGGACAGGCGCTCGCTCCAGCGCGCGCTCCAGGTGCCGATCACGCGGTTGGGCGCGATGTTCAGGCCATCCAGGTGCGCATCCAGGCGTCCGTCGGCATCGCTGTCGTAGCGTCCGCGCGTCCAGGCATAGGACAGGCCGAGCTGGTGATCCTCGCCCAGGCGATAACGCGCGCTGGCGTCCAGGCCTTCGATGCGCGTCTTCTCGCGCGCCATCTGGAAAGCGCCATCGACCGAGATCAGTCGCGTGCCGTAATCCGAGCGCGACTGGAACAGGCTCAGGTCCACGTCCCAGCCATCGCGACGATAGCGCGTGCCCAGCTCCAGGTTGCGCGTCAGGACCGGCTGCAGCGATCGCAGGCTTGCCACGGTGGTGCCCGGGGTGTTGATCGAGCGCAGCACGCGGCCCACGTCCGGCAGGCCGAAGCCCTCGGCATAGCTGGTGAACACGTTAAAGCCTTCCACCGGCGCGTACACCAGCCCGAGGTTGGCCAGGTTCTGGCTGAGTTCGAGGGTGCCGCCCTGCACGTCCACGCGGTTGTAGCGCGCCAGGGTCTGGTAGCTGTCGATCCGCAGCTTCAGGTCTTCATGGCGCAGGCCGCCATGCACCGTCAGCTGCGGCAGCAACTGGTACTCCCCCTGCACGAACGCGGCCAGGTCGCGCAGTTCCGAGTTCGGAACGTAGGTGCGCCCGGTGCCGTAGAGATCCTGCTTGCCGCTGTCCCACAGCGTATCCACGCCGCCGGTGAGCTTGAGCCTGCCGTCCAGCAATCCATCCCTGGACAGGCTGGCCTTGGAGCCCCACTTGGAGGCCACCGAGCGCGACTGGTCGTACAGCGTGCCAACCGGTGCGATGCGTGGGTCCTGGAAGGTGGAGGAATTGTCCGCGCCGAACAGGCCTTCGAATTCCTGATTGAACACCATCGCATCCAGCGTCATCCCGCCCAGGTCGTGATGGCGGTAGGACAGGCCGGTGGTCCACACATCGTTCCACGGTGGCGTGCCTTCGGGGGTGCCGCGGATGGAGGTGGTGGGAATGCCGCGGGCGCGGTCCCCGCCCACGGCCAGGTACTCGGCCTTGGACTCGATGCGATAGCGGTTGGAGCTGAGCTGTAGTTCCTGGGTGTCGTCGATCCAGTAGCCCAGCTTGGCGTGCAGGTCCCAGGCTCGGGTGGCCATCAGGTCGCCCTGGGTGACGTCGGTGCCGATGGCGCGGCCATCACCGTCCAGGTACAGGCCCTGGTCCTCGTAGCCGGCGCCCAGCAGGTATTCCACGCGGCCGGTATTGCCGCTGACGCGGTACTGGGCGCGGTAGCTGGCCGTTTCCGCATCGAGCTCGGCGCTGGGCACGGTGCCCTGGACCTGGACGTGCTGGTTGACCGTGCCGGGCTCGGGTCGCCGGGTGATCAGGTTGATGGTGCCACCGGTGGCGCCCAGGCCGTTCATGGCATTGGCGCCCTGCACGATCTCGATGCGCTCGACCATGGCGTAGTCGATGGTGTGCGCCTCACGGCCGGTGGGTCGCAGAGGATTGGACTGGGGAATGCCGTCCACCAGGATCAGCGGGGTGCGACCGCGCAAGGTCTCGCCACTGCCGTTCATCTTGCCGCGGCTGGGCGTATAGGACGGCAGCAGGTTGGCCAGCAGATCCGAGGAGTTGGTGCTGATGGACAGCTGGCGGGCGATGTCGGCCTTGTCGATCACCACCACCGTCTGCGGCGCGCTCTCGGCCGGCTGGTCGGTGCGCGAGGCGGTGACCACCACGGCATCGAGCGTCTGGTCGGCGGACTGGGCGTGGGCGGTGGCAGCAGCCAGGGCCGCAGCCAGGGACAGGCAAAGGGAATGCAGGCGCACGGAGCTCCTTGAATAATGGGTCGGGGCACTCACGGGCCACCCCTAAATGAGAATGATTATCTTATCAGTTCAGCTCACGGCATCGAAGGCCATGACTGAGGCAGCGCCATTGGCAGTTGCGCACGCCATCCCGAATCCGGCCCGGTGCCATCAGGAAAGGCGTGGCCGCGCCGATATGCGAATCGGGAGAGGAAAGGCCGCGGATGCCCCCGGCCATCGACACCGCCATGGCGCCCACATCCGATACCGCCAAGCTGCTCAGCGCCGAGCTTGAGTCAGCACGGCTGACCGCCTTGCGAGATCTGCAGATCCTGGATACCGAGCCGGAGCTGGTCTTCGATGACCTGGCCTGGCTGGCCGCGCGTCTGTGCGACACCCCGATCGCCCTGACCAGCCTGATCGACGCCGAGCGCCTCTGGTATAAGGCACACTGCGGCCTGGAGGCCGACCAGGCCTCCCGCAGCGGGGCCTTCTGCGCCTACGCCATTGCCGCCGACGATCTGATGGAAGTGCCGGACACCTTGCAGGACCCGCGCTTTTGCAGCGCGCCGATGGTGCTGGGACCGCCGCATATCCGTTTCTACGCCGGCGCGCCGCTGATCGGGCGCGAGGGGCATCGCTACGGCACGCTGTGCGTGATCGACAGCCGGCCGCGGACCCTGGACGCGGTGCAGCGTGAGGGCTTGCAGCGCCTGGCCCGACGCACCGTGGACGGCCTGGAGGCGCGTCGCAACCAGCATCTGGCCGAGGCCCGCAAGCAGACCCTGCAGCGCCTGCTGGAGGCCATGCCCGACGGCGTGGTGACCTGCACCGCCGAAGGACAGCTGGACAGCTTCAACCGGCGTGCGCGGGACTGGCTGGGGGTGGACCCTCGCCGCGAGCCCTCGGAGCAATGGTCCAGCGCCTTCGGGATCTATCAGGCCAACGGTCGCGAGCTATGCCCGACCGAGCGGCTGCCGCTGGTGCTGGCACTGCAGGGCGAGCTGGTGCAGGACACCAGCGGCAGCCGCTCGGTCGG